>Ga0256847_1000396_pt1 | contig 28490 bp, 23 predicted proteins | sample TeddybearmetaG_FD_189099 | JGI IMG/M metagenome (GOLD analysis project Ga0256847, IMG submission 189099) | Hydrothermal vent microbial communities from East Pacific Rise, Pacific Ocean - Teddybear | ecosystem: Environmental > Aquatic > Marine > Hydrothermal vents | place: Pacific Ocean: East... | reverse complement strand
CCTTTCGACTGACAGACGCCCGGTTGAGAGATTGAGGCGCGCGATGCTCACCCCCGTCAGCCCCGCCACAGCGTTTTCGATTTTGGTCAGACATGCGCCGCATTTGGCCCCGCGCACTGACAAGTCCAATTTGTTGACCTTGCCCGCGCGTCTAACAAAGGCGCTGATGTCGCCGTCTTCAAACTCGCTAGGTGGGGCAAGTCCGGACGGACATCCAATGTCAGGCTGAAGCGTGGTTGTGGTCATTTTACAATCAAGGTCTTACGGGCTGAAAACAGGGTCTGCTCGGTGTCGAGATCGAGCACGCTTATTCTAACATCCCATTGCCCTACCGCCAAACCATCTGTAGCAGCCAAATAGTCGCCCCCCATGCCTGCTTTGAAGATCAGCACTTGGTCTGCTTGCTGGGTTGTCCGGCGGCGCAGCTCGCCAATAATTGAGCGATTAGACAAGGCATCACCAAATTTGTCTTCAAGATGCAGGATGATCGTGTCGCCGTCGCGGCCAATTTCAGCGCGCCAACCAAGGGCAGTTTGCGCCGAACGGGCTTCAAGCGTCTGGTTATAGTTCAGACCTTGTGCGTAGGACTTTTTGACGTCTTCGCCCGGAAACGTGGTGAGTGCTTGATAGAGAAAGACGCCATTAACCGCGAACATGATCCCGAAGAAGCCAAACATCCAGAGCAGGACATGCCAGCCTTTCAGCTCTTTGCCATTTTTGTCAGGCGGCGTTGTGATCTGGTCGGCCATCAGTCTGGTCCTCGGAAACTGGTACGGTTGGTTTGCGTCTCTGATGTTTCCGTATCAGTGACGCTAAAGGTGATGCGGCGCTGGGCGCGGCCCTCGGCGGGGCGTGCTTTGACCAATACCCGGTAGCGATCAACCCCAAACGGCGGGACTTGCACTGTCAGGCTGGTAACGTCTTTGGTGTCGATGCCGATAATCGAGAAGGATGCGTCATCGATCCCGGTGAGGGATATCTGCATGTCCCGCGTGGTTGTGTTCTTGTTGATCAGCTTCAGCGTGTAGCCGTTGCGGATGCTTCCATCGGATAGCTGAACAAATGGCGGGGAGCGGTCTTTCAGTAAGTTGACCTCAAATGTCGCTTTTGTGGACAGTCCGAGTACCATCAGGCCGGTAATTGCCACCATCAATACAGCGTAGACAACCGTGCGGGGGCGGATCAGTTTGTGCTTTGGCGGTGCTTGACCAGCTGCGCGTGTTGCGACGGCGATGTCGGTATCGTACGCAATCAAACCCGTGGGGCGATCAATTCGTTTCATCATTTGATCGCAGGCATCGATGCACAGCGCGCAATGGATGCACTCAAGCTGCGAACCGTCGCGGATGTCGATGCCGACCGGGCAGACCTGAACACACTGGTCGCAATCGATACAATCGCCGCGCTCATCCCAGCTTTCGCTCTTGCGCTTGGGGCCGCGTGGTTCGCCGCGATCATAGCGGTACGTCACGTTCAGTGCATGCTCATCGGTCAAGGCGGCCTGAATACGCGGCCATGGGCACATGTAAGTACAGACCTGTTCGCGCATGTGGCCAGCAAGGAAGTACGTGATCAGGGTCAGTATGCCTGCAAACCAATAGGCTGACAGAGGCGCTTCGCCGCTAAACCAACCGCGCGCAAGCGTTGGAGCGTCATGCCAGTACAGAATGAAAGCACCGCCGGTCCAGAACGCAATGATCAACCAGACCAAGTGCTTGCCCAGTTTGCGGGTCAGTTTGTTCGCGCTCATCGGCGCTTTGTCGAGACGCATTCGGGCGGCGCGGTCGCCTTCAAAGGCGCGTTCGACCCAGATGTAGAGATCGGTCCAGACGGTTTGCGGGCAGGTATAACCGCACCAAACCCGGCCGAGCAGGGAGGTCACCAGAAACAGCGCCATTGACGCCAGAATTAACAAGCCTGCGAGGTAGTGAATATCTTGCGGCCATATCTCGATGAAGAAGAAGTAGAATTTCTCGCTGCTGAAATCGGCCAACACAGCTTGATTGGGAATACCCTCGCCGCGGTCCCAGCGGAGCCATGGCACGGCATAATAGACCGCGAAAGTGATCGCCATGACCACCCATTTGACCATCCTGAATTTACCATGCGCGAGCTTTGGATAGATCTGCCGACGCTTGGCATACATGTCCTGATGCGATGGTGGGGTTGGTCCACCCGCACCCGCTGAGGGATGCAGATCAAGAGTGACCTTGGTCAAAGCAGGCTCCTATTCGTCGGCACCAAGCGTGTGAACATAAACAGCCAAAGCCTTGATCGAGGCATCGTCGAGGCGGCTTTGCCATGCTGGCATATGCGAGTTTCGCGCATTATATATGGTGTCGCGAATATCTGACCGGCTGCTGCCATACAACCAGTCGAAATCAGTTAAATTCGGCGCACCTTGCGCGCGGTCGCCAGTTCCTGCAGCGGTATGGCATGACACGCATTGAGCTTGCCAGACTGGCGCGGCGCGGGCGACCGCTGCCGGGTCTGAGGAGCGGTCGGCGAAGTTCAGTACATATTCCGTGAGATCATCAATTTGCGCGCCGGTGAGGAGCTTGTCGCGGCCAAAAGCGGGCATCAGCGAAAACCGTGTATCCTCGTCATCGTCTTGGCGAATGCCGTGACGGATCGTGTATTCGATATCGTCAAGCGTGCCGCCCCATAGCCAGACATCATCAGCCAATACAGGATAGCCTTTTGCACCGCGTCCACCCGCGCCGTGGCAAGTCGCGCAATTGTCACCAAACAGGCTTTCGCCCATCGCCATCGCAAACTGTTGCAAATCGCGATCGCTTTCAATTTGCTGTAGCGAAGCTCCCAGTAAGGTTGCCGAGTTTTCCCGGCGTTCAGTTTTTAACTGTTCAATCGCGGCGGCAACATTATCGCGGTCAGAATAATTGCCCAGACCTTTAGTGTTGGTGCCCATGCCGGGTAGGGCAGGGATCGCCGGCATCATGATCATATAGATCACTGCCCAAGCGATGCAGGCATACCAGCTGTACAACCACCATCGGGGCAGTGGATTGTTCAGCTCCTTGATCCCGTCCCAAGAATGGCCAGTGGTTTCAACGCCGCTATGGTCATCAATGTCTTTTTCTGAATCACTCATCATCTGGACCTCTGTCAGAGAGGGGCAGTCTTGCGGCTGCATCAAATTTTTCTTTGTTTCGTGGCCACAGCGCATAAGTCAGTGCGGCGAGGAACATGACGACAAAATAAATCATGCCACCTGTCTGTGCGAAACTGGAAAGGGTTTCATACATCGTGCTGTGTCCTTCTACCGGCGATTGCTGAGATCATCAGCTTCGTAAGTGGAGAAATCGACCAGCGTTCCGGTCATTTGCAAATAGGCAACCAGCGCGTCCATTTCGGTGATCACATCCGGGTCGCCATCATAGTCACGCAGCTCAACCGTGCCGATCCGGCCTGCTGCCGCTTCGTAGAGCGCGATCAGTTCGTCTTGATCGTCGAAATCAGCTTCTGGGTCGGCTTGTGCGATCAGGTGAGCCTCAGCATTGGCAACCATCTCGTCAGTATAAGGCACGCCAACCATGCGTTCGGTTCTGATCCGGGCGACGATTTGGTTAGTGCGCAGCTTCTTTTTAGCCAGAAAGGCATAAGGCGGCATAACTGATTCAGGCACCAGCGCGCGCGGGTCTTTCAAATGATCAACTTGCCATTCAGCCGAATATTTTCCGCCAACCCGGGCCAGATCAGGCCCAGTACGCTTTGATCCCCACTGGAACGGGTGATCGTACATGCTTTCAGCTGCAAGCGAGTAGTGGCCATAACGCTCAACCTCGTCGCGAAGCGGGCGGATCATCTGGCTATGACAGAGGTAACACCCTTCCCGTATGTAGATGTCCCGGCCGCTCAGCTCGAGCGGGGTGTAGGGACGCATGCCGTCAACCTTCTCGATTGTGTTTTCCATGTAGAATAGCGGTACCAGCTGAATGATCCCGCCAATGGCCACAACGATCAGGATGCCAACCGTCAGGAGCAGCGAGTGGCGCTCAATAACGCCGTGATTGTCCATGATTCCCATTGGTCTGGCTCCTATTCAGCGGGCTGGAGTGCGGGTTGACTGAGCTCAGGATCGGGCGTTTCAGTGAGCGGTTCAGCCTCGCCGTGTCCCAGAGCTGTGCGCACGAGGTTATAGGCCATGAGGATCGTGCCAGAGAGGTAAAGTGTGCCACCCAAAGCGCGGATCATATAGCTGATATGCTTGGCCTCGACGGTCTCAACGAAGCTGTATTCGAGGAAGCCGAACTCGTTATAAGCGCGCCACATCAAGCCTTCCATGATGCCTGCGAACCACATCGAAATCATGTAGAAAATGATGCCAATGGTCGAGACCCAGAAGTGCCATTCGACCAGTTTCATCGAGTACAGGCTTTTGCGTTTCCACAGCCACGGCGCCAGACAATACAGCGCCCCGAACGAGATATACCCAACCCAGCCAAGCGCCCCGGAATGCACATGGCCGATATTCCATTCGGTATAATGCGATAGCGCGTTGACGGCGCGTACACTCATCAGCGGACCCTCAAAGGTCGACATGCCGTAAAAGGCGAGTGAGACAATCATCATTCGGACAACCGGGTCTGTACGCAGCTTGTCCCAAGCGCCTGACAGGGTCATCACGCCATTGATCATGCCGCCCCAACTAGGCATCCAGAGCATGATCGAGAAGGCCATGCCCAAGGTCTGTGCCCATTGCGGTAGGGCGGTATAGTGCAGATGGTGCGGGCCTGCCCAAATATAGATGAAGATCAGTGACCAGAAATGCACGATCGACAAGCGGTAGGAATAAACCGGTCGATTCACCCGCTTCGGGATGAAATAATACATGATCGCCAGGAAGCCAGTGGTCAGGAAGAAGCCCACTGCATTGTGCCCATACCACCATTGCGTCAGGGCATCCTGCACCCCGGAGAAGACTTGCACGCTTTTGGAGCCCGCCAGATCAACCGGGATCGACAGATTGTTGACGATGTGCAGCATTGCAATGGTCACAATAAATGACAGGTAGAACCAATTGGCGACATAGATGTGCGGCTCTTTGCGTTTCCATAAAGTGGCCAGAAAGACGAATAGATAAGTCACCCAGACCAAGGTTAGCCAGAGGTCGACATACCATTCCGGCTCGGCATATTCCTTCGATTGAGTAATTCCCATCAAGTAACCGGTGGCGGCTAGAACGATAAATATCTGGTAGCCCCAGAACACGAACCACGGCCACATTCCGCCAGCCAGACGGGTCCGGCAGGTGCGCTGGACAACGTAAAAACTGGTAGCGATCAGGACGTTACCACCAAATGCGAAGATCACGGCTGAAGTGTGAAGGGGACGAAGACGTCCGAAATTTGTCCAGCCATATTCGGAGAAGTAGAAGATTTCAGGCCAAGTAAGTTGCAGGGCGATAACCACCCCAGTGGTCATTCCGGCGATGCCCCAGAACATCGAAGCGAACACGCCCCATTTGACGATGCCATTCTCGTACTCGCTTGGATCGAACGGATCCGAATCAGGTTTGTTGCCCGCCCACATGGCCATGCCGACCAGAAACAGACCGGCCATGCCAATGAACATCCACGCATGATAGCCCATCATGACGTCTTTGGCGTTCGCGGCAATCAGCAGGGCGAATAACAGGAATACGCTTAACAAGGCGCCCACGGCGACAATGCTGGCACTGCCTCGTTTTGGAAGGTTTAGTGTTTGCGTCATGATTCTCGAAACCCCTAGCTTGCCCCTTCGCGGAGGCACGTTTCAGCCTGTGTGACTACCTATCTGGCGTGGTTTGCGCTCTGAATAAGGGAAAATACCTATGTGCCGGGCGGACGCAACCCATGCTAATACGTTTAGATCAAAGGAGGCAGATATGCCGCAGTCACCTCGATTGCTTCTTGGATCATTTCTTGCCCTGACCGGGGTCATCAAGGCGTGGCTTCACTCGGTTGCTGTCAGCACGCTTGCGGTTATTGAGTTTGCCCTCATGTTGAGCGCTTATGTGAGCTACAATCGCCAAAAGAAAACCATCTCAGCATTTGGTTGGAGTTAAGCCTTGTACTAAGATGGGCGGAATATGACGAAAATCTCTGATCATGACCATTACCTGGATCCGCTAATCGCGCGCGATGACGAGTCCCTACGATCTTTGCTGAGCACAATTCTGGCATCGGTTCCAGACGCCATGATCGTGATTGACCAGAAAGGCCAGATTGTTGCGTTCAGTGCGGCAGCGGAAAAAATGTTCGGGTACACGCCTGAGCAGGTGATCGGCAAGAATGTTAGTCTGTTGATGACAGAAACCGATCGCAATTATCATGATCGGTATATGGCCAACTACCTCGAAACTGGCGAGAAACAGGTCATCGGTATCGGGCGTGTGGTCGAAGCGCGCTTGGCGAATGGCGACACGATTCCAGTCGAGCTAAAGATTGGTGAGGCCAAACTTGGCGATGAGCGCTTATATACCGGATATATTCGAGACGTATCTCAGCAGCGTGCTGCCCAGCATCGCATTCAGCAAATGCAAGCAGAGCTGACGAACTTTACGCGGCTGAGCGCGGTCGGGACGATGGCGTCAGCGATGGCGCATGAGCTGAATCAGCCTCTGACTGCGGTGGCGAACTATTTGGAGGCGGCGCGCGATCTGTTGAGCACGCCGGGTCCAGAAACCGTCAAAGTCGTACAGGATGCGCTCAGTGCGGCATCCGTTCAATCCGTTCGCGCTGGACAGATTATTCGGCGCTTGCGCGACTATGTCTCGCGCGGAGAAATTGAAACACGCCCAGTACAGCTCGCGCCTTTGGTGAGCGATGCAGCGTCGCTCGCAAAGATTGGGCTTGCCGGACCATTACCGCGCATCATCGAGGCTATCGACGATGATATCGGGATGGTGATGGCGGACGGCGTGCAACTGCGCCAGGTCCTCATCAATCTCGTGCGCAATGCGATTGAGGCGATGGGCGATATGTCCAATCCACTGATATGGATATCTGCGTGCAGGCATGGCGACAATGAGGTACTGGTTGAAGTACGCGATAATGGACCGGGGCTTCAATTGCAGGACGGCGAGGATGTTTTTCAACCGTTTAGCAGTTCGAAAGCGACCGGAATGGGACTAGGATTGTCAATCTGCCAGACTATAATTGATGGACATGGCGGCAAGATATGGACGCTTCCGTCAGCAGATGATGGTGCAATCTTTCGCTTCACATTAAAAAGAGCCAGCACAGGAGAGGACGTTTGACCGGTAAGCAAATCCTTTATCTCGTTGATGATGACGAGGCGATTAGACATTCCGCTAGCTTCATGCTTCGGCATGAAGGGTTTGTGGTCAAAACCTATGAACACGGCGTGGCTTTCCTTGAGCAACTCGACAGTAAAGCGCGTGGTTGTGTTTTGCTTGATTTGCGTATGCCGCACATGGACGGCTTGGCGGTTCAGCAAAAGCTGACCGAAAATGGATTTGATCTGCCGGTAATAATATTGACTGGGCATGGCGACGTTCCCATTGCCGTTCAGGCTATGAAGGCTGGCGCCGTAGATTTTGTTCAAAAACCTTATGAAAAGCAGACTCTGCTAAAGGCGATTGAGAGTGCCTTTGAGCAGATGGATGAAGACGTGTCCCATTCTGGGCGCGCGCGTGAGGCCAAAGCCCGACTAGCGGCGTTGACGGCACGGGAGCGTGAGGTTCTGGAACGTCTGGTGCAGGGGCTAACCAATAAGGCGATCGCTGAGGATTTGGGTATTTCTCCGCGTACAATCGAAATCCATCGCGCTAATCTGATGACGAAACTTGAAGCAGATAGTCTCTCATCAGCGCTCCGGATTGCATTCTTTGCGGGCTTGGGCGTTGAGGCGTGAAGTAGGTATGGCTACCTAAAGACGGGTTTCACTACGCTACCTAATGCTGGGAGATGACGTCTTCAGGCAGGTCCTTCGAAAGCAAAAGAATTGTCCTTGTCGAGGATGATCCGGATGTCCGTCATTCCCTGACGATGTTGCTTCGGGCCCGAGGATTTACCGTCGATGTCTATCGCAGTGGGATCGAGCTGCTGAGCAACCGCCATTTGCCGGATGCTGACTGCATGCTGATCGACTATAAAATGCCCCGCCTTGATGGCCTTGAGCTGATCAAAAGATTGCGCCAAGCGGGATCAACCATTCCGGCTTTGTTGATTACGGGCTTTTTCTCAAACACACTCAACACCCGTGCACTGGAAGCGGGGTTCAATGGAATTGTCGAGAAACCCTCCATAGGCGACAGCTTGATCAGTGAGATCGCAGAAATTCTGGGTTAAGGGCCGCGATTCATGCGTGTTACGGCTCTATCTTACTTGACGTGAAACTGTGACTTCAGTTGTTTCACAGTTTCAACTTGGTGTTGGAATAATTTTGTTGGGGCGGGTGAGACAACCGTTTCGCCCAAGGCGGCTACAATCATATCTCCTGTCACTTTGGTTTTGTCGGTGCTCGCAACTCTCGCGACAATGGAGACCTCCGCAAATGCTTGATTGTCTTGGTGAAATATATGAACGATGTTGACGTGCTGCCCTATCCAAGACGCGATCCGCGTTTCTATTTCGAAATCATTTAGCTGTCTTGGGGGAAGGAGTTCTATTCGTGTGGCTGAGACGATGATTGGCATCCAGCCGCGCTTGCGAAGTATCGAGAGGGCGCCTGAGCGAATAAAATAATTCAGTGTCCCGAGGTCACAAAACGAGCTGTAGCGACTATTCTCCAAGCCACCTGGTTTCGCCCGATCTCCAATAAATGGCCGAAACCTGAGCTTTGTAGGGTCAAGAATTCCAAGACGTTTTTTGGACAAAGCAGCACGAAGACAGACATATATCATGCGAAAGAACAGGTTCATATAAAATCCAGTGGGTCGACACGTCGGCAACGTTCTTCAGTCCGATATCTAGAGTATAAAATCGCCAACTCGTATTTGTCCATATCGAGATAAGCAGCGATTGTGCATTGTATGGGTGTGTTGCTAAGCTAACTGATGATATCGGAGCCCAACTATTCGTGGAAACTCATGCGATTTGATTTTAATGCGAGTTTTCGAAAAAGTGTTCAACATGCTACTATCGTGCGTAATGTTCAGCTATGCACGGCAGGACAATGTGAGTTTAAGCTAAAGCAATGACAAAGCTTAGAGTGGGAATACTGGGAGCAGGAGCGGGCGGATTGACGCTTGCGAAGTATCTCAACACCTATCCGAATGTTGAAGTGGAGTTGTTTGAAAAGGACAACCGAGTCGGGGGGCGTTGCCTTTCAGAACCGATTGATGGGCACATTGTAGAGTACGGTACTTGCTATGCTATTCGTGCGCATCGCGATGCGCTGAAATGGATGAAGGAACTCAAGCTCGAAACTCGGCGCATTACTAAGCAAAAAATGGATGGTGCCAAACTCATGGACTTCGTCAAGTCAGGTACGGGGCCAGCATTCCTTTATCAGGCCGCCAAGTACGTTCTGTTGCGGCGACGATTGATGAAGGGAGTGGAGGCAGGCAAGACCGCAGCCTTGGCGGAGGCATCAAAGTCGATTCTGCAATGGTTATCTGAGCATAACCTCGGAAAAGTAGAGAGACTGATGTACCGGGTTGTAACGGTCCTAGGCTATGGTTTTCTGAACGAAGTATCGACATTGCAGGCGATGCGGTGGGTCGACTTCGATATGTTTGTAACCGGTTTGCTCGATTTTACATTTATGCCTGTGTTGGGATGGCAGCATTTCTGGGACAAGCTTGCCGAGGGCATGACTGTGCATCTCGAGCATCAAGCGGTTCGAGTTGATCGTTCGAACCCTAGGCGCCCGGCTGTAACTTTTGCGGATGGAACCACTGCCACTTTTGATGTCCTAGTAAGTTCACTGCCAGTACATCAGTTTGCGAAAATTGCAGATGCGACAGAACTAGAACAAGAAGTTGCTGCAGGCGTGAATTGGGGCGGGTATGCGATGTCGCTGATGTCCGCGCGAGAATGGTTCAAAGATGAAGACATTCAGACCTGGAGTGATACTTCAGGTCGAGTAAATGAATATGGCCGGGTTTTCGTGGCGCGCAGAGAGATCGAATCGGCAGATTTCAACGGCATGCTCTATGCTATTGGCCAGAGGGTTGGCGATTACAGTGGGGCCGAACTGGAAGAAATCCTGATGAGCGAAACTATCGCGCGCGGCGCAGTTGAGCCAAAGCTTATTCGCCAGAAGATATGGCTGTACTTCCCGGAATATGATCGAGAAGCGGTGAAAGCGGGCCTTCCGGTTAAAATGAAAGCCATGCAGGGGCATTCAAATGTCTACTTCACCGGTGCGATGTTCTCACATGAGGCGGTCTCGAGTATCTGTAAGTTCAACCGGCCGCTTGCTGAGCAGATTGCTCGTCAGAGTCCAAAATAGTCCTGTTCGGAGACACAAGAGCTGACTTTGGCAATCGGATTGCAACTGTTGTCCACTGACCTTCTTTGCTCGTGATGTGTATTGATCCGCCCATGTTCTCAATCAGACGTTTACTGATTGAGAGACCAAGGCCAGGGCCATGCCACGGGTTAGAGGCATCGTTCTCAACTTTGGTGAACGGGCGCATCACCTTGTCGATATTCTTAGCGGATATTCCGACCCCCTGATCACGAACAATAATGACAGGGGTTCCCGTCTGGTCGATTCCACAACGTACAATAATTGGCGTGCCCGGATGGCTAAATATCATGGCGTTCGTGCAGATATTGCTGACAATGCGCAGCAACGATGTGTGGTCCACAACAATTTGGCTCATAGCTGGCGCAATATGTACGCTCAGGTCTGCGAGCCGATTAGGCCGGTCATTTGTACGCATCGCAACGCCGAGTGCATCAGCCAGAAAGCTATTCATATCGATGTGTTCGACATTTTCATCAATGATTTCGGAGTTCTCGAGACGAGAATAATCAAGCACGTTCTCAATCAATGCGAGTAGTTGAAGAGAGGCTTTGTTTATGTCGGTCGCATAGGTGCCGATGTCCTGCTGATCCAATGGAACCTTGGAATGCGGCATCATTATTGTCGAGAGGCTCTGAATCATGGTCGCGGGTTGAACGAGTTCAGTACTCATCGCGGACAAGAACCGTGACTTGGCATCATCAGATGTCTCGGCTTGCTTTCGAGCCGCTTCGATTTGGTGTTGGTACTTTATCAGGTCGGTCAAGTCTTCTGCCACCGACACTATGTCTCCACTAGTTGTCTCGTTTTCTCTGTGTCGAATGAAGCGGCCACGATAGTGAAATATGTCGGAGGCTGTCTTTGTATGCTCGTGTGCACTGTCATTTATGAGGTCCACATACTTGTCATTCTGTATAACCAGATCGCCCTTACTATCCGTAATACGGATACCTGACGGTGCCGTGCGTAGAGAACTTTCGAGGCGTGTAACGGCCGATGTGGCGTCCATCTGTGCCCGCAGCATGGCAACACTGTCCATATATTTCAGGTGCGCCATATAGACGAGAATACAAGAGAGTGTGGTCCCCATAAACAGCACAGCCGTAACGGCCTCATTATGTGTAAAAAACATAGCCGAGATAGTGAGGGGCAATGCCCCTTGCACAAACCGGCTGGCGACGCCCGCTAGTGGCCCGATGCACGCGCACGCGGCAACACACATCCCGATTGATGCAGATACAAGTGTCAAATTTAGTGTGTCGGACTGACTGGCCAGCAAATAGCAGCTCGACGCCCACCACAAGGCGAATACAAAAGTATTGCGTTGTGCGCGTTTTAGAAACCTTCCTGACGGAATGCGAGACCGATCGCGACGTGTAATCTTAATACCGGAAATGTACTGAAACGCCGAAAAGAGCAAAAGAGGCCCTAGCCAGATCATGACTCTAGCTGGCTCGACGAGATTCCAAAACACCCAACCCATAGCCAATGCGTTGAGAGCTGTAACGATTGAAAGCGGCACCATCAAACGTCCAAGCTTGTCGTACATGTGGACAATGACTTCGTCTCTCAGCGGCCCATCTGGTAGACGAGGGCCGATGACGAGGGTGCGCAAAAATGAGTTACCGTCTAAAAAGGTCATTGCTCGCGATACCAAGAGTTAATTGATATCAAGCCAAAGAAACAAAGTGGAATGACGTTCTGGCTTTAGAACCAGTTAATACTTCGGCTGCTGAGTAATCCGATCTGCTTTTTTCGCGTTGAGAATCATAACCCTAAGTCTGATGTATCTTACTCGAAGTTTTCACTTGGTGTGATCGGGCAATTCCATCATTCAAGGTTAACTGGAACGGTAGACCGCTCTTGGATAGTCAAGAATATTCGCATCTGGTTTTTGCAATTGTTTCAGGGCATCGCTTGCGATCCATTGCGCGGATATGCTTTCTGCCTTCAAAATTCGCTGCGCTGTTTCAATCGCCCTAGCGTGAAGGTCAATATTGCGCTTGCCGATATTACGAAGGGCCCAGTTCACGGCTTTTTTGACATATAGGCGATCATCGTGAGCTTCGCGTTCAATCAGGGGCAGGAATTGCTCGAAGACTTCATTTCCAGCTTTCTTATCGGCGAAGCCGTAGGCCGCCATGATTGCGAAGCCTGCGCGCTTCTCAAACTCGGCACTGCGGCTCGCCCATTCCAACGCTTTTGGAATCGCGTATTGTGACTTTGCGAAGAAACCCATGCAAAACGTGTCACAAATCTCCCAGTTTTCGAATGTGACGACCCATTTCTCCATCAGTTCAGGCGTGATTGATGCCGGTTTAAACGTTTTGGCGCATAATAGCCTTGCTTCGTAGATGCCCGTGTCGAACAGAGCCAAGGCGAGGTCGTCATTGCGTCCGATCCGTTTGGCAATATCCTTCAGATTAGCATGATAAATGCCAAGCGAATTGTGGGCGACGATGCCGAATTTCTGGCGTTTATATGCAACCTTGTCTGGATTGGACAGACGTTCGAGCACGGCGAGAATATCGGGTAAGGTCTGCATGACCTTGCCACTCTATTGATTTCGGCGCTGTTTTAACAGCCATAGCCATGCGCTTTCATGCAGTGACATTGCGTTCCGCTAAAAGGGTATGTATTCCAGCCATTCCCAAATTGGAGATTTTTGATTTTGGACACCATTGATGCGTAACCAGATGTCAGGTTGCGTGCTAGATTTGCGGGCGTGGTGAAATTGGTAAACACAACGGACTTAAAATCCGTCGGCTCTTAAAGGCCTTGCCGGTTCAAGCCCGGCCGTCCGCACCATTCTTTGCAAAACCAGAGATCTACCCACAAACCCAATCTGTACTCGCATTTTCTTTGCACATCGCCCATGCTGGGCACGAGCTAGGGAGAGATGCGATGAAGATGCCGCAGCAGGGCCGTGATTGGGCTGAGTTGAAGACTGAGATGATGACCCGCGGGGCAGGCGATGCCAAATGGCGCGATGGCAAAACCGCCGTCTATGTCTTCAATGCCGGCGAAGAGATCGCGGCGATCCAGAAGGAAGCCTATACCGCCTACATGTCCGAGAATGGCCTCGGCCCGCTGGCCTTTCCTTCGCTGGCGCAGATGGAGAAGGATGTCATCTCAATGGCGCTTGGTCTGTTGCATGGCCCTGAAGGGGCGACAGGTTCAATGACATCGGGCGGCACCGATTCAATTACAATGGCGATCAAGACGGCGCGTGATTATGCCCGCGCGAGTGGCAAAGCGCTGGGGCGGCCGAATATTGTCATTCCGCAAACAGCGCATCTCGCCTTCGACAAGGCCTGTCACCTGATGGACATTGATGTGCGCCGCATCGCTGTGCGCACCGATGGCACATATGAGGCCGATGTTACGGCGATGGGCGAAGCTTGCGATGCTGACACGATCATGATGGTTGGTTCGGCGCCGAACTTCCCGCACGGGATTATCGATCCGATTGAAGCGCTAGGCGAACTGGCAACGCGCAAAGGCCTGTGGCTGCATGTCGATGCCTGTGTTGGTGGCTATTTCGCGCCATTCGCGCGGATGAATGGCGTTCCAGTTCCGGCATTTGATTTTGAAATACCCGGTGTGCACTCGATGAGCGCTGACCTGCACAAATATGGCTATGCGGCGAAGGGGGCCTCGACCGTGCTGTTTCGCTCAGAAACGCTGTACCAGTATATGCCGTTCGATCTGGCCTGTTGGGCCGGGGCGCCGATGAAGACACCGACATTAGCGGGAACGCGCCCGGGCGGGGCGATATCGGCGGCATGGGCGGTGATGAACTTTCTTGGGATTGAAGGCTATATGCGCCTGCAGGGGCAAGTCTGTGCGACGCGCGAGAAGATTGAGGCTGGGGTGAAACGGTTAGGCTTTGAGATATTGGGCAATCCAATTCTCGGACTGGTCGCGTTTACTCATCCTGAGCACCATGCCTTTGCAATCTATGGCGAGATTTATCGGCGCGGTTGGTTCACTTCGGTGACCAAGGAGCCGCCAAGTCTGCATCTGATGCTGTCGCCCAAGCACGCTGATGTCGTCGATGAATATCTGTCTGATTTGGAAGCGAGTGTGGCTGCAGTTGCGGCGCAATCCGGCGCGGCCAAGAAAGCGGATGTGCGATACTCTTAGCCGCGCCTGATAACCGTTGCCATTACAAGCATTTCCGGTAAGTCCTTCTCAAACAGGAGACATGATATGAAACTTGCCACCCTCAAGAATGGCTCGCGCGACGGGCGCCTTGTGGTCGTCTCCAAGGACCTCACCAAGTGTACGGATGCGGCGCGCATAGCACCAACTTTGCAAGCTGCACTGGACGATTGGGCAACCGCCGAGCCAAAGCTGGCGGCATTGGCTGAGCAACTTGAAATCGGCTCGGTGCCGTCGTTCCGCTTCCATGAACATGATTGCGAAAGCCCATTGCCGCGTGCGTATCAATGGGCCGATGGCTCGGCCTATATCAACCATGTCGAGCTGGTCCGGAAAGCGCGCGGCGCCGAAGTTCCGGCGAGTTTCTACGATGATCCATTGATGTATCAGGGCGGATCAGACGTGTTTCTCGGGCCGCGTGATGCGATCCCAGTCGGTGACCCGGCTTGGGGCTGCGACATGGAGGGTGAGATCGCCGTGATTACAGATGACGTGCCCGCAGGCGTATCCGAGGCTGATGCCGAGGCCCATATCAAGCTCGTCATGCTTTGCAACGATGTGTCCCTGCGCGGTCTCATCCCCGGCGAACTGGCCAAAGGCTTTGGCTTCTTCCAGTCGAAACCGCCGAGCGCTTTTTCGCCCGTGGCGATTACCCCAGATGAACTGGGCCCAGCATGGCGCGGCGCCTTGGTGAACCTGCCTTTGCGGGTCGACTATAATGGCGAGGCGTTTGGACGCGCCGAAGCCGGCATGGATGCGACCTTCTCGCTGGCGCGTTTGGTCAGTCACGCCGCCAAAACACGGCCACTGGGGGCTGGAACCGTAATCGGATCCGGCACAGTGTCGAATCAGGATGCCGATGGCGGCGCCGGAAAGCCTGTATGCGAAGGCGGGCTTGGTTATTCCTGCATCGCAGAGATACGTATGATCGAAAAAATCGCTTCGGGTGAGTTTAAAACACCGTTCATGAAGGTCGGTGATACGGTCCGAATTGAGATGCTGGACCCGACTGGGCACTCAATATTCGGTGCAATAGAGCAGGCCGTGGAAGCGGTCTGAGGCGGCGTGTGTAAAAACCCGAAATGCATGTTGGACAAGGCAGGGAAGGGGCGCTAATACCCCGTTTCCCCAACTGGCCCGCCCGGGTAGCTCAGGGGTAGAGCAGCGGATTGAAAATCCGCGTGTCGGTGGTTCAAATCCGCCCCCGGGCACCATTCTTTGATTATTCTGGTAGCGCAAATGCGATCACGTAATCTCCAAGCTTTGTACCAGATTTGCCGTGGCCACCTGCTGCGATGACGACATATTGTCGGCCTTGCCATTCGTAAGTCATCGGCGTGGCTTGCCCGCCTGCTGGGAGACGACCCTTCCAGAGCTCTTCGCCAGTGCGCACGTCAATCGCGCGCAGGTAATTGTCCAAAGCCGCGCCAATGAAAACGAGATCGCCACCAGTGATAATCGGCCCGCCAAAGCTCGGTGTGCCGAGTTTCAGGGCGATGCCGCCGGGCGCAAGATCTTTGGTCGTGCCGAGAGGTTTGCGCCAAACGATCTCACCGCTCTCCAGATCAATCCCGGCAATCACGCCCCATGGCGGCGGCGTGCAGGGCAGGCCAAGCGGCGAAACAATCAGTTCGCGGCTCATACCATAGGGCGCGCCCTCCATTGGCGCAAACTCAGCCTCGTGGCCGATCTCGGTCGCCTCGCGCGCCTCCACTTCTGGGTGCATAAATATCGATTGCCCCGTATTATTCATGTTGATCACGAGCAGGTTGCGAGTCGGGTCAAACGCTGCGCCGCCCCAATTTGCGCCGCCGCCTGAAAATGGATAGGACAGCGTGCCTTCAACCGTTGGCGGCGTGTATAGGCCCTCGCGGCGCAGTTTGCGCAGCTTTGATGTGCAGATCATCTTGTCCCACAAGGTGACGCCAAAGGCTTTGCTGGGATCAAGCGTATCTGGAACAATCGCTGGCGGCACGGTTGGGAAAGGCTGGGTCTTGGAGAGAACTTCGCCGGGGACGCCGTCTTGTGGCACGGCGCGTTCTTCAACCGGATGGAAGGGTTCACCTGTCTCGCGGTCGAGCACGAAAACCAGTCCCATTTTGGTGACTTGCACGACGACATCATGGGGCTGCCCATCACGCCAGATCTGATGCAGACCGGGCTGCGCGGGCAGGTCATAGTCCCAAACATCATGATGCACGATCTGATACGCCCAGACCAGTTCCCCGCTCTCACCATTTAGCGCAACAACGGAATTGGCGTGAGCATTATCGCCAATCCGGTCACCGCCATAATAGTCGGGGCTGGCAGTAGACGTTGGTAGGAAGACTAGACCGCGCGCCTCATCGACCGCGATAGTCGACCAGACATTGGCATGGCCGATCGGCTTGCCTGAACCGTCATTGCCCCATGGGATCGGATTGAATTTCCAAACTTGCTCGCCGCTACGCACATCAAACGCGTGGACCGTGCCGATTGGAGCGTCGGTGCGTAAATTATCGCCGATAGATGTACCGGTAACCACGACATCGCCAACAATTGCCGGGGCCGATGTGATTTGAAATTCGCCGGGCCAGCGCAGGGCCACGCTAGGTTCAATCCGAACTTCGCCATTACTACCAAAATCTTGGCAAGGCTGTCCGGTCTTGGCATCCAGTGCAATTACCCGCGCATCGACCGTGCCCATGAATAGGCGTGCAGAACATACTGCGCCGGGCGTGGCCGCCTCATCGCGCCAGTAGGATACGCCGCGACAGTTGAACTCATTTGCCGGGCGTACATCCTTGGTCGCAACTTTTGGGTCATAGCGCCATTTCTCTGCGCCAGTGCCGGGGTCGATAGCGATCACTTCATTGAAAGGGCTGCAAAAAATCAACGCATCTTCGACTTGGATCGGCGTGGCCTGAAAAGACACCCGGTGGCGCACATCATCGCGTCCCTCCAATGCGCCCGTTCGATACGTCCAAACGGGTTTGAGCGAGGACACATTCTCAGTGGTGATTTGCGAGGCCGCAGAATAGCGGTTTCCGCCGCTATCCCCGCCATAGGCGGTCCAGCCTTGACCAAACCCGGTCGGAACCGGGCGAACCGTTTCAGCCACACCGTCAATCGACAGATCATCGCAAAATCCCGTAGCGCGCCAGATGGCAGAGCCACCGAGAAAGCTGATCGCGATAAAACCTACGATGGCGAACCCTGCGATCTGGGGTTTGCTGAGACGCTTGCGCGGTTGGGTTTCGTTCGACATTTAGGGCCTCCTAACTGCGCAACTTTATCAGGTCGGCTAAGCTATGTCGTGGTTCGACTTGTCATTTATCGCGGCAACCTGTCGCTTTGAGCACTGGCCCCCTCAACTTTCACCAGACTCATTGCTGCAGCAGCTAAGCAGAATGATACTGAGGCGATCAGGATAGCCAGAAGAGGCACACCCCCGACCATTGGTGCGAGATTGTCTTCGAGACTGCGCAGGATTGGCCCCATTGTGCCGCCGACGAGCAATTGCGGGATGCCAATGAACAGATTGAATATGCCCATATAGATGCCCATTTTGCGCACGGGCAGGGCGTCTGAAAGGATTGCATATGGCAAAGCGAGGATGGACCCCCAAGCCATGCCGAGCGCCACCATGGGCACAAGCAGGCCCATCTTTGATCCGAAGACCAGATAGCCAGCGAACCCGGCAGCGCCAACAAGCAAGTTAAAGGCGTGCAGGCGGCGAGTGCCAACTTTACGGGCTATGGCCGCAATGAAGATGGCGTAAACTGCAGCAACACCGTTTTGTACAGCGAACATGACGCCGACCCAGTCCCCGGCATCCTGATAGGCCTTGGTCGTGGCATCCATTGTGTCCCACGCCTGCATGGCGACGGCAGGTGTTGTGTATATCCACATGATGAACAGGCCGATCCATGAGAAGAATTGAACTAGTGCCAATCGCTTCATCACGCTCGGCATGGTGGTCAGGTCGCCGAGAACGTCGGATAGGAAATTGCGGGTGTCTCTGTCTTCTGACACAAACTTGCTATTGAGCAGGAACAAGACGCCGAGAAAGATCAGACCACCGGCGAGGACAAAAAATTGCTTGTCGCCGCCGAGTTGCCAGATCGCCGCGCACAAGGCTACGCCGATTAAGGTGATGACGAGGCCCCATTTGAGGAAGAAATTAGAGGCTGGTCGCTCAGCAGATTCGATGCCGCCTTCTTTCTCGAAGATATTGTCGGCGTCTTTGCCGAATTCTTCCAGTTCTTGAGGTGAGTATTCCTTGGTTCTGAACACGGTCCACAGCACAGCCATAAGCAGGGCGACGCCGCCGAGATAGAATGACCAGCGAACATTATCAGGAATCACACCTTCGGCTGCTTCATTTGAGACGCCAAATTGAGTCAGGATATAGGGTGCAAGGCTCGCCATCACGGCGCCTGAGCCAATCATCACGGTTTGCATTGAGAAGCCGAGCGGGCGCTGGCGGCTAGGGAGCATATCACCAACGAACGCTCGGAACGGCTCCATCGTGATATTCAGCGAGGCATCGAGTATCCATAAAGTGCCTGCCGCCACCCAGAGAACCGGTGAATTGGGCATGATGAACAGAGCGATGGTGGTGAGAATTGCACCCCCGAGGAAGAAGGGTCTCCGTCGTCCCAACGGCCCCCACGTCTTGTCGCTGAAATAGCCGACGACGGGTTGGATCAACATGCCGGTGATCGGCCCTGCGAGCCACAATATCGGCAACAGATCCATGTCTGCGCCAAGAGTCTGAAATATCCGACTAACATTCCCATTCTGCAACGCAAACCCGATCTGTATACCGAAGAATCCGAGCGACATATTTATGATTTGACCGAGATTGAGGTTCGGCTTCGAGCGGGTGATTGTATCAGTCATTGATATCTACTCTGCTGTATTGATTGTGTTTTGTGTCAGGATCAGGCTCGACCAAGGCGCTATCGAGACATAGTCACCGAGGCTGAGCGTGAATGGCTCGCCGGTCAGGGCGTCTATGTAGTTTCCTTCAACCGGCCCATCGAGGATGGCTGTGTAGGCGGCTGTGGGTGACAAATTGAACAGGGCGACGACTTTGTTGTCGCCGGACTGGCGCGCGAAGCTGACGATCTGGCCGCCGCTTGTGGTGACAATCGGGATGATCTGCCCGCCCTCGGCGCCATTGTGTAGAGCCTTGTTTCGTTTGCGCATTTCGATGAGAGATTTGATGAAATCGCCGTCCGGGTGAGCGTAATTTCCCCAGACGATTGAGTCTTTATCAAAGAACTGCAACGCATCTTGATTGGCGACCTCCTGACCATTGTGGATCATCGGAATGCCGGGCGCGACAAAGGATAGGGTCATGAATACGCGGTAAGCGTCGCCATAAAGTTCTCCTGTGGTGCCTTCCCAAGCGTTCTGGTCGTGGTTTTCAGTGTAGAGCAAGCGGTAACCATCTTGCGGCCATGTGGCGAGATGATCGTTGAGGTAGCCCGTCATCGCCCCGGCATCAGCGTCGCCTTTGGCGATGCGTTGAGCAGTTTCCTTCCACTTCCAGCTATAGGTCGCATCGAACGCGTGGGCATGCATATCTCGTTGCTCCCATTCAGCGAGCATGAAGACAGGTTTGATCGTTTCCAGCTCTGCACGGGCGGTTTCCCAAAAGTCTAAAGGCACGAAACCAGCGACATCGCAGCGGTATCCGTCCACGCCCATATCCTCTACCCAGTAGCGTAGAGCGCCCGTCATATACGCGCGCAGGCCGGGCTGACTGTAGTCGAAATCGATGATGTCGGCCCAATCGGTCCAAGGCGTTGGGTGATAGTCACCTTTCCAATCGAGGTCGTACCAATCGGGATGTTCTGTAACCAGTGGATTATCCCACGCGCTATGGTTGGCGACCCAATCAAGGATGATATGGAATCCCTGTGCATGAGCGGCATCGACGAAAGCGCTAAAGTCTTCTTTAGTCCCGAATTCGGGGTTCACACCGTAATAATCCCTGATTGAATAAGGGCTGCCGCGGGGGCCTTTTCGGTTTTTTTGGCCGATGGGGTGGATGGGCATTATCCATAGAATGTCGACGCCTAGGTCCTGCAAACGGGGGAGTTGTTCTTGGGCGGCTTTGAATGTGCCTTCGGGGGTGAATTGGCGGGTGTTTATCTGATAGATGACGGCGTCTTTGGCCCATTCCGGGTGCTGAAGTTTGACATAAGGTTGCGGCGCGTAACGTGACAGGTTTGCAGGATTTTGCGGTGCCTCAAGCGTGGTTGTGCAGGCGGCTAAGAGGATTGCGAGACATGCCGTTAGGCTGCGATACGGCATGGCGATGGCTCCTCCCAAGGTGCAGTTGGTTCTGCGCGCTTTGATCTGATTCAGCATAAGCCTAGTTTGAGTGGTTTGGCAATTTTTGCATTGAGGCGATCCTGAGATAGTTGACCTATGGGGGTGATCCTTTAGCCTTACCTCTATGGTTTGCAAGAATTTGCATTTTGAGTTGGCGGGAGAATAATATGCGATCTATCCATGGTTTTGCCGTCGCTCTATCCACGATTTTACTGGCAAATTGCGGGGTGCAGCCCGGTGCGGGAGCGGTGCGAGACGGTGCAGAAGGGGTGCGAAAGACGCACCAAGCAGATGCGAAGGGTGCGCGTATTGCGCCCGATGCGCCCGGCGCGGTGCCAACCTGGTCGAATGCACAAAAGGTCGGTATTGGGACGTCTTTTGAGGCCTATGACGCGAACGGGCAGTATTCTGATGATGGCCCGACCGGGGTGACTTCGAAGGTCTGGTTCTCGCTCGGCAAGGACCGGATCACCGAAGTGATGTGGGGCCTGATCCACGAAGCGCAAATCCGAGAGATACGGTTTGTGGTTGTTGGGCCGGAGGGGATTATCGAGCCTACTGGGTTTGGATCAGGGCCTTTGTTGGACGCAGACGAGCGACCTATGGCTCCGGCGACAGCTTTGGGGCTGAGGGGGCCAGACGGGTCCTATCGGTTGCTTGTCGCAGTACTCACTGACCCTGACCGTCAAACACTGGTGTCAAAAGTCCAACTGATCTCTGAAAGGGATGGCCTTAAGGTTTTCGCGTTGATTGATCCGGCGATGGGCAATACCGGATCCGGTGATCGAGCTGAACTCAATGAGGGGGTCCTGACGGCACGCGAGGGTGATTTCCACTTGGCGGCGATCTGGAGCAGTGAGAAACCGCTTAGGCAGATGGTCGGCTATGTTGGCGTTTCTGATGGTATAAATGATCTGTCAGATGGCGTGCTAGATGACTTTTATGCATCGGCAAATGTTCCGGGCAATGTCGCCTTAGTCAGCGAAGTACCATTGAGCGACAATGGCGTAGCGACCCTTTACATAGGCTTCGGGAACTCAGCAGACAAAGCGCTTGCTGAGGCTGAGGGAAGTCGAGTCGTTGGCGTTCAGGCGCTACTTACTCAATATTGGCAAGGCTGGGCCGACTATCTCGATACGCTTGAGTATCTTCCCACTCTCGCCGAAGCGTCCAGTGATGGCGGTAAGTTGGCCTATATGTCGGCTATCAATCTCAAGGTGATGGAGGATAAGACGCATGCTGGCGCACTGATCGCGTCGTTGTCCAACCCGTGGGGCGATACGGCTTTGGCCGAGACACCGCAGACCGGGTATAAGGCGGTTTGGCCGCGCGATTTCTTTCAGGTTGCTTCGGCTTTTTTGGCGATGGGCGATGAGGCGACGGCTTTGGCTGCCTACCGCTATTTGCCGCGCTTGCAGGTCAGCGATACGACGCCGGGCAATAGCGGGGTCACCGGATGGTTCCTGCAAAAGACGCATGTTGATGGCGAGCTGGAATGGGTCGCGGTCCAGCAGGACCAGACGGCGATGCCGATCATGCTGGGTTGGAAGCTGTGGCAGGCCGGCGTGATCTCTGATGACGAAATGGCGGCGAGTTATGCCGGCATGGTGAAGCCAGCGGCGGACTTTCTGGTCGATGGCGGCAAGGTTGGTCTGTTGTGGAATACTGAGTTCGAGGCCCGTCTGGGCTATACACAGCATGAGCGCTGGGAAGAACAAGCTGGCTATTCGCCGTCGACGATTGCAGCGGTGATTTCTGGATTGGTGACAGCGGGCGATCTGGCGCAGCATTTTGGCGAGCCAGCGGACGCGGCGCGCTATCTCGCGGCGGCAGATGCGTTGGAGGCGCAGGTTGAGGCGCTGACCTTTACGACGCAAGGCGCGCTCGGCGATGGCGCGTATTATTTGCGGATCAACCGGAATGAAGACCCGAACGATAAGGGCCTGCTGAGCGAGAGTAATGGCCGCGCTGCAATGGCCGAGGATATGATCGTGGATGGCGGGTTTCTGGAGCTGGTGCGTTACGGCGTGCGCGCAGCGGATGACCCGCATATTCTAGGAGCTCTGGCTGAGCTGGATGAGGCGCGCGAGGATAATTTGCGCCTGCGTTATGAGCTTGAGGGCGAATTGGCTGGCTGGCGGCGTTATGGCAATGATGGCTATGGCGAAGATGGTGCAGGGACGGGTTTTCAAGAACCAGAGACCGGGAACACGCCGGGGCAGCGCGGACGGGTCTGGCCGTTCTTTACGGGCGAGCGCGGGCATTATGAGCTGGCGGTGCGTGAACAATTGTTAGCCGAACTAATGCCGCAACATCCGGATGTGATCGTTCAGAATATCATGATCGACCGTGCGGTAACAGCTATGGAGGCTTTCGCAAATGAGGGCTTGCAGTTGCCAGAGCAGATCTGGGACGGGGTTGGCGACAACCCGTTCGGTTATGAGCTGGGCGAGGGCACCAATAGCGCCACGCCGCTGGCCTGGACCCATGCTGAGTATATCAAACTGTTGCGATCCGTATCAGACGGCGCCGTTTGGGACCGTTATAGCGTGGTTGAGCAGCGTTATGCCGCGAAGGCGAAGGCGGAGTAATTCAGGCCCATGGGTAAACTGAAATGGCGATTCGTACATTTGTGCGAAGCGGGCATTAAGGACGTTTCGATATCAATCCAACCTGGCTGTTAACCGTTATTCGACGGGTATGAACGCGATGGCCGTGCCGCCGCCGGGGGCGAGTTGGAGGGTGAGGGTATCGTGCTGGCTAACCGTCTGGAAGGCGGTCTCAAAGGCGTATGGATTGATGCGCCAGTCAGCGTTTGGGCCATCCCGGTAGATTTGAACTTCGTAGGCGAAACCATCGAGGAAATCGAGAGGGATCTGAACGGTTCGAGCGTTTTCGTCGGTGATCGCGCCGAGGTACCACGCATTGGTGCCGCGCTCCTGTCGCACTGTCACGATAAAATCGCCGGGGTGGCCATCAAGTGTGATCGAGTTTTCCCAATCAACCGGGACATCTTTGATGAATTGAAAGGCGTCAGGGCGGGCGTCGTAATTGCGCGGTAAGTCGGCGGCCATCTGTATTGGGCTATACAGGATGACATAAAGGGCCAGCTGTTTCGCCAATGTGGTTTGAACGCGCGTTTCTTCGCTCAAATCCTTACCGAAGGAGAGGTCGAAAATGCCCGGCGTGAAGTCCATTGGACCGGCCAACATGCGCGTGAAGGGCAGGATTGTCGTATGCGCCGGGTCATTCGGGGGCTGTCCCCACGCATTATACTCTTGGCCGCGCGCGCCTTCGCGCGACAGGGCGTTCGGATAGGTTCGCCTGAGACCAGTATCCTTGACCGGCTCATGCGCATTGAGGGATATCTTGTACTTTGCGGCTGTTTGGAGCGCGCGTAGATGATGGCGAACCGCATACTGTCCGTCATGCCATTCATGGTAGGTTTTGCCGTTTGCGTCGCGCCGGGTGAGTTGCCCACCATCCGCGACATAACCGGTTTTGACGGCCGATATACCGAGCTTCTGGTAGAGTGCGTAAGCGGCTTCCATCTGTTCTTCGTAATTTGTTACCGCCCCGGAAGTTTCATGGTGACCGATTAAGTGAACGTTGCGTTCTTTGGCGTAATTTGACAGATATTCTAAATCAAAATCGGGATAAGGCGCGGTGAAGTCAAACACTTCGCCATTTGCGAACCAGTCGCCGTTCCAGCCATGGTTCCAGCCCTCGATAAGGACGCCGTCAAGGCCATGTTTCGCTGCAAAATCAATGTATTGTGTGGTTCGTTCTGTTGTTGCGCCATGCTTGTCGCCGCTACCCCAGCTGCATTCATTGACGTGCATGCACCACCAGATTCCGACATATTTACTAGGTTTTATCCAAGATAGGTCGCTGCCTAGTCGGTTCGGTTCATTAAGGTTAAGGATGATATTCGAGTTTGCCAGCCCAGCGGCCGTCTCGGAGATTTGGAGCGTTCGCCACGGCGTGGTAAACGATCCGTTCACCTTAACTTTGGCGCCGTCTGACCATGGCGCGAGATCGGCTTGCAAAACGCCGGGTCGGCGTTGGTTAAGCCACATGCCAGCATAGTCTGTCAGGGCGGCTTCGTGGATCGAAATATAGGGGCCGCCCGGAAGTTTTGCGGTCAGCGGCGTGTGGGCGCGGTGAACCTCGCTGAGCGGGGTTTCTTGGTAGAGATATTCGTAGCGGTTCCATCCGCCCGCTTCGATCCACCATGTTTGTGCATCCTCGGGCAGGCGAAATTCGGTTAGCTCGTCGGTAATGATGCGCTCGCCGTCTGCGGGGACTTCGTAGCGAAGCCCGAGACCGTCATCGAACAGGCGCACGCGCAGGGTGAAGGCGCGCTGCCCGTCTGCATGTGCGAAATCGGCCGCGAGCTCGGTGTGATGGTCGCGGATCAGGCGCCGCTCGCCCCAAGGCTGCTCCCACGTCTTGTCATGCGTAACCTTGGTTACGGACACGATGGACAATCCGTGATCGAGATCGCGAACGGAAGCAAATGCGATCCCGAGTTTCGCAGGCGCGGTGATCGCTTTGCCTTTCCAGAGCGCCTGCCAGTGGGGGACGCTGTTTGGCGTGCTAAGGGTCAGCGTCAGTTCCCCAGAGGGTGAGCTGGCGCTGGCTTCTTCAATTATGATCATTTGCGTTGTGTCGGGCGGCGGCGACAGTGGTTTGGTTTGGGCGCAAGTGGTTAGCAAGCTTAGCATGGCCGCGCCAATCAGAAATCTTGTCCATCGCATAGCGTCATCTCCGAGTAATGAAGCAGCATAGTTTAATTTTGCAAATATGTGCAATAGATAGCGCAACTTTTGCAAGGGTGTGGTGAGTGTATCAGCAATAGATGGAAAAATTGTCTTGCCAGTTTTGCAAAATGATGAAAAATTAGGGCATCGGCGCCATGTCGGCTACTAGCTAGGGAGGTAACCATGTTGCGCCAGCCATGCGGTATCATTGTGTCTGCAGCTGCCCGCGCGTCGGGTGCGTTCCCAGTTGTTGTAACTGCGGATCAGGCGATCAGTATGCCTAGACTGCTAGCATATCATGAGTAATCGGTCACGAGCCTCTTGGATGCGTAGACGGGCAAGCTGCGCGAGTGATGTGCTGACCTGCAAATCCGAGTTTGAGGTGAACTCATGACGGTTACCGCAAACATGATGGATGCGCCCGTCCGGAGTGCGCTGACTGAGCTTCCTTGGTGGAAGGGCGCAGTGATCTACCAAATTTATCCGCGCAGCTTCCGCGATACGAATGGCGACGGCATTGGCGACTTACCGGGTATCTTGCTTGGTTTGGATCATATCGCGTCTCTGGGTGTTGATGGCATTTGGATTTCACCGTTCTTTACCTCGCCGATGGCGGATTTCGGATATGACGTTGCCGACTTTTGCGGTGTTGATCCGGTGTTCGGGACGCTCGAGGATTTTGACGCTGTTGTCGCGAAGGCTCATCAGCTTGGCCTGAAGGTGATCATTGACCAAGTCTATTCGCATACATCCGATCAGCATGCGTGGTTTGATGAGAGTCGCGCGAGTCGGACCGGCGCGAAGGCCGACTGGTATGTTTGGGCTGATCCTAAAGCCGATGGATCGCCGCCAAATAACTGGCAGTCAGTATTCGGTGGGCCAAGCTGGGAATGGGATGCGCGTCGCGGCCAATACTATTTGCACAACTTCCTCAAGGAACAGCCCGATTTGAACGTCCACAATATTGACGTGCAGGAGGCGCTGATTGTCGCTAGCCGGTTCTGGCTTGACCGCGGCGTTGATGGGTTCCGGCTCGATGCGCTGAACTTCACGATGCACGATCGCGCCCTCAAGGATAATCCGCCATCCGGGGTTGCGCCGGAAGACGCCACGCGCTCGTTCGACATGCAGTTGCACGAAAACAATATGTCCCAGCCAGAGATTGTTCAGTTTGTTGAGCGGTTCAGCGCGATGCTAGAAGACTATCCCGGCACGTTTACAGTTGCTGAGGTTGGCGGGCCGGAGCCAATTGGCGAAATGAAAGCCTTCACGGCGGGCGAGGGGCGGCTGAATTCGGCCTATAATTTCGATTTTCTATATGCCTCTACGATCACCGCTGAGCATATCATGCGATCTGCTGGGCTTTGGGATCAGTCAGAGGGCGAGGGGTGGCCGAGCTGGGCGTTCTCTAACCACGATGCGCCGCGTGCGGTCAGTCGTTGGAGCGCGCCAGAGCATCGCGATGAGATGGCGCGGCTGTATATGATGTTGCTGCTTAGTCTGCGGGGCAATCCAATCTTGTATCAAGGTGAGGAGCTGGCGCTTGGGCAGGGTGAGGTCGCTTTTGAAGACTTGAAAGACCCCGAGGCGATCCTGAATTGGCCTAAGACGCTGGGCCGTGATGGCGCCCGCACGCCGTTTCCGTGGGACAGTCAGGCTGTGAATGCTGGTTTTTCGAGCGGTGAGCCTTGGTTGCCGGTTGATCCTGTGCATGCGTCTCTCGCGTTGGATACTCAGCAGGGCAATGACAGCATGGTGCGGTTCACGCGTGAAGCGTTGAGGCTGCGCAAAGAGAGTGACGCGTTGATTGTCGGGAGCATGCATTTCTTGGACGGGTTGGGTGATAAGGGCCTCGGAGTATTGCGTGAGCACGAGGGGCGCCGGTATCTGGCCTTGTTCAATTTTGGCAATGAGGAATTGTCGGTTCCTCGCGATGCCGCTACGCCGGGGCGGATTATTCTTTCTTCCAGAGACTTGCCGCGAGGTGCTTTGGGCGGCGGTAAGCTGCCGGCGCGAACAGGCGTATGGATTGCATTGGATTAAGCGGCTCGATCAGTCGGTGTAGGCAAAGTGAAATGGATGCGAACATGACAAAGCAGGCAACTCGGCTTGAGGATCTCGCCAAACGCGCAGGTGTGTCGATTTCAACGGCGTCGCGCGCGCTGAATGACAGTCCAGCCGTCAACGCGCGAACAAAGCAGCGGATATGGAAGTTGGCGCGAGAGTTGGATTATCCATTTCGCGACTATATGCCGGCTGGCCCAATTGGCGCCGAAGCGACCATCGCGATTGTTGTGCCGCGCCCGCAAAGCCGCGATGGCAAGATGGCTGACCCGTTCTTTTTTGAGTTGCTAGCAGGGATTGGCGATGCCGCACGGGAGCGTGGTTGTGACATTCTGCTTAGCCATATCGCGCCATCCTCGCATGAGGAGTTAGCGACGGCGATGATGACGAGCCGATCTGACGGCGTGATATTTCTTGGGCAGTCTACTTTGCACGAGGCGTTCAATCGCCTTGCCGAGACCGAGGATCGGTTTGTGGTTTGGGGCGCTGCGCTACCCGAGCAGGGCTATTGCTCGGTTGGCAGTGACAATGTGGCTGGCGGCCGACGCGCAACCGCGCATTTGGCGCGGCTGGGGCGTAAGAATATTGTATTTCTAGGCGACACTGATGCGCCGGAAGCTTCTCAACGGTTTCGCGGTTATCGTGAAGCGCTTGAGGGGGCTGGGCTGGCTTATGATGACCGTCTGGTTGTTCCTGCACATTTTCAGGTGGCGTCGGCGCGTGCCGTGGTCG
>Ga0256847_1000395_pt1 | contig 28504 bp, 28 predicted proteins | sample TeddybearmetaG_FD_189099 | JGI IMG/M metagenome (GOLD analysis project Ga0256847, IMG submission 189099) | Hydrothermal vent microbial communities from East Pacific Rise, Pacific Ocean - Teddybear | ecosystem: Environmental > Aquatic > Marine > Hydrothermal vents | place: Pacific Ocean: East... | reverse complement strand
GCAGATGTTCATCCCTATAAACCTGACAACCGAATAATTGCAGATCAATTGAATGCACTTTGTTTCGCGCCTAAAAGTCAATTAAGGTTGTCTGAAGTAAAAAAATTACTATTAAAATAAATTGATTTTTCTGTTTGCGCGATTGATCATAACGGTATTAGCTTAATACCCAGATCCATACATAGAATCGCAAAAAGGAGTGCAGCCCCTTGAATTTACAGGGTTTGCAAAAAATTTTAGTTTCACCCATAGGTTAAACGGATATTTTTTGTGAAGGCTGTGGGTTCAAGGGGTTGTGCTCACTTTGTGATTTCTATGTGTGGATCGGGTTATAATTGATAATGCAGGAAGGATAGATCAAGGCTATGGTGGTAATGCCTGGAATGTACAGCTGAGCACGTTTCTACTACCAGTGGTCTGGTCAAATATTTTAAAAACAATCATGTGGACGTTTAATTGTAATCTAAACTTGTAAATATATAAAAATTTTTAACGTTACATGTCCCTGTCTTCTTCACAACAGCTTAAAAAAACAGCTAAACACTCCGCGATTTATGCGATCGCGACAATATTGCCAAGGCTAACTGCACTGGTGATGCTGCCAATTTATACGCGTTATCTTGAGACTCAAGATTACGGTGCTATTGAATTTCTGACCATGGCTATTGATCTGTTCAGTATTCTGGTTGGCCTGCAGGTTTCTCTGGCAATGTTTCGTTATTTTGTTGTGTCTGAAAATGAGATGGAAAAAAAGCAGATCGTGTCCACTACGATACTGATGGTTCTTTTTGCAAGTACTATCGGCGCGTTGATTCTCTACTTCTTTGCCGCACCAATTTCGATAACTTTGCTGGGTACTACGGATTATGTTTTTGAATTCGAATTATTTGCTTTCACTTTAATTACTTCGACTGTTTACGCAGTATGTCGATCTTATCTTCGTGCGCTTGAAATGCCGTGGATATTCGTGGCTGTCTCGGCAGGTTTGCTGTTTTTGCAGGTAACTTTTAATGTCATTTTTGTTGTAGTTTACGAAATGCACGTTACCGGCGTAGTTTATGCGGCTCTGATATCGGGCATTTCAGTCACTGTCCCATTGACATTATTTGTATTTTATAAAGTCGGATTTAATTTTTCCAGCTCAATGGCTCGTAGGCTATTTAAATTTGTCTATCCATTACTCCTTGCTGCATTTGGAGGTTTTTATGTCACTTATGCCGATAAATATTTCTTAAGGATATTTACCAGTCTGAGTGATGTCGGTTTGTATGCGCTTGCCGGGAGAGTTGCCAGTGTACTTTTGATGGTGTTTGAAGCATTCAATATGACCTGGGGTGTAGACCGGTTTCAAATTTCCAAACGAGAAAATGCCAGAGAAATCTTTGCCAGTACCTTTCGTTATTTAACCCTGGTATTGGTGATCGCTGCTGGTGGTATCTGTGTTTTCTCCTACGATTTATTCTTGATCATGACGACAGAAGCTTATTATCCAGCAGCGAGCATCGTGCCAATTATTGTTATGATGTATTACATCAAGATATATTCAATGTTCTTTGATTTTGGCATTCATTATGCCGAACAAACCAAATATATCGCGCAGGCATCTATCGTGAAATCGATTGTAGCGACGATATTATTTTTAACGGTCATTCCACTTTATGGCGCCATTGGCGCAGCTCTGGTGTTACTGTTTAGTCATGTTATAGAAATGATTCTAATTTATCGTAAAAGCACCAGACTCTACGATATGGGCATCAAGTTTAATACGGTATCTGTTTTTATAATTCCAATGTCGGGGTTTATGCTTTTGGCCTACATTCATCTTGATAATCAATGGATTGGGATGGCTTTGCATATAACTTTCTACTGGCTTATCACGCTGGCTCTGTATTTCTTGCCAATCTGGTCTGAGAACGAGCGTCAGGTTTTTAAAAATGGCGTTAATCTGCTTTTTAATAAAATAAAACATTCAGGCTGAAATCTATTTATTCGGAATAATTTATATAACATGAGTAAAGTGTATCCAAATTTGTTCATCGTAGGCGCAATGAAGTCAGCCACTACTTCATTGCATGAATATCTGAATTTTCACCCGGAAATTTACATGTCCGACATGAAAGAGCCAGGCTATTTTGTCGAGGAAGTTGACAATATTCCCGATAATATTGATGCTTATCTGGAGTTATTTACTCAGGGTAAAGGTTGCAGAATTGTTGGTGAATCAAGTACACATTATACGAAATTACCAACCTCCCAAGGTGCGGCAGAGAGAATCGATGCATTTTGTCAAAATGCCAAGATTAATCCAAAATTTATCTATCTGATGCGTGATCCCATCAAACGAACTGTCAGCCATTATTGGCATAATGTAAAAAAACAGGATGAATACCGTGCCATATTGCCAGCAATTGAGGCTCAGGATAAAAATGAGTATATCGCCTTCAGCGACTACGCGATGCAACTTGAGCCTTACCTGGAGACATTTGGTAAAGAGAATGTTTTTGTCTTAACTTTTGAAGAGTTGATTGAACAGACTGATCACAAACTCAGGGAAATTTTTACCTGGTTGGGCGTAGATGCAACAATAGATCTACCGGCGCAGAAAGGAAAACACAATGCCATGCCGGACCAGTTTAATAAGGTACGAGGTAAAGGTAAATTGCATCGCTTTCGCAATAACCCTGTGTGGAATTCAATATCGCCGCTAGTGCCAAAATTTTTAAAAAGAAAAGCGATTTCCCTTTCTGTGAAATCGGTGTCTCAGGACAAAGCTGATGATGCTGAAATTTTCGAATACTTAAAACCCATCTTCCAGGAAAAAGTAAAAAACCTTGAGAAAATGCTAGACAGAAAGTTTCCTGAGTGGGTTTCTTTGTGGTAACTGCTTAATTGTGATCGATAGTTTAGAAAAATCAGCGGAATTTACTACAATCTTTCGAATCACTTTGTTTTAGGCAATTGTTTTCAGTATGAAAAACCGCCAAATCTCGGACCAATCGTTGCAAATAGATTCGCTGGATGGGTTGCGCGGATTCGCTGCATTAGTTGTGGTATTTAGTCATACCAGTAACAAAGGTTGGCATTTCATCCCGTATCTTGATCTTGGTGGTATTGGTAAATCAGGTGTGTTTTTGTTTTTCTTGCTGAGTGCTTTTTTGCTGACGGCTCAGTTATTAAAAAAAGGCAATAATATCTTCACTAGAGAGCATCTGTCGCATTTTTGGCAGCGTCGATTTTTTCGTATCTATCCGCTTTATACTCTATTTCTCATTGGCGTACTGATTTCATCTTTTTTGTTAACTCAGATGTTCAATAAACCGGGTATTGGAATTCCTTTTTATCTCGACTGGCCGAGTTTCTTTGAACATGTCTTCCTCATAGATGGACGTGGAATTTCCTGGAGTATTGCGGTTGAGTTTAAGTTTTATTTTATTCTACCGTTCATTGCCTTTGCACTGTACAAAGCGTACCAGGTAGGATTCTGGTTTAGCCTGGCATTTATGTTTTGCCTGATTCTGCTAACCCAGATAATTTTTCCACAGTCTCTTGCCACAGATAATGATGTGCGTCTGTTGCCGTACCTGGTCGTATTTTTATTTGGCATGACACTGGCCATTATCCAGTTTCACATTAATGAAAACTTTACTCTGTCATCGAGAGCCAGAAAATTTATTAATCTGTCGGGCATTCTAGCTTTGCTAACGATATTCTTAATGGCACCTGACGTGTTTTCGAATTTATTCTGGGAGATTCCTCGTGGGTATTTTCACCGGGATTTTATACAATTTAGCCTGGTCTGGTCGGTGGTTTTCTTTGCAGCTGTCAACGGGCAGGGAATTATCACTCGTTTCTTTGCTCATCCCTGGATGCGTTATTTTGGTATGATCAGTTTTAGTCTTTACCTGTTCCATAACGGCATCATCCACATTTTTCGATATGCAGATTTTGTGACACCAGTAAATGCCTGGATTGTATTGTTGCTGACCACTATATTGTCACATGTAACTTATAAAATAATCGAAAGACCCAGTTCAACGATTAAAATTAACTGGTCTAAACTTTATCGCAGGAAAAACCTCTCCAAAGATACTGATAAACAACCTGGATAAACTTATCCAGAATTAAGGTGATTATTTCGGTGCTTTCTGATCATCCCTCAGGTCAGTTCGCAAGAATTCTTCTGCATCGTCCGGATTTACAGCTTCATTTTCGTTATTTATTAACGGCTGGTCGTAGTCGTTCCAGCCACGTAAGCCGGTTTTGAGGGAGCTGATTTTTTGATATCCCATGGTTTGCATGGTGTCTGCAGCCATAACACTTCTATTTCCTGAACGACAAATAATGACAATTTCCCTCTCCCTTGCCGCAGCAAGTTGCGGAATAGTTTCATCATAATCATAATCGCAGGCTGTTTCTAAAATCCCGCGAGGTACAAGCAACGAGTCTGCTATATGCATAACATCAAATTCATATTGCTCGCGAATATCCAGTAGCATGGGAGGGGAATCAGAGTTCAGTTTTACTTCAAGATCCCAGGGCATGAGTTCAGTAATATTTTTAGCTTTTTCTGCTATTAGCTGGGAGAAGCTTTTCATGGATTTATTATCTGGCCGCTAAAAAATGGCTGCCAGAGAGATGATATTAAACCAGCTTAGCCTGAATGGCATTAATGACGGTTTCACTAGATGTTGCCTCAACGCTCAACAACAAACCTTCCTTCTTGTAGAAACCAACAAGTGGTGCTGTTTGTTCATTATAGACATTTAAACGATTGCTGATCGCTTCTTCAGTTTCGTCATCTCGTTGGACCACAGGTTCGCCGCATTTATCGCAAATGCCTTCCACCTTGGTTGGACTAGATTTCACATTATAGATTTCACCACAACCTGAGCAGGTGCGACGAGTCGTCAATCGGTCAAGAATCACTTCACGTGGTACGTCGATCTCAACGGCGCAATCCAGTTTTTCACCAATTTTCTCTAACAGTGCTTTTAATGCTTCTGCCTGTGGAATAGTGCGAGGAAAACCATCCAGCAGATAGCCATTTTTACAGTCATCTTGTTGCAGACGTTGTTCCATGATGCCCATGATCAAATCATCAGAAACCAGATCACCCGCTTTCATGGCCGCTTCGGCCTGTTTGCCCAGTTCAGTACCGGCCGCTACTGCACCACGCAATATGTCACCTGTTGAAATTTGAACTGAACCATCAATTTTGGTCAATAACTTTGCAACCGTACCTTTGCCAGCGCCGGGCGCGCCCAATAAAATTAGTTTCATATAAATTCTCTTTAGATCATTAAGGACATTGTGGTTTACGAATTATGCTAAACCAACGAAAAAATTCAGTGCGCATTGTGCTGTTTTAGCGTTATTATTTCCATATCTAATAGGGAATGCTTTGAACCGTCTCGCAACGGTTCAACTGATTTATTTAGGTTTATTCGCCCTGAACTGTGACCAAAACTTTTCGCTGATATGGATGACTACGATGTTCCCACAGAAAAAGTCCCTGCCAGGTACCCATCGCCTGCTGACCGTGATTTACCGGAATAGTGACTGAAGTTTCAGTGAGTACGGTTCGTATGTGCGCAGACATATCATCAGGTCCTTCATCCTGATGTCGATAATTTGGATCGCCGTCTTTGACATTCTGACCCATATAATATTCCAGGTCTAGACGAACATCAGGATCCGCATTCTCGGTGATAATCAATGAGGCGCTTGTGTGTTGAATAAAGCAGTGGCACAGGCCGTGTTGTATTCCAGATTCAGTGATAATTTTATTAATGTCCTGAGTGATATTGGTCGTACCACGACCGCTGGTTTTTATCTGGATTTGTTGTTGATGGATCATGTTTTATAGTGGGTAGGTTAGGTATTCTCTGGGAAATTATAACCGTTTTCTGAATTTAGAACTCCTGAGAATTTTTTACTATCCGAAACTCTACATAAAATTTCACACAAAGATTGCAGTCTCATAAATTCACAGTGTTGAAAAACGGTGTCCTAATATTTCTAAACAAAAATTATATTGTTCTATACTCATTTAGAATGGGGTAGAAATCATTTTTAGCTGGATTTAAGGTGACTTGCTTACCCGTCAAAAATAAATTTAGTGAATCCAGCGAGAGAACCTATGTTATTACTTTCAAAATTAAAAATCGGATTGAGACTTGCAGTTTGCTTCTCGATTATCCTGGTTTTATTAATAATCATATCCGCTGTAGCGTTATCACGTATAAGCAGTATGTCAAATGCATCTCAGCGGTTTATCAATGAAGATGTGAAACAGGTACAGCTTTCATCAGAGATCAATATTCAGGCCAGGGCTGCTGCGATGGGGCTGCTACAAATATTATTAACTACCGAAAGAGAAAACAGAATTCCCTTATATAAGGCAATGGATATTTCCAATGCTTCATTGGGTGAGTTGATCGATTCAATAAATGGGGATATTCTCGATAAGGTCAAATTAGATGAAATCCAGATTGCAAGAGCTGAATATAACAAGTCATTAATCGAAACGGTCGAGTACCTGGAATTCAGTGCAGAAAGGGCGTTTTCACACTTCAATAAAAATACCAGTCAAAAGCTGGATACTCTTTTAATGCGTATCTCATCTTTATTGGCCGATCAACAAGCCTTAATGCAGGAAAAGTTAAAACTCTCGGACCAAGAAAATGAGCAAGCAACACTTATAGTTATATCACTTTCCATTTTTGCGCTTATATTGGTCGTGCTGTTGGCAACTTTGGTGAGTCGCAGTATTGTTTTACCCTTACGTGAAACTGTCGAGGTTGCAAACAAAATTGCCAACGGCGAACTGGTTCAGCCTGAACAGATGAAAAGAAACGATGAAATTGGCGAACTGAACGAAGCTTTTAGAATAATGTGTGGGGGGCTAATTCAACTGATTTCTTCGATTGACAAATCAGCAGATCAAATCACTTGCTCAACCGGCAGTCTGTCTATTCCGGTCAATGATGTGCAAAATGGATCAAAAAACCAACATGCTGCGGTCAATCGAATTGAACAATTGATATCAGATTTTTCTGGTGAAACAGAACGCGCAGTATCGGCAGTAAAAGAGTCAAAACAGCAAGCAGAGCTGTCAATGAATCTTGCCAATGAAGGCAAGGATTTAATTGATAGAACTACATCTGAATTTGATAAAATCTCAATTACCATTAGTAAATCAGTACAGATCGTCGAGTCTTTACGCGACCATGCAATATCGGTCAGCAATTTGGTTAATTCCGTCAGAGAGATTGCAGAACAGACCAATCTTTTGGCATTAAATGCAGCCATTGAAGCAGCCCGTGCGGGGGAAAGTGGCCGTGGTTTTTCTGTCGTTGCTGATGAAGTTCGAATGCTCGCTGGTAAAGCCAGTGATGCGACTAACGAAATTGATGAAGTAATTGAATCAATCGTTGCAGAGACCAAGTCAGCAGCCGATAGAATTGGAAGCGGTCAAAGCGAAATGGAAGCAGGTGTTTCGTTAATCAAACAAATGGTGCAGCCTTTAAGTGAATTAAGCGGCGGTGCGAATATTTCTCTGGACCAACTGCAGAAGCTTGAGCACACAGTTTTTGAGCAGGCTAATGAAAGTAATGAGATTGCAATTGAAGTGAATAAAATAGCCTCGATGGCAGAAGAAAATGAAAATTCAGTTCAATCCGTCACTACCGCGACTACATTACTTAACGAACTATCGAATAGCCTGAGTGACCAGGTGAAAAAATTTAAAATTAGCTAACTTTCATCTTATGAAGTGACGACAAGAGCGGTTCACTGATCAGAATTTCCTCAACCCAAATATAAAACTTACAGATTGATCATCTCGGGCTTGCTTACAATTGCTTGCGAAATTTCGAACCCCTGGCCACTCCTCTTTGATCGCTGGCTTTGTTAAAGCTTCGTTTCTTTAATTTGTTTTCACCAGTATCTTTAGGTTGCCAACTCGGAATCAAGTGTTTTTTTCCATTACCGATCAGGTCTGTTCTGCCCATATTTTTTAGCGCATCACGTAACAATAGCCAGTTGTCTGGATCGTGGTAGCGTAAAAAGGCTTTATGCAAGCGTCGTTGTATTTCACCTTTGGCAGTTTTGATTTTTTCTGAGCGATGATTGACTTTTTTCAAAGGGTTTTTACCAGTGTGGTACATTGCGGATGCTATCGCTAAAGGCGTTGGAATGAAGCCCTGTACTTGATCGACCCGAAAGCCGTTTTTCTTAAGCCATAACGCCAGGTTGAGCATGTCGGTATCAGAAGTACCAGGGTGAGCGCTGATGAAGTAGGGGATCAGGTATTGTTCTTTTCCAGCTTCTTTCGAGTATTTATCAAACAGTTTTTTGAATTTGTCATAACTGCCAATCCCTGGTTTCATCATCTTAGATAAGGGAGCCAATTCTGTGTGTTCCGGTGCGATTTTGAGATAACCGCTAACATGATGTTTGACGAGTTCCTTAACGTATTCTGGTGATTCGACTGCGAGATCGTAGCGTAATCCTGAAGCAACGTGGATTTTTTTAATACCAGATAATTTACGCGCGCGACGATAAAGGCTGATCAATGGGTCGTGACTGGTATTCAGGTTTTTGCAAATGACCGGGTAGACGCAAGACAGGCGGCGGCATGATTGTTCAATTGTTTTACTTTTGCATTGCAGACGATACATATTGGCAGTTGGGCCACCGACATCGGAGATGTATCCTTTGAACTGATCATCATTGTCACGGATATTTTCGATCTCGCGGATGACAGAATCTTCCGAACGGCTCTGGATGATGCGACCTTCGTGTTCGGTTATCGAGCAAAATGTGCAACCACCGAAACAACCTCGCATGATATTGACCGAGTGACGGATCATCTCCCAGGCCGGGATGTTAGCGTCTCCATAAAACGAATGGGGCTGACGGCTGTAGTTGAATTCGAATAGTTGATCAAATTCACTGGTTTCTAATGGTTCTGGCGGAGGGGTCAGCCACAGGATTCTGTCACCGTGATATTGCATCAGTGCACGAGCATTACCAGGATTGGTTTCCAGGTGGAATACTCGTGAGGTGTGAGCGTACAGCGGTTTACTCTTTTTGACTTGCTCAAAGCTGGGCATTTTGATGACTGTGCGATTTCTATCCAGTTGACTTTTGCGAATAGGAGCATTGATGTCAAAATCGATACTGATATTTGTTGCCTGGCTGGTCGTTGATGAATTTTTATCAGCTTCGTCACAAGGTGGTTTTTCCTGATAGGGGCTGGGAATGTAGTCGATCTTGTTGGTCTGGTCGATTTCGCTGGAGTCAATGACAAACCAGCCGGGTTCAACCTGATTACAAAGGAATGCCGTGCCGCGAATATCTCTGATCTGTTTGATATTTTCATTAGCCGCGAGACGATGTGCGAGGTTAACAATCGCGCGTTCGGCATTGCCAAATAACAGCATATCTGCCTTGGCGTCGATTAATATCGAGTGTCGAACTGTGTCTGACCAGTAGTCGAAATGGGCGATTCGTCTTAAACTGGCTTCGATACCACCGATGATAATGGTGGCATTTTTATAAGCTTCACGGATTTTATGCGAGTAGGCGATAATTGATCGGTCAGGCCGTTTACCGGGGTCTCCATGTGGCGTATAAGCATCATCGCGACGGATTTTTTTATCGGCAGTGTAGTTATTAACCATGGAGTCCATATTGCCTGCGGTTATGCCGAAAAACAGGTTTGGTCGACCGAGAACCTTAAAAGCTTCAGAATTTCTCCAGTCCGGTTGCGAAATGATGCCGACACGAAAGCCCTGGCTTTCCAGAAGTCTGCCGATCATTGCCATGCCAAAGCTTGGGTGATCTACGTAAGCATCGCCAGTGACAATGATGATGTCGCAGCTGTCCCAGCCGAGATCATCCATTTGTTCTCGACTCATTGGTAGCTCGGGCGCCGTACCGAATCTGTCTGCCCAGTATTTTTTGTAGCTAAACAGGTTTTTTGTTTGAATTTGAGTCATTGTGTTGAGAGTAGGCAGAATTAGGTAGAATAAGATCTATGAGTACAAAAACATTAATCTCGATAATCGAGTCTCCAGCGCACCCGCAGTTTAGCGCGTTATATCAGAATAAAGGCCTGACAGAAACAAAGGTTAGTAGTGTTCGCAAGGCCATCAGTATATTCAAAAAACAGCCAGTCGATTATATTGTTGCAGAGTTCTTTTATGCTTACAGCACAAATTACAGCGGAGTGCACAAATCCAACCTGGATGTGTTGCTGGTCAGCCTGAAAAAATACTCACCAAAAACCAAAGTTATTGCCATTGTGATGAAGAAAGAGCAGCAGTATATCGATGTACTGGATCACCTGGATTATCCTTTACATGGTGTATTGGTTCAGCGGGTTAACCCTGAATTAATGTTAGCCCTTCTGTAGTAGTGGAAAAAGGCTGCCTTACCTGATTCAACAGGAATTTGAGTTTACTCACTTTTATCAATCCCTTCAATAATTGGACAACCATTATTACTACCTTCACATAGATTGACTAATAGTGTTAACTCGTTACGTAAAATGGTTAGATCGCTGAGATGGTTGTTGATTTCAGCCAGTTTCCTATGGGTCAATTCACGCACTTCTATGCGCGAATGCTGAGGGTCTCCACGCATTTGTAACAGACCAGCTATTTCTGCTAAAGAGAAATTCATTTTTTGTGCGCGTTTGATGAATTTTAATTTTGATATATCTTTATCATTGTAAATTCGAATACCGGTTGAGGTTCGTTTAATTCCTTCAAGTAGATTGATTTTTTCGTAATAGCGTAAAGTATCAACTGAAATACTCAGTAGTTTACTGATGTCGCCAACTTGCCTGTTTCTCATGTTAAATTCAAAGACTCAGATTGTATTGCCTGTTTCAAGTCTATTTTGGATGGTATCGATGTAAATATCAGTCTACCATTGATGGCTATTCCAGGTGTAGCCAACAGCCCGAGTGACACAGCGTAATCCAGTTCATCTACAATATTCACTAGACGTAATGCTATTGACTTATCATTCAGCTCAGAAACAACTGTTTCCGCAAGTGTAAATGCTTTGACGCAGTTTTTGCAGCCAGGAGCTGAAAGTATCTCAATTTTATTTTTATAGTCTGGCACCTTATTTTTTCAGTTGCCATTTCTGTATCTGGTGATTGGCGTAATCGGCGACAAATACGCTGCCATCATTTGCAATAGCAACAGCTATCGCGGTATGAGTAGCATTTGTAGTTTTTAGTCCAAAAGCATTCAGAAAATCACCATCGCTGGTAAATTTCTGAACTCGATCATTATAAAAATCGGCAACGAAGATATTGCCTTTGGGCCCTATTGCCAGACCTGTCACCGTGGCAAACCAGCCATTGAAAGGGCCAAATATATTCATCGCAAAGGGTCCTCCCCATTTGTACAGCAATAATCCATTTTGGTCATAGGCGAGAATGCGGTCATTGTAACCATCTGCTATATACAGAATATTCTCTTTATTTATCGCTACATCAGTCGGATAATTTAGTTTTCCATCCAGCATTCCTACTGTACCAGTTTGCCCCCATTGCTGAATAAATTCACCATCGGCTTTAAGTTGCTGGATTCGCTGGTTGAAAAAATCGGCCACAAACAGTTCTCCAGCAGAATTGACAGTCACTCCGCCAGGAGCACTGAACTCGCCTTCATTTGAACCTGATTTTCCAATGGCTCGCTTAAATTTTCCATTTAGATCATAAATTTTAATTTGGTCACTGAAAAAATCGGCGACATACAACTCGTTGTTTGCAGTGCTCAGATTCATCGGCCTTTTTAATTGACCTTTACCCTCAGTATCTACAAGGCGTTTAAAATTGCCATCTACATCGAATACCTGAATACGTGAATTGCGCGAATCGCTGACAAAAATTTCATTTTTGTAAATTGCGATACCAGTTGGTTCATTAAATTGTCCGGTTTGACGTCCTTTTGTACCCCAGGTTTTAACTAATTGATAGTTCGATTCCTGAGGTGTTGGCGTCCAGAATAAGTAAGTCGCAATAACAGGTATCGCGATGATAGAAATAATAAATATTGCAATGCGTTTTAGCCAGATCATTATTGATTATCTTAAAAATTAACTCGGATTCCTGCTCTAAAGATATGGTCAAGATCCAATGCATTTCCATTCAGGTTTTGGCTAACAGGAATTTGTAAAGAAGTTTCAGCTATCCAGCGTCGAGTGACGAATTGTATCCCTGGTGCGAATAATAGCTTTGTACCGCCAGAATTATCATCTTTTACACCATTGAGTGTATTTTTTCCCTGGTTGATCAAATTTAATTCTATCACCCCATAGAGGAATGCAGGTACGCCGCCAGATAGCTCTTTAGGCCACAAACGTTTCTGCCCAGAAACATCTACTTTTATACTGTTTCCCGTTTCAAAACCATTTGCTTCTGAAGTAATCTGAACGCCAAGTTGGGCATCCAGTTGCCAATCCAGCGTTTGTCGTGTAATCACTAACCCGCCGAAGGTATCCCATGAGCCAGTACCGGTTTGCACGGGTGCTGGTAGCTTGCCCAAATTGTCGCTACTGTCATTCTTACCAGTAGGTGTCTTGATACCTGCGAACACCGCCAACCTCAGAGTTTTACTCGGTTGGTTATCTTGTTTGAATATATAACGCCCAAAAATACTGACATCTCCGAGGCCACTATTACTTCGGCTGATTGGTCCGGTTCCCGAGTCTAGCTCTAACTCAATATCTCGATAGGGCAAAATGCCAAATACTGCGATTTTGTTGTTCACCCCGTAAACCAGAGCTGATGCGCTAATTAATTCAGTACGATCTTTATTTGAAGAGCTTGGGTCGTCACCCGACTGAATTGATATAAATTGCTGGCGAATGATAAACTCACCCCTGGCAACCGGCAAAGCGGTGTTAAAAGTAATTGGTGCAGCCAGGCTGGTATTAACTTGAGCAATTAAAAGCACAGAGAACAGCATGCTATACGCATGAATATTAACTCTGAACATTTTAAACATCCTAGCGTGCTTTCTGGGTCACGCTTTTCATCGTAAATCCGGTATCGTTAACAATCGTTCTCAATTGATCTTCATTGTAAGTCATCCCTTCCCGTGTTTTTACAATAACCAGTCCTTTGACCAGGTCAATATCAACACTATCTACCCCATCTGTTCTGGTAAATTGTTTCTCAATGCCATAAGCGCAGAAAGGGCAGGCCAAACCATCCACTCGAATATTATATTGGGTGCCTGCTGCAAAACTGAGGTTACTCAACAATAGTGCTGAGACGAAAATGATCGATTTGAATTTCATGGGGAATTCTCCATTAAGTTTTATAAATGCTATTCAAATGAGGTTTTGAAACGGTAATCTGATTCATCCTGGGAACCATTCAGATCACTGGCGAGCGGTATTTGTATTCCTGCTTTCAACGCGAAAGCAAATTTTTGAACAAATACAGGCGGACCAATACTGAATATCGGATCATGAGCCAGCAACGAACCACTCCATATCAGCATTAATGGGCAAAAAATGCGGGCGAGAAATTGTCGATTATTTTTCGGTTTTCGGAACATTGGCAGAGAGGAAAACTGTAGTTCTGCCGAGTCTACTATCTGGAGTTAGCTCCAGGTCAAGTGATTTATTAAATCCTCTAATTTTTTAATCGCGAAGGGTATCCTGCCATTTCTGTCGCAAAAGTGAGATCATCAATTCCGGCTTTATCGGGATCATAAGTGACCGTTGCCCAGCCATTACCGTCGCCTTCGTATTTCGCTTTTGCATCCGTTACACCATCAACTTTTTTCAAAGCTCTTTTTACGGTAATCGGGCACATGCCACAGGTCATTTTATCAACTGACAAGGTGACTGTTTTCAACTCGCCTGCAATAGAGGAAGAGGCGAGTGACAGAAGAATGGTCATTAGCAGGGTTTTAAAATACATGTTAAATCCTCAGGTTAGTCCAGGAAGTAGGGTGCATAATAGGGAAAGGTAATCATCAAAAGTACAAAAACAGAAATAGCCCAGAAAATAAGTCGTTGGTTTTTGATGTACCCTGGGGAAGCACAGGGAGTATCTATTTCGCAATTCTGAGGTACTAGATAGAGTTTTCTAAATGCCAGCCCCATAAATAGTAGAGTAAGTCCGATCAGGTAAGGTCGATATTCCGTCATCGCGGTGAGATTGCCAATCCAGGAACCACTAACGCCTAAGGTTAATAATAAAAAAGGACCAACACAACAAGCTGAAGCTCCAATTCCAGCCAGTAATCCGCCAATCAGGGTTGCCCTGGATATTGTCTCCTGGTTGTCTGATGTTGATTCTTGCTGCTCTGCCATAGCAGAATCGTTAATTGGGTGAGAACTGTTCATCTGTACTCCTGAAATCGATATTGAAGCGCGATGTTAAACTCCGTACTATAGAACTGTGTCAACAGGAATCTCAGTTTTAAATTTCTGATTACACGATTAGAACTTGTGATAAAGGGTGATATCTAATAGTTCAATACTTATATTAATAAATGACATGAAAAATAATTCTACGACAATCAGCAAAGCGGCAAAACTTGCAGGTGTTGGCATAGAAACTATTCGTTATTATCAGCGCCGAGGGTTGATTGAAGAACCCACAAAACCATTTCATGGTTACCGGCATTACTCGCCGCAGACTATCTCTCAAATACGATTCATAAAAAGAGCACAGGAGTTGGGATTTACACTGAAAGAAATAGAAACACTAATACTTCTTGGAGAGCAGCAATGTTCGGAAACACGTGAACTGGCCGATGAAAAACTCAAAATTGTGCAGCATAAGATACGCGATCTTGAATCTATTGAAGGTACACTGAGAGGTTTGATCCAGCATTGTGAATTACGAAAGGATAATGAAACCTGTCCAATCATTTATTCTATTTCTCAATGAAGGAGTACTAGTTTCTAGCGACAAATCAATATTGACTCCGTACTGTAATACGGAGTTTACAGTTCAAGCATAATTGATTTTAGGGCTTGAACAATATGAAAGTAATTCAACTAGACATTAACGGCATGAGCTGTCACCACTGCGCAACCAGTGCAGCACAAGCGCTGAATGATCTATCTGGTGTTGAGGCCACGGTTTCTTTTGATAATAATCTAGCCAATATCACATCTGATGGAAAAACCAGTACAGAAACCATTCTAAGTGCCATTGCAGATAAAGGTTACAGCGCCAGTGTTATTGATTCTGAAGACAGCTACTTACCGAATAACTCTGAAAGAAAATTACAGATTGCTATTATTGGAACGGGATCGGGTGCTTTTGCTGCTGCAATCAAAGCTGCCGAAAATGATGCACAGGTCACGCTGATAGAACGCAATGACATCATCGGTGGAAGTTGTGTGAATATTGGTTGTGTGCCCTCAAAAATTATGATTCGTTCTGCTCATCTGGCCCAACAGCAGCGAAAAAATCCATTTGATGGCCTGACTAATCATGAACCTGAAATAAACCGTGCTCAATTGCTGGTGCAACAGGTTGCACGTGTTGAAGAATTGCGTTCAGCAAAATATGAAAGCATCCTCGAATCGAATCCTACGATTAATCTGATCAAGGGATCTGCTTCATTCGTGGATGCCAATACACTGAAGATACGCAAACCTGATGGCAGTGAGCAAATGTTACAGGCTGATAAAATTTTGGTTGCGACCGGTGCCAGCCCGACTATTCCGCCGATTCAAGGCCTGAAAGACACGCCTTACTGGACATCGACTGAGGCGCTTTTTGCAGAAGAATTACCCGAGCATCTTGTGGTTTTTGGCTCATCGGTAATCGCGGTTGAAATTGGCCAGGCCTATCACAGACTTGGGACCAGAGTGACCATGTTAGCTCGAACAAAATTACTCTTTAAGGAAGACCCCTTACTGGGCGACCAACTCGCCGAGGCGTTTAGGCATGAAGGAATTGACGTTTATATTCAGACCCAAACATCCAGTGTCAGTTTTGAAAGCAACCAGTTTGCGATTGAAACAAATCACGGAACTTTCAAAGCTGACAAGTTGTTAATTGCGACGGGGCGATCAGCCAATACAGAAGATCTTAATCTGCAAGCCGTTGGTATAGAGCCAGAGAATAACGGCGCGATAGCGGTAGATGAACATATGCAAACTTCAGTGGAAAATATTTTCGCAGCAGGTGATTGCAGCAACCAGCCTCAATTTGTTTATGTGGCAGCAGCGGCTGGAACACGAGCTGCAATTAACATGACCGGTGGCGATGCGGTACTCGATTTATCCAGTATGCCCGCAGTAATTTTTACCGATCCTCAGGTTGCAACCGTTGGTTTGACCGAAGAGCAGGCACATGCTGCCAATATTGAAACAGACAGCCGCACCCTGGATCTGGAAAATGTGCCCCGGGCACTAGCAAATTTTGAAACTAGAGGTTTTATCAAACTAGTGGCAAAATCCAGTTCAGGCCAAATAATCGGTGTACAAATTCTGGCGGCTGAAGCAGGTGAAATGATTCAGACTGCAGTTTTGGCTTTGCATAATAAAATGACTGTTGAGCAGTTAGCCGGCCAGTTGTTTCCCTATTTGACTATGGTTGAAGGCTTAAAGCTTTGTGCACAGACTTTTTATAAAGATGTCCATCAGCTTTCCTGCTGTGCGGGGTAAAATGAATGATTTACTCAAACAATTTTCAGGTTTACTAGGTACAGGTTTTGCCGTCGCATGTTGCTTCGGAATTCCGGTGGTTCTATCGGCAGTTGGTGCAGTGGGACTGAGTTTTCTCATCAATGATGCCTACCTGATGCCACTATTTGCAGCATTTGTGCTTTTTACTCTATGGCAATTACGCGGTTCAGCTAAAAGACATGGTGATCTGAGACCGTTCTGGCTCAGTTCTGTAGCTGGAGTTATTAGTATTGTCACGCTTTTTTTGATGGTCACTGGCATCTATCCTCTGCCAGTATTGATTGGACTTGGTTTGTTTACTCTGGTGGCTGGTAGTATTTGGGACTTTATTAATGCACAAAAAATCGGATGTACCATCGAATCGATCGAAATAACTAGCGAAAAAACTGATACAAAACGACGAAAAATAAATGGCACGGCATTAGCTATTGCGTCAGCCGGCGTATTTTATGGTATGTACAAGTCCGTTGAAACACTGGCACCATCAGCAACTGTTAATGATATCAAATGTTGGGGTGGAAACAGTTGTAAAGGTCAATCTGCCTGTAATTCTGCCTTGAACAGTTGTAACGGACAGAATAGTTGTAAGGGCAAAGGCTGGACATTTATGTCAGAAAAAGCTTGCTACACCAATGGAGGAGTGAATTTTAAAGGTTCAGAAGGGGATTTATCCTAACTTATTTAAACTTTATTGGCATGGTACTCACCTGAAACGTTTATATAGGTCAATTCTTCCTTGACTATTTAACTTGTCTTGCTTGCCTAAAAATATCTCACTTGCCTGGAACTAATCCAGTCTGTAATAATCCTACGCCTTAAATTTATCACCGAGAATTATTTTGGCACGACAAGCAGTAACTGAATTAAAAAAATACATTTCAAAACATATCGTAGGGCAGACCCGTTTAATCGATCGCCTGATTATCGCGATTCTTGCCGATGGTCATTTACTGGTCGAAGGCGCTCCAGGGCTGGCAAAAACCAGAGCCATCAAAGTGCTGGGTGATGGTATCGATGCCAATTTTCACCGCATCCAGTTTACGCCTGATCTGCTACCGGCCGATCTGACCGGAACCGAGATCTACCGGCCACAGGATGGGTCCTTCAAATTCCAGAAAGGTCCTTTATTTCATAATTTAATCCTGGCAGACGAGATCAACCGTGCCCCCGCTAAAGTCCAGTCTGCTTTGCTGGAAGCCATGGCTGAACGACAGATAACCGTAGGCTCAACCAGTTATGATCTACCAGAATTATTTTTGGTGATGGCTACCCAGAATCCACTGGAACAGGAAGGCACCTATCCTTTGCCAGAAGCTCAGCTGGATCGTTTTTTAATGCACGTTTTTGTAGACTATCCTGATGCCGATGCAGAGCGAGAAATTTTACGAATCACGCGTGAAGAAGCGAAATTAGGTCTTCGTGAGCCTTTAAAGGCCGATAATCCGGTGGCGCAGAAATTATTATTTGAAGCGCGACAGGAAGTATTGCAGGTACATTTAGCAGACCCGCTGGAAGAGTATTTGTTGCACATCGTTATCAGTACGCGTAATCCGTTGGCTTATGGTGACGACCTGGCTAACTGGATTCAATATGGCGCAAGTCCGCGCGCCAGTATGGCTCTGGATCGATGTTCACGAGCATACGCCTGGCTGGATGGCAGAGATTTTGTCACACCTGATGATATCCAGATTATCGCACCTGATGTTTTGAGACATCGAATTATTCTCAGCTATGAGGCTGAAGCCAAAGGTATTACTGCTGATCAATTCATCTCAGAACTGATCAGCAGAATCGCTGTCCCCTAATTGACTGAAAAGCTGATGCAAGCCGCTACTACCACAACTGAAACCGATGATATCGTTCGAATTAAACTCTCGACACTTATTGATCTATCACAACAAAGTCGACGCAAGAAAAACAAACCACGACTAATCAGAGCTAGCCGAAGTGGGAACTATTTGTCCAATATCAAAGGTAGAGGCATGGAATTTGATGAGTCCAGACCTTACCAGCCGGGTGATGACATCCGTGCCATAGACTGGCGAGTGACCGCTCGCACCGGGCGGACCCATACAAAAATTTATCGTGAAGAAAAAGAGCGACCTGTTTTACTCTGGGTAGATTATCGACCATCGATGTTTTTCGGTACTCAACTATGCTACAAATCTGTGTTGGCAGCTAAAGTTGCTGCAATCCTGGCCTGGAATAGTGCCAGCAATGGTGACCGCCTGGGCGGCCTTATTTTTTCTGCAGACAATCACGTAGAACTTCGACCCAAACAGGGCAAGAGTGCAACACTGCATTTTATTCAGCAACTTGCCAGTCATTCAGCCTGGCTGCAGCAGCCAGAATTGCAACTAGAGCAAAAGCAAATACCACAGCATAATAATGCTGCCGATCAGACCCTGAAGATGCTCTCCAATGTCACCCGCCCCGGCAGCCAGATTTATATGATTAGCGATTTTCGCTATCTGGATAAAACACTAGAATCACATCTTGGTCTTTTAGCACGGCATAACACGATTCAATTGATTGCGATTAGTGATCCGCTTGAAAAAGAGTTACCACCTGCGGGTCTGTATCGGTTTTCGGATGGTGTCCAACAGGTCCAGCTGGATACAGGCGAGCTAAATTTACGCCAGCAATATCAGTTACGTTTTGATCGTTTTCAACAGGATTTACAGGACATCTGCGACCGTCATGCTATTTCGTTGTTGAATCTGTCAACCTTGAACACAACTGACCAATTGCAAAATTTGTTAAATATTAATTAGAATCAGTCATGACCAATTTGGAGCTTCGCGATATTCACCTCCCGGAAAGCAGTCTGTGGTGGCCACCAGCACCCGGATGGTGGATTGGCCTGCTATTGCTCATTATGTTGATTATATTGTTACCCCGAATCTGGCGAAAGTTGACAACAAAATCACTAAAATCAAACGCTGAATCAGCATTAAACGACATCGAACAGGATTATCGATCTCATCAGAACCAACAACAACTGGCCACACAAATATCGCAATGGTTACGTTGTGTTGTCATGAGTTACTGCTCACGTGATCAGGCTGCGAGCCTGACCGGAGATGAGTGGTTAGAAACGTTAAACGGGCTTGGTGGCAAGGCAGGTTCCGAACAAATTTTTGACCAAAAAATTGGCAAAGTGCTGAGCCAGTCTTTGTATCAACAAAATAACCAGATTGATGGCGCCCATTTGCTAAAGCTGTGTCAGCGTTGGCTTAATCAATTGCCCAAAAATAATTCTGGCAAAATACATCTGCAAAAAAACCGGGGTAGTCATGCTGCAGTTTGACTGGATCTGGGTACTGTGGCTATTACCGCTGCCATTGCTGTCTTATTTTCTTTTACCGCAAAAACCGGTTGCGTCTGATGCAGCTTTGCGTGTGCCTTTTCTGCATGAATTGACAGACCAGCAGCAATTGATCAACACAGGTAAAAGTAAAATTTGGTTAACCATACTTATGTCTCTGGCCTGGATATGTCTGATTCTCGCAACTGCCAGACCTCAATGGCTGGGTGATCAGATTGAAATTCCCATTAACGGTCGCGACCTGATGCTTGCGGTTGATTTGTCTGGCAGCATGGAGGAAGTAGATTTTGAGTTAAACGGTCAAAGAGTGACTCGACTACAGGCGACCAAAGCAGTAGCTTCACAGTTTATCGAGCAACGACAGGGAGATCGACTGGGGCTGATATTATTTGGCAGTCAGGCTTATTTGCAGACGCCTTTGACTTTTGATCGCGCTACCGTCATCACTCTGCTACAGGAATCGGCGATAGGTCTGGCTGGTAAAAAAACAGCCATAGGTGACGCAATAGGCTTGGCAATAAAACGCTTACAAAATCAATCCAGTGAGAGCAGGGTGCTGATTTTGCTCACAGATGGCGCAAACACGGCTGGTGAAGTATCACCCTTAAAAGCCGCCGATCTGGCAGCCGATAAACAGCTTAAAATTTATACTATCGGTATTGGTGCAGATGAGATGATCAAAAAGTCTTTTTGGGGTTCGAGGAAAATCAATCCCTCACTTGATCTGGATGAAACCACGCTGACGGCAATCGCAACCAAAACTGGTGGGCGCTATTTTAGAGCGAAAGATACAAAGGAACTGGTCGAAATATACCAGTTGCTAGACGAGCTGGAAAAAATCGAAAAAGATAGAAAAAGCTTTCGCCCGGTAACCGCCTTATTCTATTGGCCTCTAGGATTGGCATTGTTGGTAGTAGCAGTACTGAGCTTATGGACGCTACAGGGCAGGGTGAAAAAGTGAGTCAGCTTCATTTTTTGCGTGCGGAATTACTCAGTTTAATTATTCTACTGGTAATTTTGATGTTTCTGCTTTATCGCAAACGCCAGACCAGTCAGTCATGGCGTGCGGTAATCGACCCAAAATTATTGCCACATCTATTGCTGGGACAGGATGTGAAACAGAAAAAAAGCGGGTTATTGATTTTCTTTCTCTGCGGCATAGTTGCGATTATTGCACTGTCCGGTCCGGTGTGGGAAAAGCTGCCTCAACCTGTATTTGAGCAAAAATCAGCACTGGTTGTTGCACTGGATTTATCACAGTCAATGAATGCGAGTGATTTCACCCCAAGCCGCCTGGTACAGGCCAGACACAAACTGCTGGATTTATTATCTCAGCGCACGGAAGGCCAGACTGCTTTGATCGTTTACGCGGCTAACGCATTTGTAGTCAGTCCACTCACCAATGATGTTGATACTATTGCTTCTATGGTGTCAGGTTTGAGCAGCGATATTATGCCGGTGCAGGGTAGCCGGGCAGATCGCGCTATTCTCAAAGCCAGCGATCTGTTGCAGCAGGCCGGCGTTAGTGTGGGCGATATTCTACTGATCACCGATGGTATTTCTGATCTGGAAACAGGGATTATTGAAAGTCAATATAAAGCAAAACATCGTCTTTCGATTTTTTCTGTGGCAACCGAACAGGGTGCCCCGATCAAGCTGGCGACAGGTGGGTTTTTGAAGGATGAGCAGGGTTCTATCGTCGTCTCTAAACTTCGGCCAAAAAACCTGAAATATCTTAGCGCTCAATATCGAGGTGTTTATCAAACTCTGAGTATTGAAGATCGTGATTTACACAAGTTGCAGCGTCTATTAGAAATTAATCCACTGAATACAGAATCGGTTAAATCTGATCTTCAGGCCGATTTATGGCGAGAAGCTGGGCCGTTTTTACTTTTGTTTTTGATACCATTCGCTGCGCTAGCCTTTCGACGCGGTATGATCATGTTTGCCTTAATTTTACTAATTCCAGTTGTGCCACCAGCAGAGGCCCTAAGCTGGGACGAGTTATGGCAAAATAGCGACCAAAGAGCGCAGAAACAGCTTCATCAGGGCGAAAACCAGAACGCCGCTAAATTATTCAAACGACCAGAATGGAAGGCCGCAGCAGAGTACAGGGCAGGTAACTATGATCAGGCATTACAGGTATTTGACTTAGTGGTTAATCCAACTACTGAAATCGGTTACAACAAAGCTAATACCCTGGCAAAACTCGGCCAATTGCAGCAAGCGCTTGATGAATATAATAAAGTGTTGAAACAACAACCAAAACATGAAGATGCATTATTCAATAAGGAACAGGTTGAAAAGGCCCTTGAAGAGCAGAAAAACCAAAAGCAAAACAACCAGAATCAAAGTGAACAACGAGACCAAAAAAAACAATCTTCAGAAATTCAACAACAGGATACTGAACAGAAAGATTCCAAAAAACAGAACGCTGAAAGTCAGGACCAGCAACAACAATCGCAATCCTCAGAACAACAGAAAAACAAAGATCAGTCCCAGCAGGACAGCCAAAGTAGCAAACAAAAACAAGATGCTCAAAAACAATCCGAAGAGCAGCAACAGGCGCAGGAAATGACTGATCAGGAAGCGCAGGAAAACAGGTCAAAACAACAGGTCCAGCAGCAATTATCGCAACAGGAAAAGCTTTCTAAACAAGCTGCAGAACAGTGGTTAAGAAAAATTCCCGATGACCCTGGCGGGTTATTACGACGAAAATTTCAGCTGCAATATCAAACTCAGCAATACCGATATCAACAGGGTCGGCAAACAGAGAAGAATCCATGGTAATTCGTTCTGCACTTTATTTTTTACTGCTGGTCAGCACTGAATTATGGTCAGCAGAAATCACAGCATTTATCGATCGAAATCCAGTGCAGTTGAATGAATCATTTCAGCTGGTTTTCAAGGCAGAAGGTTCGGTTGACGATGGTCCTGATTTCACGCCATTAAGCCGAGACTTTGAAATACTCAACACCAGTCAGAGTAGTAACTTCAGTTTCATCAACGGGCGCAGTTCAAGCAGTAAAACCTGGACGCTGAATATGATGGCCAGAAAAGCAGGGGAGCTGAGCATACCCGTGATTAATTTTGGTGATGATGTCAGTCCTGCGGTAAAAATTTCGGTTAAAAGTTCGATTCCACGAAGTGAAAACACAACAGGATTGAATAGTGATCTGATCCTGGAACTTGAAGTTTCGAATCGCGAAATTGTGGTGCAAAGCCAGTTAATCGTCACGCTGAGGTTACTTACCGCTTTTAACATTAACGCATATGAAATGACCGAGTTAAAGATTGATAGTCTTGATGCGGTAGTCGAACCTATGGGAAAAGATAAACAGTATCAAACCAGTCGAGGCAGTAAAAACTATCTGGTCCTTGAGCGTAGCTATGCAGTTTTCCCGCAAGAGGCCGGTGAATTGCTGCTGCCAGCGCAGCTAGCTGAAGTAAAAACAGGTCGTTCCTCAGGCTTTATCAACCCGTTTCCAGGTCGTAGCAATCTTAAGCGGGTACGATCTAATGAAATTAAAGTTGAAGTTGAAACAGTGCCGTCCAGTTTTAGTGGAAACAATTGGCTGCCAGCAAAGAGCCTGAAATTAATCGAAGAATGGCCCACCAGGAATCCACAATTCAAGCTCGGGGAACCTGTGACCAGAACCCTGACACTGGTTGCTGAAGGATTGACCGCAGCACAATTGCCAGAGATTTCAAGCCTGAAAATTGATGGCATCAAACAGTATTCGGACCAACCAATCCTGAAAAAAATAACGCAGAACGGAAGCATTACTGGCCTGAGACAGGAAAAAGTGGCCATTATTCCATCGAGATCTGGCAAAGTGATATTACCTGAGATTCGAATTCCCTGGTGGAACACTGAAACTCGACAGATGGCAACTGCCATTCTTCCAGCTCGCACGATTGAGATTGAAGTTGGTGATTTGAATACTCAATCGACAGAAGTCACGTCCAGTTTGCCAGTTCCGATTAAAGTTGATCCTGCTGAGACTATTGAGCAAATTTCATCACTAGATTCCAAAGATCAAAAAGCAGATGTCTGGTTTTATATCAGCCTGTTATTGCTTATCCTCTGGCTTGCAACCATGGTATATTTTTACAGGCGAAGCCGACTGGCTTCAGGTCAATCAACCTCGAATAACTCATCTACTAAAATCCATCATTTAGATGGAAATACCTTAAATCAAAATCTTAGGGCAATTAAACAAGCCTGTGACCAGGGCGATGCCAAAGCAGCCAGGCAGTCACTGATCAACTGGACAAATTTACTTTATGATGGGCACCAATTTCTCAATCTGAAGGATATTGGCAAATTTTTCGGCGCTGAACTGCAGGCACATCTCACGCATCTCAATACTGCATTATATGCAGAATCTGGAAAAAACTGGCAAGCGGGAGATTTGTATCAGCAATGTAAAAAAATTCAGCAACAGGGTTTGCAGCAGAAAAAACAGATGATTCAAACGCATGGATTCAAACTGGAGGCTTTTCGAAAGTTTTAATAAAAAAGGGATAGCGGTCACGGCAATATTCATTGAATAATCGATATGATCGGCGGCTTGCAAAATGTTAAAGTATAAAGTTATATCTGATGTTTTTTAAAAAGGCGATTGCGAGTATATTATCCCGAGTAATCTCCACATTCTAATCAATGTATTACGTTTTTTTGAAGTAAGGAATATATGGAACAAATTGGCCAGGGGCGATCAGCAAAAGTTTATTTAGCGCTTTCGAAAGACGGAAAGCAGCTGGCCCAGAAAATATTTACCGGCGAAGGCCTGAGTAAACTAATACTTTTTATACTCACAGGATCGGCCAACCCATATACCTGGTGCGCTTCCGCGATGGAAACAGCCCATGCCAGAAGAACCATATTAGCAATATTGTGCAAGTACTGGTTCGGTGACAAGCTACGGCTGCCAAAAACAGATAGCTGGGGCTGGAACGATGAGCTCAAAGCCTATGAGCTCAAGGCGGAATTAATTGATGGTAGCCATGCGCCATTGCTGAATCCACTTGAAGAGGAAGGGGATTCTCATTATTCCGAATTGATTAATACCGTAATGAAGCCACTCCAATCGTACCTGCGTGATTCAGGTTTTGACGGACTGGTCTGGCAGGCTGGAAAGGGAAATCCGGTAGCGCCTCCAAATTTTATGCTGGAACGATCTGATGATAAGACCAGACGATGGGTCTGGATTGATCTGGAATCTGGACTCCCAGCACTGTTTGCAATCAACCCTCTCGCCACACTGTTTTATTACCTTCCAAAAAGCTACAAGCACGGTGCCTGGTTGTTTGATCATGTGGATGTCGATAGATTGGCTGTTTATTTAAAGGAAAACAGGGATGGCATCATTGCAGCTACATCGAAGAAAGATTACCAGTTGATCGAAAAGTATTTCACAGTTCTTTGTGCCGAACAAAAAAAATGGCATTCAATTAAACGCTTCCAACGGACAATCCAGTATCATCGTTCACAAAACGTTATTTCAGAGGAACAAGCTAGTTATTACTGGTCGCGTCCACTTCGCTGGAAAATGAAAAATATCGTTTTATTAATCGGTCTGATTCGCAATAAAGTCATAAAATTATCTCGTTCCATCTATTCTAAACTGGCTTCATTCAATTATCGCCGATTGTTTAGACGGATTTTTCGTTATGCGTTTTCAACCCGATTCCGTTGGGGTGTTGCACGCTGGTATCTCGCCAGACGGATTCGAAGATGGGTATCGCGAAAACAGTTATCTGCAGAAATAGGCAAAGCATTAAAATCTCAATTAAAAGCTGATGAAATTAGTGCATTTTTGACCGATTTTAGTGTTCATATAGCCATCAAACCATTCGTTAAATTATTTACCTTGTTAGTCATAACTGTGTTGTTGAGTAATGGACTTATTTCAGTCGGTGGAGCTGGACTCATTGCAATTTCTTCCGGGTCGATTGCACGAACTATTTATACCGGATGGCGTATGTTGCACAGCCTACAGAAAAAGAATGCGCATAGGCCCTGGCTGGCATTGTTGATCGGTGTGATACCGGTTTTCGGTAACCTCGCATTTCCCATAGAACTGGTCTATCGAAGTACTGCCAAAGATCAATTGCTGGGTAAATTTATTGTTTACGATATTCTGACTCAAGTCGGCGCAAAAATTCCTATCTGGGGCGGTGAAGATTCAAGCTTTGAACACTTTACTAACCGCTGGTGTAATTACGGCATGCGTTTTTTGCAAAGAAGATGATATTGATAACAATGGGTCGGTGCATTCCTGCACCGAATTAGTTTTGGCCAATTCAGGATGGACGCTACTCAGTTTTGGAAATAACCCTTATCCTGAGCTTAAAATCCGCAATAATTGGTCGCATTCCATTATCGTAGAAGTAAATTGCTCGTGTAAAATCCTCGTGAAAGAGAACTGTTTGTTTTCGTTTTTTTCATCCGGCTGATATCTAAAATATAAAAATATGCAAAACAGCCCCCCCCAAAGCAGGATAAAGTTCGGTTGGCGAGAGTGGTTTGCCTTGCCTGATCTGGGATTACCCGCGATCAAGGCCAAAATTGATACTGGTGCTAAAACCTCTGCTTTGCATGCTTTTGAAATAGAATGTTGCAGCAAAAATGGTAAGGATTTTGTACGTTTTAAAATTCATCCGGTGCAAAACAATAATCAACTGGTGGTGAATTGTGAAGCGCCTCTGCTTGATCAGCGAATGGTCAGTGATTCAGGTGGTCATAGTGAAACAAGATATGTTATTCAAACACGTCTGATCTATGGCGAGTATCAGCGCCTTATAGAACTGACCCTGACAAACCGTGATAGTATGAGATTCAGAATGCTGCTAGGCCGACGAGCCATGCAAGGCGTTGCCATGGTTGATCCTGATGCGTCCTACCTTTGTGGAAAATTAAATTACAAACGTTTGTATAAACTATCCTAAGTCCGACAGACTCCTAGATGTCCTCATAATATTAATAAGAGAGAAAAGTAATGAAAATAGCACTGCTATCGCGTAATAAAAACCTCTATTCATCCAGACGTTTGATTGAGGCAGCAGAACAACGAGGCCATGAGGTTCGTGTGCTAGATGTTTTACGCTGTTATATGAACATCGCTTCGCACCGGCCTACGATACATTTCAAAGGTGAATCATTGACTGGATTTGATGCAGTAATTCCGCGCATTGGTGCTTCGGTTACTTTTTATGGAACTTCCGTTTTACGCCAGTTTGAAGTGATGGGGGTTTATCCCTTAAATGAATCAGTGGCGATTAGTCGCTCGCGAGATAAACTTCGCTCTATGCAGTTATTATCACGCAAAGGACTTGGCATGCCGGTGACAGGTTTTGCCAATAAACCGGATGATATCAAGGACTTGATAAAAATGGTCGGTGGTGCGCCACTGGTAATAAAATTACTCGAAGGCACTCAGGGGATAGGCGTTGTATTGGCAGAAACACAAAAGGCTGCAGAAAGCGTTATCGAAGGGTTTATGGGCGTGAAAGCTGAAATCCTGGTACAGGAATTCATCAAAGAAGCAGGTGGATCTGATATTCGCTGCCTGGTCGTAGGTGGCAAGGTAGTCGCTGCGATGAGACGCCAGGCTGCTGAAGGAGAGTTTCGCTCAAACCTTCATCGTGGTGGCAGCGCCAGCCTGATAAAAATCACACCTGAAGAACGTTCTACTGCTGTTCGAGCCGCTAAAGTCATGGGATTAAATGTAGCAGGTGTTGATTTACTCCGTTCTAATCACGGGCCTGTCATTATGGAAGTAAATTCATCTCCCGGATTACAGGGCATAGAAGAAGCAACGGGCAAAGATATTGCCGGTATGATCATAAACTTTATAGAAAATAACCGTAAAGAAGGTAAAACAGCGACCAAAGGCAAAGGGTAATCTATAGTGCCGACGATTCAGCTCGGTGAAATTACTATTGCCCCAGGCGAGCAAAAATCGGTTGGACTACCTTTACCTACTTTATATTCACACTCGCCAGTTGACCTGCCAGTACATGTGATTAATGGTCGACGTGATGGGCCGGTGCTGTTTGTTTGCGCCGCCATTCATGGTGATGAAATCAATGGCGTAGAAATTATTCGACGTCTTTTAAAACAAAAAAGAATTAAACAGTTAAAAGGTGCATTGATTGCAGTGCCGGTAGTGAATGTTTTTGGTTTTGTCTCACAGTCTCGTTATTTGCCAGATCGTCGTGATCTGAATCGTTCTTTCCCGGGGTCTGAAAAAGGTTCAATGGCGGGGCGACTTGCAGACACTTTCATGCAGGAGATCGTCAAACAATGTACCCATGGCATCGATCTTCACACTGGGGCTGTAGCACGCGAAAACTTACCACAAATTCGAGCAAAATTACGCGGTGCACCAGTAACGCAACAAATGGCCTGTGCTTTTGGTGCACCAGTCATACTTGATTCAGAATTAAGAGAAGGATCACTACGAGAAGCTGTCGAAGCGT
>Ga0256847_1000394_pt1 | contig 28577 bp, 26 predicted proteins | sample TeddybearmetaG_FD_189099 | JGI IMG/M metagenome (GOLD analysis project Ga0256847, IMG submission 189099) | Hydrothermal vent microbial communities from East Pacific Rise, Pacific Ocean - Teddybear | ecosystem: Environmental > Aquatic > Marine > Hydrothermal vents | place: Pacific Ocean: East... | reverse complement strand
ATTTTTGTCTTTCTCTCTAAGCTTAAGCATGGGCTTGTTGTTTTAAAGTTTCTTCTATTGATTTAGCATCAATGACAAACTGAGTTAATAGTTTTAATGTTTTATCCGCAAAATGAACACCATAATCATGCGCGGTTGTATTTCGATTATCTCTGTAGATAAACCACCGTTCGATTTCATCAACGCTAAGCAAGCTATGTTGTCCCGCTTGTCGAAACAACTCTTTAAAAACGAGTGCGTCTACCGCTTTATGACTATGAAAATAAGGCTGAAGTGCTTTTTTTAGTAATTTGCCGGTTTGCTCCAAAATAATCTCAAACTCTTTAACACACGCCGAACGAAACATCTCGTATTCGATACTCTCCTGATCCGCTTTCAACAAGAGAGAATGAGCTTTTTCTAGAGTTAAAATACATCGGTAATAAAATGTAGTATCAATTTTCATTTTTATTCCCCCGCACTTAGATAAATCAGATGATTACAGCCACTATAACACTAAATCGAAGATACATCGCACCGGCTTCCTTGCCTCTTTGAGAAATTTCCTACATGGAAGTCGGTACTTAGGATTTGTCCGGAACAAAATCCTGACCGCCCGTCCGTCGACATAAAAAAGCCCCGAAAATCGAGGCTCAAATATGGTACCAGTGGGCGGACTCGAACCGCCACACCCGAAGGCGGGGGATTTTGAATCCCCTATGTCTACCAATTCCATCACACTGGCTTTTTGAAGTTTGAAACCAACCGTTTGGTAGCAGAAACCTTGTTTTAAGCCTCTATCGATTGGAGCGGGCAATTATATACAATGGTGATTTGATTGCAATGTAAATAGTTCGAATTTGAAAATTTTCGCGGCGGGGACGCGCGCTCCTACCGAGCATATTGTGTAAGAACCAACACCATTATTCAAATTCTTCTGGATGGCCTGCCCCATATCTTTTGACTTGCGGAAATCCATCAGTCATGTCTATTACTGTGGTCGGGATATCGCTGGTGTGCCCTGCATGGATGATTAAATCCACTCTTCCATCGAGTTTCTTCTCGATTTCATCTTCGTCTACTAGTGTGTACTCGTCGCCAGGCATGATTAAGCTGGTGCTCATCAATGGTTCACCAAGTTCATCGAGTAACGCCAACGCTATTTGGTTATCAGGCACTCTAATTCCGATGGTTTTACGTTTAGGATGCTGCAGGCGTTTGGGAACCTCGGGCGAGGCTCTTAAAATAAAGGTATAAGGACCAGGAGTGTGATTTTTGATTACCCGAAAAGAAGCGTTATCAACCCTGGCAAAGTTGGCTAGCTCAGATAAATCCCGACAAATAAGGGTAAAGTTGTGCTTTTTGTCTAATTTTCTAATCTGCCGTATTCTATCTAGCGCTTTTTTATCCCCAATATGACAACCCAGCGCATAGCCGGAGTCGGTTGGATAGACAATTAAACCGCCAGATTGAATAATTCTCACTGCTTGGATAATGAGCCTTGGCTGTGGATTATCGGGATGTAAATCAAAGTACTCAGTCATTTATATAGCCGTGTGCGCTTGTATATTATCTTTGATAGCATTTAACACATGTGGGACATCATCTGGAATTCTTGGAAAACGTCCTAAATCAGACCATTTTAAATCCGGATAGTGAAAATCGGATCCTCCTGACGCTAACAGATTATTTTTACTTCGTTGAATTTCCAGCCAACCCATTTTATCGGGGCTAATGCTTGGGTAAGAAACCTCAATAGCATCTCCACTAGCTATTTTAAACTCTTCGATTAAATAACTTAACCGTCGGTTGGACATGGGATATCGGGTAGGATGAGCCAAAATAGCCAAGCCGCCCGCGCCTTGTATAATGCTGATAGCTTGCTCCATAGTAACCCAGTCGGTGGCGACTTTTACCCGCCCTTTTTTACCCATGTATTTCTTAAATGCCTGGTTATTATCCTTAGCATAACCAAGTTTGATTAATGAACGAGCCACGTGACTCCGAGTAACCACTTGCTTGCAACTAGCGGTTAAATCCGCCAAAACACCCTCAACGGGTAACTTTTTGAACTTTAATTCCATTGCTTCAACGCGTGACCAGCGCTTTTGTTGCTGCTGCTTGGTTAAAGCGACTAAATCCGAATTATTAGAATCAATATTTAACCCAACAATATGAATATCACCAAAATCTGATTGAGCTGAAAGCTCGATAGCTTGAATCACGGTTAAACTTAAACTCTTAGAACTGACAAATTCCTTAGCCTCTTCAATTCCGCTAATTGAGTCATGATCGCTAACAGCTAATAATTCTACACCCTTCTCGTGAGCGCGCATGACTAGCTGCGATGGTGATAAAACACCATCCGAATAGTGGGTGTGAGCATGAAAGTCGTAACGCATAAAAACCCGAATTGTTTAGTAGTCGATCGGGCTACTAGAATTTAATCCAATCATATACCCATCATCAATGAAGATGCATGATTCAGCAAACCAATAAACCATTCTATTTAAGGCGTGATAATGCCGTATTTAATCATTTTTGTCCATGGATGGACTATATGCAGAAAATGCAGGAGCTATTTTCTGCCTAATTCAAGTTATCACAACGAAGAAGAGGATGGTTTATTGGTTTGCCCTTTAGGGTGCTCAGCTAGAAAACCTGCTCTGCGTTACAAGGATTGGAAAGGACTAGTCATTCCCTTCACCTTGCGCCTTGGTCAGCCTGTTCTTAAATTCAGTCGTCTAGCTGAACACTGAAACCTGCATCTTCATTGATGATGGGTATTTACCTTTTTATCTGGGTAAAGCGACCTTTTAGAGTTTGGCTGAACAATTCAATGAAAATATCCTTACCTATTTAAGATTTAGCAGGTATCATTCGATTTTAACCCGTTCACCTAAGCTAAACGGACTTTAAACTGGAACCTTAATGAAGTTTTTTCTCGATTTTTTCCCGATTGCTATCTTTGTTGGTGTTTACGCCTTTTCAGCCGACGAGCAACCGATGTATCCTGCGGTAATAGCACTAATGATTGCCACGGTGATACAAAACATTGGCACCAAACTGCTCACTGGAAAGTTTGAAAAACTACATTTGTGGACGCTGGGGATCACGCTTGTTGCTGGTAGCATGACTTTAATATTCCGTGACCCAGCTTTTATCTTTTGGAAAGCTAGCGTTTTAGTTTGGGTTACCGCGATTGTGTTTTTGTATCGCCAATATGTCTTGGATAAAATCCTAATCGAAGAAATGCTGAGCAAAGCACTCGATGAGCCGATAAACGCGCCCCGTAAACTATGGTCAAAGCTTAATCATGTGTGGGCAATTAGTTACACATTATTCGGTTTTTTGAACCTTTATGTCGCCTACAATTTTAGCGAAGCTTTTTGGGTTAAATTCAAACTGTTTGGATTGATGGGATTAAATATATTATTGCTTGGTTATATCATGAGCAAAATATTCAAATATATTCCCATCGAAGAAGAACAAGGTACAGAAAGCGCGCAGATTGCAGACAAAAAAAGTTCATCTAACAATCAAGCCCGCACAAAAAAAGAAGCAACAAACGAATCAGAGAAAAGCTAATGCTATACGCATTTATTTGCCAAGACAAAGAGAATAGCCTTGAAAAACGACTTGCCGCTCGCCCCGCGCATGTGGAGCGATTGCAAAACTTAAGACAACAGGGCCGGTTGATTTTGGCGGGCCCTCATCCCGCGATCGATAACTCTGAGCCTGGCCCCGCAGGTTTTACCGGTAGTTTAATTGTAGCCGAATTTGAGAGTCTAACTGACGCGCAAGATTGGGCGGATGACGATCCTTATAGTAAGGCGGGTGTTTATCAGTCGGTAGAGGTTAAACCTTTTAACAAGGTTCTGCCATAGCCCTGTATAGCCCATCATCATCAAACCAGTCCCAACATAATAATCAAAGAGCTTTCCGACGAATTTATGAGTAGCGAAACGAACCATTTAAGAATGAAGGAAATCACTAATCGACTTACATCGAGTTTAAACCCAAGTGATTTAACCGTGCTAGACGAAAGTCACTTGCATGCGGGGCATGCGGGGGCAAAAACTGGTAAAGGGCATTTTGCGGTGACAATCTCAAGCAGTCAATTTGAAGGATTACTGCCTCTGAAAAGACATCGGCTGGTTTATCAGGCACTCGGGGATTTAATGGATACAGATATACATGCGATTCGGATCAAGGCGAGATGCTAAGGCACAAAAAAAGCGCATGACCAATGTAAATTGATCGAATGCGCTTTTAAATGCAGAGCTTAATCCGGTAGCGGTTTAAACTAACGTTTTTTGCAAGCTGACCTTTTACCATCAGCTAATTTAGTTCTGTAACTTTGCTTATACGCTAAATATACTCGACATAGATAAACCCTGTCTTTCTAGCATAAAACGTAACCTTCTTAACGCTTCTACCTGAATTTGACGAACTCTTTCACGAGTTAAGCCAATTTCGTAGCCGACATCTTCCAGTGTTGCCGCTTCATAACTTAACAATCCAAAACGTCGTGCTAATACTTCCTTTTGTTTAGAACCGAGTTGGTCCAACCAATATTCAATGCTCTGTTTCAGATCTTCTTCTTGTAATTTATTCGACGGACCACATTCTCTCTCATCTGCAATGGTTTCAAGCAGTGGCTTATCGTTATCTTTACCTATTGGGCAATCTACCGAAGTCACTCGCTCATTAAGGCTAAGCATTCTTGAAACGGTTTCTACCGGCTTGTCTAGCTCAGCCGCAATATCCTCTGCTGTTGGCTCGTGATCAAGCTTTTGGGCGAGTTCGCGTGAAGCTCGTAAGTATACATTGAGTTCTTTTACCACATGAATAGGTAAACGAATAGTTCTGGTTTGATTCATGATGCCACGTTCTATCGTTTGGCGTATCCACCAGGTGGCATAGGTTGAAAATCTAAAGCCGCGTTCGGGGTCAAATTTTTCAACCGCTCTAATCAAGCCTAAATTTCCTTCTTCAATTAAATCGAGTAACGCTAAACCGCGATTAGAATAACGCCGGGCAATTTTTACGACTAAGCGCAAATTGCTTTCGATCATTCTCGCACGAGATTTATCGCAGCCTTTTCTTGCTTTGCGAGTGAAATAGACTTCTTCTTCTGCGGTGAGCAGTGGAGATGCGCCTATTTCGCCGAGGTATAACTGAGTCGCGTCAAAGTTTTTATCTTTGAGTATCCGTTTCTTGGGCGCTTTAGCCTCAGTTTTAGTTTTTTTAGCTTTAGCTGACACATCCGTAAGTTTAGAAACTTTTGAAGTTTTTGAAACCTTGGAAACTTTGGAAACCTTAGGTTCTTTGGTTTCTATCGTTTCCGCGATGGTATCCTCATAGTCTAGTTGTTCTTTTATAATTGTATTACTTTTGTTCATTTCGCTTCTCTCTGCCGTGGGGATCGAAATCCCAGAAAACGAAACCGCTGATTAACTACTCTCAGCAATCCCTCGTGATTCACACTATTGTTGTTATTGTGCTCTTTTATTTATAGGCGATCTGTTATGTTATCGTCACTATTAATTATAACTTTAGGTTTTATCAAAATAATTTTATAAAACTCTTTGGTTATTTATCTGTAAGCTAGCTGGCCAGATTTAGGAAGATAGTTGAGGGGGTCAACTGGCTTACCTTTGAACCTGATTTCAAAATGCAGCTTATCTTTATTGGATCCGCTACTGCCCAAATCAGCTATTTTCTGACCTGCTTTTACAAATTCGTTTTCTTGCACATGAAGTTTCTCGTTGTGCGCGTAGGCACTAAGGAAAAGATCGTTGTGCTTAATAATCACTAGTTGGCCATAGCCGCGCAGGCCACTGCCACTGTAAACCACCTTCCCATTAGCTGTCGCCCTCACCGGCGCGCCCCGCTTCGCCGCAATATCGAGCCCTTTGCTACTATTACCACGGTTGGAAAAATGTTGAATAATTCGACCATTAACCGGCCATAGCCAGCGTTTTATTGATTTATTGCCTAGACTAGCGGTTTTAATATTTTGGCTTTTCTTACTAGCCTTGTTGGATTTGTTCGGCTTGTGTTTCTTCGAGTCTGACTTTTGAATGTCTGACTTTCTAACTTCAGACAGGATGTCTCTGTCTAACGATGCTAATAAACTAGATTTGTTGAATACATTCGATTGGCCTAATTTGCCGAGTCCATTGCCCTGCCCTTTAGCCTGGCTGGTTTGACGTAATTTTAATATTTGGCCAGGATAAATTTTACCCACCTGAATATGATTTATTTTAGCTAGCTCTTTATGATCTACAGAATACTGCCATGCTATGGCAAACAATGTTTCACCAGGCTTAACCTCATGTTGGTCAGGTTGTTTAACATCTAAACGAATATAAGGTTTATCAGGTGCACTTGAAATCGAGGTTCTACGGTTGGCGTTTTTGATAACTTCTGTACCGCGCGGGATATCTGCTATTGCGAAGCTTGTATCTACATAGGGATCAGCTTTTTGATAAGACGAATGAAAATCTGATTTTTGATAAGACGGAGATTCAGAATGTCTTAACCGATTATTTTGCTGTGAACCAACCAGCACAGGGTTAAGTGTGGCATCAATCACTGGAGCCGGCGCATTATGTGCACAAGCCGCCAAAGTGACAACCAGCAGGCCTGAAAAAATTATCTTTATTGTACTTATCGGCTTCAAATCTATTAACCAGCTATTATTTTGATACTGTTACCTGAATATAAGCGTTATACACCACGCGTATGTCGTAACATCCAATTTTGTAACATCCAATTTTATTGCTGCGACCCGTCGGTATTTGTTCGCTGCAACAAAAGCATTAGTCAATAAATTAAGTTTTTATGCGATATTTGACTTAAAACCCGCTGATCTAATGCCTTTAGTAGTACTCGACTTAATGATCAACGTTAACAAAGTGCGCTAACTTGTTGTTTTATGGACTATTAGATGTATTTGTACATCAAGTAGCCAAGAATTGCAACAATTACTACACCCCAACCTATATATTCGATCGATTTATGCAGTTTTTCCTCCATTTTCTCGCCACCGAGCCGTAAAAGATAAGCAACAAGATAAAATCGCCCGGCTCTACCAAGAATAGACGCAATAATAAAGGGTGTTAGATCAACCCAAGGACTTAGACTCAGCGCGCCCGCGCTGATGGTGAATATTTTATATGGGATGGGAGCAAAACCTGCAATGAACACCATAAACACACCGTATTCACTGAACCATGTTTGAGTTTTTGAGAATGATTCGCCAAACCCCCATTCTACAAGAAGCGGTTCAACGATCGAAGTCCCAAGATAGACTCCGATCAAATAACCGAAAATTCCACCCAGCACGCTAGTGACAGTCGCTACAGCGGCGTAATGCCAAGCCCTATCTAAGCGAGATAAACACATGGGAGCCAACATTACGTCAACAGGGATCGGGAAAATGATAGACTCAAAGAAACTCATAACCCCCAAATAATAAATCGCGTGTTTGTGCTTTGCCCAACGTAAGCAGGATTCATAAATCGGGCTAAATAATTTCACTAAAGTGTTCCGCTCAGTAATGGCACGAATTTAACCGTTTCTACTTCTAGCTGATTCATTCCCTGTTCCGTTTTCTCTAACAATATTAGCTGTTGCTCACCACTAGCTTGGCTAATAGGTAAGATCATTCGTCCTCCAACTGCTAGCTGCTTGACTAAAATAGGTGGGATATTATCTGGTGCGGCGGTCACTATAATAGCGTCAAAAGGAGCGTGAATTGACCAACCTAAAAAACCATCCGCATGCTTGTGGCTAATGTTTTTTAAACCCAGTTGTTTAAATCGTTCTACCGCTAGTTTTTGTAGTGCGCCAATACGCTCAATGGTAAACACTTGAAAGGATAGCTTTGACAAAATACTGGTTTGATAACCGCATCCTGTACCTATTTCTAACACGTTGCCCATGATCCCGCTATCTACCAAAATTTCCGTCATTCTAGCAACGATATAGGGTTGCGAAATAGTTTGGCCCATTCCAATCGGCAATGCTGTGTCTTCATAAGCCCTATGAGCCATAGCTTCGTCAATAAAAATATGGCGAGGTGTTGAATCTATCGCACCTAATACTGATTCTTCTTTTATGCCCTTCTCGCGCAACCGAGCCACCAATCGACTTCGGGTTCTTTGCGAGGTCATTCCTATCCCAGACAATTTACTTGAGTTCATTGTTGTTCTTCTCAATTTAGATTGCTATTCACTTTCAAATGAAAAATTATTTCTCGAAATCTACCAAATTTTCTAAATGCTCAAAACTTTTGTATGCTGTTAAATCAACCAATAAGGGCGTGATAGAAATATATCCGTTAGCGACCGCAGAAAAATCAGTGCCTTCTCCAACATCACTTGGCTTGTTGGGGGGACCAATCCAGTAAATCGACTCACCGCGCGGATCCGTGGCAGCAATAATATTATCAGCTCGATGTCGACAACCCAATCGCGTCAATCGATACCCCTTTATTTCGTCTTTTGGCAAGTCGGGAACATTCACGTTTAGTATAATATTAGAGTCCAAACTCGATAACTTAACCCGTTCCAATATTTCAACAATAACATCAGCAGCAGTCTGATAATTATTACAAGCTTTGCTGGCTAACGAGACAGCGATAGCAGGATAGCCTAAATTTCGTCCTTCCATTGCTGCCGCGACTGTACCCGAATAAATCACATCATCACCAAGGTTAGCGCCCCTATTAATGCCAGCGATGACTATATCCGGTTTTTTCTGCATGATTTCGTGAGAGCCCAAATGGACACAATCACAGGGAGTACCAGTAACAGAATAATAGCCATTATTTTTTTTCCGGTAACGAAGTGGTACATCCAAAGTCAAGGATGCACTGCTGGCACTTCGATTTTTATGCGGCGCGACCACCGTGACTTGTTCTTTCTTTTTAATTGTTTCAGCTAATATTTTGATTCCTGGCGCGCCCACACCGTCGTCATTACTAATTAGAATGTTCATTTTTATGTAAATTCTCTCTTCGCTTTTCAGTTTCAGTATTTACTTTACAGTCTTGGAGTCGTGGGTATAAAAATATTGCTCACCCTACTTTCGTTAAGTCTCTATTTTTGAAAATCTTTATTCTTATGGTCTAACGATAAGTCGGTGGTATTTACCAACTCTCTTAGAACAGAAGTCGCATAACATCCTTTGTTTAAATTGAATTTTATAACAGCCTGATCATCAATATAATCGATGCTCAATTCACGCGGTATGCAACGGAACGGTCGACGCCCGGTGGTTAAATTTAATCGGTAAAAAGCGTTCATCCATTCGGGATACTGAGCAAGAACTTCATCCTCCAACTGTTTCACTTTTGACTGAGCATCACTCACTTGCCGACCAGGAAGTAACCCGCTGATATGAACGTCTGCCGATTCAACTCTCGATTGTTCTTCGCTGGCATTTTTATTAACAACAAAGTAAGACTGAGAACCATCTAGCATTAAACAGTCACCATCTAATACTTTAGTCCATGTCTGGTGCTTAATTCTATCCGACAATATTAAATTAAATAGCAATGAGCGAGCACTCGATATAACCATGCCGCGTTGATTTCGATTCTTTATCCTAATTTTTTGAAATAAATAATCGTCAGCATTCACCAAGTTGTTAGCATTAAATCCAAAACGTTGATATCCAAAATAATTAGGCACTCCTTGCTTAGATATTTTATCTAAGAGTCGTTCGTCAATTTTTCCGGTGAAATTCCTTAAAACGATTTCAAATCGATTTTCTTTTAGACTGCCAATTCTCAGTTTTTTATTGTGTCTAACTGTTGTTAAAATCTTAAACTCCGGTTTGTCCAGCTGACTTATTCTTTCCCGATTCTCGCCTTTCTGATCATTGCCTTCGAGATCAACACCTTCCTGATTAGAAGCCCATTTATCAAGCGCTATTTCTTTGCCTGGTAAATGAAGGCTAAACCATTGAATGGCGACACTGTGTCGATCCTTTTTGCCTGCATATCCAATCTCACGGGAAGACAAGCCAAATTCCTTTTGCAGTTTTTTTGCAATCCAATCAGTATTGGCGCTAGTCTTTTCAATCTGTAAGAATAAATGCTCACCTGAACCACTTGGAGAAAAAGACAACTTTTCAATCACCCTAAAATCTTCAGGATTAGTTCTTAAATCTGCTGATAGAGTTGGCTCAGGATAAACTCTATGCAGTGTATCTATTTTTTTGCAAAAATCTATTGCCATTAATTTCTTACGCTTAATTGGCGGTTAAGAGACAAACGCAGTGAACGGCTATTCCCTCTTTACGTCCTATATATCCCAGTTTTTCAGTTGTTGTTGCTTTAATATTTATTCGTTTAGGATCGGAGGCCAGGTCATCTGCTATGCAAACTTTTATTGATTGAATATAGCTCGATAAACGAGGCGTTTGCGCAACAACCGTAATATCTAAATTACCCAATTGATAGTTTTCTTTTTTGACTAACTGATAAGTATCAGTAAGTAGTTCACGACTAGAAATGTTCTTATAGCGGTCATCGGTGTCAGGAAAATGCTGTCCTATATCGCCAAGAGCAACCGCACCTAACAAAGCGTCACAAACTGCGTGTAACACTACGTCTCCGTCTGAATGTGCCAACAAGCCGATATGATCATTAATGTTAACTCCACCTAAAATAAGTGGCTGTTCGCCACCAAAGGCATGAACATCATAGCCGTGTCCTATCCTAATCATGTTCTGCCCTAGTTATGTGCGACTTTAATCATATGTCTGTCTTCGTTTGCTATTTAACATTTACTATCAATCACTGGCATCTATGACTTTCGTTGTTTAAAAATATGTTGCACTAACTCCATATCCCGTGGGTAAGTAACCTTCGGATTCAAGTCAGACGCAATTACTGCAGTCACCTCAACATCGCTATTAGTCAACGCGCCTACCTCGTCAGTGATCTTGAGTCCAGCAATATTAGTGGCTGAATAAGCATGCTTTAAAATAATAAAAGGTGCGAGCTGTGGAGTTAAGGCATTAACAACATCTTCACGTTCGACACTAAAAACCACCTTGAGATCCTGATCCAATTTTTTCAATGAATTTGAAACTATTTCCGCTAAAAAATAAGCGCCCTTTTTTTCCGAATAAGCGGTCGTTAGTTTGTTGAGATCTGCTCTGCTTAAACAAGGCCTTACCGCATCGTGCACCAATACCGGAATTTCGTCTGGCAATTGATTATCGTACAAGAATCTTAGAGCATTACTAACGGAGTCTTGTCGCTCCTCACCACCATCAATAATGATAATGTTTTTATTTTCAATACACGCTAGTTTTTGATATTCACTATCATCAGAGGAAATAACTAATACTATCTTTTCAATATCTTTATTGTCTAAAAATAAATTAATGGTATGTTCCAGCAACGGAACACCATCTATCAATTGATATTGCTTCGTTAAATCATTTTCAAAACGCGTGCCTTTTCCAGCCGCGGGTATAATCACAACACTCCCGTTTACGCTTGAAAGATCCAGGTTGTTATCTGGCATGATATCTAACTCCCTTATTCTGCTTAGAATTATTTACTATCAGTTTTTATCGCACGGCTTTTTTATCTCGTAAGATCTCAGTCATTGTCACTGGGTATTACTCGATAAAATATTTCATCTTTTTTTATCAGCCCTAAATGTTCTCTGGCTTTTTCTTCTAAAACTTTTGGATTGTTTCTCATTAAATCGATCTCATGTTTAAGATCGGTATTTTGTACTCTTAACGAATTGTTGTACTCTTTTTGTTCGACAATTTTTAGTTCTAGCTGTGATAGGTTTTGCTGACCTTTTTTCCCATACCAAATATGGTATTGGATCCAAAGGATCAAAATAATCAAAACGGTCGACATGATTTTAGCCATATTTATTATTTTTTAACCTTTTAACTGCTAGATTCGCACAACTAAAAGCAGTTGAACGCGTCCTTTCCAGGATATACAGCCCTATCCCCGAGCCGCTCTTCGATACGTATTAATTGGTTGTATTTAGCGACTCTATCACTGCGGCATAGAGAACCTGTTTTTATTTGCCCAGCATTAGTAGCGACTGCCAAATCTGCAATAGTTGTGTCTTCTGTCTCTCCGCTCCTATGAGAAACGACTACGGCATATCCCGCTTCATGAGCCATATCAATGGCTGCTAAAGTTTCAGTTAAAGTGCCAATTTGATTTACTTTAATAAGAATTGAATTAGCAATTTTCTTTTCAATCCCTTCTGCCAATATTTTAGTATTGGTGACAAACAAATCATCTCCAACTAGCTGAATTCGATGGCCTAATTTTTCAGTGAGGATTTTCCAGCCGTCCCAGTCACCTTCATCCATTCCATCTTCGATTGAAATTATGGGATATCGATTAACCCAATCTTCAAGATAACATGCAAACTCTTCAGAAGTAAGAGATTTACCTTCGCTTGCCAATTCATATTTTCCATCTACATAAAATTCCGAGCTAGCAACATCCAGTCCTAAAAACACCTCTTCGCCTAATTTGTAGCCTGCTTTTTCTACCGCCTCAGCGATAGCTTGAAGAGCCTCTTCGTTAGAGCCTAAATCAGGAGCAAAACCACCCTCATCACCGACCGCGGTGTTAAGCCCTTTCGCGTTAAGAACGGCTTTTAGTGTGTGAAAAATTTCCGCGCCACAACGGAGTGCTTCCGAGAAACTCGCCACGCCAACGGGCAAAATCATAAACTCTTGTATATCAACATTATTATCCGCGTGTTCTCCACCATTAATAATGTTCATCATAGGCACTGGTAACAATGTGCCTGTACCAATTTGTTCATAAAGTGGTTTCTTATTTTCCGCCGCTGCCGCTTTTACCACCGCTAAAGAAACGGCTAAGATTGCATTGGCACCTAAATTTTCTTTGTTCTCGGTACCATCTAGATCTAGCATAATTTGATCGATCAAAGGTTGTTGATCAATTTCCTGACCCACTAGCGATGGACGAATTTTATCATTGATATTGGCAACCGCTTTTAAAACACCTTTGCCCATATACCGTGACTTATCACCGTCTCTTAATTCCAAGGCTTCCCTAGATCCTGTGGATGCGCCAGAAGGCGAACAGGCGATGCCTATAATGCCACTATCTAAAATCACTTCCGCTTCAACGGTTGGATTACCTCGAGAATCTAATATTTCTCGTCCAATGATTTCAACAATCTTACTCATTAACCAAACCTCTGTTTTTTATATCTGTATTGTCTTGTTTTATGCTGTTTTGTTTTATTTTACTGCCATTTCAATCAAACCATTTTTTTTAGCCGCTTGATCAATTGATTGCAAGGTTGCTAAAAGTTTCTCTATTTGATCCATCGGCCAAGAATTAGGGCCATCGCTTTTTGCGTTGGAAGGATCAGGATGTGTCTCAATAAATAATCCCGAAACACCCGCGGCAATTGCTGCGCGAGCCAAAACTGGTATGTGTTCTCTTTGACCACCAGAAGTACTTCCTTGACCACCGGGCAATTGAGCCGAATGAGTTGCATCAAAAATAACAGGCGCTTTAGTTTCACGCATAACCGCCAAACTTCTCATATCGGATACCAAATTATTATAGCCAAAAGAGGCACCGCGTTCGCATACCATAATATTATTGTTACCGGTAGCTCTTGCCTTGTTGACCACATGTATCATATCCCACGGCGCTAGGAATTGACCTTTTTTAATATTAACAGGAATACCCGCCTGACAAACTTTTTGAATGAAATTAGTTTGCCGACATAAAAATGCGGGCGTTTGCATCACATCAACAACCGATGCAACTTCATCAAAAGGTGTATCTTCGTGTACATCAGTTAACACTGGCACCTGTATTTGTTTTTTGACCCGCTCGAGGATTTTTAATCCAACATCAAGCCCCGGACCACGAAAACTCTCGTGTGATGACCTATTTGCCTTATCAAAAGAGGACTTATAGACGTAGGAAATCCCCAATCGATCGGTCACTTCCTTCATAAAACCAGCCGTATCAAGTGCAAGTTGCTCACTCTCAATAACGCAGGGGCCCGCGATTAGAAAAAAAGGATGTTCTATTCCGACTTCAAAGCCGCAAATATTCATGTCAACTCTCTTCTCTTACCTTAAAAGTCTTGGCTGCAGCGATAAAGCTAGTAAACAGCGGATGTCCGTCACGAGGCGTTGAGGTAAATTCAGGATGAAATTGCACCCCGATATACCAAGGATGATTGGGTAGTTCAATGGTTTCAACTAAGTTATTTAACTTGGATCGACCTGATATTCTTAAGCCTTCTTTTTCTAACAGGGGGACGTAATTTTCGTTCACTTCGTACCGATGGCGATGGCGTTCATTGATCTCTGTTGTCGCATAAATTTTAGCCAGTTCGGAATCATCGGTTAAAGTTGCTGGTTGCGCGCCTAGGCGCATCGTTCCCCCCAGATCCGAATCTTTATTTCGCTGTTCTACCGAACCGTCTGTATTAATCCATTCCGTAATCAAACCAACGACTAGTGCTTTGCTATTAGCACAAAATTCTGAGCTGTGAGCGTCGTTTAAGTTCGCGCAATTCCGCGCAAACTCTATCACCGCTACTTGCATTCCTAAACAGATCCCAAGGTACGGCACCTGATTAGTGCGCGCATATTCCGCAGCGAGTATTTTACCCTCGACACCTCGCTCACCAAAACCACCCGGCACTAAAATAGCATCTGAATTATCGAGTAATCCGACCCCTTTCTTCTCAATATCCTGAGCATCAATAAAATCAATATTAACCGTTAAACGATTTTGCAATCCCGCATGTTTCAAAGATTCAATCAAGGATTTATAAGCTTCTGTCAAATCCATGTATTTACCGACCATGGCAATCCTAACTTCGCCGTTAGGATTCGCTTCGGCATACAAGACCTTTTCCCATTCCGTTAGATCAACCGATTGTTCCGGCAGCTTGAATCTCTCAGAAATTATCTTTTCTAGCCCTTGAGCATTTAAAATAGCAGGTATCTTGTAAATACTGTCAACATCTTGCAGAGAAATAACGGCTTTTTCTTCAACATTGGTAAACAATGCAATTTTTACTTTTTCTGCAGAAGGAATGCTGCGATCCGAACGACAAATAAGAATATCAGGTTGAATACCGATCGAACGAAGCTCTTTAACAGAGTGTTGAGTAGGCTTTGTCTTGAGCTCTCCCGCTACAGCAATATAGGGCAACAAGGTTAGATGCATAAACAAAGTGCGCTCTCTACCTAGCTCATAACCTAGCTGTCTAATGGCTTCCAAAAAAGGAAGGGATTCAATGTCGCCGACGGTACCGCCTATTTCTACCAGCGCAATCTCTGCATCTCCAGCACCTTGAATAATTTTGCTTTTTATTTCATCGGTTATATGAGGAATGACTTGAACTGTACCACCCAAATATTCGCCTTTTCGCTCTTTACGAATAACATCGGCATACACTCGACCGGTGGTAAAATTGTTGGCTTGAACCATTTTGGTTCGAATGAAACGCTCATAATGTCCCAAATCAAGATCAGTCTCAGCACCATCTTCGGTTACAAACACTTCACCATGTTGAAAAGGACTCATCGTTCCCGGATCAACATTAATGTATGGATCAAGTTTAAGCAGTGTTACCTTAAGTCCCCGAGACTCGAGTAGCGCAGCCAAAGAACCTGCGGCGATCCCTTTCCCGAGTGAAGATACAACGCCGCCCGTCACAAATATAAATTTAGTCATCTAATGTCGCCAAAAAATCTTATGTATCAAATGGTTAGAAATAAAAATCCTGTATTTCTCATTATTGCTCTATTTAAATAATAAGCAAATATCCGGCTCAAGCAGAACCAAATAGGGTCTTTAGAAGACGTGAAAGTAGGAAATTTGAGGTGTCTTTAGGACGGGAAAAAATTATATCAAAAAAACCGAATGGAATCATCAACTATCAGCACAAGAATCAATCATCAGCCGATAAGAATCATTGACGCTCATCCACCTAATATTGATCGCAAATACGTTTCTATCAGGAATTTTCGTTAAGATTGGTCATTAATTCTTCATGAGCCTGTAATTTACTAATCGCTGATTGGCCTAACTCACGCGCAGTTAAACTCAACAAGCCTTCAATGAGAACACAGTTAGCCGCTAAGCTATTGGTATAGTATTGTCCGCCAGTTGGAATGACGATTACTTCGTTAGCATGCTCATTTAAAGGGGATAAAACCGAATCGGTAACCGCTAATACCCTGCAATGTAGCTTTCTGACTGCAGCAGCTATATCAATCGTTAGATGCGAGTATGGAGCCGAACTAAAGATTACAACTAAGTCATTTCTTTTGAGTTGACCCAAAGCAATCGCTAAGCCATGTTCATACTGCCCAAGAATTTGAACATTATGCCGGATCAAGGATAATCCATATCTAAAAATATTAGCCATTGCAGAGGCTTGTTTATGTCCAAAAATATAAATACGAGCGGATTCACACAGCAATGAAACGCTATGATTTAAAGCCTCATCAGTCAAATTGTTAATACAGTACTGAACATTTTCTACGGTTGTTATTAACTGTGTTTCAAAAACTTGCTTTTTAAGGCTGTTTTTATTTTCTACCAAGAGTTTTGCTTTTTGACTGTAGTAATCGGAAGGTACTTTGGTTCGCTTTTTAAAAACTTGCTGAAACTGGTTAAACCCTCTAAAACCCAATAGTTTTGCCAATCGAGTAATTGAAGCAGGGCTGACCTTGGTTAACTGGGCAAGCACCACTATGTTGTTAAACGCAACGCTGTCAGGATCATTTACCATCATGCTCAAAGCTGCGTGCGATTTCTTTCCTATATCAAGATCGATTTCACCTTGACGCTGCATGATCATAAACTGGCGGAGTTTTTCAAAATTTTCTGGTGGAAATTTCACTACTGTCACCCTCTTCACATCAAATTTATTTAATAAATTTTTCCGCCAACGTATGATAAAAAGTAAAAAAAAAGGCCATGTCTAATGACACAGCCTTTAATCGCTATAGGTCATATCCTACTAGAGAGGATTTAAACCAAGTTCCATTTTATAGCTCATAAGTACCAGTTAAGTACCACGAACCACCTTCGTAATTAGCCGCAGTTCTTCGACCGTACTCGAGACCATTACCCAATCTATTGCTGAAGGGAGGTCCAATTTTATTTGGGAATGTATCAAGCAAATTCGACACTCCAACTTTAACATTAAGCTCTTCATTCACTTGATAAGAGACTTCTGCATCTATGTAAACAAGAGCATCAATATTAGCTTTAGTCCCGTCTGAAAGTATTCCTCTTTCGTCCTTATGTTCACCGTAAAAATTAGCACGAAGCATAAGATTCCAATCATCTCCAAAACCCGTATTTGTGGTTAGAACAAAACGATTCTTAGGGAAGTTTTGCTCGATATTGACGAGTTGATCATTTGAACCAGGTAGGACTGGATTAACAAGTATCGTACCACCAGCTCCATCTGAAGTTTCCACTTGAGTTTGACCAACAATATCAATTTTGTTATACCCATAAGCGAAGGAAACGTTTGTAGATGTCATATCAGACCATTCGAATTCTGATGTCAGAACAATATCAACACCCGAATGTTCAACATCTAATGCATTAGTGTAGAACGAGAACGCACTACCATCGGCAGCGACTAAACCACCGGTTCTGTAGATACGGTCATCAACCTCTATTTTATAGAAATCAACAGTTAGCGTGGTAGCTTCTCCGATATCAGAGGTAACACCAAAACTGAAACTCATCGATTCTTCTTCTTTTAAGTCTCGTCCGCCAGCAGCGATCGCTCTTGGATCCGTTGTCGATACAACACCTTCTTCAACTTGTGCTCCAGTCGTATCAAAAGTAGTGATCGTGGCTCTGTAATTCGCCTGACCTGGAGTTGGTGCATGGAAACCAGTGGAGATAGCACCTCGAATTGCAGTCGTTTCACTGATTGTGTATCGACTGGCAATCTTCCAATTAACTGTGCTGCCGAAATCAGAGAAGTCTTCATAACGAAGCGCATATTGTACAAAGAAGTCTTGGCTAACATCTTGCTCGATATCTACATATACAGCATAGTTATCTCGAGAAAACTTACCTGCGTCATCTGGAGTGATACCTTTCATACCGCTGACGCCTGGACCAAAGTAAGAACCTAGCTCCCCGGCAATAGTAGTGTAACTTTCTTCTCTCCACTCAAAACCATAAGCAAAATTAAGTGAGTTGCCGATTGGTGTAGAGAAATCAGCATTAATGTTTATTTCTTCTTGTTTAAGGCCTCCTGTATCAAAACCCAACTGTGGAATTTGTAGGTCTGCAGTTAAACCAAGAGCGTGATTAATACTATTATTCAAGAAATAGTCCAGTTCATTTGAACCGGTACTAATACTAAAATCGTAATAAGTATTACCACCGAACTCACCTTCAAGACCAACGATCAAGCTCAAGTCAGTTTGTTCACCATCTAGAAATGGAGTAAAACCAACGTCGCGTTGTATTCCCGTATAACCCAACGTGACCAAACCAGGGTATGGATTCGGCTCACCATCACCATTAAGAAGTGGCGTGGTTAAAGTCGAATGTCCAGGATTCCTGTAAAAGAATCGATAACGCCCTTCTGTCTTACCATAACCGGCTCGAGCGTATAGTTGCATGCCGTCTCCTAAATCCACCCCAGCGTTTAGAAATGTTCTTAACCCGCTAGTTTCCGGACGACCCCAACTTTGAGCTAAAGGCTTATCATCAAAAGGGGAGTCTTGACCAACGCCTACAACTCCCGCATCAATAAGTGCCTGTGCATCTGGTCTCTGAATAGCTCTGTTTAGAGCATCGTTATCAACATATTCTAAGCTGAAATTAAGAAAACCATCGGAACCGAGTGCTAACCCTTTATTAAAAGCAAATTTAAGACTAGATTCGCCTTCGTAGTGTTGACCATATTGCAACTGAACTGTTCCACCATCTGGAGCGTCTTTAGTTACAAAGTTAATTACCCCTGCAATAGCATCTGAACCGTACTGAGAAGCCGCGCCGTCACGAAGAACTTCGACTCGTTTGAGTGCAATTGCTGGAATCATACCAACATCTGCCCCATGTGCACCCTGTCCTGCTGCAGGCGCAAACAGTTGAATCAGTGCCGAGCGATGACGTCTTTTTCCATCGACCAACACCAATGTTTGATCGGGCGATGTGCCTCTTAATGAAGTAGTACGAACAAAAGCACTTCCATCACCGGTTGCTGGAGTCGCTGTATAGCTAGGAATTAAAGCTTTAAGGTTATCAGTTAAATCCGCAGTACCGCCCATTGATGTTAAATCACTGGCGTTTAAAATATCTACTGGAACAGGCGAATCGGCTACAGTTCGTGTTTTTTGACTACGAGAACCAATAATTAATACGGTTTCTGACTCATCCGCACCATCAGCGTCTGCAGCAGTTACCGCGGTTGGAGCAAAAATCGCCGCGAGTAGCGTGGCAATAATGCTTTTGTTAGGCATTTTTTTCATATCTTGTTCTTCCTCTAAGGTCGTCTTTTTTAGGATAGAAAATTGCCCACCCTCGTTAACCTGTACTTCCAAACCGGTGTCATATAATAAGACCCCAAGTCCATCAGAAATGCTGAAGCGGCCTAATAACTGATTAGCCTGATACTTTTTCATCTCATCGAAAGGAAAAAGTAGGGTAATGTTAGCCTGCTCTGCAAACGCGATTAACGATAAGTCGGCTCTTTGCTTAGCAACATCAAAACTAAAGATCTCTGTCTTTTGTACGGTTTTGAGCTCTTCGGTATCTGCCGCGATTGCTGCACTTGACAGCGAACCGCAGAGGAGCCCAAATAACACACAAAACAACCAGTTTTGATATTTTTTGCGCGCAATATTCCACTGCGCACACCTAGAGGACGAATCACTGAGAGTTTTCCACCATATTATTTTTATAATAAGTTTCAACCTATTGGTTTCCTACTGTTAGATCCCTGTAACTCAGAGGAAGCGAGTGAGTTAATTCATGTGGTGTCTTAAATTGTTTTTACCCCGAAAAACAACCTAACCAACTGTATCTCAAAGAAAAAATAAACTAACGACACTCTTCATACTACATTAGAGCCCACCATAACACACCACTTATCACCGATCTCGAGACATTTCGTACCAATATTACTCTAAATGAATAATTTCTAACCTAGCATTAATATTATCAATATTCCTATATTTAGTATGGAGGATTTTGCCTTCTGGCTCGTCTGAATAGATGTTAAGCGGAAAAACAGGTAAAATAACGTCCTTAAGGTCGATTCATCTAATTATGTTTTGAATTTCAAATTGGTATTTTAAGCACCATGAACAAGAACAAATTGTTTCAAAAAATTTATCTCAGCTCCAGAAACGGTCTTTCAAAGATTGTTTCTCGTATGGTGCCGCCACACGAAATTGAAGATATCGTACAAGAAACTTACGTTCGGATATGTCAGATTGAAAATAAAGAGGCTATTGAATCGCCAAAATCGTTTATGTACAAAACGGCTCGCAACTTAGCGCTGGACTATTTAAAACAAGCAAATGTAAAACTGGTCGACAAGATAGATGATTTGCCAACTTTAGAATCGTTAAAAATTGATCAAAACAAAGATGAACCCTACGAATCGACTATAATTGATCATGAGTTCTCACATTTTTGTGATGCGGTTAGACGGTTACCCGTACAATGTAGAAGAGTTTTCGTGCTAAAAAAGGTCTACGGTTGTAGTCAACGAGAGATAGCTGAAAATTTGAATTTGAGTGAAAGCACTGTGGAAAAACATATTGCCAACGGCATGAAGCGCTGCACTTTATATATGCGAAATACAAAATATATGCGCACTTCTAAATTTCCAAGCAATGGACGTAAAAATGATGTTGCCGGCGTAAAGGGAGGTATAGTTCGATGAAAAGGGAAAATTTAACCGGCAATGCGGCTAGTAACATCCACTCGATTCAAGCAAAACGTGAAGCTAAAGAAGAGCTAGTTAACCTTGACGAACATCGTCTTGATGAGGCGAGTTTGTGGATCACAAAAATTGATAGAAAACTGTCTAAAAAAGAACAACTATCTTTGTCAAAGTGGCTTATGGATTCAGCACAAAATGTAGAAGTATTTCTTGAGGTCGCTCAGCTTTGGGATAAGGTAGAGACACTGCATCGGTTAGCCGATTTATTCCCTAAGAGCTCCTCTGTTTATCAAAACAACAATTCAAAATCGTGGAAAGGCGCTTTAGTCGCATCGATTGCAGTAGTATTGTCACTCAGTATTTTTGTTTTCAGTAATAACCAAACCAATACACAGGAAAGCTTAATCACCCAAACTAATTTGCAAACAACCTTTGAGACCAAAATTGGGGAAAGTAGGACAATTCATCTTCCTGATGGCAGTAAAGTAGTATTTAATACCAACACGTTAGCGGAAATTAAATTTACAAAACTTGCCCGCGTTATTGAACTCAAGCGTGGTGAACTTCATATAGATGTTGCACATGATAAGTCGCGCCCGTTGAGCATACTTGTCGCCGGGAAAATCATTCAAGCAGTAGGCACCGCTTTTAACGTGGAAGTTCGGAATAATTCTATCGAGTTGATTGTTACCGATGGAAGAGTACTGGTCGCTGATATCGAATTCCAAAATGAATTGCTGGATAGTAATAATATTGGATTGCCACTACCTCCGGGTACTTTTGCGATTTCCAAAGGTGAAAAAATAAACTTACAGCCTATTGGAATCCCTCATATAGCAAACTTTAGCGAAGAAATTATACATATTGAACCCGTTGATATTGCCGCGAGCCTTTCTTGGCGTACCGGAAATTTGATTTTTAGGGGCGAGTCATTGGCAGATGCTATGGCTGAGATAGCACGCTATAGTAATATGACGATTGAGTTAGATGACGACAGTGAATTAAGAATGATTAGAGTCGCCGGTATGTTTAAAACTGGAGATATTGTCGGGCTACTTAATGTGCTCGAACAAAATTTTAATATTCATCATCAGCAAATTAGCGAGCATAAAATATTCCTCAAACTTGCCAGTAAATAACCCTAATCCATTGGTAAGACTTCTTTTTTAATACCACTCATCTGGCTAGTGTGTGATTTTTTTCCAATCAGCGAACACATGACGATTGATTGAAGCTCCTAACCTCTCTTGTTTCCAAAAAAAACGTTATACCCTTTTTCATTTGTTTCAATTAAATCTTCAAACGACCGGAATAGATGTCGAATTATTCAAATTTTGAAAATATATTTTAATTTATATCATTAGCTTGTTAATCCAGAACAAAAAACATAAAGTTAGCCCTAGACATGAAAGCAGACATGGGTATAAGTCTATCCATAAGCTGTTGAGCGTAAACAGACGAAAAAAATGATGCAGCCTACTGACTTAGTAAAATATCTTCGCTCAGGTAAACACTCTGAAACCCTAATGATCAATCAGTTATCTCATTTGCGAGCTGAGAATAATCAAGAAGTATTCCGTTTTGGCTTTGGACAAAGCCCCTTTCCCGTGCCGGATAAAATTGTAGCAGCTTTAGCGTCTGCCGCATCCAGAAAAGAATACATGAGTGTTCAGGGGCACCCTCCACTGCGTGAAGCGATAGTGAATTTTCACGCATATTTTGAAAATAAAAAATGGGACCCTGAACAAATTATTGTTGCTGCCGGAAGTAAAATATTACTCTACTGCATCATGGCAGCTTTTCAAAAAGCTGAAGTGCTGTTACCCGGACCTAGTTGGGTTTCTTACGAGCCACAGGCTAAATTAGCCGGCCATAAATACACTTGGATACTCACGGAGTATGAGGATGCCTGGAAACTAACTCCAAAGCAATTAGAACAACATTGCGCCGCAAGAGAAGATCATAATATTCCTTTGATTTTAGTTTTCAATTATCCAAGTAATCCGACCGGTCAAAGTTATTCCAAGGAGGAACTGAAAGCACTTACCGAGGTATTGAAGAAATACAACATCATTGTTATTGCAGATGAAATTTATAGTCTACTCAGCTTTGATGATGACTATACAACTCTTGAAGAATATTACCCCGAAGGAACTATTGTGTCTTCTGGTATTTCAAAATGGTGTGGCGCTGGAGGTTGGCGATTAGGTTTTCATCATATTCCCAAACAACTGGGAAAAGATTTTTTTCTAGCCGTTATTAGTGTTGCTTCCGAGACTTATTCTTGCGCGCCTAGTCCCATACAAATCGCTGCAACTGAAGCGTATCAAAACCTTGATTTGGCAAGAGCGTTTTTGGCTAAACAAAGATTGCTGTTAAAAACGATTAGTCTATACTGTAGTAATGCATTAAGAGATAACAGTGTCGCTGTCCACGATGCCCAAGGAGGGTTTTATTTGCTGCCTGATTTTATTTACTATAAGGACAAGCTAGCTTCAAAAGGAATAACCACTAGCGTACAACTAACTGCGAGATTATTAGAAGATACTGGGGTGGCTTTGTTACCTGGAGCAGCTTTTGGTATGCCATCAATGAGTTTAGTCACTCGTTTGGCTTTTGTAGATTTTGCAGGCGATCAAATTTGGGAGAAGTCAATCGAACAACCCAATTTTGATAAAGTGAAATTGGGGATAGAACGGTTAGTCCAGTGGTTAGAATCGCTTTAGCAGTGGAAAAAACTTAGGATTGCGTTAGCTCGATAAAAATTGGATTTTTATGCTTGCCTATTCTTCCATACTCGGCGAAGCCACCCGCATAATTTCTTCCACCGTAGTTTTACCTTCTGCAACCTTTTGCGCACCACCAATTCTCAGCAACTCCATTCCATTTTTTAGCGCTTGCTCTCTAATCGGAGCAACTTCACCGCCCTCGGAAATAGCCTTTTTGATACTAGGCTCTAGCTTTAATAATTCGTATATACCTTGCCTTCCCAAATAACCCGATTGACGGCATTCGTCGCATCCTTTTGGTTGAAACATTAATTTAGGCATGGGTATGTCAAAACCTGTGACCAATTCATCCCACGCTTCTTTATTGGGTGCTACTGCATGTTTGCAGTGCGGACAAAGAGTTCTCACTAACCGCTGAGCCATAACGCCTAATAAAGTAGCATTGATCAAATATGAAGGAATTCCAATATCTTGCAAACGCGTTATAGCAGAGGAGGCATCATTGGTGTGCAAAGTAGAAATAACAAGATGACCGGTTAAAGATGCTTGAATAGCTATTTCTGCGGTCTCTTTATCTCTGATTTCACCAATCATGATAATATCAGGATCTTGACGTAGCAGGGAGCGTACACCACTGGCAAAATCGACATCTATCTCATGATGAACCTGCATTTGGTTGAAAGCCGGTTCCACCATTTCTATGGGATCTTCTATGGTACATACATTAACTTCTGGGGTGGCCAATAGTTTTAGGGTGGTATAAAGAGTGGTTGTTTTACCGGAACCTGTTGGCCCGGTGAGTAACACTATTCCAGTTGGTTGTCTGGCCATTTTAAGCCAAGCTTTTTCTGTTTTACCATCTAATCCAAGCGCCTTGAAATCACGTAGTAGCACCGTTGGATCAAATATCCGCGCCACTAGTTTTTCACCAAAAGCGGTGGGCAAGGTTGAAAGTCTAAGCTCTATTTCGAGACCGTCAGGCGTTTTTGTTTTGATTCGGCCATCTAGCGGCTTTCGTCTTTCTGCAACATCCATTCGACCCAAAATTTTAAATCTTGCGGTCACTGCCGCCGCAATATTAGCGGGCAGTTTATAAACGCTATGTAACACACCATCAATTCGAAGGCGAATATTGCCGGTGTCCCTTCTAGGCTCAATGTGAATATCACTAGCGCGTTCAGAAAATGCATATTGCAATAACCAATCAACAATTTGAACGACATGTTGGTCATTGGCATCTAGCTCGCCGACATTGCCGACTTCAAGTAACTGTTCAAGGTTAGTTACCTTAACATTTTGTAGACTTTCTCCTGAAGCACCTTTGATGGATGAACTTAATGTATAGAGCTCCCTTTGCAGGCGCGTTACCGTTTCTGGATTGGCAATCACGCATTGAATACGCTTTCTTAGAATCTGTTCTAACCCAGCAACCCAGCCATCTACTTCAGGCTCAAGCACAGCCACCGAAACCATCTCCGATGTGACTTCACAAGCCAAAATATTATGGCGCAACGCAAATGCTTTGGACATTACAGCCGTAACTGCATCAACATCTATTTTTAGAGGATCTAGTCTGACGTAGGGTAGCTTTTTTTGATTAGCGAAGTTTTCGGTTAATAGTTCAGCGGTAAGCGTTTTACCTCGTAGCTTTTTTGACTTGAGTTTTAAGCTGGCTATCTGGTTTATTGGATGGCCGGTAATCGCTTTAACTTTAACTTGTTTAGCAGCGAGCTTTGATTGTTCTGCTGTGATTACCAGATTTTTTTCTAGATCGTGTAAAAAACGGATAAGATCAGTCTTACGGTTTACCACTATTTTAGGTGTTGCTGAGGTCATTTAGATTCTCGATTAATAGAGCTGCCCTAAACTGAGGGAGTTTAATCTAGGTTCAAATAAGTGTAACCCAAATTACTTGAATATCAAGCAGTTGGATCTCAAATTACCGTTCAATTAACAGCGCTCAATGAATAAAGATGAAGGAACTTTGACTGATAACTAACTTTCCAGTGGAGTTGCTAGTCGAGATTCAGAACACTCAATGCGTTAGCTGTAGTCTGATTAGCGACTTTTGAAGCTGTTTCTACCCTTAATGTCACCAAGCTTCTAAAATTATCAAATAGATGTAAGGGTGTATTGTAAGATTGCGTGCAGGTAACCGGAGGCATATCAGGAGCGTCGGTTTCAAGAACAATGGAGTCCAATGGAAGAATATCAGCAAGCCGATGTAATTTTGCCGCGCGCGGATACGTCATAGCGCCGCCAAAACCCAATTTAAAACCCATAGCATAGTATTTTTGCGCCTGGTGTTCACTGCCATTAAAAGCGTGAACTATCCCTCCCTCTTTAAATTCAGCTTGGCTAATGATTTTTATCATTTCATCATGCGCTTTTCTAACGTGTAAGATGACTGGTAATTCTGCGGCTCGAGCAATGCTAACTTGTGCAGATGCCAAACTAAGCTGAGCTTGCCGGTTAGTCTTTGCCTTGTAAAAATCGAGTCCGATTTCACCAATTGCCGCGATAGGCCCCACCGATAATGCCATTTCCAAATCGTGCAGATCGCTATCTTTATGCTCATCCATGAACATAGGATGCAAACCAAGCGCTGAGTGGCAAATAGAATAGGTCGCGGTTATTTGGCGGATCCCACGCCAGCCTTCCTTTTTTACACCAGGAATTAAAATACCGGTAATGCCGGCTTCCTCGGCTTTCACAACCAATTGCTTTAGGTTTCCAGCAAACTGGGGGAAATCTAAATGGCAATGGGTATCAAATAAGTTAATAATGTCAGTCATTAGTTCCCTTTTTAAATTTAACTGCTCAACAACTCTTGCTAAGGCCACCTAATCGGCACTTTTTTACTTACGTCTTTTTTTGCTCATATTGTTATTGTTTATATTAGTCAATCCATCTAGGATTACCAATTATTCTAGAATAATCAATTATTTAGTGATTGGATAGCTAAATTTGTCCAAATGACTATTTTTGATAGCTCATAACTATGATCATCGAAAAATCCAACCTATCACGAATATATTAATGCTCACGTGTCTGTTTGAATTCTATCTCAGGCCATCTTTCTTGTATTAAATTTAAGTTAACTCTGGTTGGGGCCAAATAGGTTAAATTATCACCGCCATCTAAAGATAAGTTATCGTTAGCCTTAGTCTTAAATTCATCGAGCATTTTTTCATCTTGGCATTCAACCCAACGGGCAGTATTAACATTAACCGGCTCGTAAATACACTCGACTTTATATTCACTCTTTAGACGATGCGCCACCACATCAAACTGCAATATTCCCACTGCACCGAGAATGAGATCATTTGAATTAAAGGGTCTAAACACTTGTGTCGCACCCTCTTCCGATAGCTGAATTAATCCTTTTAACAGCGCCTTGTTTTTCAATGGATCTGCTAGACGAACTCGGCGGAATAATTCGGGTGCAAAATTAGGAATTCCAGTAAATTTGAGTTCTTCGCCCTCGCTAAACGAATCACCGATTTGTATGGTTCCATGATTGTGTAGACCAATTATATCGCCAGCGAAAGCTTCATGGATGTTAGAACGATCACCCGCCAAAAAGGTCACAGCATTAGAAATTTGCACATCCCGGTTAATACGAACATGCTTCATTTTCATACCCTTAGTGTACATTCCGGAACAGATCCGCATAAACGCTATGCGATCGCGATGCATTGGATCCATATTAGCTTGGATCTTAAAAATAAAGCCGCTGAAACTCTGTTCTGTTGACGAAATTTCTCTTACATCAGTGTTTCGGCTGAGTGGCGCTGGTGCCCATTCGACAAAGCCATCTAGCATTTGAGTAACACCAAAATTGCCCAGCGCCGTACCAAAAAATACCGGACTCAACTCGCCTTTTAAAAAAGCTTCTAGTTCGAATTCATTGGATGCGCCTATCACCAATTCCAACTCTTCTCTTAATTCTTCCGCAAGGCTACCTATCGCTTTATCTAATTCAGGATTATTTAAACCTTCGATACAGATTTCCTGCTGAATGATATGCCCTTGCCCTGTGGAATAGAGGTAGATTTTATCTTCCAGCAGGTGATATATGCCCTTGAATTGCTTTCCCATGCCAATTGGCCAGGTTATTGGCGCACAGCGTATATTTAAAACTTCTTCAACCTCATCCATTAACTCTATCGGATCTTTAATATCCCGATCACATTTATTCATAAAGGTAACAATGGGCGTGTCTCTAAGTCTACACACCTCCATCAATTTAATGGTTCGTTGCTCAACCCCTTTACTACTGTCTATGACCATAAGAGCAGAATCAACCGCAGTAAGCGTTCGATAAGTATCTTCAGAAAAGTCTTCATGCCCCGGTGTATCAAGCAGGTTAACGATGCGATCGTTATAGGGAAACTGCATTACTGATGTTGTCACGGAAATCCCACGCTCTTTTTCCATTTCCATCCAATCAGAGGTAGCATGCTTGCCCGATTTACGGCCTTTAACCGTTCCTGCTTCTTGGATTTTTTTACCTAACAGAAGCAGTTTTTCGGTAATGGTGGTTTTACCGGCATCGGGATGGGAGATGATCGCGAAGGTGCGTCTACTGTTGATTTCATTGAGAAAATTACTGTCGCTCATGCTCTAAAAGCCCGATCTGTACTTATTTGTTAATTACCCTTTGAATTCAATGCAAAGGACACTTTTTCAATTACTCTAACTCTCTTTTTCAAACAATAGTCCGAAAAGCGCGTTATTCTACCTGATCAGAAATTTTACGCACCAACAAATTCCAACAGTTTAGAAAATTCATCCCTATCGGCGGCCCGTAATGCGGCAATATATTGTTTCCGACGTTCATTCATTACGTCTAACTTATAGCCTCCTGCCCAATCTATAGCACGCTCTCCCATAACCTTAATGAGGA
>Ga0256847_1000393_pt1 | contig 28598 bp, 30 predicted proteins | sample TeddybearmetaG_FD_189099 | JGI IMG/M metagenome (GOLD analysis project Ga0256847, IMG submission 189099) | Hydrothermal vent microbial communities from East Pacific Rise, Pacific Ocean - Teddybear | ecosystem: Environmental > Aquatic > Marine > Hydrothermal vents | place: Pacific Ocean: East... | reverse complement strand
CCTGAAAAAAGACTCACTGAAATCTTGTCTGAATAGGAGGCAAATATGGAGTACCCTTGGTACGAGGTTATCTCTAAAAAATCAGAGAAAAATAACGACTTAACACTAGAACAAGGCGATATTTTTCTGAAATACCCTGTCCTAATCCCGAAGGTTACACCACAGGACATAGAAAAATTACACAAAAAGCAGGATGTAACAATAGAGACTGATGTCAACATACTCGACATTATTGTCATGAGCCAATCATGCGATTTGGGGCAAAACAACGTTAATGAGGTCATTTTGTGCTCATGGACACCCATTGATATGCACGCACTAAGCAAAAATCAAAAAAACCAAATCAAAGAAATTAGCAAAGGTAAGAAACATAACCAACACTTACTGAAGGATGAAACTGAACTCAAACATCCCTTCGGAATTGTCGATTTTACCAAAATTTATACCACACCGAAAAGTGGGCTGACCTTAGTTGCTGAAGCGTTAGACACTAGAGTCCGTTTATTACCACCTTACAGAGAACACTTATCACAAGCATTCGCACGTTATTTTATGCGCGTTGGTCTACCCGTACCGACAGGCATATAACCCCCCAAATCGTATATCCGCCACTTTATTGATCCGCGTCAACAAAAATACGCGCAGCACCGGCCAAGATTAAGTAAAAGCTATTAATGCCGATTCTGATCCTAATAAAGGGGCACAAAATGAAAAAAATACCATTAGCCATTGCTATTGCAAGCGCGCTTTTATCACACACTGCCATGGCTTACGACGCAGGTGATATCTTAGTCAGAGCCCGGCTCATCAATGTTGTGCCAGACGAAAGCTCCAGTGATTTAAGCCTCAACGGTGCCACACTTGCTGATTCAGACGTTCAAGTGACGGATAACCTGTCACTTGATATTGATTTCACCTATATGCTGTCACCCAATTGGGGCGTAGAGTTACTGTTAGACATCAGCTCTCAACATACCGTACGCGCAAAAGGCAATACCCTACGGGGACTGGGTGTGAGTAAAGTCGGCAGCGCGCGTGTTTTACCCCCCTCACTGATTATGCAGTATCACTTTTTACCCAATAATCCAGTCAAACCGTATGCCGGTATTGGCATCAATTACACCCATTTTTTCGATGAAAAGTTAGATAACGATGTCAGCACGGGCCTTGCCGGGTCGGATCTGATCTTGGATGATAGCTGGGGATTGGTTGGACAAGTCGGGGCCGATATCGACATTGGTAATGATTGGTTTCTGAATGTTGACCTCAAATATATCGACATGAACAGCGACACTTCTTTTGATATTCTCAACAATGCGGTGGGCGTTGACGTTGATATTGACATCAACCCTTGGATCTTCGGTATCGGCATTGGTACTCGGTTTTAAAAAACAATTAAAATCGGGTGGCGCGAATGCCTCACTCAACTAGACTTCTTCTGAAGGCTTATCCCTAGGTAAGCCTTTCTAAGCTCTATCAAAAGAGCCTGTTTTCACCTCACCATTATTTAAAGGGTCCGCATGAATACGGAAACTGAGTATAACCTCAAGGTTGTACGCCAATTCGCCGTCATGACCATTGTTTGGGGCGTGGTCGGCATGTCCGTTGGCGTCATCATTGCTGCACAACTGGTCTGGCCAGCACTCAATTTTGACATACCGTGGTTAACTTATAGCCGCTTACGACCACTGCACACCAACGCCGTTATTTTTGCCTTTGGTGGCTGCGCCTTGTTTGCAACCTCCTATTGGGTTGTACAACGAACCTGCCAGGTAAAACTCATTTCCGATAAGCTGGCTGCATTCACCTTTTGGGGTTGGCAACTGGTCATCGTGCTCGCCGTGGTCACGTTGCCACTGGGCATCACCACCTCCAAAGAGTATGCCGAATTAGAGTGGCCCATTGACATTCTGATCACCCTGGTTTGGGTCAGTTATGCGGTCGTTTTTCTCGGCACCATTGTGAAACGTAAAACCCGGCACATTTATGTTGCCAATTGGTTTTATGCCGCTTTCATTATCGTGGTTGCCTTACTCCATGTGGTCAACAGCGCCGCCATCCCCGTGACCTTCACCAAGTCCTATTCCGCCTATCCCGGCGCGATTGATGCCATGGTGCAGTGGTGGTACGGACATAATGCAGTGGGTTTTTTCCTCACCGCTGGTTTCCTCGGCATGATGTATTATTTTGTCCCCAAACAAGCCGGCCGCCCCGTGTATTCCTATCGCCTATCCATCGTACATTTTTGGGCGTTAATCTCTTTATATATGTGGGCAGGGCCGCATCACCTACATTACACCGCCCTACCTAACTGGACACAAACCCTGGGCATGACCTTTTCACTGATTTTGTTAGCGCCTTCGTGGGGCGGCATGATCAACGGCATGATGACCATGTCCGGTGCCTGGGACAAACTCCGCACCGACCCGATTCTGCGGTTTATGATTGTGTCTTTATCTTTTTATGGCATGTCGACCTTTGAAGGCCCGATGATGGCCATTAAAACAGTGAATGCACTCTCGCATTATACCGAATGGACCATCGGTCATGTACATTCCGGTGCCTTAGGCTGGGTTGCGCTGATTACCTTTGGGGCCATGTATTATCTGATTCCCCGCTTATTCGGCAAACAACAGATGTACAGCATTCGCCTGATTAATATCCATTTTTGGATTGCAACCGTGGGCATCATTTTGTACATCGTGGCGTTGTGGATTGCGGGCATTATGCAAGGCTTAATGTGGCGTGCAGTGAATGACGATGGCACCTTAACGTATAGTTTTGTGCAGTCTTTGGAGCGTATGTACCCGTTTTATGCGATGCGTTTCTTCGGTGGGCTCTTATTCCTCATCGGTATGCTGATTATGGCTTTCAACGTATACAAAACCATCACTGACAAAAAAGCGGCATAAGGAGATCGACAGATGTCACAGTCACATGAAAAAGTAGAAACCAATCTTGGCCTCATGGTCATATTGGTCTTAATGGTGGTAAGCCTCGGCGGATTGGCTGAAATCGTCCCTTTGTTTTTTCTGGAGGAAACCACCAAACCCATTGCCGGTTTAAAACCCTATACCGCGTTACAATTAGAAGGCCGCGATGTGTATATCAAAAATGGCTGCAACGTCTGTCATTCACAAATGATTCGGCCTTTCCGCGCAGAAACGGAACGTTATGGGCATTACTCCGTGGCCGGTGAGTTTGTTTATGACCACCCGTTCTTATGGGGCTCAAAACGTACCGGGCCTGATTTACACCGGGTTGGGGGCCGTTATAGCGATGCTTGGCATCGGCGGCATTTAATCAATCCACGGATACCCGTACCCGAATCAAATATGCCTGGGTTCCCCTGGTTTGAAGACAACATCTTAGAAGACGAAGACACACCGAAGAAAATGCGAGCACTCAAAACCTTAGGCGTACCGTATACCGAAGCCGATATTGCGACCGCCAGAAAAGACGTGGCCGGCAAAACCGAAATGGATGCCATCATTGCCTACTTACAAAGTTTGGGCACGGCACTTAAAGGGGATCAATAACATGGATATGAGTCTTTTATACAGTATTCACACCGTCCTGATGTTCGTGACGTTTATTGGTATTTGCCTGTGGGCCTGGAGTGATAAGCGCAAAGCGGATTTTGATGAGGCCGCGAACTTACCCTTTGCCGATGAAGCGTTAGACACCGAGCACAAGGAGGATAAAGCATGAGTATCTTTTGGACCATTTGGATCACCACGATCTCTTTAGGCTTAATTGCGGCCCTCGTCTGGCTGATTAAATGGACACAAAAACCCATTGACGGTGAATCCAAACAAGGCGACACCATGGGCCACCAGTTCGACGGCATTGAAGAGTATAACAACCCAATGCCTCGATGGTGGTTGTGGCTATTTTATATCACCATTGTTTTTGCGCTATGTTACTTTCTATTATATGGGGGTTTAGGCGCGATTCCCGGCCTCTTAGGTTGGAGCCAAACCAAGCAATATGAAGCCGAGTTAGCCGAAGCCGCCAAGAAATACGACCCTATCTTCAAAGCGTATGCAGAACAAGATATTCCCACCTTAGCGCAAGACAATACCGCCCTTGAAACCGGCAAACGCCTGTTTTTAACCTATTGTGCCATCTGTCACGGCTCAGATGCACGTGGCGATAAAGGTTTCCCAAATCTGGCGGATAATGATTGGTTATATGGTCGTGAGAACATCAAACAATCCATTATGAATGGCCGACAAGGCACCATGCCAGCGTTTAGTGCCGTCGTCGGCGACCAAGGTGTGAGTGAGTTAACCAGTTATGTGTACAGTTTAAATGGGCGCAAAACGGATGAAGTGCAAAGAGCGGCGGGTGCCCAAAAATTTGGCCTGTACTGTGCCGCTTGTCATGGTGCGGATGCCACCGGCAACCAACAGATCGGTGCACCGAATTTAACCGACAAAATTTGGCTGTATGGTGGTTCACTGGGCACCATTCAAGAAACCATTCGGAATGGCCGAAGTGGCAAAATGCCTGCCCATAAAACATTTTTGGGTAACGATAAATCTCACGTGTTAGCAGCATATGTCTTCAGCTTATCCAACCCGGCACAAGGAAACTAAAACATGACCATGGACAAAGGACAGAAACCCCCTAGAATTCAACGTGTTATTGCTATTTTATGGCCATCTTTTATCATGGCTAGCGTGGGCACCATTCTGTTCTTTTCCGCCATTGACCCGATGCAACTGGTGGCATGCGGCAGTATTCCTGACATCAGCCGACTCGGCTGTTATAGCATCGGATTTTTCTTACTCTGGGCACTCACTTTATCCGCATGCCTATTGACCTGCTATTTCGAAAGACCCTGCCACACCGAACGCTGTGCAAAAACACAGTAAAGAGAGCCCAGCTCATGACCTCACCCAAAACGCCCTCCTCCAACAATGATGCAGACATTGAAAACGCGCTCTACGTCAAACGCAAGAAAATTTATCCCCGAGAAATCCATGGCGTTTTTGCCCAATTACGCATCTTGGGCATCATCAGTTTACTCGGCTTTTTTTATGGCACACCGTGGCTACAATGGAGCGGTCGGCAAGCGGTCTTGTTCGATTTGCCCAATCGCCAATTCCATATCCTTGGCTTGACCCTGTGGCCACAAGATTTTTTTTACTTGGCCGTGTTATTGGTCATTGCCGCTTTATCGTTATTTTTCTTCACCGCTTTAGCCGGCCGCTTATGGTGTGGTTATGCCTGCCCACAAACCGTATGGACAGAAATGTTTTTATGGATTGAACGCAAAATCGAAGGCAGCCGCCCGAGCCAAATGAAGTTAGACCAACGCCCCTGGTCAGAAAAGTGGCAGAAAAAAACCTTAAAACACGCCGCTTGGCTGACCTTATCTCTGTTTACCGGCCTCACTTTTGTGGGTTTTTTTACCCCCATTCAAGAGTTATCCCGTAACATTTTAAACTTCAGCCTCGGCCCCTGGGAAACCTTCTGGGTACTTTTTTACAGTTTTGCAACGTATGGCAATGCCGGTTGGTTAAGAGAGCAAGTGTGCATTTATATGTGCCCTTACGCTCGATTTCAAAGCGCCATGATCGATTCAGACACGTTTATCATTGCTTACGACGAAAAACGAGGCGAACCCAAAGGCTCCCGGCGTAAAAGTGAAGACCCACGCAACGCCGGATTAGGCGACTGTATCGACTGTTCCATTTGCGTGCAGGTCTGCCCCACCGGTATCGATATCCGTGAAGGTTTACAGTACGAGTGTATTGGTTGTGCCGCTTGCATTGATGCTTGCGATGGAGTGATGCGCCAAATGGATTACCCCACCGGCCTCATTCGCTATACCACACAACACGCATTGGAAGGTAAACCGATTCATTTTTTACGCCCGCGCACCCTGATTTATGCCGCCATTCTGATGCTTACAACGCTATTACTGGTGATTTCAATCAGTAACCGCATCCCTTTAGAAGTCGACATTATTCGAGATAGAAACAGCCTCTACCGTGAAACCGATGAAGGGATCATCGAAAACGTCTATGTACTGAAAATCATTAATATGGATGAAAAAGATCACACTTACACACTGAGTGTGTCGGGTCTTGAACACTTAAGCATCGGCGATGATTTACACTCAGTTTTTGTCAAAGCAGGCAGCATCACCTCCACCCCGCTGCGTTTAAAGATCGACCCTGAATTCCTCAAGCGCAGCCATGCTAAAATCGAATTTACCCTCACCGCAAAGGATGATACAGACATCACTTTGTCCCAACCCAGCCAATTTTTAGGACCCTTATGATTACAGACACAGACACAGCACCCTGGTATCAACAAATTTGGCTATGGATTGTTTTTGGCATTCCAGGGTTAACCGTGATAGCCGGCATCGCCACCATCATCATTGCCACGTCAGATATCGATGGCTTGGTTTCAGATGATTATTACAAAGACGGGTTGGCCATCAACCAATCATTACAGCGTTATGCGTTAGCCAAACACTTAAACATACAAGCCGACGTTCACATTACCGATGGGCGTGTCGTGTTATCCATCCGCTCGGCATCCCCCATCACACAGCCCAAACAATTACAATTACGCCTGACCCACACCACACGTGCGAATTTGGATCAAATTGTGGCGCTCTCTTGGGATGAAACAGACAAACAGTATGCGGGTAAAACGCAGGGGTCATTCGGTAAAGGGGCGTGGTATGCCTCAGTGGAAACGGATCAATGGCGCATCAAAAAACGCTTGCAACCACCGTTTCCATCACAGTTTCAGATTCCTTAACAACAAAACAAACGGGCTATTTACGGTAACACCACCGTAAATTTGGCCCCGCCTAACAGCTCACTTTTGCCCAATAACACATCGCCTTGCACATCGCCTTGCACGTGTGCTTTGGCCACTTTTTCAGCAAAATATAAGCCTAATCCGGTACTTTGTGATTGATAATCAAAACCGGCACAGCCTCGGTCTTTCCAGTCCTCGACAAAATGCTCCGGGTAACCTTCACCATCATCTTCAACCCCAATCACTAGGCGCTCATCTTTTAACGTTGCAGACACCACAATATTGGATTTGGCGTAACGCAGTGCATTATTGATCACTGAATTGATCATGCTCGACAACAAATCCCGATCAAAATACCACACATCATCCGGCTTCAGCTCACACTGCTTACGCAACGTCACCTGTTTGGCTTCACTATAAGGCATGTTGTGAATGATCAACTCATCGGTAAAATCATCAATTTCATATTCTTCAATGTGCGGGGAAAAAAACTGTTGATTAAGCTTATACAAGACCAACATCCGAACCAAATTGTGATTGGTTCTTTCAATCTCATACTGCAACAACGCTAACGATTTATGCGCATCCTCATTATCAGACAACGCACTGGATAAATCGGCCAAAGAGCCCTGTGCAACCACCAATGAGTTTTTGACATCGTGAATGGTTGAAAACATTACCGTCGAAAAATCGAGTTCAATCTGTTCTGACATTTAAGCAACCACTTGAGTATACAACACTTCTAATTTTTCATATTTTTCATTCGATGAATCAATTTTTTTCGCTTGATCCAAATACCTTCTGATACGTTTCAGCACGGCTTTTTCCGGTTTGCCTGAGGCACTCGTCAGCTCTAATAACGTCTGCGCCGCGTTCATGTTAACGCTGATATTGGTTCGCAATTTGGTTGCCGATTTTTCAAACAACGTCGCGGCCTCCTCCACTTTACCTTCCGAATACAACTCAATACCCAACATATTCATTCTCAAATATTCAAAACTGTCCATCGCACCACTGGAGGACAAGTTAATTTTTTCACCTTTTGCCCCCTTTAACGCTTTGTGCAACACCTCAGACATCTCGCCCTCACCAAACTGCTCGCAGGCATCCACCATATCCGCCACAATTTGTTTGGGTAACGCCTGCATGCCATTGGAAAATTCCTTACACGCATCCTGAAATATGCGTCGGCCCGCTTCATCACTGCCTTTTTTCTTAAACGCCATGGCCTCCAAAATTTTGGTGCCAATGCTAACGGTATCATCGCGTTTAAATTCTTTGCGGGTTTCCAAAATAAGCTTTAACGCATCGTCCGCTTTATTTTGCTCTAAGAGCACTTTGCCCAGAAAAAAATGGTCGTCCGGTGATTTCAAATACGAGTTTTTACCCAATTTCACGGACACTTTCAGCGCCTGCTCAGCAGCATTCAAATCCTTATTCTCATAAGCAATTTTTCCCAGCGTTTTCTGTCGGGTAATGGCTTTGGGAGACAGTTCAACCGCATTGGCGAGGATATGCTGTGCTTTTTCATTGTCGCCTTGCGCTTGCATGGCTAACGCCAATAAATCGTAAGCCTCCACCAATAACTTATTTTCCATGATTAAATCTTGCAGAATTTCAATCGACTCGTCGTATTCACCGCGGAGGTAAAACAATTTCCCCATACCCAACCGAGCCCAAACAAGCGGCTTAACCGACAGCACTTTTTGATAAATCTTTTCCGCTAAATCATATTTTTTTATTTTTAGGCAAATTTCGCCTTTAATTTTGGCAATGTCCAGTGCTGCTCTCGGGTTTTCCACGATTTCTTTATCACAATATTTAATCGCCCGCATATAATCGCCTTGGTCGGCAGAGACTAATACACGATTTAAATCGGCTTTTTTACCCACGACTTTATCCAAACGTTTCTTTAACAAACCTTTGTTAAACGGTTTGGTTAAATAATCATCGGGTTTATATTCAACCGCGCCCATGACCATGCGCATGGTATTTTCTGCTGTAATCATGATAAAGGCGGTTGAGTAACCGACCAAACCACGACATTTTGCTTCTTCTAAGACACCCTGGCCATCTTGGCCATCCCCTAAATTATAATCACACAGAATCACATCATATTTTTGGCGCGCCATTTTACCAATGGCTCTTGCCCCATCGGCGGCATCATCAATGTTTTTGGCACCCAACATTTGCAACATGCCTCTCAGCATGGAGCGAAATCCACCAAAATCGTCGACAATGAGAAAATTCCGAGTTCCATAATCTATATTCATGTGCAAAGACCTAAGCTGACATAATAGAGTTTAGACGAGATTTCTAAATTTTAGTGAAAAGATGCACTTAACCGATGAACCGCATCCACCATGACGGCAACATGTTCCGGGTTAATTGCCGGGTGAATGCCGTGTCCTAAATTAAAGATATGTCCACTGCCTTGGCCATAATCTGACAGAATGCGTTGCACTTCCTGTTCAATCCGTTCGGGTTTTGCATACAACAAACAAGGATCCATATTCCCTTGCAAGGCTACACGATCTCCAATTTGCTGACGAGCCAGACTCAGATCCACCGTCCAATCCAAACCGACGCCTTGGCAACCAGAATTGGCAATATCTTGTAACCATTGCCCGCCGCCTTTGGTAAATAAAATCACCGGCACCTTGCTGCCGTCAGGCGCCGTCTGTAAGCGTTGGACAATCTCGGTCATATAATGCAAGGAAAACTGCCGGTAATCCCCCTGTGTCAACACCCCTCCCCAAGTATCAAAGATCATCAACGCTTGCGCGCCCGCCGCAATTTGCGCATTTAAATACTCGGCCACAACGTTTGTCACGTGTTGCAACAGTGCATGCATCAAAACCGGTTCATCATACAGCATGGTTTTAATGATTTGATAAGCCGTGCCCCCTTTGCCTTCCACCATATACGTTGCCAACGTCCACGGGCTCCCAGCAAAACCGATGAGCGGCACTCGGCCATCTAACGTCTGGTGAATCAGGCGCACCGCATCCATGACATAACGCAGTTGATCTTCAGGATCAGGGGTCATTAACTGCGCCACATCTCGCGCATTGCGGATAGGGCGTTCAAATCGCGGCCCTTCGCCTTCTGCAAAATACAAACCCAGCCCCATGGCATCCGGTATGGTCAAAATATCCGAAAATAAAATCGCCGCATCCAGCGGGAAACGCGCCAAAGGCTGTAACGTCACTTCACACGCCAGTTCCGGTGTTTTGCACAAGGTCAAAAAATCACCCGCTTGTTGCCGGGTCGCACAATATTCAGGTAAATAACGGCCAGCTTGCCGCATCAGCCAAACCGGGGTACGATCAACCGGCTGTTTGAGTAAGGCCTTCAAAAAACGGTCATTTTTGAGTTGCATAGCAGCCATCCAGAGTCAAAATCGGGTACTTTACACAAATGATCATCTGGCGGCTAATGTTTCTTTCAATAAGTCCATGCTGAAATCATGGCTCACAACACCCTGCCCCAGGGCTTTGAGTAACACCAAGCGCAATTGTCCATCCATCACTTTTTTATCCACCGACATCAATTCAAGAAAACGTTCAACCGTCATCTCCCTGGGTGCCTGTGTAGGCAACTGCGCCGCTTCAATCAAAGCCACCGTGCGTTGATACGCACGCTCAGTTAACCAGCCTTGCTGTCGTGACAAGTTTGCTGCCATGCACATGCCCACCGCCACAGCCTCCCCATGCAACCAAGCCCCATACCCCATCGCCGTTTCAATCGCATGGCCAAAAGTATGCCCCAAATTCAACAGCGCTCTCTGCCCCGCCTCTTTTTCGTCGGCCGCAACCACACGGGCTTTACAAGCACAAGAGCGATGGATCGCATACATTAAAGCCGCTTCATCCCGATTCAATAATGCCGCCATATTCTGCTCTAACCACACAAAAAAATCAGCATCTTGCATTAACCCATATTTAATCACTTCGGCAAGACCCGCACGCAGTTGATTATCCGCTAAGGTACTCAACGTGCTGGTATCAATCACAACACATTGCGGTTGATAAAAAGCCCCAATCATGTTTTTGCCTAAAGCGTGGTTGACCCCCGTTTTGCCCCCGACCGATGAATCCACTTGGGCCAATAACGTTGTCGGTAGTTGAATAAAATCAACCCCCCGCTGGTAAGTCGCCGCAGCAAAACCGCACATATCCCCCACCACGCCCCCGCCCAAGGCAATTAACGTCACTTGTCGGTTACAGCGCTGATGCAACAGTGCGGTATAAATCTGATCCATCACCTCAAGCGTTTTATGCTGCTCGCCATCGGGTAGAATAATGCTGGAAACGTCATAAGCGGGTAAAACGTCTTTTAAACGCTCGAAATACAGCGGTGCCACCGTCGTATTACTCACAACAACCACTTGGCGCGCCCGAATATAGGGCGCTAAAAGCGCTTGATCCACGCCCTCAGAACCAATAAAAATGGGGTAACTTCGCTCCCCTAACGCAACGTTCAGTGTCTCCATCAATATTGCTCTTTAATCATATTAACAATCGTGCTCACCGCTTGTTTCACACTATATTTTCCCGTATCCAAATCAAAATCGGCTATTTCTTGATACAGGGGCTCACGTTCATGAATTAATGCCAACAGTTTCGCTTTAGGATTGTCAGTCTGTAATAAGGGGCGATTTTTATCGTGCATGGTTCTTTCTAACTGACGCTCAATAGAGCATTTCAGATAAATCACACAACCGCATTTTCTAAGATTTTTTCGATTATCCGCATTCAACACAACCCCACCACCGGTGGCTAAAACAATATCGGGTTTCACGGTTAAGTGCGCAATCATGTGTTGCTCACGCTGTCGAAAACCCAACTCACCCTCCATTTCAAAAATCACCGGTATTTTAACCCCCGTTTTTTTTTCAACTTCAAGATCACTATCGTAAAAGGTTTTATTTAGCGTTATAGACAGTTGGCGCCCAATGGTGGATTTACCCACGCCCATCGGCCCAATCAAAAATAGACTACCCGGCATTCTCATGCCGGGTAGATATACAAAAGGTAGGAACAGTTTGCAAGTGGTTTTATTTAACCCCAAGCGACGTTTTTAAAATTCTCGGTGTGATAAAGATCAATAACTCACGTTTTCGATCATTATCCGTTGTCTGCCGAAAGAGATAACCAATATAAGGCAAGTCACCAAAAAATGGGGTTTTATTCACATTATCTGCCGTATCCCGCTGATAAACACCGCCCAAAACAATGGTTTCACCGTTGTCGACTAACACCGCTGACCTTAACTCCTGCGTGCTAATCACCGCTGTTGTCCCGTTGGCTGCTGCCGCATTCAACGCTGCATTATTGGTAATATCTAAATCCATAATAATGCGATCATCCGGTGTAATGCTGGGTGTCACCTTTAATCTCAGCTCGGCTTTCTTCAATTGTATGGTTGCCGCACCACTGGCTGAGGCTTCAAGAAAGGGTATTTCCACCCCACTGGCAATGGTCGCCTCATGCTTATCCAACGTAACAACACGCGGACTACCAATCGTTTCGATTTTATTTTCTGAAGCGGCTGCGGTCAGTTCTAGTTCCAAGATATGAGAACCAATTTTGCCTAAAACAAACTGAACGCCACTGGTCGGTGCAGCGACAGCCAAATCAACCAATAAATTTTCGGCCCCCTCAACATCACCATCCTCCTGAGTTATAAAGGGAACACCCGGTGCAGCACCAGCAAACCCACTCGCATTCAGTCTGCCAGGTAATGCGCCACCGGCAACAAATCCTCTACCGCCTTCAAGCTCACCATTACCCGCTGACCCAAACGCAACACCAATTTGCTCTTTAAAATCCAAATCGGCATTCACCACACGTGCTTCAATCAACACTTGGCGTACTTCGATGTCTAATTTATCGACTAAACGATGAATGTCTTCAAGGCGTGCATCAATATCTTGCACTAACAACGTATTCGTACGCTCATCAACCGTAATATTGCCACGATCAGAGAGCAAGCTATTATCTTGTGATTTAATCAAGTCCGCCAAATCAGCCGCTTTTGCATAGTTGATTTGAATAAACTCTGAACGTAAAGGTGCCAGCTCTTCGATTTGATTTTGTGATTCTAACTCTAATTTTTCCCGAGCAGCAATTTCTTCCGTCGGTGCAACCAGAATCACGTTGCCAGTTTGACGCATGGCCAAACCTTTCGCTTTTAAGATAATGTCTAACGCTTGATCCCAAGGAACATTGGTTAACCGCAAGGTTAAATTGCCCCCAACTGAATCACTGGTCACCATATTCAGATCGGTAAAATCGGCTAACAATTGCAGGACTGCGCGCACTTCAATATCCTGAAAGTTTAACGATAAGCGCTCCCCAGTATACGTAAAACGTTTCTTTTTTTGCTCTTCTTTCTCTTCTTTAGTAATGGCTTTAAATTCAACCACAAACTTATCTTCGGCTTGATAGGCTAAATGCTCATATTCACCGGTTGGCGTAATGATCATTTTAACCCCATTCCCATTCGGCAAGGTGTCAATCATTTTAACCGGCGTTGCAAAATCCGTCACATCTAAACGACGTTGCAAACGTTCAGGCAGATTCATATCTAAAAAATTCAGGACAACATTCGCGCCTTCTTGTTTGATATCAATCACTGCGGAAGGATCCGTCAAAGAAATCACCACTCGACCCTCACCATTTTCACCCCGGCGAAAATCAATGTCCGTCATGGCCAACCCACTAGACCCTTGATTGCTAGAGCGAGAAGCAATCGTACTGCTCCCGCCACTACCAGAATCTAAGGTAATAATCACGTCATTACCCTGTAGTTTGGTTTTGAACTGGGTGGATGAGACCAAACTGATCACCACACGTGTCCGCCCACCGGCTTCGATGGCCGTAATATTCCGGGCTTTGCCGATGCCAATATTATGCGTTTTTTTCGCTAACGCACTGTTGGTATCCTTAAAGTCCAAGGAGATTCTGGCCGGTTTATCCGTCGCGAAACTTTTTGGTGCCGTCGCCGGGCCCGACATCGATAAGGTAATTTGCACCTTATCCCCAGGCAGAGTTGAAAATTTGATGTCCTTTAGGGTATTACCTGCGAATACACTGGATGCCCAAAACAACGAAAAAAGTGTCAGCAGAAAAGAAGACCGGCCTAAACAACGGCTTGGCTTCCCAGTTAGAGATTGCGTGCGCATATACTAAATTCTCCTTGGTATTTTTTTATTCACTAAGTGCTACGGTGGCCTTACGATCCACCCACCCCTCAAGGCCATCGCGGATAAATTCAATCAACTCGATTTTGACATCAGAGATGCTTGTGATTTTGCCGTAATTTTGCCCTATATAATTGCCCGTGCGAACACGGTGGACAGTACCATCTGAACCTCTCACAAGCGCCCAAGTTGCATCATCCTGCTTCAATGTACCCACCATCCGTAGCGAATCGAGTGGAAATTTTTCTAACTCCTCCCGATTTCTCGTTAGATCCGGAGAAATACCGTTATTCACCACCACACGCCCTTCATCAGGTTGCTCAATGGGGATAAACGGATCTCTTAATTCTAATGGATCATACTCAAAACTTTCATATTCCTGAGGTTGTGGAAGCGGCTTGACAAATCCCGGCGGTTGCAATTTTTCCTGCGCAACATACCGTTCTAAATCATCAAGGTTACCAGTGCTACAACCGGATAAAAGTGTTAACGAGGCTCCTAACGATAGAAACATCATAACATTCTTATGATAAAACTGCATATTCCACTCACCCATTAACCTACCCTCAAAAACATCGCAACCAACTGATCATCAATATTTTTTTATTCAAGACAACCCCCACAATCACACCACAGACATCTCTTAACCGGTAACTTTAAGGTTATGAATGGCTCGACTGACGGCCCACAGTGACGGCTCACCCTATGCTTTAAGAATAGACCACTTCGTTGATTTTTCATGCTTACTCATCCTCTACATAACGATACGTTTTTGCGATCGCTGACATGGTCAAGTCATCTCCTGTTTTCTTGGCTTCCTTCTGACCTTTAATCACAATATCGTGTATGGTCACAATCCTCGGTAAAACGGCCAACCCACTCACGAAATTACCAAACTCATGATATTTACCCGTCACTTTTATCTTAATTGGCACCTCAACATAAAATTCTTTTTTCACCTCACCCTGTGGATCAAATGTATCTGACTCCAAACCACTGGCCAAACCTGTCTGCGACACATCAACAATCAAATCATCCATATCGGTGCTTTTCGGTAACTGCCGCAACAAGCCTTGGAGAATTTCTTCCATTTCAGCCAATTGGCGTCTCAGCGCCTCCAGGTTAGCGGCTTTCTTTTGCTTACGCTGGAACTCGGCCTTCAGTTTTATCTCATCCCGTTGCAAGGTCTCTAATGCTTGAATCTGATCCTGAGTATCAAAATAAAGCACCCCCCCCGCCACTGCCGCAGCCACAAGAAGCAACGTGCCAATTTTTGCGGCAATAGGCCAACTACCAGCATTATTAAAGTCTAGTTCATTTAATTTAGAAATATCCATGGCTTATTTCTCAGTGTCTTTGTTGGCTTTATTTTTATCGATGGATTTTACGGTCACGGTAAAATCGGATAATTTGCTGTCTCCTCTGCCTTTGGTGATGGATTCAAGGGTTTGATTACCCAACCAATCAGACGCCTCCAAATTCCGCAATAAGGTTGAGACCCTCGCATTGGATTGCGCCATGCCCTTAAGCGTGAATATGTCGCCTTTTTGGTTTAAGTCATACACGTATATGCCTTCAGGAATCGCTTTCGCCATTTCATCAAAAACATGCACAATCTGAGGACGGCTACTTTGCAAACTTTGAATCACATCCATGCGAGAAATTAAATCTGCTTTCGCTTTTTCAATTGTTTTTATTTCCGTGATTTTCAAATCAACTGTTTTGATTTCACGTTTTAAATATTCATTTCGTTTATTTTGAAAATCCTTTTCTGTTTCAATTTGTGTGTGCACACCAAACATCACCAAAACCATAAAAGCGGCGGTACCCCCAATCATCCCGATAAATTCATTTTGTCTTTTTGTCCTAAGTTCCTCTCGCCAAGGTAATAAATTAATTCTTGCCATTTAATCGAAACTCCTCAAAGCCAAACCACAAGCAATCATCAATGCTGGCGCATCACTACTCAAACTTTGCGGGTTAACACGTGATGATAAAGACATATTCGCGAACGGATTAGCAATCGACGTTGTCGTGCCCAAACGGTCTCCAATTAACTCATCGACGCCTTGAATCGACGCACTGCCACCGGCCAATATAATGCGATCAACCGGGGTACTTGGGCTATTGGAATTAAAAAATGTCAGTGATCGATTCACCTGCTGCACCATGGCATCTTTAAATGGCTCCAACACCTCAGTGATATAACTATCTGGCAAACCGCCCTGTTTTTTTGCCATGCCCGCCTCATTATAAGAAAGGCCATATTTACGCTGAATTTCTTCTGTTAACTGGCGGCCACCAAACGCTTGCTCTCGCGTATAAATAATTTTTTTATTGCGCAACACATTCAGGGTGGTTGTGGTAGCACCAATATCCACCACCGCAATCGTTTGGTCGACGGCATCCCCTTCCATCTGCGCGGAAATCAGCGAAAACGCATTTTCCAACGCATACGCCTCAACATCGACCACTTTCGCCACTAACCCGGCTAACTCTAACGCCGCTTGACGATCCTCAATATTTTCACTTCTGGAGGCAGCCAACAACACATCCATCATGCCCGGTTTTTTTTCCGACGGCCCTTGCACCTCAAAATCCAAATTGACTTCTTCCAAGGGGTAAGGAATGTATTGATCCGCCTCCAGCTCAATTTGCCCTTCCATTTCTTCTTCAGACAACGACGCGGGCATCGTAATCATTTTGGTAATCACGGAGGAACCCGAGACCGCAACCGCCGCATTTTTCGCTTTGGTATTCGAGCGTTTGACGGCCTTGGCAATCGCGCTGCCAACCGCATCTAACTCCTGGAGTTTATTTTCAACAACTGAATTTGGCGGCAAAGGTTCAGCAGCATAACTTTCAACCCGATAATTCATGCCCGAACGACTTAACTCAATCAGTTTGATTGCGGTAGAGCTAATATCAAGTCCAAGCATAATGTTACTTTTGGAACTAAAAAACATACCTCTTTTCCTTCGATAGTTCTGCTGGTTCAAGCTTAGCAAATGTCGAACAAATCTTTATTTACTCAACCTTATTTAAACGGTACAGTGAGCGTCAGTTAAATCCAATACCCTCTATTACGCTGCTTTATTTTACCTTCAACAGGTAACGCCTCTGGTTAGTATAGTTAGTTTCGTGGATTTCGCTATTTGAAATAACAAACGATTGCTGTCTATACTCTTCATACTCTTACCTCATCATATTGTATGACACCATGAAAGCACTAAAATTTATTTTTAATTTTTTCTTCCACATCACGATTTTTATCTCCTTATCCGCAGTCATCGGGTTTTGTGGTGCCTTTCTCTATCTGACTCCCAACCTCCCGTCGATTACAAACCTTAAAAATATACAGTATCAAGTCCCCCTAAGGATCTACACGCAGGATCATAAACTGATCGCGGAATATGGTGAAAAACGGCGCATTCCAATCAAATATGCCGCCCTGCCTAAAGCCTTAATTAATGGCTTTATTTCCGCAGAAGATGATCGCTTTTTCTACCACCCAGGGGTTGACTATAAAGGCATATTACGCGCAGTTGTGACGCTGGCCCGAACCGGTCAACGTCGACAGGGTGGCAGTACCATTACCATGCAAGTGGCTCGAAACTTCTTTCTCAGCCGGAAAAAAACCTATCTGCGAAAACTCAATGAAATCTTTCTCTCCCTCAAAATCGAACGCGCCTTATCAAAACAAGATATATTACAATTATACTTAAATAAAATATTTCTAGGGCATCGTGCCTATGGCGTCGCGGCTGCTGCCGATGCCTATTATGGTCAACCGTTAGATAACCTGACAATGGCCCAATACGCAATGATTGCAGGCCTACCCAAAGCGCCCTCGACTTACAACCCAATCACCAACCCAACACGGGCACTCCAGCGCCGAAATTATGTGTTAAAACGCATGCATAAGTTAGGTCACCTAGCAGACGATGCTTATGCCATCGCCAAAAAAGCCCCCATTACCGCAAAATATCATGGCCGCAGCATCGAAAGCTCAGCGCCTTATCTGTCCGAAATGGTGCGGGCTGCGATGATTGAAAAATACGGTGATGACGCCATGACCAGTGGTTATCAGGTCTATACCACACTCGACAGCAAACTACAGAAAGCCGCGCAATTTGCGTTGCGTAAAGCCTTAATGGACTATGATACTCGCCATGGTTATAAAGGCCCGGAAGCACACTTTGAGATCAACCCAGACACGGATTTAAGCACCGACTGGGATGAAAAACTCAAACACATTCCCACCACCGGCGGCCTAATACCCGGTTTAGTCACGGATGTGAAAGAAAAAACGGTCTCTGTTTATCTCGGCGAAAACAACACCATTACACTCCCATGGGCAGGCTTATCGTGGGCAAAACGTTTTATAAAATATAACCGTTTCGGTCATTTGCCTAAAAAAGCAACCGACATTTTAAGCATCGGTGACCTCATTCGAGTCTCACAAACGCCCAAAAAACAGACCTTCACAGAAGCCGCCTCCCCCGAAGAAAGTATCACCTGGCGCTTATCACAAGTCCCCAAAGTCAGTGGCGCGTTTGTTTCCTTAAACCCGAAAAATGGTGCCATACTCGCGTTACAAGGCGGATTTGACTTTTATTACAGTAAATTCAACCGCGCCAGCCAAGCCAAAAGGCAGCCAGGCTCCGGCTTCAAACCCTTTGTGTATACCGCCGCGCTGGATAAAGGTTACACCCCCGCAACGTTAATCAATGATGCCCCCATTGTCTTAAACGATGTCGGTGCTGAAAATGTTTGGCGCCCACAAAATTATGGCAAAAAAACCTACGGCCCCACCCGCTTAAGAAAAGGCCTCAGACTCTCCAGAAACCTCATTTCTATCCGATTATTAAGGGATATTGGCATCCCCTATGCCAGAAATTATGTGACACGCTTTGGTTTTCCAAAAGCACGATTGCCAAATAACCTCTCCTTGGTGCTCGGCACCGGCACCTTTTCCCCGCTTGAAATGGCAACCGCATATACCGCGCTTGCGAATGGTGGGTATCACGTGGAGGCCTTTTTTATAGAACACATTAAAAGTGGCCAAAATGAAACCATTTTCACACACAAACCCATCACCGTTTGCCCAGCCTGTGATCAACCTGAAATAGCCCAAGCCTTAACCGAACAAGGCCTAACCCCCGCGCCACGGGTGATTTCAGCACAAACCCACTACCTCATCAATTCACTCCTCCAAGACGTCATTCAGCGTGGCACAGGCATCAAAGCCAAGCGCGCATTAAAGCGCCAAGATATTGCCGGCAAAACGGGCACCACGAATGATCAAAAAGATGCGTGGTTTTACGGCTATAATCAAGACTATGTGGGCGTAGCATGGGTCGGTTTTGATAATGTCACGCCATTGGGTAGCGGGGAAACCGGTGGCACAGCCGCATTACCGGTATGGGTCGAATACATGAAAGTTGCACTCAAAGACAAAGCACAAAAACAATTCCCCATACCGTCCGGCATTGTAACGGTTAGAATTGATACGGAATCTGGGCTCCGAACCACGGCCAAAAACCCCAATGCGATGTACGAAATTTTTAGAACAAGCAATATCCCGAAACAAACAGAAGAGCGCCCTTTAAGCAACGGCAAAGATCCCTACAACTCAGACGAAGAGCTTTTTTAAATGAAATTTTTTCTGTTACTGAGCTGGCTGGTCATTTTTGGGGTGTTTTTTCAGCATATACCCCCCGAAACACACGCAGGATTTTCCGTTCCAGCCTCAAACGCCAAACCAAACAGTGAAGAAAAACCGCAATTCACCGCCCAGCTAGCCTCACACAGCGTCACCAAAGCCATGCACTCGGCCGCTGCCGTCGAGCTGGACAACCATCAAGTCATGGCATTCTGGTATGGCGGTACACGGGAGGGAGCCAAAGACGTGGCCATCTATGCGACGACATTTGACCCTAAAACAGCCACTTGGTCACAAGAACGCCCCATTATCACCCGAGCGTTCACAGAAGAATCCACCCGGCATTATGTTAAAAAACTCGGCAACCCCGTCGTCATTAAAAAACGAGATGGCAGTATTTGGTTGTTTTATGTGAGTGTCGCCATTGGCGGCTGGTCCACCAGTGCCATCAATGTCACACTATCGCTCGATGATGGTGTCACCTGGAGCCCACCCAAGCGACTCATTGCATCCCCCGTATTTAACCTCAGCTACCTCATCAAATCCCCCCCTTTTCTCATGCAGGATGGCGATATTGGCTTACCCGTATACCATGAAATGGCGGGTAAATTCAGTGAGTGGCTAAAAATCGATGCACAACAAGCCGTGGTCTACAAAAGCCGCATTTCGGCACAACGGTACGCCATTCAGCCGGCCGTTGTCCCTCTCTCCGAATCGGATGCCATCTGCTTCATGCGCAACAGCGGAAAAGCACGTCGCGTCTTCGCCGCACAAACCCATGACCGAGGCATCACGTGGAGCACACCTTACCCACTCGCCCTGAAAAACCCCAACTCCGCCGTTGCCAGCATGGCGCTATCCGATCATGAATTAATTATGGTATTGAACAACAGTGATGATGAGCGTGACGACTTATCGCTGGCTTACTCTAAAGATTCAGGCAAAACCTGGGATATCCTGGCGTTATTTGAAGACGGCCAGCAAACCAAACCGAATGACGCCAAAAAAATCGAATTTTCTTACCCGTATCTGATTCAAACCCGCAATGGCGACTTCCACTTGCTTTATACGTGGTACAAACTTCAAATCAAACACATCCTTTTTAACCGCGCATGGCTACGGCAGAAAATCTCATCGATACCCTCATAATTTTATTTTCCAGCTCGCTTTTATTTGCCTGGGTCATCGCCACGGCAATCAATCGCATGATTCACAATACCGGATTAAGGCTGGTCATATATCTCAGTGCATACGGCCTTTCTCTCGTCCCCATTCAAGGCACATTAATTGCTGAATACATTCAAGGGTATTTTGGCAACTTAAGCGTTTCCTCGATCATACTCATTCTGTTACACATACTTTCCCGGTTATCCCCCCAACCATTGTTTCAAGCCCAGGAAAAACAGAGTGCCTTTTTGCTGCTATTCTCTACCGGTTGTTTTCTCTACCCTTTCACCATGGGTCTAACGCTATATGACCCTTATGCGCTCGGCTATCAACCCATCGGCTTAGGCGCAGCCTTATGCGCCACCGCATTATTCGCTTGGTGGCTCAAAAAATATCTGATCATGACCACCATTTTACTCTGCATCACGATTTTTATGTTACAGATTGGTGACTCTAGAAATCTCTGGGATTACCTCATTGACCCGCTCATATTTCTTTACATCATTTTTTGGTTCGCCATTCATATGACACGCCGAAACAAGGTATAACAGTATGCATAAAATCAACAAATTTGAAATCGGCCTTTACATACTCACTACGCTACTGGTGTTAAGCGGCATTATTTTAGCGTATGTTGACCCCGATTTTTTCAAAAATAACTACGTGGTTGAAGATGGCCCCATTGAGTGGTTAACCGTCTTCGCATTAAGCGGGGGGTTTTTCATCTGCCTCTATCGAGTGATCACTTTATATGCCTATAAACAATGGCTTTTTCTGTTGATGACGCTTTTGCTCGCCGGTGTGTTTTTATTTGTTGCGGGGGAAGAGGTTTCTTGGGGTCAAAGAATATTTAACATTGAATCATCGAACTGGTTTCAAGAAAATAACGCGCAGCAAGAAACCAACTTTCACAATATGCGGGTTGGTGGGAAAAAAATTAACAAGCTGATCTTCACCTACGGCCTTGGCGTGATATTGCTCTTATACTGGTTTGTACTAACCCCCCTCTATCACCGAAACCACACCATCGCAACCTGGCTGGATAAACTCGCGGCCCCAATCCCCAAAAAACACCAAATTTTTGGGTATGTTTTACTCATTATTTATATTCAATCGGTGCTATCCAGTAAAAGAGGAGAATTACTGGAAGCCTGTGGTGTCTTGCTGTTTATTATGAATATTCTCTACCCGTACAATCAAGCCAACTTTAAAAAACCGTAATCCATCGGTTTTTTAATTTGCTTGCGGCGCAGCCGGGGCAGTGGGCGCAAAGTTCGTCCCTGGGCTGCTTTTTCGGTTGCTTGGGTTAATATGTCTCACGTGAATGCTAATTTCATTCGACGACGACAGCATTTTTCCTTTCCGGTCAAATATTTTAGCACTGATCGTATGAGGGCCAACAAATACCCCGGACACAGTCACCGTTTTATTCCGAGAGCGAGGCCCTGGCTCAACCCCAGACACCAAAACTTGTATCGTATGTCCTCGTTTTAGCCTGGGTCGAGTACGCACCGTGACAATCAGCTCGCCACTATTTAAGTTAAACGTAGTGCCATTTTTAGGCTGCATGATTTTAACACTGCGGTAACGACTGCGCGCAGACTCAGACTCATCTTGTTCCTGCTGAGTATTTTTGTGCTGCTTCGATTGGTATTTTGGCGCGGCATACGACTGTGTTGGTCGACTCTGAACAAGCTGACATCCCGGCCCAGACACATCGGATAACGTCATCTTACCCTGCGCATTCACACATCGATACACATCAGCAAACACCGCAGAGCTGGTCACCCAACAGACGAAAAACAAGGGGAGGAATTTCATTTTGATCACACCTATAAATGTTAAATTTGACTCAATAAATATAACATAGAATACGCACACGGGTAGGCGTCGTGCATAAAACCGTGACGCCAACCCCAACAACGACTAACCCATTAGCGTTGATTGATATTGACGTAATCACGCTTTGCCGCCCCTTCGTACAATTGCCTTGGGCGACTAATGCGTTGCCGAGGATCCGCAATCATTTCCATCCAATGCGCCACCCAGCCAGACGTTCTCGCAATGGCAAACATCACGGTAAACATCGCGGTCGGAATTCCCAGTGCCTTATAAATAATCCCCGAATAAAAATCCACATTCGGATACAGCTGCCTATCTTGGAAATAACTATCCTGCAACGCAAACTCTTCCAACTTCAGGGCTAACTCAAACAAAGGGTCTGAATCATCCCCCAGCTTATCCAAGACTTCGTGACACGTTTTCCGAATAATCGTGGCTCTGGGATCAAAACTTTTATACACCCGATGCCCGAACCCCATTAACCGAAAGGGGTCTTTTTTGTCTTTCGCTTTGGCGATATATTTGGGGATATTAGACGCATCCCCAATTTCATATAACATATCCAACACCGCTTCATTTGCCCCGCCGTGGGCAGGCCCCCAAAGCGATGCGATACCCGCCGCAACACACGCAAACGGATTCGCCCCCGAACTCCCCGCCAGGCGCACCGTTGAGGTGCTGGCATTTTGTTCATGATCCGCATGTAAAATAAACAGCAAATTCAAGGCTTTTTCTGCAATCGGATCCGGCACATATTCTTCTGTTGGCACAGAGAACATCATATGTAACAAATTGCCACAATAGGATAATTTATTTAAAGGATATTGAAACGGCTCTCCCAGCGAATGTTTATAACAAGCCGCTGCAATCGTGGGCATTTTGGCCACCAGCCGATGCGCAGAGATTTCACGACAAACGGGGTCTTGAATATCGGTTGAATCATGATAAAAAGCAGAAAGGGAACCCACGACCCCCACCATAATGGCCATCGGGTGAGCATTATAATGAAAACCATTAAAAAAAGTTTTTAAGGATTCATTAATCATGGTGTGATGCACGATCATCGCCGAGTAATGCTCTAACTCTTTAGGCGTCGGTAATTTACCGTAGGTCATCAAATAGCTGACTTCGATGTAGCTACTTTTTTCTGCCAGTTGTTCAATCGGATAACCGCGATACAACAAAATCCCTTTATCCCCATCGATAAAAGTAATTTTGCTTTGGCAGCTGGCTGTCGACATAAAACCTGGATCAAAGGTAAAATAGCCCATGTCACGATACAAGCTAGAGACATCAAATGAAGGTGGCCCATGTGTCCCCCGCTTAACCGCTAATTCAATAGATTTTCCCGATTCTTGATCGGTTAACAACACAACCTTTGACATGGCAACCTCCAGTTTTTATTTTTTCATTATCATTATTTCTGGCACCCATGTTTGGGTGGTAAAGCATGACAGACAATCGGCCATTGGCCTATTGTTGCTCACTGAGTATTTTTACGTATTTTTCTGGCAATGGCCCACTCGCCGTGCCTGAATCAATGGCCGCTTTGGCAACCGCCGCAGACACAACATCAACCAAACGCGGATCCAAGGGTTTCGGTAAAATATACTCCGTACCAAAACTCAATGCGTCCAACCCATACGCCTCTAAAACACACTGAGGCACCGGGCTTTTGGCCAAATGACTGAGCGCGTGAACCGCCGCTAATTGCATCGACAAATTGAACATATGCGCTCGAACATCCAAAGCCCCTCTAAAGATAAACGGGAAGCACAACACGTTATTGACTTGATTCGGGTAATCACTGCGACCGGTTGCAATCACCAAATCCTGCCTGACTGTTTTGGCGAGCTCGGGTCTGATTTCTGGTTCTGGGTTTGATAGGGCAAAAACAATGGGTTTATCCGCCATCAACTTGAGCATTTTTTCGGTCAACAGCTTGGGTTTAGCCACCCCAACAAACACATCCGCTTGGACAATGGCGTCTTCTAACGTCCGCGCATCGGTATCCACGGCAAATTCCCGTTTATAGATATTCACGTCTTCTCGCCCTGTGTGCACAACGCCTTTACTGTCAATCATTAAAATATGATCTTTTCGGGCGCCCATAGAGGACAAAAGGCACATGGAGGCTGTTGCTGCTGCTCCCGCGCCTAAACACACGATTTTCACCTCGGATAAAACCTTGCCTTGCAGTTCCAGCGCATTCAGCAAACCGGCCGCAATAATAATGGCCGTGCCATGCTGATCATCATGAAATACCGGGATATCCAATTGTTCAATCAAAGCACGTTCAATATCAAAACACGCGGGTGCCGCAATATCTTCGAGGTTAATGCCCCCGAACGTCGGTGCAATTGCCGCAACAGTTTCGATGAACGCTTGGGATGATGGTGCATCCACCTCAATATCAAAAACGTCAATATTCGCAAATTTCTTAAATAAGACCGCCTTACCTTCCATCACCGGCTTACCGGCCAAACTGCCAACATTTCCCAGCCCCAATACGGCGCTGCCATCGGTGATCACGGCAATGAGATTGCCTTTGTTGGTATAACGGTAAGCATGCTCAGGATCGCGTGCAATTTCTAAGACGGGAGACGCAACACCCGGTGTATAGGCAAGCGAAAGATCTTCATCGGTATCCACAGATTTAGTGATATTGATGCCCGTTTTTCCGGGAACCGGCAGCTCATGATACGCTAATGCAGCCTCTCGTTTTGATAAATCTTCAGGATTGCTCATACGGATGTTCCTCAAAATTCAATGTCGCATTATGCCCGAGCCACAAGGCAAATACACGAATTACTTTGAGATAGATAAAGGGGGGGAAAATCAGACAAACCAGGACAGGCATGCCTTTTGCTTAAAGCATTAAATCGACATCAGCCAGATACGACCAGACTGATGCGTCACATCAACAAACAAAAACCAGCGTTATTTTTTGATTCCATATTTCTTACGGAATTTATCAACTCGGCCAGCCGTATCAAGAAGCTTCTGCTTGCCCGTATAAAAAGGATGGCATGCCGAGCAAACATCAATACTCAGGGTTTCACCCCCGACGGTTGAGCGCGTTTCAAACGCGTTACCACAACTGCAAACGACTTTAACACTACTATACTGCGGATGAATATCTCGCTTCACGAAGCTTCCTCAATCTAACGGTTACTAAAGGATAAAAGGAGGCGAATTCTATATCACCCGACGCATAACAGCAAGGATTATATTCTTGCAATTTTCTCGGGCTTGGTCGTTTGCTTACGCTGATTCAAACTTAATACCTGAGCTTTTTGTGGCGGTGCGTAGTTTAAATTCGGTTGTTTAGGGTAAGCTTTAGAGTAAATACTCAGCTGATCCAACAACGTCATCAAACCGCCTTTTCCCAGCACACGATCCCACATCATTTTTGACATTCTCAAACACCCTGCCAGCGGCGTTTTTGCACGTTCACGTACTTGGTCAACCCGCCATTGCAGACAAGACAACCGTTGCTGCTGATGGTCAGGGCACGTCTCAATCAACGCTTGAATGGCTTTCACTCGACGCGCCTCAAAAGCATCCGGATCGTCTTGGGCTAACTTAGACCAACTCTCAAAATCAATTTTCACAGTCGCATTTGGCATTTTAATCTCCTGGTAGTGCGAACACTGAATCATTCGCGCTTATATATTAGATGTTCGTAATATAACAATTTAGACGAATGATGTCCACAGGAAAATGCTCAGCAAAAAACAACATGATGGGATAAACTTAAACCAACAGCACGGGAGGCCTCTATGCCGACATGGCAAAAATCCAAATTAATCACAGTCAATCTGGTTTTTTTACTCGTCTTATTAAGCTGGATAGCCCCCATCACCCGTGACCTTTGGGCCTCGCTCGACACGCATGCCTTCTTTTTCTTTAATGGGCTGCTGGATAACACGCCGGCTTGGCAACGTTTTTGGGCCTACACCAATCAACGGGCATTTGACCTGGTGCCCGCCACCATCATGCTCAGCCTTTTTTGTCTGTTTATTTTTAGCAACAAACGACAATATATCGCCAAAAGAACCACCCAAATCATCATTATTTCATTATTCTCTATCGCCGCTTTAACTTTTTCAAAAAAAGTGCTCGACATTGAGCGATACAGCCCATCGTTACAACTGGAGCCTGTTCACCGCCTGTCTCTGTTAGTCACCGACATTCCCACAAAAGATGCCTCACGCGGTTCATTCCCTGGCGAACACACACTCACATTAACCAACTGGGTGATTTTATTTTGGTTTTTTGCGGGCTGGCGATATGGCATCACCGCCGCCTTTCTCGCCTGTATTTTTAGCATTCCTCGGCTCGTTGGCGGCGCTCACTGGATGACAGATGACATTATCGGCGGCATAGGCTTATCTGCCGTTGCTTGTAGTTGGCTCCTGTATACACCCGCCATGGCCCATTTACAAAACGCCCTGAGACCCCACATCGATAAACTCTGTATCAAGTTAAAGTTACAGCCTAATCAAAAAACAACAGCATAAGCGTATTCAAATGTGTCCAACCCAACGTCGTCGGCCTGAGTTTACCGCCGTCGACCGTCAGTAAACCCCGTGTCACAGCCTCTTCGCATGCCGATGCCAACGCAGACACGGACAACCCCGTTCTCGCCGCAATATCACACAATTTAATCCCCGCCTTTAAGCGCAAAACATTCATCATGACTTCGGGCATGAGTGACGCAACCGGCACCCCCACGTTATCCACTTGGCCGTCTTCGACTCGCTGCATATATTGCTCTGGCTGACGTGGTTTAGCATACCGCACAACCCCCGAATCGCTGCTGTGCTTACCATGCGCCCCCGCACCAATCGCCAAATAATCCCCAAACTGCCAATAATTCACATTATGCTGACACAAACAGTCTGGCAACGCATATGCCGACACCTCATATTGCGTATACCCCTGTTCGCGCATCAGGGCCTGACCGACTTGTTGCATTTCCCAAATTCGGTCTTCTTCCGGCAATACCGGTGTTTGATGATAAAACAACGTGTTTGGCTCAATCGTCAATTGATAATAAGACAGGTGTTGGGGACATAATTGCAGTGCTTGCTGCACATCGGCTTTTGCCATGGCGAGGGTTTGCCCAGGCAAACCAAACATCAAATCAATATTGACCTGCTGAAAACCGACACGGTGTATTTGCGCCAACGTCGCCAGTGCTTGCGCGCCATCATGAACTCGGCCCAAAGCCTGTAACAGGGTATCATTGAAGCTTTGCACCCCCACAGACAAACGATTAACACCGGCCTGCTTAAACCCCGCCCATCGCCCCTCATCCGGGGTCGCAGGATTGGCTTCTAACGTGATTTCCGCCCCCGCTAACAACCGCCCAGAGGCTCGGATATGTGACAATAACCGGGCTATCGACTCAGGCGACAATAAACTGGGTGTCCCCCCGCCAATGAAAATACTCTGGATCATCCGTTGATCACGGCTCAACTCGACGGCAAAATCTTGTATGAGCGCATCAACATAACGCTTTTCCGGGAGGACGCCAGCACGCATGGTGTGTGAATTAAAGTCGCAATAAGGGCACTTTTTCAGACACCACGGCACATGGATGTACAGCGCTAGCGGGATCGCACTGGCGCGCATCAATTAGACATAACAACGATCAGACAATTGTTTCACCAAACACCGCAAGGCCTGGCCTCGATGACTCAAGGCATCTTTTTCATCCGGCGTCAATTGTGCCGCTGAACGCTCAGAGTTTGATACCCCAAAGACCGGATCATAACCAAAACCACCGTCGCCCTGAGCCGCTTCAAGAATATGCCCCGTCCACGTCCCTTGGCAAATCAAGGGCGTCGGATCCGTTGGGTGCCGAACAAACACTAACAGACATTGAAAACGCGCTTGACGCTGCGCCATCGGCACAGACTG
>Ga0256847_1000392_pt1 | contig 28634 bp, 29 predicted proteins | sample TeddybearmetaG_FD_189099 | JGI IMG/M metagenome (GOLD analysis project Ga0256847, IMG submission 189099) | Hydrothermal vent microbial communities from East Pacific Rise, Pacific Ocean - Teddybear | ecosystem: Environmental > Aquatic > Marine > Hydrothermal vents | place: Pacific Ocean: East... | reverse complement strand
ACTCAACGGTATCCCTCCTGCCAGTTCCCGAATAAAGGTTAATGGGAAAATGCTCTAAAACCAGCAGCTCTCGGATTTTCGTTTGGCACGCTTCGTTAGCAACTTGTTCAGAAGACGATTTCGCAAAAAAAATCTGTTTAAATTGTATTAACCACGTTGGCTGAGCCTCAAATTCCGCAGCCATAATGGCAGTGAAATCATCATTCAAATGTTGCGCGCGTTGGACTTCCAGTATTTTCAACGGTGTGATGCCTGAATTGTAACGCCAAAAAATTTCTTTTTTGATACAATCTTCTAATTCATCCTGCTTGGGATGCTCTCCAATGGTTGAAAACTCGATGATGCGAATTGTCGTATCCAGAAAAACCCGCTGAATTTTAGGCTCAAGGGATTGAAAATTTAATCCCTTGAGTCCGCTTAAACTTCGCAGGCCTTTTTTCGTCAGCTTAAACCTCCCCTCAAAAAAGCGCTTTAAGCTTTCAAAACGCTGCCGCCCGTCAATCACTTCATATTTTTTTTTATCATTGGCGGGAATAAACATAATAAGTGGTGGGATTTCAATACCCAACAAAATACTCTCGATAAAAAAGGTGGCCTTATCCGTATCCCACACATAGTTACGTTGATAATAAGGACTGTAGTCAATCGATTTACGCTTACTTTGCAGCAACGTGCTGATACTTTTGCTCAATGAGCGAGCATTTAAGTGCTTGTCTAAAGCATCACGTAAATTAATCGTTTTAGTCTGCTTATTTGCCATTGAGATATGCTTGAACCATGTAAAAACAACCAAAAATGTGAATCGACGCAGCCTGAAACACACCACTCATCGCAACACCTTCCCCATCGGATCCGTTTTCAACAACACCACTGCCGCCGGCACATCTTCCTCGACCAAAATAACCCCCAACAATTTACCATCTTGCGCGGCTAACACAGCCGCCCCATGCCAACGCATATCAAAAGGCACCATCGCATCAATGCGCCAATTTTTGTCATGCACTTGTAATCTAGACGCAGAAACACTGCGATACGCCAATTGATGATCCGCGATGATGACAATATCTTCCGGGCCTAATGGCGTTCTAAGGTGTTGTTTTTGCCAACCGGCCGTTTCGTCACCCGAGGCAACCCAGGCGGCCGCGCTCACCCCATCCTCTTGACGGCTTGTAATGGCGATAGAAACCCCCGCCACTTCAAGCTGACCACTCCCCTCTAAAGCCTGTTCCGGTATGCTTAACAAATCTGCTGGCCCCAGCCAACCTTGTTGGTAACGCATCAGCCAACCCGAGCGTTGCTCATCGGTATCCACCAAACCATAGGCTTTTTGTTGCCAATGCAAAACCGCCCGCGCCAACGTTGGGGTATGTGCCGATGTTGGTAATAAAGGACTACCCAGCATGATTTCCGGTTTCCACAACAACCAATCTGGATCCGCTTGCTCATGTAGCGTGAACCGATGGCCTTGATGCACGGGTCGGCCTAGTTGTTGTGGCGTGGCCATTTCAACACCGCCCATCACCGCATTCGCTAACGAATCAATTTTTAGCGAAAAACCCGATAACCCCCCACTCGCAGAAATGCCACTGCTTTGCCAAAAACGGGTATTGCCCCGGACTAAATTAATGTATTTCGGTTGAATATACGCTTGCGCTTCTACCGCGCTGGCATCACTGGACAAACCCAAAGCCATGATTTTGCCAATAATGACTTGGCGATAACGAATCGGAGCGCCTTCACTCAACCCCCCTAAACGATTCGCCTGTAACGTGACCTCAATACCACCCGGTTCTAAATCCGCATTCAGCGGGGCCGCTTCCAGGCCAATAAAACGATAATTGACCGCTCCCTTACCGGGTAACACTTGAATGTAACGAGCACCGGCGAGCGCATCCAGGCCCGAGATTTTACCCACCCCTAATTGTGGCCGGTTGACCCAGAACAAACTCCCGGTTTTGGCAATGTGGCGCGCTTCGGGAGCCAAACGGATGACCATTTCAATCACCGTCAACTGTTCATCCTGGAGTAACACACTTTCGACCTTACCGACGGTAATGCCTCGGTACTTTAACGCGTCTCCTGGCTGTATGCCGTGGCCATGTTTAAATTCAATCGTCACCGGAATGCCTTGGTGCAACCAAAACTGTGCCCCCAACGCCGCGGCCAAAAACACACTGAACAACGGAATCAACCATAACCAACGATTCCGCTTTGGCTTGATGTGCGCAGTTTTAAGCATTACTCGTCCTCCCATAAACAGTGCGGATTAAAAAAAGCACTCGCCACCAAACTCATCAACACCATCACCGTAAAAGCCAACAAACCGGGGCCAGCTTCAATCGAAACCAGATCACCCAATTTAATATAAGCGACCAAAATCGCCATCAACAAAATATCCAACATGCCCCAACGCCCCACCCATTCAACCCAGCGATAGGCCATCGCTTTGGTTCGATTCGGCCAGGCCGCGTAAAAACTCAAAGCCAATAAACTCAACAATTTAATCATCGGCAAGACAATAGAAAAGATCAACACCACCCCACCCACAAGCCAATACCCCTCGGACAATAGGGTGCCAACACTGGTGAGCAAACTGTCCTCTTTCAGATGACCTAATTTTTCAATTTTAATCAGGGGAATGGTAATCGCGGGTAAATATAGCGCCAATGCAGCAAACGCAAACACCCCGGAGATAAAGTTTTGCGATGCCTGGCAGACCAATAATGGCGTTGCACAACGGTAACACACCGCCATACAGTCCTCCGGGGTTGGCGGCAAGATTTGGACTAACCCACAGCAGTGGCAACTTTTTAAAGTTTCTTCCATTGACGCTCGCAGCCTCCCGGTTAAACCGCCCTAATCGGACAAATCTTGTAAATACAAGGTATACAGTTTCGGCTCCATAATCGAATTCACGGGCACCGATATCGAGGCAATATCCTTGCCAAAAACAGCGGCCGCTTGCATCACCTCCGCACTTAAAAAGCGCGTCGCCACCTCAAACTCAAACACCGAAGGGATGGCTTGATCCAAACGCGCCATATTAAACCCCCAAATACCAAAAGCCGGTACTGTCACATGAAAACTGTGGGTATATTGAAAAACATCCGCCAGCGTTTTCTGGATACTCCAAAACGTACGCCGGGTAAAAAAGGGCGAAGAACTTTGCGAAATCAACACCCCTTGCGGCGCCATACGGCGCTTAATCATGCGGTAAAATTCTCTTGAATACAGTTTATTCAACGCTTCATTATGCGGGTCTGGCATATCAATGATGACACGATCATACAAAATGCCGGGTTGATTGATAAACGTAAAAGCATCAACGTTAAACACCGTGACTTTTGGGTCATCCAAGCTACTTTGATTCAACCCACGAATCACTTCATAACGCCGACTGATATCGGTAATGGCCGGGTCAATATCCACCAGGTGGATAGAATCAACATCGGCATACTTCAGCACCTCCCGAGCTGCCATACCATCTCCACCGCCCAAAATCAGCACCTGCTGACGTTTGCCCGCAACCGACATAACCGGGTGCACCAAGGCTTCATGATAGCGATATTCATCCCGCTCAGAAAACTGAATGTGTCCATCGATATATAAGCGATGATTTTGATTTTTCAGACTGCGCGTGACAATGATGCGTTGATAAGGCGTTTGTGTTTCATAAATGACCTCATCAAAATACAAATGATGTTCCGCAAAACGGGTCAACTGAGAACCAAACAAAGTTAACCCAATCAGCGCAATCAACGTCACCCAAGACAACACCATCAAGCGCCGTTTGTATTTGATCAAATGCCCGAAGATGATGATGTTGATCATCGCCACCACAATATTCATTAAACCAATGGCAAAAGAAGAGCGAATCAGGCCTAAATGGGGCAACAACAACAAAGGAAACATGACCGACCCGATCAGCGCACCAATATAATCCAAAGACAAAACATTCGCGATGGATTGCTGGATCTCGGTTTTTTGACTCACAATGCGGGTCAAAATAGGAATTTCAAACCCCACTAAAATCCCGATCAATAAAATAAAGCCATACATGGTCAGCGCATAAAACGCATTCAACTGAGAAAACGCAACAAACAGAGACAAACTGCACAAACCACCAACAATTGAAAGGATGACTTCAATTAAAATAAAACGACCGATCAAATCGGTTTCGATAAATTTTGATAAATAAGACCCGATGCCCATCGCAAACATAAAAAAACCAATCGTAATGCTAAATTGGTAAACACTGTTACCCAACAGGTAACTGGAGACTGCGCCAATAATCAGCTCATAAGCAATGCCGCACAATGCAACCACCAAAATAGAGCATAACAACACCCAAATATGTCGGATACTGACATCATCAGTCATAGCGTTTTTTCCGGATTACAGCAATCATCAGGCGGGAGGACAAGGTCGGCCTTTTCAACGAAAAGGCCTGATGGCATAGTAGAGAAAGAGAGGATGTATTACTTACCAGAAGAGTAACTACCAGAAGAACTTCTAGAACGAGCACTGGCACTACTGCTGGCTTTAGAAACTGCGCTGGAGTGATAACTTTTCGGGCTCATTTTTTGGTTTTTAAAGCGGTTGGTATTCACCCCGGAAGCACGTTGGCGGCTGAGCATGGAACCGATCAACAAACCCGCCAGCAAACCCGTCGGGTTAAACCCAGCATCACGCTGGTACTGGGTATCAGAGGCAATCAAACGATTGCGTTCCGCATCGATTTCTACTTTAAAAATCTGCTTTTCACCGGAATCTTTGGTGCCATTTTGGTTCGGATCCATAAACCCTTCAAACGCGCCCTCGCTCAACAAAGCCAAACCGATTGGCTGGCTCACAATCTTGGCATCGTTCAAATTCGCCGTACATAACACTAAAAAATCCTGCATTTTTTCATCGCTTTGCGCGGGATCCACTGCGGTTTCGCCCACCCCGTCAGGTGAGGCGCTATCCAGCGTATCAAACGTCGCCGTCACAACATCTAAAACTTTATCCAAATCAACAACTTCAACTGGATCACTGCCGCCACATGCGGTCAACATCATGCTGGCTGAAATCAGACCAACGATGTGATATTTCACGTTAAACATACCCTTATCCCCTATATAATAAGTTGGCAAATCGCCTATGAGTCAAAGCTTATACCAAAAAAAGACTTTGTGTAGACCATCCTGGTAATAATCTTTGAGCTGTCCCACGTTGTCAAACCCTGCTGCCTGTAGCGGTGCCTCAATGCTGGGCACATTCGAAGGAAACGCCACCAACACCGCACGTCCACCCCATTCCCGCGCACGATCAATCGCAACTTGGCAATCTTCGGCCGTAAACTGAGTCATTTTTTTCTTACCAAAGCTAAAACGCCCCGGCGTTTTCGCCTCCCAACCAATGCCATACACCCCCTTGGCATCTTCCACCTCACCCAAGTGGTTAAACGTCATGCTGACATTTTCAGCATCAATCTCAACGTCATCTGTGTCCGTTAAATGTAGCCCATAATAAAGCTGCGTTTCACCGACAGCATAATAATTTGGCAGGGTCATTTCCGCCTCAAAACCAACGGATAGATACAAATCAATGGCCTTTTGGTAAATCGGGCCATCCTCAGGATCCACATAATCACTCGTGGTCACAAACACCTTTTGAACCTCATACCCCCGCAGAATATCGAGTAACTCATTCAGCATGGCCTTACCAAACCCTTTGCCCTGATAATCTGCCTGCAAATACGTCCACGACAACCAAGCCCGCCGTTGCGTGCCGTCAATCGCTCGAAACCCGGTCACACCGATCACGGTTTCCTCATCGGTCAACACATATTGGTCACCGATACCCGCTTGTTGATAATTCTCTTCTGCCTCTTCGGCATCATCCTCATCATGCGCATCAATGATTCTCAGCACACTTGAAACATCCTCTTCCAACATTGGCCTCAGTACCATTTTATCCGGTAACACGGTTTATGCTCCTTTCCGATTGAATCCGCATTCATGCCTGACGTACCGCCAAACATCGTTTATAGTTAGAATTGGACTGACTCATGAGATCAAATCATTGAATAAAATGGCGCTTCACGGCTTCAACAACCTGACCAAAACGTTAAGTTTCAATATCTACGACGTGTGTTATGCGCCAACTTCAAAACAGAAGCAAGCCTTTTCTAAGCACATTGACAGCACCTATAATGCCGAAAAACTGGCCAACCTATTACAGTCCGTGGCGCACATTATCCAAGCCAATGTGCTCAACATTGCGCGCCAAGATTACGACCCGAGCGGTGCTAGCGCAACCTTACTCGTGGCCGAACACAGCACCCCGATGCGCTCTGACACGGTCGTCGAAAATTTCAATACGGGTCGAGCCGTCGTTGGGCATTTAGACAAAAGCCACATCACCGCACACACCTACCCCGAATTTCACCCCGACAATGGCATCGGCACCTTTCGAGCAGACATTGATATCTCCACCTGCGGCCTAATTTCCCCGTTAAAAGCGCTGAATTACCTCATAGACGTCTTTCATGCCGACATCATCACCCTGGATTACCGCGTCCGAGGCTTCACCCGCACGCAGCAAGGTGACAAATTATTCATGGATCACCCGCTGGACTCCATCCAATCTTTTTTAAGTTCTGAAACGCTCACCGACTACCACTGTATTGACCACAACGCCCCAGCACAAACGCTTTACCACACCCGAATGTTACGCCAACCGTTTGACCTACAGCGCCACCTGCCAGGCCAATTAGAGGCCTCTGAAACCAGTTTGTATAAAGCGCGCAAATTACTCCAACAAGAGAGACAAGAAATCTTTCAGGGAAACCACCAACAATAGACTAGCAAAACCTCAGATTTTACACTTTAATCCTATAAAGCTTAACTGACCTCATACACTTGTAATCGAGTAAACTCATGAAAAAACACCCTATCTTGGTGGTTGATGATGAACCGTTTAATTTAGAAATCATTGAAGAATTTTTGAGCGAAGAACCCTATGAATTAACCATGGCGAATGATGGCGTTGAAGCCTGGGATATCTTGCAGTTTGAACCCAACAAATTCAGTGCCATTTTACTCGATAGAATGATGCCCAGAATGGGCGGTATGGAGCTTTTGGCCAAACTCAAAAGTGAAAAAGAACACCGCCATATTCCGATTATTTTACAAACGGCAAAAGCCTCCAACAAAGACATTATTGAAGGCATCAATGCCGGTGCCCACTATTACTTAACCAAACCGTTTGACGAAGACAGCATCAAAAGCATGCTCAGATCCGCGCTGTATGACCACGAATTGCACACCAATCTAACCAATAAAATTGACCTCTGCTCACTCGCATTAACCAAGTTATCACATGGTGAAATGTATTTTGTATTTCGCACCTTAGCAGAAGGCAAAGCCATCTCAAGCTTACTCGCCAACCTCTGCCCGGAACCCTCACAAGCCGTCACGGGATTAACAGAATTAGTCACCAATGCCGTAGAGCATGGCAGCCTGGGGATTACTTATACTGAAAAAACAAAATTACTGGCGGCAAATTGCTGGGCAGAAGAAGTGGAAAAACGACAACAGTTAAGTGAAAACGCCGACAAAGAAATCACCATCCGTTACACCAAAAACGCCGAACACATTAGCCTCACCATACAAGACCCTGGGCCCGGATTTAATTGGGAAGACTACATGACGTTAGACCCTTCTCGGGCCTTCGACACCCATGGCAGAGGCATCGCCATGGCCAACCTAATGAGTTTTAATCAACTCCACTATCACGGCAATGGCAACACCGTGGAAGCGATCATTCAGCTATAAATTAAGGTAGCTGAATAAACGTTGAGCGATAATATTTGAGTTCTTCTATCGACTCTTTGGTGTCATCTAACGCCAAATGTGTGGATTTTTTGACAAAACCCTTTTGTAATTCGGGCGCCCAACGATTGGCCAATTCTTTTAACGTACTCACATCTAAATTACGATAATGAAAAAAGGCCTCCAGCGCGGGCATCCAACAGTGTAAAAAGCGCCGATCTTGGCAAATACTATTCCCACACATGGGTGACTTACCCGCCGGCACCCATTGCGCCAGAAACTCAATCGTTTGTGTGGCCACGTCTTCGGCACTGAGGGTGCTCGCCCTCACCCGCGCTAACAAACCAGAATCCCCATGATGCTGCTGATTCCAATCATCCATACGCGCCAGCACCGTTTCGGGTTGATACACAGCCAAAACAGGGCCATCGGCCAACCAATTCAGATCCTTATCTGTCATGACCGTTGCAATTTCGATGACTCTGTCCTCTAGCGGGCTGAGGCCGGTCATTTCCAAATCAATCCAAATTAAATTTTCCGCATTTACCGCCATGGTCATCCTCAAATATGTTGGTACGATCCGCTATATTATAGGCTTGCTTCTTACCTGCCAAGCCGCTAATCTCGTGTCAGTTTTTAAACATGGATTATCTCAAATGGAAACCTTTTCAATTCTCTTTATCCTAGCACTTACGCTAGCAACTGTGTTCCAATTGTGGTTATCCCAACGGCATATTCGCTATATTAATCAACATCAAGCAGCCGTACCAAGTGCCTTTGCCGATAAAATTTCTCTAGCCGACCATCAAAAAGCCGCCCAATACACCACCGCCGGGGTAAAATTGGGGCAAGGCCAAGAAATCATCAGTGTGCTGATTTTACTCGCCTGGACATTCGGTGGCGGGCTTAACACCATTAATCACTGGTGGCAGCCACTGGGCTTATCCGAAACACTCACCGGCGTCGGCGTCATCATCACCTTTATGCTGATCGGTTACTGCCTGGATCTGCCCATCAGCATCTATAAAACCTTTGTCCATGAAGCCCGCTTTGGGTTTAACCGAACCGACAAAAGCCTCTTTATTAAAGACCAAATTCTACACCTTATCCTCGAATTTTCCATCCTGGCGGGCGTTATTTGGGTTATTTTAACGCTCATGCAAAGTGCAGGCACTTATTGGTGGTTATGGGCGTGGGTTTTTATTGCCACCTTCATGGTCTTAATGATGTGGCTGTTTCCCATCCTCATCGCCCCATTATTCAATAAATTTACCCCCCTGGAAGAGGGCCCACTGAAAACCACCATTGAAGCCTTACTCACACGGTGTGGGTTTGCCAGCCGTGGCATTTTCACCATGGACGGCTCCAAGCGGAGTGCTCATGGGAACGCCTATTTCACCGGTTTTGGCGCACAAAAACGCATCGTGTTTTTTGATACCCTATTAGAAAGTTTAAACCCACAAGAAATTGAAGCCGTGCTCGCACACGAACTCGGCCACTTTAAGCGCAAACACATCTTTAAAGGCATGGCCCTGGGATTATGCATTTATTTAATTGCTTTCGCGATGATTGGCGGTTTGATGCACGCCCCTTGGTTCTTCTCTGGGCTCGGTGTCGAAAACATGTCAACCTACATGGGGCTATTATTATTTATGCTCGTCTCATCCGTTTTCAGCCTCTTTTTATTGCCGTTAATGTCGATTTTTAGCCGCAAACATGAATTCGAAGCCGATGCGTTTGCCGCTGAAAATAGCAGCGCACAAGAATTGATTAATGCCCTCGTCAAACTGTATCAAGAAAACGCCAAAACACTCACCCCTGACCCACTCTATTCCACCATTCACGACTCTCACCCCCCCGCTGGCATTCGCGTCGCCCACCTCTTAAAATATGTTCAAACAGCATGAGCAAACGGCGCCTGACGCAACAGCAACAAAAGCGCATACAAGACAACCAAAAAAAGCGCCGACAGCGGGCGCAAAACCCAACACAAACAACCCCCACCGATTTGGGGCCAGAGCGCACCGGCCGCATCATCACCCGGTTCGGCAAATCGGCACTGGTGCAAGCAGAAGCCACCACTTATCGCTGTGCCATCCGGCAACATTTAAATGATTTGGTCTGCGGGGATGAAGTCACCTGGCAATTAAGCAGTTCTGGGGACGGCATTATCGTCGCCATCAACCCCCGCACCAACACCTTAACTCGGCCAGATTTTGGCAACAAACTCAAACCCGTTGCCGCCAACATTGACCTCATTTGGATCGTCGTCAGTCTCAAACCCCACTTTGATGCCACGCTCATTGACCAATACACCGTAGCGGCTGAATTTAACCACATCCCACCGGCGTTAATCATCAATAAAATAGACTTAGCCGACGATCTGCCCGCGCTGGAAAACACCTTCGCACGTTACCAACGTTTAGGCTATCCCGTGTTATACACTTCAACCAAAACCGGCCAAGGCATCAGCCAGCTTAAACACCAATTAATGGGTAAAATTTCGGTATTTGTCGGCCAATCCGGGGTCGGAAAATCGTCCCTAATTAACAGCTTGCACCCAGAGTTAGCGTTAGAAACGCGACAAGTCTCAGAACAAACCGGCTTGGGCGTACACACCACCTCTAGAACCACGTTATACCACCTCCCAGAAGGCGGTGAATTAATTGACTCCCCCGGCGTTCGAGAATTTGGCCTGTGGCATTTGTCCGCCAATGACATCGCACAGCACTTTGTTGAATTTAAGCCGTTTTTAGGCTGCTGTAAATTCAGCGATTGCACCCACATTCACGAACCCGACTGTGCCATTCGAACCGCCGTCACCGAACAGAAGATCGATATCGCGCGGTTTGATAACTACCTGACCATTCGGCAGCGTATTTTAGACAACAAAATTCGATAATCTAACGCGCATTAACCCGGTGGCCAAGCCATTGCCCGACCGCCCAATAAATGTAAATGGATATGAAAAACCGTCTGCCCACCCGCCGCATTACAATTCATCGCCACCCGATACCCGGCTTCCGCAATGCCGGCTTGTTTGGCAATATTGGCTGCCGTCAAATGCATCTGCCCCAGCAAAGCATTATCGGCTTCGGTGAGGTCGTTCAAGGTTGCAATGTGTCGTTTGGGGATGATTAACACATGCGTGGGGGCTTGTGGTGAGATATCTCGAAAGGCCAACACCTGATCATCCTGAAAAACAATCTCTGCGGGAATATCGCCCGCCACAATCGCACAAAATAAACAATCCGTCATTCTAAGCCCTCTCATTGATTCTAATTATTGATGTCCAAATTACGCCGCCCATGAAAAGCCAGCGACAACGTATTTTCATCAATGTACTCTAACTCACTGCCCACTGGAACCCCGTGTGCAATGCGGGTGGTTTTGGTCTGATTCACGCTCGCAAGATCGGCAATATATTGTGCCGTTGCCTCGCCCTCAACGGTGGGGCTGGTCGCCAAAATCACCTCGTCAATACCCGCCTCAAAACGCTCCACTAACAACCCCAAACCCAACTCCTCAGGGCCAATGCCATCAATCGGCGACAAATGCCCCATGAGCACAAAATACAGCCCGGAATAATGGGTTGCTTGCTCAATCGCGGGGATATTGGCCGGAGACTCAACAATACACAACAGCCTCGGATCACGCTGCGGTGAACTACAAATAGGGCACGTTTCCACCTCACTCAACGTCCGACACATCCGGCAATGCCCCACTTCAGACATTGCATTCAGTAACGCCATGGCCAAATGCTGCCCGCCCTCCCGGTTACGCTGTAACAAGTGTAGCGCCATGCGTTGTGCCGATTTTGGCCCAATGCCTGGCAACACACACAATTGATCGATCAACTCACGAATGAGGGGAGAAAATGACATAACACAACCTGACCAAACGGGCTAAAAAGGAAGTTTCATACCCGCAGGCAGGTTTAAACCAGAAAATGCATTGGCATATTTATCTTGTGTTTCTCGCTCAACCTTACGCACCGCATCATTCATCGCGGCCAAGACCAAATCCTCCAACATATCCTTATCGTCAGACAACAAACTATCGTCAATCTCAACGTTTTTCACACCATGTTTGCCATTCATCGACACCTTAACCAAACCACCCCCGGCTTGGCCAACCACTTCAAATTTCAACAAATCTTCTTGCATTTTTTCCATATTGCCCTTCATCTCAAGGGCTTGTTTCATCATATCGCCGAACATCTCGCTTTCCTCTATCTTTAAAAGCACATCATTGTTCCGTTTTGGTCGGAGCCTTCTCTGCATCCTCCGCATTCGGCTCTATCCGCCGAATAGAATTGGGCACAATTTCAGCCCCCAACACCGCTTTCATGGCTTGCACATGCACATCATCCTCAATCGACTTCACCGCATCAGCATGGCTTTGTGCCTGCTCACGCTGTTTTGCTTGCGCAGGCGTTTCAATGTGCGCGGTATCCACCCGAATCTTTAACACAATGGACTGCCCAAGGTAATGCTCTAAACCCGCCTTAAATCGTTCTTCCAACAACTTGGTTAACAAGTGCGCACGTGCTGCCTCAAGGGTTAAATGTAACGTCTGCCCCTCCCAACGGTGAAACACACAGTTATTCGCCAATTCTTTGGCCATCGCCTTTAAAGGCAATTGCTTAACCACCGCATGCCAGTCTTGCTCAACCTGCTGTAAACGCCCCGCCACTTCCGTTGGGCTCACCTCTGCGACAGCCACAGGGGCCACTATGGGTGGCGCTGGATCAACATCGGGCGCGGGTTTGATTGGGTCAGACTTTATTGGGGCAGGCTTCACCGGAGCGGCAGCGGCCACTTCATTCTGTTGCGCTGGAGGGCGAAACGCCAACATACGCAGCATCACCATTTCAAAGCCCACGCGGGGGTCTGGCGATAAGGCCAAATCTTTCTGCCCCAGCAAACCTATTTGATAATATAAATGCAAATCTTCTGGGGCAATCTGGCTCGCTTGCTGCCGGAAAAAAGGGTTATCAAAGCGCGCATCATCACTGTCTGGAACCAATTGCAAAACCGCCAAATGGTGCAACCACTTCAAGACTTCTTGCAACACTCCCTCAAAATCAGCCGCTTGCTCAAACAATAACTTCGCCACCGACAAAATGCTGGCCGCATCCTGCTCAAATAAAGCCAAAAGCAACTGCGCCACGTGCGCGTGTTCAATCGCCCCCAACATGTCACACACATCACGCGCTTTGACCTCATTCACACCATAAGCAATGGCTTGATCCAACAGACTTAACGCATCCCGCATACTGCCATCTGCGGCGGTCGCAATGCGCTGTAACGCGGCGCTTTCGAACGCAATATGCTCTTCTGTCAGCACATAAGCCAACTGCGGTTCAATTTGCTCGGGCATCAAACGCTTTAAATTAAACTGTAAACAGCGCGATAAAACCGTGATCGGGAGTTTTTGTGGGTCAGTCGTCGCCAAAAGGAATTTGACGTGTTCGGGGGGTTCTTCTAACGTTTTTAATAACGCATTAAAACTGTGCGCCGAAAGCATATGCACTTCATCAATCAGGTACACTTTAAAACGCCCTAAGGTTGGCGAAAAATGCACATTTTCTAACAGCTCTCGGGTATCTTCAACTTTGGTGCGAGACGCCGCATCAACCTCAATCAAATCAATAAAGCGCCCTTCATTTAACGCCACACACGCCGGACAAACCTCGCAAGGTTCCGCACTAACACCGGCTTCACAATTTAAGGCCTTGGCTAAAATTCGCGCCACCGTGGTTTTACCCACCCCTCGGGTGCCCGTGAACAGATACGCATGATGCAATCGATCATTGTCGAGGCCATTGGATAACGCACGCACAACGTGCTGTTGGCCGACCATGGTTTTAAAACTATGAGGGCGCCATTTCCGCGCTAAGACTTGATAACCCATGCTCTTCCGTTTAAAAGGAAATTGGGCGGTAGTTCATGTCAGCCACACTCCGGCGCCCGAGTCCACTGTTGCCGCTGCTCCCTTCCAGGCCTGACGGGGTTCACAACTTATCGTCGCGAAGGGACCAACATAAACCACCATAATTGATGTGCTGTTTATTAACAGCGCGGCCATTCTCGCCGATTTACGTTTGGATTACAACCGTTCCCCTTACCCTGCAACATCCATCATGTCACAAAGATTTTTCCTGGCAATGGGGTGAGTACACACAATCAATCTCGGACAAATAAGTTGATAAATTCAAATATTAGACTATACTAATAAAACAACTAAGAGTGATTCCCGCTCAAAAAATACCCAGGGGTAACACCGCTTATGCCTATTGAACTGTCTTTTGCCTTTGATTTTTTTGTTGTATTCATTGCGTACTTAATTCGAGGCATTGCCGGTTTCGGGTCAGGCTTAATTGCGGTACCTCTTTTAGCCATACACCTACCCCTGGTCATCGTGGTGCCATTGGTTGTTACGTTAGATTATTTGGCGTCATTCAGCCATGGCCTAACGCGACAAGAGAAAATTCAGTGGGGGGAAATTTTGCCTTTAATCCCCTTTTCCTTCTTGGGCATTGCCCTATCCCTGTATATTTTAAAATCATCCGATACAAAAATATTGAGTGTTGTGCTTGGCATTTTTATCATTAGTTTTTCCATTTATCAGTTATTACCGATGCAACTGGGGAGAGCCAGCAAAGCAGTGGCCATTCCACTGGGGTTTTTAGGTGGGTTTGTTGGCACCTTGTTTGGCACCGGCGGTGCGTTTTATGTCATTTACTTAAATTTACGCCACCTAAAGAAAAATACTTTTAGAGAAAATTTCGCAATGTTATTTTTGATTGATGGCTCGATGAGGATTATTGGTTATCTCACCAAAGATTTTTACACACCGCAGCTCCTCACCCATTTACTCCTACTGATACCGGTTGCAGGCTTAGGCCTGTATTTTGGTGGCAAAATACACGTAACAATCAGCAAAGAACGCTTCACCCGTTTGATCAGTGCAATCCTGTTTGGCAGTGGCATGGTGCTGATCAGCAAGGTATAGAATATGTCATCAAAAGCCATGTTACACTATGGATAAGACCAATGACGGGATCAAACGATGTCTTTAAGCGCACAAGATTTAGAACAAATTACACAGCACATCAAAACCTGCTTACCCAATTTGGTCGCAGAACAGAGCCTTGGCAAGCCCCCCAGTTGTGTATGAAATCGAACTCCGAGAAAGGATGGTGCGAGTCGAAGAAGAGCTCAAACATCAGCGAGAACTGATGCAACAAGGCTTTCATTTGATGGACAAACGTTTTGAAGAAATAAACCAACGCATGCATGAGGCCAGAGAGGATGCCAACCGGCGTTTTGAACAACTTGAAAAACACCTCGAAAAACACATTAAAAAAATGGACGCCCGCTTTGAAAAAGTCGATGACCGTTTTGATAACATGCACAAACAAATGCAAGCCTTTATGCGCTGGTCATTTGGCCTGACCATCACCTCTTCTGGCGTCATTATTGCTGTACTGCGGCTCTGGCCCACATCACCCTGAACACGCTCCGTCACGCCCGCCTGCTTTTTACCCGATCAGCCATGTTATACTATCGATAGAATCAATGACGGAATCACACGATGTCTTTAAATGCACAAGATTTAGAACAAATTACGCAGCACATCAAAGCCTGCTTACCCAATATGGTCGCAGAACAAAGCCTTGGCAAGCCCCCGGTGGTGTATGAAATCGAACTCCGAGAAAGGATGGTGCGAGTCGAAGAAGAGCTCAAACATCAGCGAGAACTGATGCAACAGGGCTTTCATTTGATGGACAAACGTTTTGAAGAAATGAACCAACGCATGCATGAGGCCAGAGAGGATGCCAACCGGCGTTTTGAACACCTGGAAAAACACCTGGAAAAAATCGACGCTCGCTTTGAAAAGATCGACGCCCGTTTTGAGAAAATCGACGCTCGCTTTGAAAAAATCGATGACCATTTTGATAACATGCACAAACAAATGCAAGCGTTTATGCGCTGGTCATTCGGCCTGACCATCACTTCTTCTGGCGTCATTATTGCTGTATTGCGACTCTGGCCCACATCACCCTGAATACGCTCCGTCACGCGCACCTGCTTTTTACCCGATCAGCCATGTTATACTATCGATAGAATCAATGACGGAATCGCACGATGTCTTTAAATGCACAAGATTTAGAACAAATTACGCAGCATATCAAAGCCTGCTTACCCAATCTGGTTGCAGAACAAAGCCTTGGCAAGCCCCCGGTGGTGTATGAAATCGAACTCCGAGAAAGAATGGTACGAGTAGAAGAAGAGCTTAAACATCAGCGAGAACTGATGCAGCAGGGCTTTCATTTGATGGACAAACGTTTTGAAGAAATAAACCAACGTTTTGAAGACATGAACCAACGCATGCATGAGGCCCGAGAGGATGCCAACCGGCGTTTTGAACAGCTTGAAAAACACCTTGAAAAAATGGATGCCCGCTTTGAGAAAATTGACGCCCGCTTTGAAAAAATCGACGCTCGCTTTGAAAAAGTCGATGACCGTTTTGATAACATGCACAAACAAATGCAAGCGTTTATGCGCTGGTCATTTGGCCTGACCATCACCTCGTCTGGCGTCATTATTGCGGTATTGCGGCTCTGGCCCACATCACCCTGAAGACTCGCCATCGCGCACCTCTGCTTTTTACCCCATCCGCCATTACGACCCGTGCCAAAAGCCATGTTACACTATATGATATACAAATGGCGGAATCACACGATGTCTTTAAGCGCACAAGATTTAGAACAAATTACGCAGCACATCAAAACTTGCTTACCCGATCTGGTCGCAGAACAGAGCCTTGGCAAACCCCCGGTGGTGTATGAAATCGAACTCAGAGAAAGGATGGTACGAGTAGAAGAAGAGCTCAAGCATCAGCGAGAACTGATGCAACAGGGCTTTCATTTGATGGAGAAACGTTTTGAAAGAATGGATGCCCGCTTTGAAAAAATCGACGCTCGCTTTGAAAAAGTCGATGACCGTTTTGATAACATGCACAAACAAATGCAAGCGTTTATGCGTTGGTCATTTGGCCTGACCATCACCTCCTCTGGCGTCATTATTGCGGTATTACGGCTCTGGCCCACATCACCCTGAAGACTCGCCATCGCGCGCCTCTGCTTTTTACCCCATCCATCATTACGACCCGTGCCAAAACTATCGATATACGAATGACGGAACCACACGATGTCTTTAAGCGCACAAGATTTAGAACAAATTACGCAGCACATCAAAACCTGTTTACCCGATCTGGTCGCAGAACAGAGCCTTGGTAAACCCCCGGTGGTGTATGAAATCGAACTCCGAGAAAGGATGGTGCGAGTCGAAGAAGAGCTCAAGCATCAGCGAGAACTGATGCAACAAGGCTTTCATTTGATGGAGAAACGTTTTGACAGAATGGATGCCCGTTTTGAAAAGATCGATGCTCGCTTTGAAAAAATCGATGCCCGCTTTGAAAAAATCGATGCTCGCTTTGAAAAAGTCGATGATCGCTTTGATAACATGCACAAACAAATGCAAGCGTTTATTCGCTGGTCATTCGGCCTGACCATCACCTCGTCTGGCGTCATTATTGCTGTATTGCGGCTCTGGCCGACATCCCCCTAACCCCCACAACGATAGATCCGTGCGGAACAGCAGGCATATCCGAGGCTAACCGTTTAACCCTCAATTTTCCCAAATAATCCATTCCCAGGGTATCCCTGAACTAATTTATGCTAAAAAAGTGGCGATACCGCATGAAATAGGCTAACTTTTTTCAATGCACAAAACATCCCCCTCAAGCAGTACAAAATCATGCAACACACGCTAATCATCCGCCATCTGACAACCGACAGCACAACCTGTCAATTCATCGTTCAACGCCAAACCGATGGCAGCCAAGCTGACCCATGCCAACTCACGGCCCCAGAGAATATCACCGTAGAGGGCCGCCCAACGAGTAATTTACGCCATGACCTGCGCTGGTATTTAGAGCATTTTTTGGATTACCCACTGGCCCCCAATACAGAGATTGCAGAGCGCGTGCAAGCGGCGTTGGAAACTTGGGGGAAAACCTGCTTCAAGCAGCTATTCAACGGCCGTGCACGAGATTGGTATCAAGATGCCTATCGTGACGGCTTAGCCCAGCTCACCCTAAAAATTGCCAGCGATGACCCCAGTGTGTTGGCGTGGCCCTGGGAAGCCTTGCACGATCCTGAAGGCCATGCTTTGGCACCAACCTGCCACATTGCGCGCCAACTCAATGCGTTGCATGACCCCTTGCCATTACCCCCCAATTTAGCCACCGATCAAATCAACTTGCTGTTGATCATCGCTCGGCCATATGACAACGATGTTGGTTACCATGCGTTATCTCGCCCCATTGTTGAGCAAGTGACACAACACCACTGGCCCGTGCACATTGATGTGTTGCGCCCGCCGACGTTGACGCAGTTACGTGACGTACTCCACGCCAAACCCGGTTTTTACCATTTGGTGCATTTTGATGGCCATGGTGGGTATGGCAACACGGTTTCATCTACCGGGCCACAGGCGTTCCAAAGCCCCCAGGGGCAGTTAATCTTTGAGGATGATGGCGGTAACGCACAACCCGTCGAGGCGAACGTGCTGAGCACCTTGCTGGCGGAACACCGCGTGCCCATTATGGTGCTGAATGCTTGCCAATCGGCGGCCATTGACGATGATGCACAAGACCCCTTTGCTTCCGTCGCCGCTGCGTTGCTCAAAGCCGGGGTTCGCAGTGTGGTGGCGATGGGGTATAACTTGTACGTGAGTGCTGCACAAGCCTTTATACCCGCTTTTTATCAACGTTTGTTAGAGCAAGGCGACCTCGCGGACGCCGTTCGTGCGGGGCGCCAACAGATGTTGGCGCAAAACCTGCGTATCTGTCGTGTCGGCACGGCCCCCTTGCAGGATTGGTTGGTGCCAGTGTTATACCAACAAACCCCCTACACGCTGCCGGTGAAACAGGCATTGGCCGCAGCCCCCAAACAAACCCCGACAACAGACCCCCTACCGGATGCCGCCACAGCCAGCGGGGATTACGGTTTCATTGGCCGCGAACGCGCCATACAAGCGTTGGAAGCGGCGAGTTTACGCCAAGCCCAAGCGGGCATTCTGATTCACGGCATGGCGGGCGTGGGTAAAACGACCTTAACCCAAGGTTTTTTGCAGTGGTTGCGAGATACCCATGGTTTGCAAGGGCCGGTGTTGTGGTTTTCGTTTGATGACATTCGCAGTGCAGAGTATGTGATTAACCGCTTGGTGGAAGCGCTATTGAGCCTTGATACCACGGCCTACCCGATGACACAAAAACTGCCCGCTTTGGTGCAAGCCTTACGAGACAACCCATGTTGGGTGATTTGGGATAACTTTGAGTCCAGCGCTGAGCTGACAGAAGACGATAGAGGTCTGTTAAAAACCCTGTTGAAAGATTTACGCGGTGGTCGGAGTAAAATCCTCATCACCAGCCGTGCCTCGGAGCAATGGTTAACGCAGACCGAGTGTTACCGATTGCCATTGAGGGGATTGCAGGGCGATGAACGTTGGGCTTATTGTGAGGCGGTGGTGTGTGATTTAGGGCTTAAGATTGATCGAGGGAAAGCGGTCTACAGCGAGTTGATGGAAGAACTGGCAGGGCATCCCTTAGCCATGCGCGCTGTGTTGTTGCGCCTGGCGGAGACTTCGGCGGAGGCGTTGTTGGAGGCGTTAAAAACTGCGTTTGTGGGGGCAGACGGTGACGAGAGTACACGTCGGATTTTTGCGGCCTTACATTTGTTGGATCAAGGGTTGCCAACGGCGTTTACCCCGGTGTTGCAGCTCATTGGGTTACATCAGCGTTTTGTTGATCAAAACTATATTGAAGCCATGTTAGAACACGCAGAGGTTACATTGGAATCAGAAGCTGTACCAGGCTGTTTTTTGGCTTTGGAACGCGGTGGTTTATTGCACCCACAGGGGCAAAATATCTACAGCATGCATCCGGCGTTAACCCACTACTGTGCGCAGCAGCACGTGACGAATGACGCGCTGAAACGTGGGTTTGTGGGCGTGATGGGCTGGCTTGCAGGTCACTTCACAGCAAAATCTCTGCATGAACAGCGTGGGCCGTTTACGTTACACAGCGCCAACTTTTATCACGCACAGACGCTGGCACAAGCCTTGCCCCTGTGGGATGATTTTTCAGCGTTAACGCAAGGTTTGGCAATGTATTCGTTGAATCTTCAGGATTTCTCCACGGCCAAAACACTGTTTACCGCATTAGCGACACATGAGGCCGCAGCGGAAGATCAAACCCGAGTTGCAGGTGCCTACCACCAACTGGGGATGATCGTAGAAGAGCAGCACGATTATGCCGCCGCCGAAGCCTGGTATCAAAAATCTCTGACCATTGAAGAAAAACTGGGCAACCAACACGGCACCGCGACCTCCTACCACCAACTGGGGATCATCGCACTCAAACAGCGCGATTATGCCGCCGCCGAAGCCTGGTATCAAAAATCTCTGGCCATTGACGAAAAACAGGGCAATCAACACGGCGCCGCACTCACCTACGGGCAACTGGGCAGGCTTGCAGCGAAACAGAACGAGACCTTAACGGCGGCCACCTGGTATTTAAAAGCCATCACCCGTTTCCGCCACACCAACGACCCACACCACCTTAATATGGCCATTAGCGACTATCTACACCTATTAAAAAACAGCCACGATACTCACCGAGCCGAGTTAACACAGCGCTGGCAAGCGGCTAACCTAGCCTTACCCCCCCTTGAGGAACTGGAAAAAAACATCACCCAATCCGCCCAGCAATCAAACCATCACCCCAGATACCCACGCCTAAAAACCCTCTGCATACGCCTCTTCTCAACCGTAAAACAGTGGTTCAGATGAACCCGCTCAAACCAAAACCTGGTGACTCCAGAAAAAATCTGCAACCATACCCCCTAATGCCGCCCAAAGGTTAAACAATGCACCACACACTCACCATCCGCCACCAACACAGCGCACAACAAACGGACGCTTTTGTGGTACAACGCCAGAGCGATGGCAAGCAAACCGACCCCTGCACCCTGCCTGACCCACGCACCATTGCCATACCCCGCACAGACAAACACACCCTGCAAGACGACTTACACTGGTATCTCAGCGATTATCTGAAAACCGCCAACGCCAGCACCAAGCATCACCGTGCCGAAAGCCTTGTAACGGCCTTAACCCACTGGGGTGAAGCGTGTTTTAAAGCTTTATTCAGTGGCCGTGCACGGGACTGGCAACACGATTTTAGCCTGGCCCTGGGAGGCACTGCGTGACCCGGAAGGCACCACCTTGGCGCACACCTGCCGCATCCAACGACAGCTCAGTGAGTTGCATGACCCACACCCCCTACCGGCCAATCTAGCCACCGACATTTGAGCGCTTACGCGAAGTCCTACAGGCACAACCGGGCTTTTACCACATGCTGCATTTTGATGGTGATGGCAGTGACACCCAGGGTCAGTTAATCTTCGAAACGGCTGACGGCGAGGTTAACCCCATCCGCGCAGACAAGCTAACCCCGCTGTTAACCGAATGTGGCGTCCCCATCATGGTGTTAAGCGCCGGCCAATCCGCCAGCTTCCATGCGCACATGCAACACCCGTTTGCCTCGGTTGCCACGGCATTACTCAAAGCTGGCATGCGTAGCATTGTGGCCATGGCTGAGCACTTTCACCACAACGCCGCAAAACACTTTATCCCTGCGTTTTATCAGCGCCTATTCATCCAAATCCGTTACGATCAAGTTAATGGGTTAATGAAAAGGCTCACAAACCACCTCAATCGTTAAACCCCAGAATTTCGCGTTTTAACACTATATTTAGCGTCGATATTTAATTCACTCTCTTGACGAGCTAGTGACGTTGGTTTTAAATCTTCACGTAAGCACCTGACCAGCTCAGGCATTGCTTGATACACGGCTAAAATTTCCTCTACGGTTTGCCGTAACTCACTGCCCATGCGTTTGTATTCTTTGGGATATTCATCTTGGAGATAATACATTGTTGCATAATAAAGCGGCAAATGTTGATTCTTTAGATTGAATTCAGCATCATTTAATAGCTGCATTGCCAATTGATATTGTTTTTGTGCGCACAGTAACACAATGAAAAATACATGTGCTGCCCGATGTTGCATTCCACCTTGTCGGAGGAATTGTTTGAATGTTTTCATGCCTGCCGTGTATGTGCATTCCACAAGTTCGATAACAGCAGAAGAAAATAGCGCATCATATTTCAGTTTCAATTCATCAAGATTGGCTGGGGTGAGCCCATTCCACTGTGCCGGTGAGATGTGTGCTTTTACTCGCGCAATAATCTCTTTCTGGCTATACCACTCATTGATGAAGCTGACTAACCACAAAAGGTCTTGTTTGTGTTTTTTCTGGCCATAACGCATTAAATACCAGATATTAAAAAAACGCTCCTTGATCATGTACATCTTGTTTTTCTTGTCCACATGTTGAGCAAAAATCAAATCCTGTTTTTCCAATAGGCGCAATTGGGCGGAGATTTTTTTGCTTTCAAGTTGCGTGCTTTTTGAAATTTCGGCTGCCGTCATACCATGATAGTACCGGGCCATCGCATCCACAATGACTTGCTGTTGTGTCGAAAGATCATCCATTCTGTGTTTGTATAAAGGCGTAATCTTATCCAATACCTGGTTAAGATCTTCAAAAACATCGGCACTGTCATCGGCAATAATGTCAAATAACAAGACGATGGTTCGCGGAATTCCCCCCGTGAGTCGGCGCATTGTTTCAATCCTGGCTTTTTGCTTGTCCAGAATACGCTCGATCTGTGTATTTTGATGATGTTTGGCAAGATGATAAAGCAACGTCTCTGTTTCGTTGGGCGATAATCCTTCCAAATGTAGTGTCTTGAAAAATTCAAAAAAAGGCTTATCGTGTTTGTAGGTCGGCTCCAGTTCATGCAACGATGCGGCGATAATTTGCACGTATGGCTCGTGCAGCAAATCTCTGAGTTTTTTGCATTCCAACTCACTCAATTTATTCAGCAGGTCGCCGAAATTATCGATTAAAAGTAACAATTTTTGCTTATTTTTCTTCAAATAAAGCCGTATTCTCGCATAATAGTCACCGGTATTATCCTCCTCAGCAACGCCTTGGAATCCGGCAACCGCTTCAAGCCGGTCTGCGACATTTTCCCATAATCGCGCCAAGGAGTAGATGCTGTACTGCTCTTCGGAAAATTGAATGGGTACAATATGAGATAATGCAGGCGTATTATCAATTTCGTAGTGAATTCTGAGTAACAGCGTTGTTTTACCCGTTCCACGCAAACCGATGATCAAAATGTTTTGAGCAATGAGATCAATGCGTGTGTGTTTTAATATCCGACACACCTTATCAAACTCATGTTGCCGAATGACAAAATTATCCAACAATGCTTGCTTGCTTTGGTTCGCGGGGTTATACAGGTTCATCATCAGATTAGACGGCGACATTGATATACCACCACGCTTTCAAAATGGGTGAGTTAAACTGATACAGTACGCCATCAACCCGATGAATGTAACCGTCGTACTCCAGTACCGAGACAATGTGTTGAATATCCTCTATACCGTCTTTCACGGCTAAATTATGCAGTGTATTGTAATCGACCCAAAAGATAGTTTTTTGTTTTTGCTTTTGGCTCGATATCAATGCCCTCTTCATGCAACCCCAAAACAAGTCTATCGATTAACATTAAGGCTTCAGGTTTTGTCAGTGGCGGGATTTCCACTCGTGTGAGATCATTAATCAAATCAAGCTGACCCAGTTTTTTAACGACATTACCCAGCCCGATTGAGCCCGTATACACAAATTGAAGATTGACCTCACTGTGAATCTGCCGCAGGTTTCGATTCAACTGCAAAAAGTGAATGGCCTCATCGGGGCTGATTTTAATCAAATTTAACACTTACCCCCTTAATTTCCGTGATCCTGAGAATGTAATTTTTCACAAAATCAGAGGCTTTTTTTCGGTATGCTGCACCCTTTGACAATGAATCTTTTGTCATTAAATCTGACAATAAAAATGTTGTCAAGAATGCCGCGTGTTATTCCCTCAAATGAAACACTCTGCCGTCTTCATCTTCGCCAACATTTTCCCCTTGCTTAGCCTCAACCAGCATGCCCCAAAAACGACTTGCATTACCTTCTATTTTAATTCAAATTATCTATCCCGAAAGTATACCCATGCCAGCTCACGGCCCCAGACAAAATCATCGTGCAAGGTAGCATGCTGGCCCCAACCTCAATCGCGATACCCACCGAGCCGAATGAGCACACCACTGGCAAGCGGCTAACCTAAACCCCTCACCCGCTTTTGACAAACTGGAGACATTTATCAATGGACACTAAGTCTTTATCCACCCTGCCAGATGCACAAATCCCCGCGTTGTTGCAGGCACTGGCGAGTACAGATCCCGATTTCCAACAACACATCAAACAATCCCTTCCACTTGGATGATATCTGCAAAGCGCCGAAAATCTTTGATGTTGTGGGTTAACAAACAAGGAATATCATAAGCCAACATGGTGGCGACAATATTAGCATCATGGATTTGCTTACCACCAATGGTAAATTCTGACATGAGTTTGACTAACGCAGACGTTACCGCTGCCGTATCGTCTGCCACTAAAAACCGTGACCGAAGATAACCCACCCGCTCAATCACGTCTTCTGCGGCTGAGGCTTCGGAAAAAGTTTGCACACGGGAACGAGTAGAGATAAATTCGCGCAGCACTTGGCGACTAATCCACAAGGGTTGGCTAGCTTGGCATCTCGCCTTAATCGCGTCTAATGCGATTTGATGTAACGGTGCGGTTGAGACATTGGCATAAATCAGAATATTGGTATCAATAAAGAGCGGTTTAACGTCCGTCATCGTTGTACATATCCTCTCGACTCAAACTCAACCCCTCTGGCCAAGCCCCAAGATCATCCACCGGAAAATCCAGCGGCACCTGGTCTGTTGCTTCTTTACTTTGCGATTTTGTTTGTTGCTTTAATACCTCGACGAAGGAGGCAACTTCTGCAATTTTATCGATGGGAAGCGACTGGATCGTCTCCATCAACGCTTGTGTGCTCTGCATGGGTATTGTCATGATTCACTCCTCTTTTTAACTCAGCTGCATGTTTAGCCGCTTTCCGTTCTTCATCGTCAAATCTTCATCGTCAAATTGCCGGATCGCTTCAAATTACTGCTTCAAACCATCATCTGGTTCACGTTCATTGCTTTCAAATAATAACCAATCAGCACTTGCCGTTAAAGCAATCAGTCGTTTTTTTAATCACCTCAAGTATCGGTTGTGGTGTGCCGTCTTCATCTTCGCCAACATTTTCCCCTTGCCTAGCCTCAACCAGCATGCCCCCAAAAACGACTTGCATTACCTTCTATTTTAATTCAAATTATCTATCCCGAAAGTATACCCATGCCAGCTCACGGCCCCAGACAAAATCATCGTGCAAGGTAGCATGCTGGCCCCAACTTCAGCAGCGATACCCACCGAGCCGAATGAACACAGCGCTGGCAAGCGGCTAACCTAAACCCCTCACCCGCTTTTGACAAACTGGAGATATTGATCAATGAACACTAAGCCTTTATCCACCCTGCCAGATGCACAAATCCCCGCGTTGTTACAGGCACTGGCCGGTACAGATCCCGATTTCCAACAACACATCAAACCTTTAACCGACGCGTTACAAGGGCTTTCAATGTCAAACACGGCGCAACTCGATTTGGCGCGAGAGAGTTTGGCGGTGTTGGCGGAAGACCCGGCTTATTTACCTCGGTTGCAAATGTTACAGGACGATACCGGCGCACAAAGTTATGGCGTTGTTTCATCCCTGGCTGCAGTGACGGCGATGGTTTTTTTGCTGCGCTCACACATTAAGCTTGAGTTAGACAGCAACGGCAAAATGCGATTTCATTTTGAGCATAAACCCGCAGACAATAAACTCATGATAACGTTGCTGGAGAAGCTTAAAAATTTGCTAAAATAAGGGATCATTGTTGAGATAAACCCGATCCTACCAAGACACCCCACCGACCCCCAGGGCGACAATTATGCCGCATACGCTGATCATCCGACATCTGACAACGGACAACACAACCTGTCAATTCATCGCTCAACGCCAAGCCGATGGCAGCCAAGCCGACGCATGCCAGCTCACGGCCCCAGAGAATATCACCGTAGAGGGCCGCCCAGAAAGTAATTTACGCCATGACCTGCGCTGGTATTTAGAGCATTTTTTGGATTACCCACTGTCCCCCAATACAGAGATCGCAGAGCGCGTGCAAGCGGCGTTGGAAACCTGGGGGAAAACCTGCTTCAAGCAATTGTTCAACGGCCGTGCACGAGATTGGTATCAAGATGCCCGTCGTGACGGCTTAGCCCAGCTCACCCTAAAAATTGCCAGCGATGACCCCAGCGTGTTGGCGTGGCCCTGGGAAGCCTTGCATGACCCTGAAGGCCATGCTTTGGCACCAACCTGCCGCATTGAGCGCCAACTCAATGCGCTGCATGACCCCTTGCCACTACCCCCTAATTTAGCCACCGATCAAATCAACCTGCTGTTGATCATCGCTCGGCCGTATGCCAACGATGTTGGTTACCATGCGTTATCTCGCCCCATTGTTGAGCAAGTAGCACAACACCACTGGCCCGTGCACATTGATGTATTGCGCCCGCCGACGTTTACGCAGTTACGTAACGTACTCCACGCCAAACCGGGTTTTTACCATTTGGTACATTTTGATGGCCATGGTGGGTATGGCAACACGGTTTCATCTACCGGGCCACAGGCGTTTCAAAGCCCCCAGGGGCAGTTAATCTTTGAGGATGATGACGGTGAAGAACAGCCCGTCGAGGCGAAGGTGCTGAGCACCTTGCTGGCGGAATACCGTGTGCCCATTATGGTGCTGAATGCTTGCCAATCGGCGGCCATTGACGACGATGCACAAGACCCCTTTGCTTCCGTTGCGGCTGCGTTGCTCAAAGCCGGGATTCGCAGTGTGGTGGCGATGGGATATAACTTGTACGTGAGTGCTGCACAAGCCTTTGTACCCGCTTTTTATCAACGTTTATTAGAGCAAGGCGACCTCGCAGATGCCGTTTGTGCGGGGCGCCAACAGATGTTGGCGCAAAACCTGCGTATCTGTCGTGTTGGCACGGCCCCTTTGCAGGATTGGTTGGTGCCGGTGTTATACCAACAAACCCCCTACACACTGCCGGTGAAACAGGCATTGGCCGCAGCCCCCAAACAAACCCCGACAAAAGACCCCCTACCGGACGCGGCCACAGTCAGCGGAGATTACGGTTTCATTGGCCGCGAGCGCGCCATACAAACGTTGGAAGCGGCGAGTTTACGCCAAGCCCAAGCGGGCATTCTGATTCATGGCATGGCGGGCGTGGGTAAAACGACCTTAACCCAAGGTTTTTTGCAGTGGTTACGAGATACCCATGGTTTGCAAGGGCCGGTGTTGTGGTTTTCGTTTGATGACATTCGCAGCGCAGAATATGTGATTAACCGTTTGGTGGAAGCCCTATTGAGCCTTGATGCCACGGCCTACCCGATGGCGCAAAAACTGCCCGCGTTGGTGCAAGCTTTACGAGACAATCCATGCTGGGTGATTTGGGATAACTTTGAGTCCACCGCCGAGCTGACAGAAGAGGATAAAGGCCTACTAAAAACCCTGCTGAAAGATTTACGCGGTGGTCGGAGTAAAATCCTCATTACTAGCCGTGCCTCGGAGCAATGGTTAACGCAGACTGAGTGTTACCGGTTGCCATTGGGGGGATTGCAGGGCGATGAACGTTGGGCTTATTGTGAAGCGGTGGTGCGTGATTTAGGACTTAAGATTGATCGGGGGAAAGCGGTCTACAGCGAGTTAATGGAAGAACTGGCAGGGCATCCCTTAGCCATGCGCGCTGTGTTGTTGCGCCTGGCGGAGACTTCGGCTGAGGGGTTGTTGGAGGCGCTAAAAACTGCGTTTGTGGGGGCACAAGGTGATGACAGTACGCGGCGGATTTTTGCGGCCTTGCGTTTGTTGGATCAAGGTTTGCCAACGGCGTTTACCCCGGTGTTGCAGCTCATTGGGTTGCATCAGCGTTTTGTTGATCAAAAATTGATCGAAATGATGTTACAACGCGCAGAGGTCACGTTGGAATTAGAGGCTGTACCAGGCTGTTTTTTGGCTTTGGAACGCGGTGGCTTGTTGCACCCACAGGGGCAAAATAGCTACAGCATGCATCCGGCGTTAACCCACTACTGTGCGCAGCAGCACGTGGCGAATGACGCGCTGAAACGTGAGTTTGTGGGCGTGATGGGCAGCCTTGCAGACCACTTCACAGCAAAAGCCCTGCATGAACAACGTGGGCCGTTTACGTTACACAGCGCCAATTTTTATCACGCACAGACGCTGGCACAAACCTTACACCTCTCGAATGATTTTTCAGCGTTAACGCAAGGTTTGGCGGCGTATTCGTTGAATCTTCAGGATTTCTCCACAGCCAAAACACTGTTTACGGCATATGCGGCACATGAGGCCGCAGCGGGGGATCAAACCCGAGTTGCAGGTGCCTACCACCAACTGGGGATCATCGCAGAAGAACAGCACGATTATGCCGCCGCCGAAGCCTGGTATCAAAAATCTCTGGCCATTTTTGAAGAACAGGGCAACCAACACGACGCCGCGAGCACCTACCACCAACTGGGGAGAATCGCAGAAGAACAGCGCGATT
>Ga0256847_1000391_pt1 | contig 28635 bp, 29 predicted proteins | sample TeddybearmetaG_FD_189099 | JGI IMG/M metagenome (GOLD analysis project Ga0256847, IMG submission 189099) | Hydrothermal vent microbial communities from East Pacific Rise, Pacific Ocean - Teddybear | ecosystem: Environmental > Aquatic > Marine > Hydrothermal vents | place: Pacific Ocean: East... | reverse complement strand
CCTACAAAAGGAAACGCAATACAGATTAGCCCAATAGTACCAAACCCGAAATTAGCAATGTACAAATCTGATTTTAATAGTTGTTTGCTTTTTTGAATTAGGTAATGTATATAAAATCCAGTATTTAATGCTAACGGAATTAACACTGGTAGCAAATACCTTGATTTTTTTTCTGGAATGAATGACAATAGAATTACGGTAATTATCGTCCATAAAAAAGTAAATTTATAGACCTTTTTATGCTCCACTCTTTTTATCATAAATGGATATAATAAGGCTATAAACGAAAAGAAAGTCCATAATCCCGACTGAGTAAAGAAACTCCAATAATAATACCAAGGCCTAACATTTCTATTTGACCAAGCCATTGTTTCTTTGTCAGCTATGGCTTCAGCAGAGGTATTATCCGTAAGATAAATATAAACAGCCCAAGACAAACCAACAATCAAAAAGAGTGCGATGGAAGAAAATAGTGGCAACCATTTTTTGGTAAAATCTTTATACCTGAAAACGATTCCATAAGCAATTAGAAAAGGAAGTAACAACGCAAAAAAGGAAACGGGACCTTTACTCATAAATGAGAATCCTAGAAATAAACCTATCCATATCCAATTTTTCCAATGCCTATTGTTGGATTCAAAAACGACATAGAATTTATAAATTGCAAAAAGCATAAAAGCATGTGTAAAAATATCCCATTGACCGTTTCTACCTGAAAAAATGATATAAAAAGAGGTTGCTAATATTAATGCATTTATAAAAGCTTGTTTTGTGTTATTCAATAATTTTTTGGATAAAAAATATGCTATAATAATTAAGAAAGTTACTGATAATGCCGCGGGTAGTCTCAGTCCAAAAAGGTTCTTAATTCCGAAAATAGAGGCTGAAAATGCAGTTAACCACGTGGGTAATGGTGGTTTTTCATAACGAGGTTCTAAATTCATCGTGGTATGAAGCCAATTATCATATTGTAACATTTCTCTAGCCGTAATAAAATTACGAGCTTCCATTATATTGACATAAATAAGACCTAAATGTGAAAAGAATAGCACCAAACAAATTGCTAAAAGAATAAAGATGTATTTTTTATTGACAGTGTTCATATTGCAGTATTTTTAGATAAAAAGATATTTCTAATATATACAACGCTTCCAAAAATATGCCCAACAAAAAGTACGGGATCTTTTCTTAATATGGCATATATTAAGATTAAGATAGAGCCTGTTAAACTCAATACCCAAAACCCTAAAGGTAATATTGATTCCTTTTGCTTTTCTGAATAAACCCATTGATAAATAAATCGTAAAGTAAAAATAATCTGGGCTACAATTCCCAGAGTTAATAACCAAAAAGGGATTTTTTCATTTCGAAATAGGAGTGCAATATCAAACTGATTATTATTAAAAGAGTACACAACTATTAACGCAGGAAAAATGTATAAAAACATACGTAAAAATTTATGTAATTTTTGCCAGGAACCTTGTAGTTGTAGGTTTCTTATATAAATAAAATAGGTCAATACTTGACCTAGCATAATGGCAAAATCGTTTCGCAACCAACCATAAACAAATAATAAAAATGAAGCAATCAAACTCAATTGCCAGAATAAAATGGGTGTCAGTACTTTTTTAACTTTTTCAGATTGTATCCATTGAATTAACAGGCGCGCAGAAAATAGAATTTGTGCTAAAAAACCAATGCTATAGATAATCCAATTACTCATTATCCTTTTTTACGAATATCATAATTAATATATTTTTTTTTCATCCATAAATAGGCAAAACAATCCAATAAAGGTCCTGCTAAACGATTCCATAAATGGTATTTTGCCTCTCCTGCAATTCTTGGAAAATGTTGAACCGGGACTTGTTTTATTTTTCCATTTTGTAATAACACCATCGCAGGTAAAAAACGATGCAGCCCCTTAAACATAGGTATTTTTTTTGCAACGTCTGTTTTGATTATTTTTAAGGGACAACCGGTATCATCCATACCATCATGCGTAAAAGCACGTCTAATTCCGTTAGCAATGGTGGAAGACATATTTTTAACAAATGAATCTTGTCTGTTTGCTCGTACCCCAGTTACCAAATCATACTCACCAATGTGTTCTAAAAGGATGTTAAAATCTTTTGGTGTTGTTTGTAAATCAGAATCAATATAACCTACTAAATCACTTTCAACTGTATCAAAACCAGCTTTAATAGCGGCGCTCAATCCTTTATTTTCTTTAAATAAAATATAAGAAAAACTTGAATTTTTTGAGCAAATGGTCTCAATTAATGATTGGCTCTTATCGTTAGAACCATCATTTACAAATAATACTTTGACTGTAATCAATGAAGCATTTATATATGCAGTCATTTCGTTTTCAACACGATCTAAATTATCCTCTTCATTAAAAACGGGAACAATTACTGTAAGTGATTTAAACATGTGAAAAGTATTTAAAATAGAATTATCTCTTTTTACCCATTTTTATAGTAACCATGGCTACATTACCTCCAATAGGAGGATTTACTTTAGAAACTTCAACAGTAGCTTTTTTAACGATAGAAATTTCATTAAGAATACGTACTAGAATTTTATTGGCAACTGTTTCCAGTAATTTTGTGCGTATTGCCATTTCTTCTTTTACTATTTTATTTAAATGTACATAATCTACAGTATCCTTTAGGTTATCCGTTTTTGCAGAGTTAGATAAATCAGCTTTCACACATAAATCTACCCTGTATTCAGAACCAATTTTACCTTCTTCATCTAGACACCCATGATACGCATATAAATGGATATTTTTAATTTTAATGATTCCCATTAATTTTTAATTTTGGTAAAGATAAAATTATTATGAAAAGTTTCATCCCACTTATCGACTAAAGTTAACCCAACTTATGTGTTTGAACTTCGTACATGAAACTGGAAAATGCAATAAAACCTGATATTTTCTTAATTTCAGCATAGTGTTCACTATGGTTGAATTAAAAAACGTAGTGCAGCGGTAGGTTTTGAAGCAATTTCAAGTTGTAATTGATTTTCTAATACATAAGGCAGGTTTGAATAGTATTTACTATTTTTAGCATTAAACTAATTATACAATGAAAGCCCGAGAGCAGTTTATTTTAATATCCGTTTTTCTTAGCATTTTAATTATTGCCATTGCGCAGTTTTGGCAACCCATTTTATGGATTTTTACCCTTATAGTACCATTTATTTTAATGGGAATTTATGATATCATTCAAACAAAACATGCGATACGACGTAACTTTCCATTATTGGGTAGATTTCGTTACGTATTGGAAGCTGTCAGGCCTGAAATAATGCAGTACTTTGTAGAGACAGATACACAAGGAAGGCCACTGAATAGAATTTTTAGATCATTAATTTATCAACGTGCTAAAAAGGAAAATGATACCACTCCTTTTGGAACACAAATGAACGTATACCGTTCGGGTTATGAATGGATGGATCATTCAATGTATGCTAAAAATAGCCCTAAAGAAATTGGTGAGTTTCCAAGATTACTTATTGGAGGTGCCGATTGTAAACAGCCGTATTCTTCAAGCTTATTAAATATCTCAGCAATGAGTTTTGGTTCATTGAGTAAAAATGCTGTCATGGCTTTGAACAAAGGTGCAAAAGAAGGGAATTTCGCACATAATACGGGTGAGGGTGGATTGAGTCCTTATCATTTAAAGTATGGTGGCGACTTAATTTGGCAAATCGGGACTGGTTATTTTGGTTGCAGAGATGCACAAGGAAACTTTAGTGATGTACCATTTAAAGAAGGCGCGATTAAAGAACAAGTGAAAATGATAGAAATAAAACTGTCGCAAGGAGCAAAGCCAGGCCATGGGGGTATATTACCAGGATCTAAAAACACAGTAGAAATTTCCAACATAAGACACATTAAGCCACATGTTGATGTGCATTCTCCACCAGCTCACTCGGCATTTTCCAACCCTTTTGAGTTTATGGATTTTATTAAAAAACTAAGAGACCTTTCTGGAGGAAAGCCCATTGGGTTTAAGTTATGTGTAGGTAAAAAACAGGAGTTTATAGATATCTGTAAAGCCATGCTTTCAACAGGAATTAAACCAGATTTTATTACTGTTGATGGAGGAGAAGGAGGAACAGGGGCTGCGCCAGTAGAATTTTCGAACTCTATGGGTATGCCGTTACGAGAGGGATTGGTTTTTGTGTATGACACTTTAGTAGGTTTCGGATTAAAAAAAGAAATTAAAGTAATCGCTGCTGGTAAAATTATAACAGGCTTTCATCTGGCAAGAGCTATTGCCCTTGGTGCAGATGGCTGTAATAGTGCGCGTGCTATGATGCTAGCGATTGGTTGTATTCAAGCATTGGAATGTAATAATAATACCTGTCCGGTTGGTGTAGCAACACAAAACAAATCATTAATGAAAGGGTTGGTTGTTGAAGATAAAGCAATCAGAACTACTAACTATCAAGAAGGAACTATTCATAGCTTTTTAGAATTGGTTGCAGCATCTGGTTTGGAAAGTCCACACGATATTAAACGCAAGCACATTAATAAAAGAATAGGAATGTATAATGTAGCTAAATATGAAGATATCTATCCGTATATAAAAGAAGGTTGTTTGCTAATTGAAGATACAATTCCAGAGGATTATAAAAGATATTTTAATTAGTAACCTGAGTTCGATTAATATTTCGTTTACAGTTTGATTGAATTTTTACATAGACAAATACAAATTTTCGAAGGAATATCTAGATATTTTGAGGGAATTTGGAGAAGTATATGTGAAAATTCACCAAATCCGGAGGAAAATCAAATAAAAGACAATCTTTTTCGAATAAAATATTTGAAATAACTCGTTATTCCTAATATTCTATTCTTCAAATCTTACCTTTTCTTTAATTTCTGTAAATTGAACTATTAACCGAACTCAGGTTAGTGTTAGTAGCTTCCCCTTTGGGGATTGAGAGGATACTAATAATCAGCATCCTCAGGATAATTTTTCATAAAGCCTTCGGCAACTTCCACCATATTTTTGCTTCCACAGAAAAAAGGAACACGTTGGTGTAATTCGGTAGGTTTGATATCCATTGTTCTCATATAACCGTCCGAGGCTTTTCCACCTGCTTGTTCAGCTAAAAAAGCCATAGGATTACATTCATATAATAATCGTAGTTTCCCTTTTGGCGCTTTTGAACTTGTGGGGTAAATATAAATACCACCTTTGATCATATTCCGGTGAAAGTCAGAAACCAAAGAACCAATATAACGTGCTTTATAAGGTCTGTTATCTTCTTCCATCTGGCAATACTTTAAATAATCTTTTACACCTTGGGGGAAATGAATATAATAACCTTCATTAATTGAATAAATATTGCCATCTACAGGAAACATCATACCTGGATGTGATAAGTAAAAAGTTCCAATAGCGGGGTTTAAGGTAAAACCATTCACACCATGTCCAGTAGTATAAACCAACATGGTAGAAGTGCCATAAACTATATATCCGGCAGCAACTTGTTTATTACCTTCTTGTAAAAAATCTTTTAATTCTACTGGTGAACCAACTTTGGTAACTCTTGTGTACACAGAAAAAATGGTTCCTACAGAAACATTGACATCAATATTTGAAGAGCCATCAAGAGGGTCAATTAATACAATATATTTATTGTCATTTCCTCGGTCTTTCCCAGAAATAGTAATAAAATCATCTTCTTCTTCACTGGCAATACCGCAAATAATTTCTCTATTTGTAAGTGTTTGCATAAAAATTTCATTGGCATACACGTCTAATTTTTGTTGATCCTCACCTTGAATATTGGTATCTCCAGCATCTCCTAAAATGTCTACTAAACCAGCTTTATTAACCTCATGATTTACTACCTTAGCTGCCAACCGAATAGAATTAATTAAACGAGAAAGCTCTCCCGATGAATATCTAAAATGCCTTTGATTACTGATGATAAATTCACCCAGAGTACTGTGTTTCTGCATCGCTTTTTTAATTGTATTATCACTACAAATATCGTTAAATTTGCTGAAATAAATAGTGATATGGAATTTATAATTAGAAGAGGTGAAGAACAAGATATGCCTTCAGTATTAAAATTAGTAACTGAATTGGCAGTGTTTGAGAAAGAGCCTGATGCTGTTAAAATCAATGTTGTGGATTTGGTCAATAATGGATGTAAAGAAAACCCCGCTTTTCATACTTTTGTGGCTGAATATGAAGGTGTAATTGTTGGTATGGCTTTATTCTATAATCGATTTTCTACTTGGGATGGACCTTCAATACATTTGGAAGACCTAATCGTTACAGAAAAATTTAGGAGTAAAGGGATTGGCAAAGCGTTATACGATGAAGTGTTAAAAGATGCTTTGCAAAAAGATATTAAAAGAGTAGAGTGGGTAGTATTAGATTGGAATACGCCAGCCATAGAATTTTATAAAAGTACAGGAGCTACTGTTTTTGAAGAATGGAATATTTGTCAAATTAGTAGTAAAAAAATAGCTAACTATTTATCAGAATAATGAGAATTTTTAAGTTTGGAGGTGCATCTATTAAAGATGCAGAAGGAATAAGAAATGTGGCTCAAGTGCTACAAAAAACAGGTTATGATGATATTTTGATTGTGATATCTGCTATGGGTAAAATGACCAATGCTTTTGAAAAATTAACAAAAGCCTATTTTTATAAAAATGATGAATTACCACTGTTGATTGATGAAGTTAGAGCGTATCATTATGAGATAATTACTGATTTGTTTAGTAATAAAAAGCCTATTATAATTGATGAAATAGAGGTGCTATTTACTGAGTTGACCAACTTTATGATACACAACAGGTCAACCAATTATAATTATGTATATGATCAAATGGTGCCTGTTGCAGAACTAATTTCAACTAAAATAGTGAGCCTGTATTTAAACGATATTGGTATTATTAATTCGTGGATTGACGTTCGTAAATACATTATAACCAATGATGATTATAGAGATGCTAAAGTAGATTGGGAATTGACGGAGCAACATATTAAAACGAGTATTCTGTCTAAAAAATTATACATCACGCAAGGGTTTATTGCAAAAGGCACCAAAGATGCTACCACTACTTTAGGTAGAGAAGGTTCCGATTATTCGGCAGGAATTTTCGCTTATTGTTTAAATGCAGAAAGCTTAACCATTTGGAAAGATGTTAAAGGTGTTTTAAATGCAGATCCCCGTTATTTTAAGGAAACACAATTATTAGAACAAATATCGTATACAGAAGCCATTGAATTAGCATTTTATGGAGCGTCAGTAATACATCCTAAAACATTACAACCCTTACAGAAAAAGGAAATTCCATTATATGTTAAGTCATTTATAAAGCCGGAGAATAACGGAACAATGGTGAGTCGAGGTGTACATTTAGTTCCAGAGACACCCTGTTTTATAGTGAAGAAAAATCAGATATTATTATCTATATCTTCAATAGATTTTTCATTTATTGTGGAACGAAATATCAGCGAAATATTTGAATTATTGTATCGAAATAAAATGAAAGTAAATCTAATTCAAAATTCAGCCATTAGTTTTTCGGTGTGCTTGGATGATGAATATCAAAATTTTGGTAAATTATTAGATCAATTAAAAAAGAAGTTTAAGATAGAATTTAACAAGGAAGTTTCTTTATATACTATTCTTCATTTTGATGATGATGCCATCAAAAAAATTGAAAAGGGTAATAAAATTTTGTTAAAACAGCTCAGTAAGGAAACAGTACAAATTGTTGTTCGATAATTTTTTTATCTTTGATAGCCGTCTAAAAAAATCAATAGTTTTATGGGTCTAGTATCTTCAAAAGAAATTGCCAGCGTTATCAGCCTCGAAAAATATGGTTTTTTTGGAACTTTTGTAGGTTGGATACTTTTGAAAACACTACGTATATCAAGAATTAATAGTTTTTATGAAAAACATAAAAACAAAAAAGATGTAGCATTTTTAAATGCTATTTTAAACGAATTTCAAATAGATTTTGAAATACCAGAAGAAGATCTAAAACGCATTCCTAAAGACGGTGCTTTTATAACGGTTTCAAACCATCCATTAGGTGGTATTGATGGAGTGTTATTATTAAAATTATTGGTAGAAAAAAGACCCGATTATAAAATTATTGCCAATTTTTTACTGCATCGAATTGAACCTTTAAAGCCTTATGTGATGCCCGTAAATCCTTTTGAAGATAGAAAGGAAACCAAATCGAGCATGGCTGGTATAAAAAATGCATTGTTGCATTTAAGAGATGGTAATCCTTTAGGTATTTTTCCTGCAGGTGAAGTATCTACCTATAAAGATGGTAAATTAATTGTTGATAAACCATGGGAAGAAGGTGCTGTAAAATTAATTTATAAGGCTAAGGTGCCTATTATTCCGATTTATTTTCATGCTAAAAATAGTAGGTTATTTTATTTTTTATCAAAAATTAGTGATACGCTACGAACAGCTAAATTACCTTCTGAAGTACTTTCTCAAAAGAGTAGAATTATTAAGGTTAGAATTGGAAAATCCATTTCAGTAAAAGCTCAGGAAGAGTATGAAAATATCGATGATTTTCATACTTTTTTAAGGAAAAAAACATATATGTTGGCGAATCCTTTTGAAGTAAAAACACCTTTAATTAAAACACCTTCATTAAAAATTCCTAAGCAACCAAAGACCGTTATTCCGCCAGTTTCGCCAGCTAATATCAATGTAGAAGTTGAAAAATTAAGAGATAACGATTCCAGATTATTAAAAAGTAAAAATTATGAAGTTTTTTTTGCTGAAAGTTGTAAAATACCTAATATTTTACGTGAAATAGGCAGGCTGAGAGAGATTACTTTTCGTGAGGTTGGCGAAGGAACTAACAATGCCATAGATTTAGATAAGTATGATAATTTTTATCATCACATGTTTTTATGGGATAGTAGTAAAAAAGTTGTTGTAGGAGCTTATAGAATGGGTTTAGGTCAAGAAATTTATAAAAAGCACGGCATAGACGGATTCTATATAAATACTTTGTTTAGAATTGAGCCTGAATTGTATAGTATGATGGAAGAAACCATTGAAATGGGGCGCGCATTTGTCATTAAAGAGTATCAACAAAAACCGATGCCTTTGTTTTTATTGTGGAAAGGAATTGTTCATGTTACTTTACGTTATCCGGAATATAAATTCTTGATGGGTGGTGTAAGTATTAGCAATCAGTTTTCGAATTTCTCAAAATCATTGATGATTGAGTTTATGAGGTCACATTATTATGATCCATATTTGGCACAATACATACACCCGAAAAAGGAGTATAAAGTAAAACTCAAAGATGCCGATAAGGATTTTGTTTTTGATGCCAGTAAGGCTGATATGGTAAAATTTGATAAGATTATTGATGAATTAGAGCCAGGGAGTTTACGTATGCCCGTGTTGCTAAAAAAATATGTAAAACAAAATGCAAGACTATTAGCCTTTAATGTAGACCCAAAATTTAATAATGCTGTAGACGGATTAATGTATATTAAAATTTCGGATATACCTGATAGTACGGTTAAACCCGTAATGGAAGAGTTTCAAGCTGAGTTGGAAAGAAAACTTTCTGAAAATGAACAAGCAGCTCAATAATTATAAAATAGACTGGAAAAGGTTTAGATAAATTGTCACCTTGAGTGCAGTCGAAAGATTTTTATTTTATTAAGGTTTTCGACTGCACTCAAACTGACAGAAAAGTTACTTTTTTGTTTCTTTTTGTTTTTTTAAAAACCTCTGATTAAAACCAAGGCCTTTTATTAGCTTGATAGGTGTTGTGAAATTCTTCGTCAGATTTTGTAAGGTAAATAATACCTTCAATTAAACCAATAATTCCAGTAGCCATTAAAATAAATCCACCAATGACAATACATAATGTGGCATAACCTACAACAGTAGCACCTAATAATATAAGTCCTTCTTTTTGGTAGCCTAAAATAAATTTGTGAACACCAAGCGATCCTAATAAAATTGCTAAGATTCCAGCTAATACCTTTTTATTATCACCACCAGCATTGCTTAGATTTTCAAAAGCTTCTTTAGCACCTTCTTTAAAATCGCTTGCTGTTTCTTTTGCACTATCTGCAAACTCACTAGCTTTTTCTCCCGCTTTTTCCTCGGTATTTTCTGCGCTTTCTTTGGCATTTTCAAGAGCATCTTTTGCTTGCTCTCCTAAATCTTTATTTTCATCTGACATAAATTTCGGGTTTTAATTAGTTAATATTCACAAAGCTATGAAAATATTGAATATATATACAAATAACAAGCATCAAATTTCAAATATGAACGCTTCAAATTTAGAATTTGATAGTCGAAATTTAAACAGTTATACTTCGAGTAGTTGATTGTTCACGAATAGCCCTTCGTTTAATAAATTCAAAGCACTTACTTTATCGTCTGTAGTAACCAATAACGACATATTATAATTACTACCACCATATGAAATCATCCGAATAGGAATGTCTTTCAAACAATTAATGACAGCAGCGCTAATGCCTTTTTCACTTTGAGAAAAATTTCCTGCCAAGCAAATAATACTCATTTGTTTATTAACTTCAACTTTTCCAAAGAGCTTTAATTCTTTGGTAATCTGTTGTAAATAAGTAGCATCATCAATAGTAAGCGATACTGCAATTTCAGAAGTTGTTATCATATCTATTGCAGTTTGATATTTTTCAAAAACTTCAAAAATTCTTTTTAGAAAACCATATGCCATTAACATTCTATACGAATTAATTTTTATAGCAATGATTCCATCTTTAGCAGCAATGGCCCTTACACCAACACTTTTATCACAGTTTTTAATAATCGTACCCTTGTCATTTGGGCTAAATGTATTTTTTAATACTACAGGAATATTACTTTTTTGAGCAGGAATAATACTTTGCGGATGTAATATTTTTGCACCAAAATAAGCCAATTCAGCCGCTTCATCAAAAGTCATTTCGTCAATGGAGAATGTGTCGTCTACATATCGAGGATCGTTATTATGTATGCCGTCAATATCTGTCCAAATTTGAATTTCTGAAGCGTTGATAGCAGCGCCAATTAATGAAGCGGTATAGTCACTGCCACCTCTTTTTAGATTATCGATGGTATCTGCGCTGTTTTTACAAATATAGCCTTGTGTTATATAGGTATTGTGGTTGGTTTCCTGATTTAGAATTGTATTTAATTGATTTTTGATAGCATCTGTATCAGGCTCTCCATATGTGTCAATAGACATAAAATCTAAGGCAGATATAAGTTTAGAATCATTACCAAGTTCGGTTTGGTAGAGCTGAAATAATTGGGTTGAAATAATTTCTCCTTGGGCTAATATTATTTTTTCATTTTTAATTCCTTTCTTTGATAAGGAGCGTATAGTGTCAAAACTATTCCTAATAGACGTCAATGCTTTTAATTGATAATACTCTGATGTGAATAAACTATCAATTAAATTATGATAGGTAAATTCTAGCTTGTTTATTAATAAAATGGCTTCTTTATTTTTAGTAGCAGCGAGTAAGTTATTTATAGTTACTAGCATATTAGTTGTTCCAGAAACAGCAGACAAAACTACAATTTTAGATTCTTGATAAGAGTTCACAATATTGGCTACTTTTTTAATGTTTGCTGCATTACCAACTGAGGTGCCTCCAAATTTTAAAACAATCATTACAGGTATATTTTCTTACAAAAATTATCGATAATAGTTAGATGTACAATTTTTTGTTTTATTTTTACAAATTATAACAAAAAGTTTAAATTTAAACACAGACCCATTCCTAACTCTTTTCAAAGGGAGGGGGATTTTTGCTAACTCTTATTGAATGTGAACATTGTAAAACTAAAAATGATAATATGAAAACTATTCAACAAGCTGTTACAGAAATTATCAATAAAACACCATTTATAGAAGAAGCATTGTATGATAAATTAATCAATGTTTCATCGTTGGCAAGGATTATAAAACCTGAAGTGGAAAAAATCTTAAAAAAAGAGACTAAAGATGGCGCTATTATGATGGCAATAAATCGTTTATCACCTTCAAGCGTGTTGAAAACAAGAAGAAATATTAAGAAAATTGCACTTTCTTCGGGCGATTTTATTATGCGTTCTGACTTATGTGATTATACCTTTAAAAATACACCTACTTTAATTCAAAAAATCACGAAATTATTAAATGATATTGGTAATGATAGTGATAACTTTTTTACCATATCACAAGGAGTATTTGAGACAAATATTGTGGTTAGTAAAAAATTACAATCAAAAATTGAAAAAATATTTAGTAATGAAATAATTTTATGGTCAATTACTAATTTGGCTTCAATTACAATAAAACTTCCTAAATCTAATATAGAACAATCAGGTATTTATTATTTTATTTTAAAGCAATTGGCTTGGGCTGATATACCTGTACAAGAAGTTATTTCTACTACACACGAAATTACTATTGTGGTGAAAGAAACTGATATTAAACAGGCTTTTTCTATTTTAATGGATATGAAATTATCATAGGATAGACATGAGCAAGAAAGACCCTTATGCTTCCTTAAGAATTAAAGAATTCAACATCTTTTTGTTGGTTAGATTTGCCTTGGTTTTTGGATGGTCAATGCAATTTATTATAATAGAATGGAATGTCTATAGTATTACTAAAAATCCACTATCGTTAGGAATTATTGGTTTAATGGAAGTTATTCCAGCAGTTTCTATGGCACTTTTTGCAGGTCATATTGTGGATCAGAAAGAAAAAAGGAACTTATTAGCGATTTGTATAGCAGCTTTTTCATTGATTAGTCTAGGATTATTTTTATTGACTTGGCCAACGTTTATAGAAGGTTGGTCTAAAAATTCTGTTTTGTATGCTATTTATGCCTTGGTTTTTTTTGGTGGCTTTTTACGTTCATTTTTTGGCCCTACCATATTTTCGTTAATCGCTTTAATTGTCCCAAAAAAATTGTACCCTAATGCTGCTACCTGGAGTAGTTCTACTTGGCAAATGGCATCGGTTATTGGACCTGCATTTGCGGGTTTCTCGATTCATTGGATTGGTGTTCATTGGTCTTTATGTATTGTTTTTGCATTGGTTTTAGTATCGTTTTTTTTAGTCTTTTTCATCAAAAGAAAACCGATATTAAATCCAAAAATTGGGGAACCTATTTTGCAAAGTTTAAAAGAAGGAATCAAATTTGTATACAATTCTAAAGCCATCTTTGGGGCGATTACCCTAGATATGATTTCCGTACTTTTCGGAGGTGCTGTAGCTTTATTACCTATTTATGCACAAGATATTTTAGAAGTTGGTTCAGTGGGATTTGGAGCCTTGAGAGCTGCTCCTGCTATTGGGGCATTTTTAACAATGTTAATAACAGCTTATATTCCCATTAGTAAAAACGCAGGAATGAAATTGTTGGTAGCCATCTTTGGATTTGGAGTTTGCATTATAGTTTTTGGTCTGTCTACAGTTTTTTGGATTTCTATTGTAGCTTTATTTTTTAGTGGAGTTACAGACGGTGTTTCAATGGTGATAAGACAAACTATTTTACAATTAAAAACACCTGATCATATGCGAGGCAGAGTAGCTTCTGTAAACTCTATATTTATTGGTTCTTCAAACGAATTAGGAGCTTTTGAAAGCGGATTGACGGCAAAATTGATGGGAACTGTAACTGCCGTAGTTTTTGGAGGTACAATGACTTTAATTACTGTTTTAACAACAGGAATTGTTTCTCCATCTTTTAGAGCATTAGATTTAACTAAAGATTTAGAAGAACATGAAAATTCGGATTAATTCTAACAAAATACAGTAGCAAGTTTTGTTTCATTTTCTAGCTCTCTCTGATGCTGTTCCATAGTTTGCTCATCCCAATTAAATGTTTTTGAAAATTCTATAAAAATAGGCTCTTTTAATTTTTTAATACTTTTTATATCAAAATATAACTTCCCAGTTCTTCTAATGAAAAAATCTAATGGAGTTTGAACCATTTCATGCTGAATGCAAAACCATAGTTCAGCTTTTGCCAAACGAATTTCTATATCAGTATCCTTTAATTCATCAAACTTTTTTAAAATACTAGTCGTCTGTTTGCCATAATTGTGTACTAAATAGTTGGCATCAATTTTTGTAAAGCCATTAGGTTTGATTTGTTTGAATATTTTGTTTTGATAATTCTGTACTTCTTTAAAATTTTTAAACTTTCCACCACTTAAAACAATTTTATGTGTTTCATTATCCTTGAATTTTTTATCGTATCTATTATCGTATTTTTTACAAACCAAATCAACGATGCGTTCTGCCATTTTTCGATACCCAGTGAGTTTACCGCCAGCAATAGAAATTAACTCTGTATCTGACACGAAAATTTCATCTTTGCGAGAAAGTTCTGATGCCGATTTCCCCTCTTCATGAATTAAAGGCCGTAATCCGGCCCAACTAGACTCTACATCATCTAAGCTTAAATTGATAGATGGAAACATATTATTTACAGCACTTATTAAGTACATGGCATCTGTTGTTGTAACGCCAACTTTGTTTTTATCTTCCTGAAAATTAGTGTCGGTTGTACCGATATAAGTAACTTTTCCTCTTGGGATGGCAAACATCATTCTTCCATCAGGAATGTCAAAATATACAGCATGTTTAATAGGTAATTTTTCATGAGCCAATACTAAGTGTACTCCTTTGGTTAAATGTAAACGTTTTCCTGTTTTTGAATGATTTATTTGCCGGAGTTCATCAACCCAAGGCCCCGTGGCATTCACTACGTATTTTGCATTTATATCAAATTTTTGATTCGTAATTGTGTCACAAGCTTTTATACCTTTTACCTTTTCGTCTTTATAAATAAATTCAATAGCCTCGCAATAATTGATGGCAGTAGTATCATAATTTAAGGCTGTTTTTAAAACTTCAATGGTCAGTCTTGAGTCATCTGTTCTATATTCAGCATAATAGCCTGCACCTTCTAAGATGGTTTCAGGAAGTAATGGTTCTGTTTCTAATGCCTCTTCTTTACTGAGCATTCTTCGCTTGTCATTACCTTCAACATTTGCTAGAATATCATAAATTTTTAATCCGATTGAAGTCAGCCATGAACCATAAGTACCTCCTTTTATTAAGGGCAATATCATTTTTTCTGGTATCACTAAATGTGGCGCTAATGTGTGAACTATGGCGCGTTCTGAGCCTACTTCTTTAACCAGCCAAAAATCGAATTGCTTTAAATAACGAAGTCCGCCGTGAATCAATTTAGTCGATTTACTACTGGTACCAGACGCAAAATCATTTTTTTCAATGAGTGCAACTTTCATGCCCCTGGAAGATGCATCTAAGGCAATTCCTGTTCCGGTTATACCACCTCCGATGATTAACAAATCGAACTCTTTGGAAGCTAATTTGTCGTTAATGGATGCTCTGTTTAATGCTGAAAAATTATTCATTTTTATTATATACCTGTTGAAATACCATCAATACTTGTGCTATTTCTTTCTTTCCAATATTGTTCAATTTTTTTTGGTCCTTTTTCTTTTGCGAAATCGGACAACTGATTTCTATGGTCAATAAAATCAAAAAAGGGAACTGCCATTCCACAAGAGGTCTGTACACTTTCAATTTGAATATCGAAAATTTGGCGAGCTCCAGGAATTTCAGGAAATAAAGAAATAGACTCTTTCCATTCTTTATCCTTTGGGTGAATAGCTCTTGCTGCTCCATACAAACGTAAAATATTGGGGTTACCTTCAAAAGCACAAAACATAATGGTTATCCTATGGTTGTCTAATATATGTGCAGCGGTTTCATTTCCGCTTCCCGTTAGATTTAACCAAAAGACACGATTTTTATTAAGTACTCGAAAAGTATCCATTCCTTTCGGAGATAAATTAATTCGTCCTTCTTTCGGTGCGGTTGCAACAAAAAACATTTTTTGTAACTCAATAAATCGTTGCTCCCTTCTTTTTATCTCTGAATAGAATGCCATATTTTAGTGCTAATTAGTGAAATCTGCTATTGCAAGCAGATAGGTTTGTGTCTTATTCTTCCCAATTCATGGTACGTTTGACTGCTTTTTGCCATCCTTTGTATAACTTTTTTCGTTGGGAATCTTTCATAGAAGGTGTGAACCTTCTTTCTATTACCTTGTTCGAAATGATGTCTTGCTGTTTCCATAATCCGATAGCAATTCCAGCGAGATAAGCAGCTCCTAAGGCAGTAGACTCAATGTTTTTCGGTCTTTCAATTTCTGTGTCAAGTATATCAGATTGAAATTGCATGAGTAAATTATTGGCGCAAGCACCACCATCTACTTTTAATGAAGACAATTCAACCTTACTATCTTCCTGCATAGCATTTACTAAATCTTTGGTTTGGTAGGCCATCGATTCCAACGTAGCTTTTACCAAATGACTTTTACCAGTATCTCTGGTTAAACCAAAGATAGCTCCGCGGGCATACATATCCCAATAAGGAGCTCCTAATCCTGCAAAAGCAGGAACAACATATACAGGATTGTCATCATTAACTTGTGCTGCAATACTTTCACTTTCTTCAGCAGAATTTATCAGTTGTAATCCATCACGTAACCATTGAATTGCAGCTCCAGCAATAAACACACTACCTTCTAAAGCATAATAAACTTTATCGTTAATACCCCAAGCGATGGTAGTTAGTAATCCGTTTTGCGAATATTGTAGATCTTCACCAGTATTCATTAACATAAAACAACCAGTTCCATAGGTGTTTTTTGCTTCACCTTTATTAAAACAAGCTTGCCCGAATAAGGCAGCTTGTTGGTCACCTGCAATTCCAGCAACCGGAATAGTATGATTGTCATATTCAAAATTTCCAAAATGAAAACTTGATGGTTTTACTTCTGGTAGCATATTCTTAGGTATGTCTAATGCCACGAGTAACTTTTCGTCCCATTCTAATGTTTTTATATCGAAAATCATCGTACGAGAGGCATTAGAATAATCTGTAGCATGAACCTTTCCATTGGTTAAATTCCATAATAACCAAGTGTCTACTGTACCAAATAATAATTCGCCTTTTTCAGCAAGATCTCTGGCCCCTTCTACAGTATCTAAGATCCACTTAATTTTGGTGCCCGAAAAATAGGAGTCAATTACCAAACCAGTGGTTTTTTTGACATGTTCTTCTAAACCTTTGTTTTTTAATTCTTCACAAATTGGTGCTGTTCTTTTGTCTTGCCAAACAATGGCATTGTAAATTGCTTTTCCGGTTGATTTATTCCACACCACCGTAGTTTCACGCTGATTGGTAATCCCTATTCCTGCAATAGTATTAACATCAATATTATTATCTTGAATAAGGTTTTTAAAAGTGGCAAGTTGCGAATCTAAAATTTCTTGCGGATTGTGTTCTACCCAACCAGATTTTGGAAAAATTTGTTCAAATTCTTGTTGTGCAATGGCAATTTGACGCCCTTTTTCATCAAACAATACGGAACGAGAACTGGTAGTACCCTGGTCTAAGGCAATGATATATTTTTTTGACATAATTATTTTTTTTCAGATTTAAGTCCTTTTACTACTGCTAGAATTAATATAAGTACTGCTATTCCAACAACAATCCAATATTTTAGTTGTAAATCATTTTTATATAAAAGTTGGTAGGCTGCACCTCCTAGAAGGCTTCCTAAAAAAGGTCCGAATATAGGAATAGGTGCGTATTTCCAATCGGAGTCCCCTTTTCCTTTAATGGGCATTAAAAAATGTGCAATTCTTGGTCCTAAATCTCTTGCAGGATTAATGGCATAACCTGTTGTACCTCCTAAACCAAAACCAATAAGCATAATTAAAGCACCAACTACTAAAGGGTTTAGGCCTTCAGTAAAGTTATTTGTACCTATAAATAACAGTCCAAAAACAAGCATTGCAGTACCTATCATTTCACTTACAAAATTATGAATGTATGAGCGTATGGCTGGAACAGTACTAAAAACAGATAACTTAGAAATTTTATCCTCTGTTTTTGACCAATGCGGAATGTAATAAATCCAAACCAATGTTGCCCCACTAAAAGCACCTAATACCTGGGCAATGATATAACCAAGAACTTTTTCCCAAGGAAACTCTCCTACAAAAGCGAGTCCTAAGGTCACAGCAGGATTGATATGTGCTCCACTAATACCACCAACGGCATAAATAGCAAAAGCAACGGTAATACCCCAAGCAACCACTATGGTATTCCATCCCGAATTTTCAGATTTAGAATCTTTTAAAAGAACACCTGCAACAACACCACCACCAAATAAAATAAGTAAAAAAGTTCCTAGGAATTCTGCAACATAAATTGACATAAAAACAAGTTTGAAAGTTAATTATGCCAATTTACAACTTATACCATTTACACAATTAAAATTTCTACAAAAAGTTACTCTTTAAAATTTAAATGAAAGAACACCTCTTTTCTTTTTAAAAGTCAAGTGTTGTTTCTCAATAACAGCATTAAAAACGGTAACTGAACCTATATTTTTTGAAGCTAGAATACAATCTTCATCTAATACAGAAACGGTACCCGATTTGTAAAAAAGAACGCCTTTATTTGTTTGAAAAACATCGTTAATAACACCTTTTTTTGCAACACTTTTGAAGGGGTATATTTTATAATTTTCATTGTATTCAATATCAACACACGCTCCATAGTTGGAAGTCGCTTATCTACTTTGTCACTATCAAAGAATTGTTGCAATGGCGCTGTTTTTTCATCATAATTTTTATATGGATTGTATCCATCCTTTTTTCTTTCAATAAAATTTTATGCTTCAATTTTTACTTTAGTGCCACTAAAATCTGCATTACCAGTCAATTCATCAAGTTGCTTAGCATTTGTTAAATCATTTAAACTTACACCAGCATGTTGTTCGGCTATAGTGATATTGGTTCCTTTTCTATGATGCCCCCATCCATGAGGAATACTAACAACACCTTGCATCATTGTGTCTGTTATTTCTATAGGAAGTTGCACCTTGCCTATATTTGAAGTAACAGTAACAGTCTGACCGTTATCAAGATTAAGAATGTTTGCGTCATTAGAATGAATGAGCAATGTGCAGCGTTTTTTACCTTTTATCATTCGTATGCTATTATGCATCCAAGAATTATTAGAACGTAATTGTCTTCTTCCAATCAATGCAAAAGGATAATTAGTTTCCGTTTGCCCTTCATTAAATTTAGTATTTAAACGCTCTAAATCTTTGATGAATAACGGATGTGCTAATTCAACTTTTTTATCGGCTGTAAATAAACGTTCGGGTAATTGCGGTTTCAAAGCACCAAAATCTAAACCATGAGGATGTTTTTTTAACTCAGCAATGGTTAGTTTGGGTTCTTTATAGCAACTAAACTGAAGCATATAATCTAAGGTTTGTTCTAAATTTGCAGGATTCTCTTTTCCACTTAATCGTGTGGTTAGTTCTTTTAAAATTTCCCAGTCGTGTCGTTGTTCTTCACTTTTTTCGAAAAGAACTTCTGAATACTTAGCTGTATTCCTAATAGCAAATTGATGAAAGACCAAATCGTATAATGGTGTTTCTAAGCCCGTAGTTGTTGGTAAAATGATATCTGCATGTTTTGTGGTTTCATTGAGGTAGATATCAATAGCAACCATAAACTCTAAAGACTCAAATGCTTTTTCTAACTGTTTGCCGTTTGGGGTTGACAATACAGGGTTTCCTGCAATAGTAACCATGGCTTTTATTTGGTTGTCACTAGGAGTTAAGATTTCATCGGCCAATGTTGCAACAGGAAATTCTCCTGTAAATTCTGGTAATTTATGAACATTACTTTGTCTTTTATTAAAGCTACCTGTTTTGCCTGTCATTTTAGACATCCCTACAATATCTATTGCTGGTAGTGTAAAAAGTGCTCCTCCTTCGGCATCTAAATTGCCCGTGATACAATTTAAAACATTGACCAGCCATTGACACAAACCACCAAACTCTTGTGTAGAAAGACCTAGTCTTCCATAACACACTGCAGTTTTTGCATTGGCAAATTGACGTGCTAATTGCTGAATATCTTCAGTGTCTATCCCTGTAATTTTAGTTATTTTTTCGGGAGGATATTGTGTCGCTATTTCCTGAATGGTTTCCCAACCATTTATATGGTTTTTTAAATGTCCAGCATTTGCTAAGTTTTCATCAAAAATAACATGAATTAAAGCTAACAGTAAGAAGGCATCGGTACCCGGTTTTATATGAAGATGTTTGTTTGAAATTTTGGAAGTTTCGGTAAATCTAGGGTCAATTACAACGACTTGCCCACCTCGTTTTTTAATGGTTTTTAGTCTGTTTGAGAAATCAGGAGCAGTCATGATACTTCCATTTGAAACAGCAGGATTTCCGCCCATAATTAGCATAAAATCTGTACGGTCTATATCTGGAATTGGAAATAGCAAGTAATGTCCGAACATCATTAATGAGGCAAAATGATGAGGTAATTGATCTACAGAAGTGGCAGTATATTTTTGATTTGAACCAATACTTTGCATAAATGGAGCACCAAATGCCATGAGTCCGATATTATGGACTGTAGGATTACCACGATAAGAACCAACTGCATTTTTACCATACTTTTCTTGGATAGATCTTAATTTTTTAACCACTTCATCATAGGCAGCTTCCCAAGAAATTTCTTCCCATCCCGTTGCTGTTTTTTTTATTGGCGTTTTCAAGCGATCTTTATCATGATATAAATCTTGTAATGCAACAGCCTTTGGGCAAATATGGCCTTTGCTTAAGGCATCATTTTTATCGCCTTTAATAGATAAAACTTCTGTTCCGTTATGCTTGATTTCTAATCCGCACATAGCTTCGCAAAGATTGCATGTACGATAGTGAGTTTGTATATTGTTCATTTATTGACCTTATTCGTTATTTAAAACTATGCTCTTAATCTTGAAGTTATTGGGACTATGCTCAAAATAGTTATTAATTTTTTTGAGTCAATAATCATTTTTCATCCCAACTAAATAATCAGTAACTGAATAACCAAAAGTAGTTTATTGTCTCATTAATCATATAAACTATTAAATCATATTGATTTAGTCTATAGTTTGACAAGCTATTAGTCCACCATATTCCAAGGCAATAGTTCTGTCATTTGCTATTTCACGGTATTCAGGACTTGAAATAACTCCTAAAAAATGATTTACGGATGGATATTCTACTAAAAATATCATGTCAGGTTGGTCGTCAGAATCTCCAACAACAGTTGTAGCTACAGCTCCTTTCCAAATTAGTTTGGCTTTTGCTTTACCGATAAAAGCTTGTGTATTTTTATAATATCTAGTGTATGCTTCCTGACCAGTTTCATTACCATTTTCTGTAGTAGCTTTAAATTTGAGGATGTTTACCATTACTACTGGTGTATCTTTAGGATATGCCATTAGCTGTGCTATTTGTTCTTCTGATGGTTTTATTTGAGTAAGTTGCATACAATGTAAGGTTAGTGTTAATTTTAATAGTGGAAGATATGAATTATTCCTTACAAAAGAATAATTAAGAAAAATCATGGGACCTTAAATGTTATTCATCCAAATCTTTTCGATTTTTCATTCGGTAGTAAATAATATATGCAAGAATAACTAATAAGACAAAAGGTAAGTATGTGCCAATTGCAACACCAATTTCATAACCGCTATCAGGGGCATTTTCAATTTTTTCTTTAATATTTTCTACCTGAAGAACTATTAAAAATGAAGTTAGTGTCATTTTTTAAAATTTTGAAGTGCTTTTTTTGCTGTGTCAGACAATACTAATTTTCCACTTATGGTTGCTCTTTCTTTAAGTAGTTTACCCCAATTTTCTGTACCTTCCCAAAACATTTTTTTCAGAGCTGTTAATGCTTCAGGATTGTAATTGGCTAACTTTTGAGCTAAAATAGACACATATGCATCCATATCTCTGGTGGTTTCAAAAACTCTTGAGAATAACCCTTTTTCTTTTGCCCAATATGCAGTATGCCAATCTGTAGCATCTATGGTGAGTTTGCTAAATGCAGCAATACCAATTTTCCTTTGAATGGCAGGCTCTATAACAAAGGGACCAATGCCAATAGTAAGTTCAGAGAGTTTGATGTCAGCTTTTTCTGTAGCAAAACAATAATCAGTTGCTGCAATAATACCAACCCCACCACCTACAGACTTTCCTTGAACCCTACCGATAATTAATTTGGTACAGGTACGCATTGCATTGATTAAATTGGCAAAGCCAGCAAAAAATTGTTCCCCTTCTATGAAGGTTGTTATTGATAATAATTCATCAAAAGAAGCACCTGCGCAAAATGTTTTGTCGCCTTCACTTTGTAAAATAATTACATGGATGGTATCATCCTTACTTAAGTGATTAATATTTTCTATTAATCTATTGAGTAAGGAAGTTGGAAACGAATTACTTGCGGGATGGTAAAAAGTTACTGTTGCAATATTTTTTCTAATGCTGGTTAATACAGTTCCGTTGCTCATTATTATTGTTCTTGAAGTATGGCACCGTTGGCAGTAACATTTCTATCAATTTTTCGCATTAACCCTTGTAATACTTTACCAGGACCAATTTCAGTAAACTCTGTAGCGTTATCAACAATCATTTGTTGTATAGATTGCGTCCAACGTACTGGTGCAGTTAGTTGCGCTATTAAGTTCTTTTTAATGTCAGTAGCATTGTTCACTGCTTTCGCAGGCACATTTTGATAAATAGGACAAGCAGGTTCATTAAAGAGAGTATTTTCAATGGCAGCTGCTAACTCTTCGCGAGCAGGTTCCATTAATGGCGAATGAAAGGCACCGCCTACGGGTAATACTAATGCTCTTCTTGCTCCTTCTTCTAAGAGCGTTTCACATGCTTTGTTTATTGCTTTAATTTCTCCAGAAATTACTAATTGTCCCGGGCAATTATAATTGGCTGCTACTACAATGCCATCAGTCATAGCACAAACCTTTTCTACAACAGCATCTTCTAATCCTAACACTGCAGCCATGGTTGAAGGTTGTAATTCACAAGCTTTTTGCATAGCCAATGCTCTTTGAGAAACTAATTTTAATGCTTCTTGAAAATTTAAAACCCCATTGGCAACCAATGCTGAAAATTCTCCTAAAGAATGACCCGCAACCATTTGAGGTTTGAAACTTTCACCTAAGGTTTTTGCTAAGATAACTGAATGTAAAAAAATGGCAGGTTGTGTTACCTTTGTTTCTTTTAATTGTTCAGGGCTACCTTCGAACATGATATCGGTAATAGAAAAACCTAAAATATCATTGGCTTCTTCAAAAAGATCTTGTGCAAGATGCGATTTTTCATAAAGGTCTAAACCCATTCCTGAAAATTGTGCTCCTTGTCCAGGAAAAATATATGCGTGCATGTAGATTGATTTTGTTATTATACTACAAAAATATAAAATTTGTAGCTAACCTATTATTTAATATCTTAGTAACTTAATGGAAACATCAAAAAAATTACTGGCATCTAAAATTTATTTGATTTTAGCAGCACTATTTATTACTTCTTTAGTTGTTTCAAATTTAATTTTTCAGAAGTTCTTTTCATGGGATTTTTTCGGGATATATACTTTTGAAATTTCAGTAGGTATTTTACCTTATCCGATTACTTTTTTGGTAACCGATTTAATTTCAGAAATATATGGAAAGAAAAAAGCAAATCAAGTAGTGATAGCTGGAATTTTCGCTTCTTTTTTTTCATTATTGATTGTGTATGTTTCTAATATGGTTCCTGCTACAGCATGGTCGCCCATTGATAATTCGTTATTTACAAAAGTTTTTGGTCTTTCATTTGTTGCAGTATTTTCTTCAATGATTGCCTATTTACTAGCACAGTTTGTTGATATTAGAATTTACCATTTTTGGAAAAAATTAACCAAGGGAAAACATCTTTGGCTGCGGAATAATTTTTCTACAATAACTTCTCAGTTTTTAGATACGTTTTCTGTGTTGTTTCTATTGTGTTCGTTTGGAGTTATTGAATGGAATTTATTTACCAAACTATTAATTAGCGGATTTTTATTTAAAGTATTAATTGCCTTATTAGATACGCCAATTTTATATGCAGCAGTACACTTTTTTAGAAGAATATTTAAGTTAGAAGTTGGTGAAGAAATTGATTTAGATACTTAACCCGAATTATTCATGGATATTCTATTCCAAAGCCAAACTACCTGTTATAATTGAAAATGCTCAAAATTTGTTTAGCTCAAAATTGGGGTACAATTCTTTCACTAAAAAGTTTCTACGCTTCCCAATTCTATTGATATTTTGACTTTTCATGACCAAAATCCATAAATAATTATGGGTTAAGCAATGCCATTTTTTAATGCATAAATCACCAAGCCTATTCTATTTTTTACATCTAATTTTTTAAAGAGTTGCTCTCGGTATCCGTCAATAGTTTTCGGACTTAAATTCATGACATTTGCAATTTCTTTATAGGTCATTTCTGTACTTGCTAGTTTTAAAAACTCCAATTCTCTATCGAGAAGTGTTGTACTTGATTTTTTCTTCGTATTTGTATGTAGAGAACTCACCAATGTGTCAGAAACTCTTTTCGTATGATAAAACCCTTCTTTAAGTACACTTTTTAATGCCTCTATTAGAATATCAGGATGAATATCTTTTAATAAATATCCTTTTGCGCCATTTCTAATCATTTTTAAAATAGAGTTTTCATTATCATCCATCGACAAAGCCAATACTTTGATACTTGGATAATTTTTTTGCAGCCAATAAGTGGTTTCTGCGCCGTCCATAAAAGGCATATTCATATCCATCAATGCAATTTCAGGTAAGTTAGAACTCTTATCTAATTGTTCTATAAATGTTTTTCCATTATTTGCTTGATGCGTAACTTTAAAATCATCAAAAGTGTCAATAAGACTTTTAAGCGATTGCGCAAAAAGTAAATGATCATCGATTATGGCAATAGAATGTTTACTCATTTTCTTTAGGTAATGGATAGGTTAAAGTTAATAAAACTCCTTTATCTTTTTCAGATTTTAGCTTTAATTCTGCAAATATCAATTTTGCCCTGCTTTTCATATTTAATAAGCCTGAACCTTTCCTGATTGTTTTTTTGTCAAAACCAATACCAAAATCTTGGGCTTTAATCACCAATTTTTCTGGCGTATATGTTACTGTAACGTCCAATTTTGCCGTTTTTGAATGCTTGACAGAATTGGATAAAAATTCTTGTAAAATTCTAAATAAAATTATCTCATCTTTTTGGTCTATGGAAATAGATTCTCCTACTATAGTAAAAGAGGCATTGATAAAATTTAATCTGTTGAACCTATCAATTTCTAATTGTATAGCCTCTTCTAAACCAATATTTTTAATTACTTCAGGATTCAATAACTTTGACAATGTTCTTATTTCTTGTAAACTTTTAGAAATAATTTGCCCTGTTTCATTTACTAGGATTTTTTGTTTTTCTGGGAGGTCAGACTGCAATATATTCAATTGCATCTTAGCAACCGAAAGTAACTGCCCTACATTGTCATGCAACTCCCAACTAATATTCTGTAATGTTTGTTCTTGTGTTTCTAATTGTGATGTGATAATCTCTTTTTCAAACTGTTGTTTGGCTGTTTTTTTCTCGTATAAAAAAGTTACTTTTTTCTTTTGAAAAATGCTAAAAATTATGATGATTATAATTACAAATAAAAGAACAGTTAATGTTGTTATTAAAATTAATATAGTTGTACCTCCTTGTTCCATAATAGAGACACCTAAGTTAAAGAAAGATAACTACTACTCACCAGTAAAGCTTGATAATTTATTTTTAATAATTGTGCGTAGGGCTTTATTATCAAGTAATAATTTATTTTTTACATGAAGAAAAATACTAAATAACACTATCATAGCAATAGTGAATACTAGCACTATGATAGTAGTTGTGATTATGATTAATGTTACTCTTTCTTGCTCCATATAAAACCGAATGTGAAAATTAAATACATTGTAATTGCCAGAATAGTATTTATTAAAAACAATCCATGAATACCTGGGAATAACATATAATCATTGAATTTTAGGGAAAAAGGGATAGTTCCCGAATAATATAATAGAAGGCCTACACTTATCCAAAACAATAATATTTTATGAAAGGCTACTATCTTATCCGATTTCAATAATTCAATAAAATAAAAGAGTACAATTATTATAAGAAAAATTGACCCAACTATTGCTGGGAGTTCAGCCATTTCAAAAAAGAAACTTTGCAGAATATACCAATTGATAATTGTTAAGATAATAAAACTTATAATAAATATCTTAATCCATAGTTTATATTTTTCAGTTTTTATAGCTTTTAGATATATAGAGTAAAGTGTAATAAATGTTACGATCTCTAATAAATTATAAAACCATAAATTAAATTGAACACCATTTTCATCAAAGAAAAGTAGTGCATTAATATTATTTGAACTAACATACCAAATAGTAAATTCTGTAAGTGTGATATACCAAAGTAGTAATAAAAAATACTTTAAATAAGTATGTTTGTATTTATAAAAAAAGATTGTACCCACCACCGCGGCTAATAGCTCAGCAAAGGGCACAAAATATCTAAATATATGTAAAGATATATTATCCATTTACAATATTAATTATTATCTCCTGGTGGGTTTGGAATACCTTTATTCAATAAAAGCCCATCACCATCTTGTATTAAACTAAAAAAACTAGCTTTTTGAACATCAGATTCAGATTTAGAATGCTTTTTAAATTCATCATATAGAAAGATTACCTTGCCTTTTTCCAACGTATACCCAGATTGAATAGTGTCGCCATTTACCACATTTTTCATGGTTGGGGCAACAAAAAATGTTTGATGATTTTTCTTTTTACCACCACCTTTATCTTTATTTACACTAAAATAAAATTGTAGCCTTCTACATCATCTGATTCTTGTTCTATATATTTTATATATGCTTTAATCGTTTTAATATCAAACCAAACTGATCGGGTATCCTTAAAATCTTTGCCATATTTTTTCTTAAGAGTGTCCTTTAAGATTTTGACTCTATCCTTGTCATATTTTTTATACATATCTACAGCATCCTTTAATGGAATGATATGCGTTTTTTTCAATGAATCAATATCACTTTGGGTTATATAGTGAGTTTCATTACCTACTTCTGCACATGAATTGAATAAAATTACAGTCAAAAATAGAAAAAAAATGGAAGTGATAAATGTTGATTTAAAAATAAAATGGTCAAAAGTTTTCATAATAAAATGATTTAAGATTAGATAACTGCAAAGTACTAATAAATAAGAAGATCAAAAAAGGGGATTTTCCCCCTTTTTTATTGGGGAAAAATCCCCCTTAAAATTCAGGCTTTTTCCTCTTGCCTACAATGGAAGAAAAGCTCAAATTTGTAATCGAAAAAGAAAGTGAAAAGGAATGAATGAGGAGTTCCGGTTAGTATAAGTAACAAAGGTTAATATCCTTTCTCCCGCTGTGAAAAGAATAGAGAAAATGGGAAAATTGTTGTGAAAATTAAATTATACCAAATGAATTTCAACTAGTATTTTGATGTTTATTTGGTGTTACTTCACCCTAACCGGAGGGATCTCATTCATTTATTGATAAGCTTACGTACAGTCCTTCATTTCCACGGATATTAAACACGGTGTCATCTTCAAAAATAAGGTATTGTCCTTTAATACCTTTTAATACTCCAGTATAATTTGGAGTTTTTCCAAGATTTAAACTTTTCAATTTTTCAGGATATTGCAACACTGGAAACTCTACAGTCGTTTCTTTAGAATTATTTTCTAAATAATACCGTTTTACCTCTTCAGGAATATGTGCTGATAATTTTTCCTTTTCAATAAGCAAATCAACATCTTCAATACTATTCGTTAACATTTTACGCCAGTTGGTTTTATCTGATACAAATTCTTTTAAAGCAACTTCTGTTACTCCGGCAAGATACCTGTTAGGCACTTCAACAATTTCAATAGCTTCGTGGGCACCTTGATCAATCCATCTCGTAGGAATTTGGTCTTTTCTTGTAACTCCAACTTTTAAATTACTTGAGTTCGCCAAATACACAATATGCGGTTGCAATTGCATTCTTTTTTCATAGGCTAAATCTCGATCTTCTTTATTGAGGTGCGCAGTACTCAATTCAGGGCGTAGTATCCAATCAGCAGCTTGAGGAATTTCAAAAAAACAACTTTTACAAAATCCTTGTCTATAAATGGGTTTGTCTAAATGACAATTTAAACATTCGTATTTTAAAAAAGAGATTTTTAATTTTTTATCTAATATTTGATTCATGTTGATAAAACCATTTTCCATCATCAAATAATACTGAACAGGCGATCCTATTTCTGTACTCATTTTTTTTAATACACCTTTATAAATCATAAATTTTATATTTCAAATCCCAATTTCCAAAAAAAAAACGTTTTTAATTTGGTGCTTATTATTTAGGATTTACTTAGTAACCTGAGTTCGACCTAAGATTTAATATACAGAATCCTAAGAAAAGGTGAGATTTGTAGTGTAAAATTAAAACGAATATCTAGATATTTTAATAATTTTACCCAAAAAGATTGCCTTTTCTTTGAATTTT
>Ga0256847_1000390_pt1 | contig 28707 bp, 20 predicted proteins | sample TeddybearmetaG_FD_189099 | JGI IMG/M metagenome (GOLD analysis project Ga0256847, IMG submission 189099) | Hydrothermal vent microbial communities from East Pacific Rise, Pacific Ocean - Teddybear | ecosystem: Environmental > Aquatic > Marine > Hydrothermal vents | place: Pacific Ocean: East... | reverse complement strand
TCTTAAGCCCGCAAAAGGTTTCACTAATGACATTGCATTGCCTCTTTATCCAGGGTTTGTGGGGGTGCTTAAAAGAAAAATCATCTGGCCGCGTGGTGTTGCGGCCATTCATCATTTCACAGGACTGTGTGCATTTCAAATGGGGGTGTCTGCGAGTTGCTCTAGTGCCAGTATCAACGCTTGTGTGCCAGAGCGGCCATGGCCTTGTGCTTGTACGGCTTGGTAGAGTTGATGAACCAGGGTTAATCCGGGTAAAACCAACTGTCGGCGTTTGGCTTCGTCTAACGCAATGCCCATGTCTTTCACAAAATGCTCAACCAAAAAACCCGGCTCAAAATCGCGCTGTAAGATGCGCGGCGCAAGATGATCCAAAGCCCAGCAAGCCGCAGCACCGTGGCGGATGGACTGTAACATGACGTCCACAGACAAGCCCGCTTGGTGCGCATATAACACACTTTCGCAGACCCCAATCATGCTGCCAGCGACAACAATTTGATTGGCCATTTTGGTGTGTTGGCCACTGCCAGCCGGGCCTTGGTAAATCAAGGTGTCCCCCATCAGGCGGAATAACGGCATGAGTGCATCAATGGCGGATTTTTCCCCGCCGAGCATGATCGAGAGCGTGGCCTTGCGTGCCCCCACATCCCCGCCAGAAACTGGCGCATCAATCGCGTGTATGCCTTTGGCGGTGGCGTCGTGGGCCAGTTCTAGGGCCAAATTTGGTGCCGAGGTGGTCATATCAACGATGGCTTTTGGCTGTGCTTGAGCACAGAAAACGCCGTTCTGGCCCCAATAAATCTCACGCACATCTTGTGGTAAACCGACCATGCTAAACACCACATCACTGTTGGCGGCGACGGCTTCCGGGCTGTCCGCCCAAACCGCACCGGCGCTTTGTAACGCGTGTGTTTTTGCCGGGGAACGGGAATACACCGTGAGCGCATACCCTTGCGCGAGTAAATGCCCACACATGGATTGCCCCATCACCCCGGTGCCAATCCAGCCAATGCGTGTGTGCGCGGTGATCTTCAGTGTTGCTGGTTTCATGGCGCGACAATGTCGGTTTTTATCTGCTCAATAAAAGCCAACACATCGTTGCATTCCTCAGGGGGGAGGTTGAAATGGCTTAACGTGGCCTGTAAATGCTCAAGAAAAATGGCCCAATCGCTGGAGGAGATGCGCATGCCCTGGTGGGTCGTTTTCATGTCGCGCCCTGTGTATAACAGGGGGCCACCCGCATTGGCGCATAAAAAATCAATCAGCAATTGTTTTTCTCGTGCCATGCCATCGGTGCCTCGGTGCGCCCAAAAACGGCCTAAGGTGGCATCGGCGATTAACCGGGGTAATAGGGTGTCTGCGACAGCGGCAATCGCATCGTACCCACCAAGACGAGTATACAATGAAGCTTTCATGTGTTTCCTTTGCGGTATGGTTAGAGGCAGCAGCATATAAAAAGCGTTGCCAGCAATCAATGCCTAACATTAGCCTCAGAATGCGCTGATTGCCAGGCAAGTGTGAACCTTTAATAGATGGGGCATTAGGGATATCAAAGAAAATCTAAGGGAATTTACTATCAGGTGTTGATTATATTATGGATCGATAATATACTTTTCCCACGTTACAGATATTAACGAATTCAACACTCACTAGGGAATAAAACAATGAAATCACTTACAACGTTATCGGCCATTGCTTTAATGATTGCTTCGACTTCTGCATCAGCTTTTTTCTGGGACAACGGTTCAAGCAACTACAATGGCAACAACAACGGCAATGGCGATGCTGCTGGCGACTTCGACGGTCAAATGGGCTTCAACATGAGCATGAAAGCGCACGGACGCGGCAATGCTAACAGCAACGTTCAAGGGAATGGTAGCAGCGAGAATAACGGTACGGACAGCCTCAATGGCAACGGGACTGGAACGGGCAATGGCGATGCTTCTGGTGACTTCGGCGGCGATTTTAGCTTTGGCTTCAGCACTAAAGCACGCGGACGTGGCCATGCTAGCAGCCGATATGAGCAGCAATACCAAGCCACCAAAGATAATGGCACAGCAGACTACGCACAACCCGTGGCACCCGTGGCCCCTGCAGTACCGGTTGCGCCTGCTGAAGTAGAAGCGGTGGCTAAATAAGGTCTTAAGACAGTGACCTGAATGGAAAAGCCGGGGCGTTAGCGCCCCGGCTTTTTTGGGTTCGCCGAGCCCACGCTATGGCTTGAGTTGCAATGGGTCATCCATTATAGTCAGGGCACGCTCGTCATTAGGATCTCTCGGTTTGAAAGACACTGTTATCCTCGCCCTGTTATGGGAAAAACACACGCCACTGCTGCTGCATTATCTTTCAGGCGTCACACCTAGACACCTTGTTTTTTTGAATCACATTGGCGCAGACACGTTGGCGCGTATGCACACGCTCGGACACAAAACCACCGTGTTGAAAGGCAATATTGTGCCTCGCCATGAGCAACAGCGGATTCACAACAGCTGTATTAACATGCGAACTCAGTTGAGGGCGGCTTTTGCCAGCCCCGTTTGGCGTACATTTTGTGACACACAAGGCATTCCAAGTGACAGCACCAGCGCAACCATCACGCAAACGTTAATAACCGATCGATTGTCGATTGCGGCGTCGATTATTCAGGCTTTTGAGGCGATTAACCGCCGCCACTTTATCGAGCTGATGGTGTTGTCTGAAGATGTGACGTATGCCGCACGATGCAGCATTGTGTGGGGCAGAAAAAACCAGATTCCGTCATTACACATACAGCATGGGTATACCGTGGGGTTGGCCTCTGTGCATCGAAACATCTTCGCGGATTATATGACCGTGTTTGGCATTCAAGGGGTGAATAATTTTTCACATGTTGATCCCGCTCGGATTTATGTTGTGGGTCACCATGATTGGGAGGTGTATCGACAGCTGTGCGCGAATCAGGCCAGTATTCGAGCCCAGATTCTGCAAAAATATGCCTTACAGCCGGATATTCCTGTGATCTTGTTTGCGACCACAACGGCGGGGAAATTGTCGGCTTTTTATGCGCAAAACATTCATCAGCAGACGTTGAAAGCCATGTTTTTGGCCAAACAATATTTACTGGCTCAGAATATCCCGATTCAATTGGTGATCAAGGAGCGATTCTCTAATATCGTACATGAGCAAGAAGCGCATATTTGCGCGCAAGTGGCCCATACATGCGGATTCTCAGCCTTGGATTACACCTATACGACGACGGATGTCGAGGCGTTAATTGTGTCTGCGGATGTCTTGGTGTCGAGTGATTCCTCGGTGAATGTTGAAGCCATGCATGCTGGCACGCCCGCAATTAATTTAATCACGCATTTTAGTTTTCAGCGTTATGCGTTATTACATGTTGAAGATGGCGTGATGGATATTTGTGATAATGATGCACAAGCCCTCGCGCAGCAAATACAGGCGGTATTAACGAATCAGGATTATCGGTCACGCATTGTCGCGAAAATGCGCGCGCATGTGACACGCTATAATTTAACCGCACACTCAGGCCATGCGACCGACAATGTGGCCCGCGTGATCACGTCGTTATGCCGTTGATGTCGGCCGGTTTAGAGGCGTTTGCACAGCGGCTGGCGGATAAAACCCGGCACCATCCGATGGTGATTCATCTGAACCCTATTGGTTTGTTTCGGTTGGGGCACAACAACCGCACAAGATTGGCTGCGTTTGATGCATTTTTAAGCTGTGTTGAGGCATCTGGTGGGCAGTTATTCATACCGACGTATTCCTACAGTTATACCGCGAATAAGCCATACGATGTGTTACATACGCGGTCAAGTTTAGACGCGGTTTCGGAGTATGTGCGGCAGCAGCATGCGCCACAAAGAACGTATGACCCGCTATTTTCTTATGTGCAGTTCGGTGATTTTTTGGCGCACAAACATTATACGATTAGAGACCATAATAGTTTTGGCGCAGGCTCTTTGTTAGAGGCGGTATTTGAGGCGGATGGGTATATCGGTTCTTTGGGGCATACGCTGGGTTTTTGGACAGAAGTGCACTATATCGAGCATCAATTACGCATGCCTTATCGACAAGATAAATGTTTTTCTGGCACCACAAAAATGCCTGACAACAACCCAGTCCCCAGCCAAACAACCTTTTATTGTCGTGATCATTCGTTTAATTTGGGGGTGGATTTGAGCCGCATGGCAAAGGATTTAATGCGAGAGGGTAAAATCTATATTTGGAAAAATGAGGGGGTCGATTTTCAATTTGAGGTGATCAAATTTAAAGCGTTGTTTCAATTTTTACAGGGTAAATTACAGGCTGATCCAATGTATCTGTGCATTGGTCGGGATCAAATTCGGTCTTATTAAAGCGCCGCTTCTGGCATGCGTTCAAGCAATTGTAAATCCACCAACTGGCGTACGATGGGTAACAGGTCTTTGGCATATAAGCCGATGTGATCGGCGATATCGATGAGGTCGGAGACGCCATCGGCATACGCGATGAGGTTGCGGATATCGCGGATATTGGGCATGGCACCCAAACCGTGGCGGCTGCGCTGAGGTTCGCATAAGACGGTGGTGCGATAATACGCATTGTGTTCAAGCAGGGTTAAACACTCACAATACAGCGCATAACTGCTGTGTAAACCTTGCGCAGAGATAAACGACATATTATCTAATGACGTATGGTATTCAGGATATGTGCCGTACTTTGAACGTGTGATGGCACACACGGGCAGATCCACACCAGGGCTGCAATATTGCCGCTCATCACTGCCACGCGCTAAAAAATCATAGGTTGTATAGTGTTTGGCCACATGGGTCAGCACGTGTTTGGCGATTTTGTCGGCGTAGGTCTGGCCGCTTTTCGATTGGATATGCGCATAAGTGCGCGTGTCACCCAAACAGGTGAGCACAAACCCGGCCAAGGTATGGCGTTGCATGTGGGCCAAATGGCGGCTCAGATAGGTAATGGCACCAATGGTTTCGACCAAAAATACAATGCGGTAGGTGTACCGTCGGGGTTGTTGTTGGAGCCATTGTGCCAGCGCGGTGGTCACCACCGGGCCGGACAGTTCGTTGTTGGCCATGGAGGGGTGGCATACATACGTGGAGAGCAGAATTTCTTGGGTGCATTGGCCGGGGATAATCAATTCCCCATAAGTCAGGCTGCCCGGTGCTAACGTGCTATCAATTTTAACGTGGTATTGGCCCGGCTGTAGGCGCTCACGCTGGGCGTGGGTGAGGCAAAACCCCCAACGTTTTTCATAATAAGAGGTGACATAAGGAATCGCGTTGGGTTGTTCTGGCAAAGAATATAAATGTGGTTGTAACGCTGCCAAGTCCATGTGGGTGTCGATGGGGATGGCGTAGTTCATCACGTGTAGATTGGATTGTTTAAAGTCGATGAGGCGTTGACCACTGGCATCTTTGACGAAAGCATCGGTAATATTCCACTCATCAGGAATGATCCAATCGAAGGCGCGTGTGCCGCTGGGCACTTCAATGATGCGTAAGTTGGGTAGCTGTTTTTTTAAGTAGTGCAGCGTCTGCCGTACGCCGTTGCCGGTAATGCTGCGGCAGATCGGGAAGAGGTCGTCCGCCCACTGATACATCTGTTGGCCCATGTCTTTCATTGGCATTTGGCGACTGTTTGTGGGGGGAGAAAAAGCGTGATCATGATGGCCGCATCGCAGTTGAGTGGCCCCGTATTTTACGATAATTACACAGAAAACCAAGGCAATTGTGTCGACGTTGGTGGCTTTAATCGGTTTATCCTGTTTTTCGTCGCGGCCTTTTTGCACCAGAGTGGGGGTTTTATGCTATACCAATATCAAGCAATCACGGTGAGCATTAGCGTATGTCTCAAGACCTCCATCAGTGTCATTATGTCGATTTAGCCGGACATCGTTGCCTCGAAGCATCCGAACAGCATGGCGTGTGTTTTTGGCATGACCGCACAGCGCCTAAAACGGCCCCTGATATTAAACAGCGCCTGGAAGTGGTGGTGAAATCCGGTCGTTCCTTAGCTGGGTTTGAACTCAAAGGCGCGGATTTGCATCACATCAAATTGGTGTGTCCAGGGGCGAGCACTGGCCTGGATCTATCGGGCGCGGATTTTTACCATGCGAATTTAACCGGTGCGCACCTGTTTCAAGCAAATATGCAAGGCTGTTCTTTGATGAAAGCCGATTTAAGTCACGCCAATTTAAATTGCGCCAATCTCCAAGAAGCCAATTTATTGGGCACCGAGTTTGAAAAAACTAAAATTGAAAACGTGCAGTGGGGGGCACATGTCACCCAGGAAAAGAAGGGCCGTGCCGCGTTAAAAGCCGGTGACCATGAAACCGCCATGGACTTTTTTCAACAGTCTGAAGAGGTGTATCGTAACTTACGGAAGGTGGCGGAATATCGGGGCTTGTTTGAACATGCCGGGACATTTTTTCATCACGAAATGACCATGCGCCGCTTTCGCATGCCGCGTTTCTCGTTTGCACGTATGGTGTCTAAACTGGTGGATCTGTTTTGTGGTTATGGGGAAAAACCGATCAATGTGATTGTGTTCTCTTTGTTGCTGATTTTTGTCTGTGCCATCATTTATTTTATGATGGGGATTATGGGCGCTGACGGAGAGATTATTTTTCAGCAGGCACACAGCCTGACTCAAAATGTCACCAGTTTTTTATATTGCATTTACTTTAGTGTGGTGACCTTTACCACCTTGGGTTACGGTGATATCTCACCGATTGGTTGGACCCGCATGACGGCATCGACCGAGGCTTTTATGGGTTCGTTTATTCTGGCTTTATTTGTTGTTGTGTTTGTGAAAAAAATGACCCGTTGAGGCTTGGTGGTTGACGGCTTCTGGGGTCATCCTGCGCTTACGTGCTGCTGGCAAACAACCGATAAGCCGGATTATCGGTTTCTTCTTGATAGTGGTAACCCAGCGTGTGTAAAAAATCCCCAAAAGCTTGGCCATCATGTTTGACCACCTGAATGCCGATCAATACACGGCCAAACGCGGCGCCGTTATTTCTATAATGAAATAAACTGATGTTCCAACGTTTGCCCATTTGAGTTAAAAACGTCATCAATGCGCCAGGCCGCTCTGGAAACTCAAAACGAAAAATACGCTCATGGGTGAGCCCCGGCGCATGCCCGCCGACCATATAACGAATATGCAATTTTGCCATCTCGTTATCGGATAAATCGACAACGGGGTAGTCTTTCTCGTGTAGCCGATCCATCACTGTTTGCATGTCATTCGGGCTGCGTAATTCAATCCCCACAAACACATTGGCGGTGTGTTTATCCGCAAAGCGGTAGTTAAATTCTGTGATGCCCATTTTACCAATGGCACGACAAAATGCGATAAAGCTACCGGGGACTTCAGGAATGGTGACCGCAAACAAGGCTTCTTTCTGTTTGCCTAATTCTGCGCGTTCGGCGACATGTCGTAAACGATCAAAATTGATATTCGCACCGCTTTCAATGGCCACAAAAGCTTGACCGGTGGCCTGCGTGCGCTGGATGTATTTTTTCACCCCGGCAACGGCTAAAGCCCCTGCGGGCTCTGCAATGCCTCGGGTATCATCAAAAATGTCTTTGATGGCGGCACAAATTTCATCGGTATTGACCAAAATCACCTCATCCACGGTTTCTTTGGCCACCCGAAAGGTTTCTTTGCCCACTTGGCGAACGGCCACACCATCTGCAAAAATGCCGACTTGTTTTAACGTTTTACGGCGGTTGTGTGTTAATGCCAGGTGTAAACACGCGGCATCTTCTGGTTCAACCCCAATGATTTTAATTTCAGGTCGCACATATTTGACGTAAGCGGCCACGCCAGCAATTAACCCACCGCCGCCAACGGGCACAAAAATGGCCTCTAAATCGCCCGTATGTTGGCGCAAGATTTCCATCCCGATGGTGCCTTGCCCGGCAATTACCTCCGGGTCATCATACGGGTGTACATAGGTCATGCCTTCGTCTCGGGCGAGTTGTGTGGCATAGACCTGTGCTTCATCGTAAGTATCTCCGCGTAAGATCACTTTGCCACCAAAGTGGCGAACCGATTGGACTTTGATTTCTGGGGTGGTGGTGGGCATGACAATGGTGGCTTTCATGTTTAAATGACGGGCTGACATGGCCACGCCTTGCGCATGATTACCCGCCGACGCGGTGACCACGCCACGTTCGCGTTGTGCGCTGCTTAACGACACCATTTTGTTGTAGGCGCCTCGAATTTTAAACGAAAAAACGGGCTGTAAATCTTCCCGTTTTAGGTAAATTTGGTTACCACAGCGTTTGGAGAGCCATTTGCTCAAATGCAAGGGTGTTTCTTTGATGACATCATAAACACGTGCTCGTAGTATTTTATCAATATAAGAAAACGGCATAACATTCCTGATTGGTGGCAAGTCAGTGACAGACTGAAAAAACATCGGTATTCTACCAATATTCGATCATTGGCCAAATAAAAAAACATAAAAAGGTCAATCCTCTTTCAACCGTTGGTAAAGGACATCACATGTCACAAGATGAAAAAAAACAACGCGCAGCACAAGCTGCTATCGAATATGTCGAAGATGGCGCAATTATTGGGGTAGGTACGGGGTCAACGGTGAATTTTTTCATTGATGAGTTGGCCAAGATCAAACATCGGATTGAAGGCGGTGTATCGAGCTCTGAAGTCTCTTCCGAACGCATGAAAAAACATGGCATTCCCGTCTTTGACTTGAATGCAGCGGGGGATTTGGATCTGTATGTGGATGGTGCCGATGAATCCAACGCTTTATTACACCTGGTGAAAGGGGGGGGCGGGGCGTTAACACGGGAAAAAATTGTCGCGGCCGCGAGTAAAAAATTCGTTTGTATCGCCGATGAGAGCAAATTGGTCTCGGTCTTGGGCAAATTCCCCTTGCCGGTTGAGGTGATTCCGATGGCGCGCAGTTATGTGGCGCGTGAATTGGTCAAATTGGGGGGGAACCCCATTTGGCGGGAAGATTTTACCACCGATAATGGTTGTCAGATTCTAGATGTACACAATCTGGAAATCATGGAACCGAAAGTCATGGAAACGACCATTAACCAAATTGCTGGAGTGGTGACGGTGGGGTTATTTGCTCACCGAGGGGGCGATGTGCTGATTCTGGGCACGGCGGACGGTGTGAAAACCCTCACGGTGTAATCCCTCCCAACCGATTGATTGAAGCATAACCGCCAATCGTGGCTGTATGAGGCAAGCGCAATGAGTGATTTTATTCCTTATTTAAGTGATGTTTTTGTCACTTTTGGCTCGATTCAATCCCGTAAAATGTTTGGCGGTTATGGTATTTATCATCAAGGCGTGATGTTCGGGCTGGTGGCGGAAGACACGTTGTATTTAAAAGCGGATGACAACACCGCCACTCAGTTTGTGGCGCAAGGTTTGCCACCATTTACTTATCAGAAAGGTGACAAAACCTTCAATCTGTCTTACTACCAAGCGCCGGAGGCCATTTACGATGACCCTGAGGCGGCGGCCACATGGGCGCGCTTGGCCTTTGAGGTGGCGCAAGCCGCCAAAGCACGCAAACCACCAAAACGTCGGAAAAAAGCGGTTTAATGCGCTTTGGTTGAAAGGTTGTCCGGTAAGAATGAAGCTGATTCTTGAATTAATGAAATTATCAATAGACAGCCGATTGCTTCTAAAGCTAAACCATACCAAGTAAAACAAGTCAGAAATATAATTGTAAAATATTGTTTGGGTGATACAAATGTCGAATAAATATGAAATGATTGTGTATTGGAGCGATGATGACAACTGTTTTGTGGTCGAAGTGCCTGAACTATCGGGATGCATGGCTGATGGTAGCACCTATCAAGAAGCAGTATCAAATGCAGAAATTATTATTGAAGAATGGATTGAAACTGCAATTGAACTTAATCGTAAAATTCCTCAGCCTAAAGGAAAATTAATGTATGCCGAGTAATAAATTAATAACAAATTAAATAATTTTCTAGTTATGAAAAATAGGTGGTTGCTAAATGTCGATAGTTTATGGCGGTTGCGCAATGCCATACCCGTTCTAGTTAGGCGTTTACTAAACCATGGAATATGAGCAGCATTATGTAGAAATTGCACTGAAAGCAGTCAAACGTGCGTGTCGGAATGTCAGCCTGCTATTTTGGATGTTAAATTTCTTCGCTCCACTTTATACAGTAAAAATTAAATATTTATAATCAATATATTAAATAGGGTAAATTTTAAAAAATGAAAATATTGCTGGTTACTGCTGGGTACTCAATTTTTGATGCCAAAGGGCAATTGAACAGTTTTCTTGCCTATCTAACTGAAAAAAATCTTACCAATAAAGGGTATAAGGTTAAAATTTCAGATGTAACAAAAGATACATGGGATGTAGACAGGGAAGTCGCCAAAATTTTGTGGGCTGACGCCATTATCTATATCACACCGATTATGTGGTTCAATATGCCTGCTCCCATGGTGAAGTGGCTTGATGAGGTTCTTCTGTATGAAAAAACGTTTATTATTACTGAAGAATATGGTGAGGGTGGTCAGGTTCCAGCGGACAAATTCATGATCGTTACCACCTCCAATCTGAAAAGTAGTGATTTAGGTAAAGGCGCCGTGTTAAAAAATGCACCGCATATTGATGATCTTTTGCGCCCTCTTATTTATACAAATATTTATCTGAGTATTCGGGATCAAGTTCCAACATTTCATGCTGGGAATGTTATTGCAGGGGATACCGGTTGGATTGAAGAATCCTATATAAAACATCTCAATACTCATTTTGAGCAGGTATAACGATTTGGATGACCACATTAACCTGGCGACTGCATCAACGCCATATATTCTTTCGTCCAGTCGGGTACTGTGAGTGGACGATTTAATTGGTCCCCCCTACAGGTCAAAAAATTATGCAAGACGTACAAATAAAGGATGATGTAGCTTTCCTGTTAAAAGAACTAGCGGAGCGTGAGCATATTTCAGCGACAGAGCTTATTGGGCAACTCATAAAATCACATCAATCAGAAATAACTAAACGTGATGAATTAAAAGAATTTTTCAAGTCTTACCAAAAAGATTTTGAAGGCTTTAAATTTAATCGAGAAGAGGCGAATCAGCGGTAATTTTAGTGACACAAATATCATTATTTTAACAAGTATAAGAATAAGTATAAAAATAAGTATAAAAATAACTTAGAGGAAAATATATTTTAGTGTGTTATCTCACACAAATGTCGTTGTTGATGTTTTTTACTCCGGCATTGATTCATCAATGCGTCTTTTCAGCCCAGAATGTCGCCATGAACGGGCATTGATGGCGGCTTGCCATACGGATTCACTGCCAATAATGTAAAGGTGCTGTTTGGCCCGAGTTAAGCCGGTGTAGATCAGTTCTGGGCTGAGGGCTCGATGCGCTTGGCGGGGTAAGATCAGGGCGACATTGAGAAATTCTGAGCCTTGTGTTTTATGAATGGTCATGGCGTAGACGGTTTCATGTAACGGTAATCGGGCTAAACTGATGCGACGAAACTGGTCGGTTTCCGTTTCAAACCAGGCCCATAAGGTGCCTGCTTGATCTGGCCAGATGAGGCCGACATCCCCATTAAATAGGGATGTGGCGTGGCTGTTTTGTCGCACCATGACTGGGCGACCGGGATAATGTGCGCCGGGGCGAATGTGTCGGTTTTGTCGGTTTAATTGTTGTTCGATGCTTGTGTTCAACTGTTCAACCCCGCGCTCGCCAATGCGGGTTGGGACTAAAATCCGAAAATCCGCCAGTGCAAGAAAGGCTGTGGTTAAGTCTGGCGCAGTGGATAGGCGTAAAAAATAGTGTGTGCAGGCTTGTGCCAGCCAAGTGTCAAATAGGCGGTCGGGTAAGTAACTGAGGCCGCCGGGTTCGGGATGTTGAAATTGTGGCTGGGTTTGTTCATGGCGCTGTAGCCTGGACCAACTGTGTTGGGCATGTGTGCTTGAAATGACTTCGCGGGCAATGGCGGCGATTTCTCCCGCAAATCGGTGGCTGTGTGTTAATAAGGTTAAATGGCTGTAACGGCTGTTGGGATCCTCTGGCACGGTTTGTCCGCTGAGTGCTTGAATGTGTTGCGCTACCGTCGTCGTATAACCCGGATGTTGGGGGCAGGTGATGTCTGCCAGCACACTGCCGGTTTCGACCGAGGGGAGTTGCTCGGCATCCCCGAGTAAAATCAGTTTGGCGGTTTTCGGTAAGGCCCGGAGCACGCGCACCATCATCGGTAAATCAATCATTGAAACTTCATCAATCAGCAGGACATCACAGGTTAACGGCTGGGTTTCGTCGTGACTCAGGCGCAAACTCTGTGGTCGAAAACCCAATAACCGATGTAAGGTCATGGCTTGCTCTGGAATGGCGTCGATAATGTGTGCATCAATGCCTTGTGCGCGTAAATCGCGCTTCGCGTGGGTGATGGATTCTTTTAAGCGTTGTGCGGCTTTACCGGTGGGGGCGGCCATGAAAATGTTTAACGGGGTTTGATTGACCGCTTGTAATAACGCGAGTAAACGGGTGACGGTATAGGTTTTGCCGGTGCCCGGCCCGCCGCTGATGATGCTTAAACCGCGCCCAAGCGCATTGGCAACCGCCACTTGCTGCCAATCGGGGAGGGCGGATGTTGTACTCGGTGCTGGGAATAATTGAGTCAATAGGTGGCTGGCGAGGGCGTGTGCCTCGGGTGTTAATGGCACCATGGTCATGCGCTGCTTGAAGGCTTCAGCGACGTGGCATTCAAATTGCCAGTAACGCCGCCAATAGAGTGCGCCATGCTCGAATACGACCGGTGATGGGTCGTCTGGGTGTACGGCTACGGTCGCTAAACATGCCTTTAGGCTTGCCTCTGATGGGAACGTATAGCCGTTTTTGTCGCTGTCCGGTGCGGCCCAAAGCGTTTGTGCCGCGACTTGCTGTAATGGCAAACAGGTATGCCCGTGTCGCAGCGCCCATTGCACCGCCAAGAGTAAGTGGAATAGCGGCTCGGCCTCGGGCGCGTTGAGTGTTTGGCTGAGGTGATGCGCCATAAAGTAATCGATGGCTTCAATGTCATCCAGTTGTTGTTGGCACGCGCCACTGTCTGCATACATCATGCGCGTTGCTCCTGGGGTTGCTCCGCTTGAAAGAGGTGGTCTAGTTGGGCCAGTAACGATGCGGGTATTGCGGTGTGAAAGATGCCGCTATAATCGGCGGAGAGTGCATGCATGCCGCGCAAATATAAATAATAGACCCCCCCAAAATGCTGTGCTGGGTCGTAGTCCGGTAATCTCACCGCAAGATAACGGTGCAAGGCTAAGCTGTAGATCAAATATTGTAAGTCATAATAGTGGTCTTGGTTATTGTGTTTTAAGGCTTGCCAATGGTAGTCCTCAACTTGGTCTCCAAGGTGTGTGGACTTATAATCGGCCACATAAAAACGCCCGTCATGTTCAAAAATCAAATCAATAAAACCATGCATCATGCCGTGCAAATGTGTGCTGCCCGGTAAATAGACCGGTTGTTCGCAGCCTCGGTGTGTTTGTAGGCAGGCGCTGAGGTCGCTTAAAGACACTTGCTGCATGGGGAAATAAAATTCTGTTTCTCTTAACGTGTGTGACCAACTTAAACAGGACAGCGAAAACGGCGTATCGTCGGCGGTGCCAATGTTCGGTAGAGGGGCGTCTAAACAGGACTGTAACCATTGCGTGAGTGCGACTTGCTGGGTGCTTTCCAAACCGCCAAAACGGCGCAGAGGCACGGCCAATGGCCAGTCATTGGGGGCTTCAAAGTTGGTTTGTTCTAAGATGTCATGTAACAGATTGCCGGCATCGGCCCCTTTGCGTAAGGTAAAACGCAAGGCTGAGCTGGGGGGGGCGGAGTGGTTCAGGGGGGTGCTTTCGTCGGCCCGGTCTTTTTGCTCTTGGCGGCCCGGATGGGTGCCTCGTACCAACGCAGAAAAAGAGCTTAATGACCAGTGATCCTGTGTTTGATGCTGGCGTTTGGCCACCACCCACGGGGCCGGGTCGGCAGCGTTTGTCTGGCGTTCGAATATCGGTTGTGGTTCGACAGCAATGGGAATCAGCGCGCTGCTGCCTTCTGTTGTTTGCATGAAGGTGTGTAAACTGGTTGCCCAGTCATCTACGGCCGCTAGCTTTAAGGTCAGGCCTAAAGGCGAGCGGTGGCTGTTGGGTAAGGGCGCCACGCCCACATAACACCGGTGGGTTGCGCGGGTGATGGCGACATACAGCAGCCGAATAGATTCTGCGTGGGTTTCGGCGGTGACGGCATCCGTGGCGGTTTGATCTTTCCCGACTAAGCGTTTCAGTTGGTGCGTTTCTGGCACATGATATTCGAAGTATTCTGCGGTGCTTTGACCTTGGCCAAGGGGGGCTTTGTAGTGGCTGGCAAAAGGGATGAAGACAATGGGGTATTCTAAACCTTTTGCGCCGTGCTGGGTCACAATGCGGATGAGGTTGGCATCACTTTCCAAGCGTAATTGTGCGTCGTTTTGTGGGTTATCCGCTTGGCATTGATAGTCGAACCATTTTAGCAGTTGTTGGGGGTGTTGGTGTTGCCGAGCGGCTTGTTGTAATAATTCGGCCAGGTGGATCATATTGGTTAATGCGCGCTCATGCTGTGCTGGGTGGGGTTGGTATGTTTGCCCAATCAGCTGCATGATCATGCTCATGCAGCCTTTTTTAAGCCACAAGGTGCGTAACATTAAGGCTTTATCGCGCTGTTTTTCCCAGGTGTGTTCGCTGTGTTGTGCATGGTATGCGGCCAGTTGCTGTGTGTCTCCCCCCATTAATGCGGTGGATAACGCGCTAATCAGCAAAGTTTCGTTTTCTAGTTCTAAAATACCCCGCAGCACCAAACGTAATTCTTGCGCTTGTTCGCTGTGAAAAATATTGTCCTTGGCGCTCAGGTATACCGATGGAAAACCAAACGTGCTTAAGGTGTTTTGTAGGGTGCGTGCTTCGCTGCCTGTGCGCACCAGAATGGCGATGTGTTGTTCTTGTAAGGCTGCGCCATCCAGCTGTACTTCGGCCAATAAGCGGCTGATTTCTGCCACGCACCAATGCGCTAAACCGGCGTGCCAGTCGGCGCTTGTGGGGAGGCCTTTTTTGCCACTGGGGTTGGCCACTTCGGCTAACCACGCATAGTTGATGGCGGCGAACTGTGTTTGGGGATCCTGTAGGGGTAATTTGGCCGCCGGTGCGTTTTCGGTGGCTTGAATGGGCTGGTAACCAATGTTGTAGCCAAACACGTCGTGTTGGCTGGGTTCGGTCAGCGGGCCACCCCAAAATAAGCGGTTATAAGCCGTCACCACGCCCTCAACAGAACGCCAGTTTGTGTCCATATGCCAATGATAATCGGCTTGTTCACGGGCCTGTAAGTAGGTGAAAATGTCGCCCCCTCGAAAGGCATAAATGGCTTGTTTGGGGTCACCAATCATAAATAAGGCGTGTTCTGGCGCATGGTTTGGATACAGCGTTTCTAAAATGGCATATTGATGGGGGTCGGTATCTTGAAATTCGTCCACCAACGCGACCGGGTACTGGCTGCGTAATGCGTCGATCAAGGGTTGGCCTGTGTCCGCTTGAAGGCGTTGGCTGAGGTAGGTGATGAGGTCATCAAAATCCATCAGTGCGCGTTGACTTTTGGCTTCGGCAAAGCTGTTTCGAATGGTGCTAATGCCCTCAACCACTACTTGCGCGCTTAATGCTGCTTGATGTGCAGCTAGCGCGTTTTGGTAAGGTTTTAAGGCTTTGTTGTAATTTTTCTTAAATTCATAAACCGGCCTTAATAAGGTTTTGATGCTGGCGTATGCTTTTTTTGCAAGGCGTTTTTGCTGTAAAAAATCCCCTTGTTTTTGCGAGCAAGCGCTGAGGCGCTCATCGGCGAGCCATGCGCACAGTGCTTGCCAGCCAGTGGTTAAGGTGTTGGTGGCGTCGTGGGGGGTGATGAAATCCGCCCTAATCTCGGCTTCATGTGTTTTTAATAAAGCCAGTATGGTTGTTTTCTGTTGGTGATGATCGCTTAAAAAAGCGTGGTCTACGGCTTTATCCTCAATCGCTTCTAGAGGCCCAGAGGTATTCAGTGCGCGCAAAAACACCTGTAAAAAGTGTTCGGGGATGTGCCAGCCTTTGGCGCTTAATAAGGCAAACTGGGTTTCATCCAAAGCCACGGTGCGTAACCAGTCACGCACGGCTTCAAGTAAAATCGCTTGGCTGTCTGCGGCCATGGATAAGTCCATGGCCAAGCCACTGGCAAAAGCTTGCCGACTTAATGCACGGCTACAAAACCCATGGATGGTGAAAATGGCCGCTTCATCTAGCTCTAATAAGGCGGGTCTTAATTTTTGTGCGGCGCTTTCTTTGCTGTATTGGGTGTGCATGGCGATAAAAAATGGGTCGGTGGTGACCAGCGTATCCCAGTTTAAGAGGGCATCTCGCAGTGTTTGGTCAATGCGAGCACGCAGCTCTTCGGTGGCCGCTTTGGTAAATGTCATGACCAAAATTTGTTGCACACTTAAGGCTTTTTCTAGCAGTAAACGCAAATAAATGCGGGTGATGTTATAGGTTTTTCCGGTGCCGGCACTGGCCTCAATTAAGTGGCGACCGGATAATGGGATGCTTGCCGGGTCAAGGTTTTGGGGGGGCGCAGGCATTAGGGCACCTTCTGTAAATGTTGGTATATGGGCTGATACAGCTCGGATATCGCGTGATGGCGTGCTGTGGTCAGTTCTGGGTATTCTGGATAAAACCAATGGAAGTATGCATCCGCCTCAAGACCCGGTTGGGTGCGGCTATTTTTGATGATTTTGTGCCAGTGTTGGGTGTGTGTTTTGCCCGGTGATGTCGGTTTAATGTCGGGGGCTTCTGTCGCCTGTTGGCATAACTGTTTGCCCAGGGCTGCGTGGATTAAACTGGGCTGGCATAAGCCGTGTTCCCATTGTGTCAGGAGCGCCTGTAAATACCGCTTGGCCTGATCGGGTTCCAACGGGGACAGCATCGACCATTCCAGCGTCAGGGTTTTGAGGTCGGCGAAAAACAATGCATGTGTTTCAATCGGCTGCCCGGCATGTTGGGTTGCGAGCAGATGCATTAACCACAAACGCACATCATCTTTGGCTTTGCGCGTACTCGGCCGCCACAGCAGCAGTTGTTTGTCCTGAAGCAGCCAGGGCAGTTTGGCCCGCACTTGAATGGACGCCAGTGTGAGGGTGACGGTTTCGGGGGTGATCTCACCTTTGTCTATAATCGCTTGGCTCAAACACGTGGCTTGTTCCGCCCAGGTTGTTAGGTTTGCCGCCGTGACCGGGGATTCGGGTAATTCGCCACTGATTTGATGGCGTAAGCGTGCGTTCTCCAGTGTTTGCCCGGCCAATAAACAGTGGCAAAATTGTTCCCGAATGTGATACTCGCTCAACCCGTGTGCGGCAAATGGTTCGGTATCTTCAAGTGCGTTGTCTGCGGCTTGAAAGGTTAACTTTAAGCGTTCAGTGGCAAAACTTTTTAAGGGGTTGTCGAAAAATTTTACCAAGCTTTCTACCGCGATGGGGGCTTCTGGAGGCGGTAATGGCGGTAGCACTTGCACATTTTGGCGGGCCACCCCCGGTTCGATGACGCGCCGCCAGTGGGGGTCAAAACTGCTGTTTGGGCCTTGGTAACAGGCGGGGCTGAAGGGGTGTAAGGGCAATTCAGTGTGTTTGTGCCAGGCATAACAGCGCGCTAAATATTGCTTTAATTCGGTTAAAACCAGGCTCGGTTGGCGTACATTGTTGGTGTGAATGTCCCGCCCTTGGTAACTCAAATATAACTTTTCACGGGCTGAAATTAAGGCTTCTAAGAATAAATAGCGGTCATCCCCCCGGCGCGAGCGATCCCCTGGCCGTGTTTGGCTTTGGCTCATTAAATCAAAGCTCAGGGGGGTATTTTGGCGCGGGAACTGGCCATCATTTAAGCCCAGGATGGCGATGACTTTGAACGGAATGCTGCGCATCGGCATCATCGAGCAGAAGGTGATTTGCCCGGTTAAAAAGTGATTGCCGCTATCCGGTAAGCCAAAACGATGCTGTAAATAGTGTCGCATGACCAAAAAATCAATCGGGTCTGTGTGGTCTGCTTGGGCGGCATTTTCTGCAAATTCATTGATGACTTTGCGAATCAATGCATCCGCATCTTGTTCTTCTGGGTGAATCTGAAAAAAACTGTCGCTCAGTTCTAATAAATATTGCCGCCATTGTTCCGCTGTGCGTGCCTGTTGTAATCGTGTGCTGTGCACTTTAAAACGTTCTAATAGCTGCATTAAGCGCCCGAGTAAAATGGCCTCTTGTCCTTCTACCAGTGGCAATAATAAACGGTGTTGATCAATGACTTCGGTATCACTGTGTGCAAACCCGAGTAATAAGCGCTCTAAACCCCATTGCCAAGTAAATAGCGGGCTCGCATCAGTCAGGCCGATGGTGTTTTTTTTGTGGGTGAGATCACGCCCCCAGTGTACGCAAGCGGTTTGTAGCCACCATTCAATGGTTTCTAATTCGGCTTGTACAAAACCAAATTTGGCTTGTATCGCCGGTAGGTGCAGATAATCTAAAATTTTATTGATTTCAAAACGGCTGTCTGGCAATTGCAGTAGGTCAATAAAGGTGCCGATTAACGGTTCCGCATTCATCAAGGTTCGATCCGCAATAGAGCACGGCAGCCGTCGTGTATCCTCATCCCACGGGCGGCGAAAGACGGCTTCGATATAGGGCGCGTAATCCTCAATGGCCGGGCACATGACCACCACATCTCGGGCTTGCCAGTCCGGGTGTTGGTTAAATTGGTGACATAAATAGTCATGTAAGGCTTGAATCTCTCGTAACGCGCTGTGGCTGGAGCAGATCACAATGCTGTCATCTGTTGCCGCTGGGGGAGGCTGTTGTGCTTCGGAGAGGGTCAGGATGTCTTGTTGTATGGCCATCAATAGGCTGGGGTCGGTCGTGGCACCCTCTGCGCTGGGGTTATCGCCTTCATCAAAGGCGCTGATCTCATATCCTTCGACGCTTTGTAATAAATTAAAGAAGGCTTTGCCTTGTTGCCCAAGGTTGGCCAGCAACGCATTTTGTTTTTCTGTGTCGGTATTGTCTAACCAATGTGTGATTTTTTGTTGGCGTAGGTGTAAGGCTTGGGTTTTATCACTTTTCACTTCACCCCAAAATTCAACGCAGGGGTTCAGGTAAAACACATGGATGTTACACGCGCCATGCGCAGAGAGGGCATTAAAAAATGCCAGGGTTTGTGGGGCCATGGTGTTGATGGCAAAAATCATAATCTGTTTGGGTAAACGCTGGCCGTGATAGTGCGGTAATGCTTCAATGGCTTTTTGCTGCAACATTAAAGGGTGGCAGGGCGCTTGTTCGACCAACCGACGCCATAACCACGCTTGCCATTGGGCCACGGTTTGGTCAATGTTGCCGTGGCTGGGGTCGAGGTTTTTATGCGCACCCCAAGTGATTAACCAGTCCGGTCGAAAGAGCATGTATTGCTCAAAGATACTGGCCAGGTGGCTGGCCAATTGAAAACGTTTGAGTGTGTCCGGTTGTGGGCTGTCACCGGCCCAATATTGGCAAGGTTGGGCACAGTCGGGGTGGGTGATGAAATCGGCTTGGCTCATGATGGTATCTAAACGCCAAGCCAGCACTTCCCCCCGATACGGGGAGTGTTTGGGGATAGACTCTGTACCCAATAAGGCGCGGGCCAGCTCCCACATAAAACTGCTGGGCATTTGAAACTGATAATTCATGACAACGCCTTGCAGCTTGGCCAGCTCCAGATTCAGCCAATGCTGCATGCCTTTGCTTTCGAGTAATACCGTATCGGGCGTTAATATGGCGCTGTCTCGCTGTACGTTTTGTACCGCAGCCAACAGTTGAACCAAGTCTTCCATTTTGTTTGAGGGGTAAACGGTGAGCACAGGATGCCTTTTTTAAGGTTGGGGGGTGAGGTTTTGGCATCCTGGCCCGGTCATGCGGCTTTTGCCCCCGGCGATGGGGTGAATGCTAATTTGTGTCCCGATGCGTTCTTTTAATGCCGATACATGTGAGATAACACCAATCAGTTTGCCTTCTTGTTGCAAGCTGGATAGTGTATCCAACGCGGTTTCTAAGGCATTTTCATCTAAGGTGCCAAAGCCTTCATCTAAAAACAAAGAGTCCACGCGGACTTTGTGGCTGGCCATTTTGGACAAGCCGAGGGCCAAGGTCAAACTGACAATAAAACTTTCGCCGCCGGATAAATTTTTGGTGCTGCGAATTTCACCGGCTTGGTAGTTATCCACCACATTCAGGGCTAATGGTTGTGCTTCATCGCGGATTAACAAATATCGATCCGTCATTTTTTCAAGCTGTTTGTTGGCTTGTGAGACCATCAGTTCAAAGGTAATCCCCTGGGCAAAGTTGCGGTATTTTTTGCCATCGGAAGAGCCAATCAAGTGGTGTAATTTATCCCAGTGTGTGCATTCGGTTTGTTGCGCATCAATCCGGCTTTGTTTTTCTTGGATTTTGGCTTTGGCGGCGATATCGTCCGTCAATTGATGTTCTAACTGGGCGATGCTTTGGCGGATTTGGGTCAGTGTGGTGTTCAGTTCTGCGTGTATTGGCTCCAGTTCAAGCAAAGTTGAGGGCGTGACTTGTTTGTCTTGTTCTAAAGCCAGGCGCGCTTGTCGATCTTTTTGTTTGGCGTGTATGGCTGTTTTTGCTTGGTCTAGCGCGTTGGCTTGGGTGGTGAGTTGTTGCCGCTCGGCAACGGATAAACGGTGTGCTTGAAATTGGCTTTCTTCGGCAAATCCAGTGCGGTTTAAGGCGTCTACAAAATCGGTTTCTAATGTCTGACATTCGAGGCTTTGGGTGGATATGCGTGTGGCCAATGTGGCGATGCGTACGGTTAATGTATTTAAGCGTGTGTTGGTTTTGTCGCGTTGATCACGTGCCTGTTTCTCTTGTTTTTCTGCTTGGATTAGGGTTTGTGCTAGCTGTTTTTCTACTTCATCAGGGTTTTTGTCGCCAAATACCGCATGGCGTGATACCTGTTTCTCCTCACCGGCCTTTTTTAAGCCGCTGAATACGGCCTGTTTTTCACGCAAAGATTGTTCGTGCGTGTGAATAATGGCCACTTGTGCCTGTTGCTCGCTGTTCAACGTATGGCTGTGTTTTTCGAAGGTGTCTTTTTGGTGGGTGTGTGCTTGCCAGTGGGTTAAGCGTGTTTGCAAGGCTGTGATCAATGCGTCAATATCACGCGTTGGCATGTCGGTGATACCGGTGGGCTGTAATGCCAGTAAGGCCGCTTGTTTTTGCTGTTCAAACTGGGCGGTGTATTTTGCCAGCTGGGTGTTGCTATCTTGTAATGTTTGCTGTGCCTGTGTGTGTGTGTGTATTGCCTGTGTGGCGAGCTGCTCACTGCGGATAACGTCGGTTGAGATCTTCTGTTCGGCCTTTTCTAAGGCTTGAATCTGCACTTCAATTTGTTCTGCCGTGTCGATCTGTGTGTTTAATACTTGGATGGCATTTTCAGTGGCAGAGACTGCGGGGACGTTGCCCATGGCATAAGGATGCTCGGTGGCACCGCACAATGGACAGGCTTGTTCATCGTGTAATCGACCGCGCTCTGATTCAAGCTTGGCAATGGTGTATAACAGAGGCACTTCCCGTAACAACGCCTCTTTTTCAGCGCGGTATTCACGCAATAAACGGCCATTTAAGTGCGTGTTTAAGCGGGTTTTTTCATCCGTGATATGCTGTTGTGCTGCGGTGTGTTGCTGTTTTTTGTGTGTGCATGCTTGATTTTGTTGCTTCAGCGTTTTTTCTGCCGTTTGTACTTGCTGGGTGGCCTTGTGCACTGTGGCAGTGTGTTCGGTGATGCTCTGTTGCGCTTGTTGTACGTTGTGTAACTGCTGTTTGATCCCGGCAAAGTCCATGACCAAACAAACATCTTGCGCATTGGCCTGTAAATACTCTTCTACTTGCACCATGGTGCGTTGTTGCTGCGCTTGTTCCTTGGCGATGTTGTGCAAGCGTTTTTGTGCCTGAGTAATCAGCTCAGTCACCCGCTGGCAGTCCATGTGTGCGGTGTTTATGGCACCTTGATTGTCGGCGATTTGTTGGTCTAATTGGCGGGCGTTTTGTAATTGCGGGGCCAAGACCTTTTGTTCGTTTTTCAGTGCTTGTGTGGCCGCTTCGGTTTGGCTGAGTTGGTCGCTGTGTGTGGCTGCGATCAGTGTGATCTCGGGGAGTTCCGCTTGTGTTAGTGTGTGTGCGGTTTGATCCGTTTTCTGTTGCTGTCGAGCGGCGCTTAAAGTTGCGTAACGGCCATCTAATTCTGCGGCTTTTTGGGCTTGGTGTAAACGCGCTCGGTTGGGTTCAAAGTGTGTTAACGCTTGCTCCGCGCTTTCCGCGTCAACAACCAATGCGCGGATTTCCGCTTGTAAACGCTGTAGGTTGGTTAACCAAGCCAATGCGGCTTGAATCTCTTGGCGTTGTGTTTGTGTGTGTATTTCTGTGCGTTTCTGTTCGTCCAGCGTTTGCTGGATGTGTGTTTCCTGCTCGGCGGTGAGCAGCGTAATGCCCGCTGTTTCGGCTTGTAGTAGGCTTAATGTGTCGTGTTCATCGCGCTGTTTTTCATGCACCCGTTTGGAGATTTTGGTGTAAATTTCTGTGCCGGTAATCTGTTCCAGTATTTTGGATTTTTGTTCCACATCGGCTTTCAAAAAGGTATCAAAACCGCCTTGAGCCAACAGAATAGAGCGGGTGAAACGCTCAAAGTCCATGCCCGTTTTGGCCTCAATCGCAGCCAGCACTTCGCGTTTTTTTGAGGCAATAATTTTTTGGCTGATGACATCAGAGATTTCATGTTTTGAATCGGCTAAGTTACCATCGGCTTTTTTGCGGGCACGGTGTTGGCTCCAGTGGCAACGAAAAGTGCCCGCTTGGGATTCAAAGCTGACTTCGGCATAACACTCACCGGTCTGCCGGGACATAATGTCATTGCCACTTTTGCTGATTTTACCCAGCCGTGGTGTGGTGCCATACAGTGCCAAACAGATGGCATCCAAAATGGTTGATTTGCCCGCGCCCGTTGGCCCTGTGAGCGCAAAAATACCATCCGAGGCATATTCTGGGGCGGTAAAATCGATGGCCCATTCACCATAGAGGGAGTTCAGGTTTTTGAATCTCAGTGTGAGTATTTTCATGCTGGATATCGTTGTGTGGGGTTATTCTGCATTCAGGTCTTCTTCTTTGATGGATTGAATGATCTGTTGATAACGCTGGGTCATCCCAAGCCGGTCTTCGGGTAAAACCTCAAAACTGTCCAGGCAGCGTTGAAACACCTCGGTTTCATTTAAATCATCCAAGGTTTCCTGTTGGTGAGCAGCAGACAAAATGCGTTCGGTGATGCGCCTGTTTTTGAGCTGTAACACTTCCAGGGTGGAGTCGGCAACCCACGCCTCCACCGATGTCCTCAGGTTGGCAATCATTTCCGCACCGGTATAGTCAATCTCTAGCCAAGCGTGGCTTTGTGCCTGTTTCAGTTGGGTGATCCGCGTGCAAATGTCATCCAGTGACCCGGCAATGCGCTCCAGTGCTTGAAAACACGGCACGGTTATGGCGGTAATGCTGGGTGTTGTGTGCGCACACTCAACCAGCAACACCTGTTTTTCTTGTTTGGCCTCTCCGTACCCCATAGGGATGGGCGAGCCTGAATAACGCAGGTGTTGCGCTTTGCCGACGCATTGCGGCACGTGTAAATGACCGAGTGCTAAATAATCAATGCAGGCAGGAAACAGGCTTTCATCCACATGCGCCAATGAACCGACATACAGCTCTCTGACGCCATCGCCATCCACCGTTTTACCACCGGATGAAAACAAGTGACCCATCGCAATGATGGGCATCGGGGTGTCTGGATTGAGACTTAAAAAAGCCTTCTGTTGGTCTTCTGCAAGCGCGCAAATGTGTGCATAATGCTGGCGTAAGCCTTGGATCAATTTGGTGTTTTTATCCTCCATGCTTTCACCGGGCTCAACCGTGCGAATATCTTTATCTCGTAGATACGGCACCGCACACACAATCGCCTCCGGCTGGCCTTGTGGGTCATGCAGCACAATCATTTCATCTTTTATGTCCGCCGTCATGGCCCCGACCACATGCACATGCAACGTCCGCAATAAGGCTTTAGGTGCATCTAAAAAAGAAGGTGAATCATGATTGCCCGCGATGATGATGATGTGTCGGCAAGCGGTCTGGGAGACATCGCATAAAAATTGGTAATACAAGGTTTGTGCGCGGTTACTCGGTGTGCTGGTATCAAAAATATCGCCCGCGACGAGTAACGTATCAATGTGTTCTGAGGCAATGGTCTGCTTCAGCCAAGCTAAAAAAGCACTGAATTCGTCATACCGTTTACGCCCATGCAGTGAACGCCCAAGGTGCCAATCTGAGGTGTGTAGAAACTTCATTGAACCGTCTTCCTTCCATGCTGCGTCTGTCGCTGAAGATGTCCGCCCGTTACAGGGGGTGGCGGGCATGGTAGTCAGCTCGTTGCACGAAGTCCAGCGTCGGCCACCTTTATTGTGGCGACCCAGGAAAGTGGGTATAGTCGGGCATGCAAATACCACGTCGGTGGCAAACGCCATTTGAAAGCATATGTTCATGTTTTATGATGTTGGGATTAATTCAAGATGAGGTCAAAATGAAAAAATTGGTTAGTTTATTGTCGTTTTTTATCCTGTCGTCACTCAGCCATGCGAGCAGCCCGCACACTGGCATTTCGTCACTCTCACCGGAATTACAACAGTTATTTACAGCAGAAATGCGGCAGTTGAACCAAGGCATGCAAGAGATTATGCAGGCTTACATCTCGGGCGAGTGGGATTGCATCGTTCCCATCGCCAAAAAAATGCAAAATAGTTACGTGTTAACACATAACTTATCTAAACATCAGATACATGAATTACATGCAAAATTGCCCAAAGCATTTTTAACGCTGGATGAAAAGTTTCATTATTATGCGGGGATGCTGTCGCACGCATCAGACATGAAAAAAGTCGAGTTAATTGGGTTTTACTACGCCAAGATGAGTGAAACCTGTGTCAGTTGTCATCGCCTGTATGCCGTCGATAAATTCCCATCGTTTCAGCGGACAAAGGCACCTCGAAAACATCAGCATTAGCGGGTAAGAGGTCTGAGGTTGCATGTCAGGTGAGTGCTAAAGAGGCGAACGCAAGTGAAGCATTGATGAGGTATCGAAAAACCGAACGATGTTGTCAAAACCAGGGATCTTGGGCTTTTCTGGGAAGAGTGTGGTGGTTATCCGATGACTGACCATGTGACAACCGGTATAGAGATGACGCGAATTTAGTAACAGGCTTACGTATAGGGAATGTGGGAACCTGTCGTTCCTATGTACTGGGATTATGAGCCTATAAAGCTTGCGATTAGAAAAAATGACAAGGAAATTAAATGAAAACGATTTTGATTGCTGATTTTTTGGTGGATAAGTCGAATTTAAGTCAGGGTTGAAAAAAATGAATATAGAAAATATTATAAATAAAATTATGTTGGAATTGATGCGAGATTTTCGAAGGGGGGTGTTTGATATTGCGTTTCAGAAAGGTGGCAGAGTATGAAATTGCCAAATTTGAAATTTTTAATATTGGCTGGATTTGGGGTTCCGACTGCCATACTTGCTACGCCTAGCGAATTACAGGGATGGGCTTTCGATAATAAGCTGGAAGCAATTGGTATTTTTATTGCTTATGAATTTATGCTTGCTCTTGTTCCTGCTGTTCAAGAAACCTTGAAAAAATGGAAGTTAGGTTTGGATAAGTTGGTACGAATGCCAATTTTTGATTCAACATTAAAAAAATATTTAGAGCATTTGTATTATCTTCATCGAAATTTGGATGTGAAGGGGTTGACAACGCAAGGGCCTTATACGCTAGAGCTTGAACGAGTGTTTGTTGATCTTAGAATGGTAACAATGCCGTCACATAAAATTTCACTAAACCCAATACGTCAGGAGTCAAAAGAATTTAGGAAGGATCGTTATACTATCTTTGAGCTTTTAAAGGCCAGAAAAAACCAGTCAATTAGTCGAAATATAGTTATTATTGGTGCTCCTGGAACAGGAAAAACCACGTTGCTCAAACATATTGTTCTCAGCATCCAGGCCCATAAAAAAGTATCTGGTGTTCGCTGGTTTCCTGTATTACTTTTTTTGCAGGAACATGCTTTGGCCATCAGTGAAAATAAAGACTATACGTTGGAACAAGCGCTCAGAGCTAGTTTAAAAAGTTGGAAACAGTGCGATCTTCCCGATTGGTTCAACAAAAAATTGGAAAAATCTTGTTGTCTTATTTTGCTAGATGGTCTTGATGAAGTAGCCGATTCGAAGATTCGGAAAAAAGTGGTCACATGGGTTGAAAACCAGATGAAAACCCATTTTCCGAGCCATTTGTTTCTTACTACATCTAGGCCGCATGGGTACAAGGATAATCCTTTAGATGACGTTACGGTTTTTGAGGTGCAAACGTTTACGCCAGAACAGGTGGAGCAATTTACGAAAAATTGGTACTTTACCAATGAAATAATGAGCCAGCAAAAGAACGATGAGGGGGTGGAGATGGATGCCCTGCGTGGCGCGGAAGATTTGCTCAAGCGCCTGAAAAAAACACCCACACTTTATGAACTTGCCACCAACCCTCTTCTTCTCACAATGATCGCCACAATACATCGGTTTCGCAGTAGCCTTCCAGGGCGTCGGGTAGAACTTTATGCAGAAGTTTGTGAAGTTTTTTTGGGAAAGCGAAAAAATATTGATTCAGATATGACTCCTGCTCAAAAGCAGCGAGTATTGGAACCACTTGCATACCACATGATGTCACAGGAAATCCGTGAAATTACTTTCAATAAGGCGAAAGTTAAAATTTTTGAATCATTGAAAAAAGTAAATTCAAATATTTCTCCCGATGTTTTTCTGAAAGATATTGAACAATCTAGTGGTCTTCTTTTAGAGCGTGAGAACGGAGTCTATAGCTTTGCTCATCTTACGTTTCAGGAATATTTGGCAGCAACACACGCAAAAGAAAAAAATCTTGAATATCGGTTATGTGAATACGTTTCCAATCCTTGGTGGCATGAGACTCTCCGGCTATATGCGGCTCAGAGTAATGCTAGTGGTATTTTGAATGCCTGTATGGAAGGTGAGCTTCCATCTTTACCCGCATTGATGCTGGCGAGCGATTGTCTTGTGGAAGCGCAAGAAATTGATTCTGACGTTCGAAAGAACACAGAGGAAATTTTTTTGCGGGATATTGAACATGAGAACTTGGAACGGCGATGTATTATTGCTGAGTCTATGCTTTCTAAGCGTCTTAAAAATTTTGTTCCTTTAAATGAAAATTGTTTCAGAGACCAAGAGCTTATTACCCATGCGGAATATCAGATTTTTTTGAATGAAAAACGGGAACAAAAGAAGTATCTTCAGCCGGATCATTGGACAGAATATCAGTTTCCAAAAGAGATGGGGCGAAAACCCGTAGTTGGCGTTCGTTCATCGGATGCAAAGGCATTTTGTGAATGGCTTACAAAACGAGATTCAGGAAATTGGAGGTATCGCCTCCCATTGGCTGGAGAACTTGGTGGGACTGAAAATAATGTAGAAATTGGATATTGGGGATTAAGTGAGAACTCTAATATTATATTTATGAATGTTCCGGAGGTTACATTACAGAGCGCGAAAGAAAAAATTAAGCTAGCTGTTCAGGATATATTTACCCTGGCCAACAACTCTAACCGTGACAGGCTCCTCCCCCGCAACCGCGGGCGCCCCCTCCCGAAGAGCCATCTCGACCGTGCTCTCGACTGTGCTCTCGACCGTGCTCTCGACCGTGCTCTCGACCTTGACCGCGTTCTTGGTCGAAGCTTCAGCCTTGGCCTTGATTGTGTCTTTGGTCAAAGCTTCAGTCTAAACCTCGACCTCGCTCTCAATCGTATCCGCGACCGAGACCGTGCCCTCGACCGTGCCCTCGACCGTGTCATTGACAGCTCCCTCGACCATGTTCTCAGTGCATATCATCATTGCATATTTACAGATTATTATATTTCAAATATTATAATTTCACTCATTTGGTTTATCGAAAGACGAAAAAGCCAACTTCCAGCGTTTGAGGGAATTCGTATTGTTCGGGAGCAGAGAAAAAGGCATCAGTGTTTCTCTATTTGATGCGGTGCATTCCCAAAAAGAGGTCATGTGTAACACCCTGCAATCAATTATTTTAATTATAAATCCTTATTGTTAATCTAATAAGGTTAAAGCTACCGTTTTTAGGCGGTCAGATTTCACCACCTATTTATGATTTATCGGACATTCCACACAAAAAAATGAAATACGACAATTATAAATTAATTATCACCAAATATATAAATATCACTAATAAATAAAATTCAATATCTGCCGTTCATATTGCTCCAAAATCCAACAAAAAACATGAATGGCCGCAGTATCATGAATGGCCGCAGTATAGAGTGTCACCGCTCCCATAGCAAAATAAATAGTGAGACGTTTCCTTAAAAATATGCCAGAATCCGCGCCAGTGGCCTGGCTCGTGATGATTTTTCTTTTTTTTGAGAGGGATCTCATGGCAATACCATTTCAAGCACAT
>Ga0256847_1000389_pt1 | contig 28716 bp, 32 predicted proteins | sample TeddybearmetaG_FD_189099 | JGI IMG/M metagenome (GOLD analysis project Ga0256847, IMG submission 189099) | Hydrothermal vent microbial communities from East Pacific Rise, Pacific Ocean - Teddybear | ecosystem: Environmental > Aquatic > Marine > Hydrothermal vents | place: Pacific Ocean: East... | reverse complement strand
CAGCACCGAGGCTTTCTTCAAGAATAATAACCAGATTTCGTGGCTTTGAAATACCAGGAACAGACTGCGTATGCCATGTTGACGTTTGATCAGATTCAAATGAGTCAGCTTGAATAAAACTGCGTTCACGAACAAGACTGAGCATTTTATTTTCTGGCATTTTTGCATAAAATGAGCTGTCACTTTGCTCGTGTCTCAAGTTATACCAGGCTGTTAATACTGTATAGATGGAACTCATTCCTAATTTATTCACTAGCTGATCGTTAGAGAAAGCGGCAGTGCTGGCATTGGCTGGCCGATGGTCAAAACTGGAACGTATGCCGATGAATAAAACGATACAAAGAACGGGTACAAAGATGATTCTCAGGAGCAAAGGCCAGGGTTTTAGCTTAGAAAATATTTGCCTGTTAAATTTAACCAAATAACGCAAGAATAACGTCATTAATATTAAGGCCACAACAAAGTGCCACGGATATTCATAAACCGAGGTTTTTAGAACCTCAACAGGGGTATCCAGATATTCAAAAAAAATTCTATTTGGACGAGTATCGTACTGATCTATAAATGCAGGTGTACTGACTTCCATAAACAAAATGATCAGGCTGCTCAATAGCAACCAGAGTTTGCTAATTCCTATTTGCAAGGCAGATAAAAATTTATTGTAAGGAAGCAGAAGTAAAATTAACGCCGGAATTAACCACAACGCACTAATGACCATAACATCAAATCGCAAGCCATAGACCAGCACGGTTAAAGCGTTATCAATATTACCAACTCGGTCGTACAACCAGATGATAAAAATCAGGCGGGACAAAGATAACAGGCCAATTAGCAGTAAACTGTACCTTATGAAAGGGTAAAGCGGATAGTTTCGCGGAGAAAAGGTTATATTCATTGTGTGTTATGTAAATTTTTATTGGGAGACCAGGTCAATCTATGTATCAGCAGATCAGGAAACTCGGAACTAATCAATCTACGCTGCTCAGTGCGAGGTCAATTTTTTCGATGACTGATATTACGGGTATAATTAACATGACTTTATCATGCCGAACACGTAATCCCCACCTTTGCTGTTCAATGGTCGTATGATAAAAATAATCTAAAGCCTCTGGATAATAATTAACCAGCAATTTAAAGTCATTATAAGGCCCTGTTCGTTCCGGGTTGGAGGCAGCATAAATGCCTATTATCGGCGTTCCAGTAGCTGTTGCAATATGAGTCGGCCCAGTATCTGGCGCTATCACCAGTTCAGACTTTTTTATCAATGCAGCTAGCTGCATAAGGTTTGTTTTCCCCGTTAAATCTACAGGTTTGAAATTACAAAGTCGATTAATAGTAGCACTGAATTGTTTTTCAATTTCAGAAGGGCCACCAGTGATAATTACCTGTTTTTGCCTGACTTCAATCAGATAATCGATTGTTTTACCATAATTTTCTGCACTCCAATTGCGCCTGGGAGAACTGCTGCTTGGGTTAATGATGACCGTTTCTTTGTCTGAGATAGTTTGAATTGCGAAATCCTGAGCTTCGGAGTCAATCGGTAAATCCCATCGCATTTCGCGTTGTTCAATCCCCATCGCTTGCAGAAACTGAAAAAATGAATCCAGCACATGAACACGATTTTCACCTTTAATACGGAGATTAGAAAACCATGTTTGGCCATCACGTGCGCGGCTTTTGTCAAAACCTATCTTGACTTTTGCGCTTATCACAAGGCTTGCTAAGCTGGCTCTCAAGGCTGCTTGAACCATTAATAATACATCGAACTTTTTAGTTTTAAGCTGTTGACGTAGTTGTAGATAGGCTGAAATACCCGCATTTTTATCGAACACGATAAAATTGATGTCAGGTAGGTTTTTCATCAACTGATATTCAACTTTGCCGATCACCCAGGTCAATTCACAACTCGGCCAAACCTTTTGCAGCGTGTGTATAATTGGTAACATATGGGTGACGTCACCAATTGCGGATAATCTGAGCAGACAGATGGATTTCGGTGGGTCTATAAATTTATTCATTTATCTAATTTTTCTAGTGTATTTTTACTGCCTATGAGTCAGCAATTCAAGACGGCTAAATGCTACATTGTGTATGATGAAAATGCCATAGCGAAACCAGGTGAAGACTTTTTCAGACTATCATACTGGGCTGAAAAAGATGGTTACGAGAGTTTGTCAGGTGGACGAGGCGGTAGCTGTCTTTTTTCGCTCGACGGCAGGCAGTATGTACTGCGAAGATATTATCGAGGGGGACTGGTTGCGAAGATAATGAAGGAGAGTTACCTGTGGACAGGATTAAATTCAACCCGCCCCTGGCGTGAATGGAATGTGCTGCATACTGAAACCGCTCAAACTTTGCCGGTTATGCGACCGGTAGCAGCCTTTGTAGAGAGCGATGGTTATTTTTTTTACCGGGCGGCAATTATTTCGGAATATCTTCCAAATACTGAGACGCTGGCCCATCGGCTTTCTCATTCGGTGATGAGCAGTGAGATGTGGGTCAAACTGGGTGTTCAGATCAAGCGAATTCAATCAGCCAATATTCGTCATGCTGATCTCAATGCCAACAACATACTCATCGACCAGAATAACAATTTTTATGTTATTGATTTCGATAAAAGCATCATCATGCCGCATCTCTCTGACTGGCAATGGATGCCACTACATAGATTGCAGCGGTCGTTGGATAAAATTCAAAGAACAATACCGCTTCGTTATAACGAAAATGACTGGCAAAGCTTGATGGATGGATATCAGGTATAAGCTTAGTTGACCATCAGAAGTTAAATAAGATATTGCTCAATTTCCTGCCAATACCTCTCCAGCACTTTATCCTGGGAAGCTACAGCCGCTTTAGCGTTTTCTCCTAGCTTAATTTTTCGCTTCTTATCCCGCAGTAGTTTATTGACTGTTTCCATACAGATAGTCATTTTATTGACTTGAATGACAGCCTCGTATTGACTAAGCCACTCGATGTCTTGTTTTATATTGCTGTCTGCCGGGCCAGTAATTATCGCTTTTCCCAATGCAGCGGGTTCGAGTAAATTGTGTCCTCCGGTGTCGTCGAAAGATCCACCCATGACAATTAATTCTGCGTGCTGCATCAGCGCTTTAAGTTCGCCTAATGTGTCAGCCAGGTATATCTGCGTTTGTTTGGTAATTGCATTTTTTTTGCTACGGACGGCAATGTTTAGTGCCAGCGGTTTTAGCTCCAGCAATATTGTAGAACAACGATTTGGATGGCGTGGCGCAATTACAGCCAGATAACCAGCAGATAATTTGGGCAGCAATTCGGCAAACTGCTTTTCCTCTCCTTCATGACTTGAAGCCAACAGGATGTAGGGACGATGGATTAATGGTTCAAAAGATTCGTTAATTTTGCATTGGGCATATTTAAGATTGCCGGCTACTTTGACTTTGCTGCTATTGGCGCCTAACTGAATCAGGTTGTTTCGGTCCTGTTCGTTGCGGCATAAATGTACATCAAAATAAGACAGGCTTCGTTGAAGAACTTGAAACACCCAGGGTCGAGCCTGGAGTGATTTCTTGCTTAAACGGGCGTTTATTTGAATCAGAGGGATTTGCTGTTTTTTTACCTGGTATAACATCTCAGGCCAGAGTTCGGTTTCGGTTATCAGGCAAAGCTTTATCGAGTAGCGTTTTAGAAAGCGATTGCAGCTCAGCCAGAAATCTATTGGCAGAACAGTTGTTTCAACTTGCTGGCCAAATTGTCTTTGAATCGCCTGATAACCACTTGCGGTGAAACTGGTAAATAAAACCTGGTGCTGATTTTTGAGTATTAAATCGACTAATGGTGAGACTGCTGCAACTTCACCCACTGATGAGGCATGTACCCAGATAAGGCCTTTTTTTGTACTACCGGTAGCTCGAATTCGTTGCTTGAAATAAATCGGGTTGTTTTGTCTCCAGCCATGGACAAACGCATGTATCAGCCATACCGGCAATAACAATAATGAAAGCAGGCGATAGCTTAAACCTGGCGCTTTAGCCTGCATTTTAATTTCGGTCAGTAAACACTAGGTTCGTCTTTAGGGCGACTTTTGAAACGTTGATGAATCCACATGTAATGTTCTGGATGCTGACGCACGAAATATTCTATCGATGCATTGATTGTGGTGGCATCTTTGACATCATCACCGCAGGGGAAATTTTCAAGAGCAGGCAGTATCCATAAAATATAACCGCTACCATCCGCTTTTCGTTCTGGATAAAAAGGCAGAACGACGCCAGCAGCAGATTTGGCCAGTCTTGCGCTGGCGGTAATTGTTGCAGCTGGTACTCCCAGGAAAGGTGCAAAAACATTTCGTTCTTTTCTGAAATCCTGATCCGGTGCATACCAGGTGGGTAGAAGATTTTTAATGCCTTTAAGCAGTTTTCTGGTGTCTTTGCGTGAAACGACATGTTCGATATAACTATTGCGTTTGCTATACAACATGCTATCGACTAATTGATTGCGTTGAGTGCGATACATACATTGAAATTTCAAATATAAACTGAGCAGACGACCACCGATCTCCAGGCTGGTAAAATGTCCTGATAGCAGTATGACGCTTTTATTATCAGCCAGGGCCTGATCGACATGGTGTTGCCCACGAATTTCAACCAGGGGTCGTAATCGATCATCCGACCACCACCAGCAGATAGCCAGTTCCAACATGGAAATGCCTATGTTTTGGTAGCAACCATCCATAATACGCTGGCGTTCCTGGTCGCTTTTATCAGGGAAACAGAGCTTGAGGTTTATTTTGACAATTCGTCGGCGTTTCTTTGAAATCAGTTTTAATAGCTTGCCAATGTAACTGCCATAAACCAGTTGAAACGAATAAGGGAATAATGATAAAAAACGAAGAAAACCGAACATAATCCACATCAGCCAATGTTTGGGATGTAAGAAGTTTTTGAGTTCAAATTCCTGCGATTTGTACTTTGACATTACTCTTTAACCTAATAAAATCAGTTGAATCTACTGTGCTTTGGGCGGTCTCGTTACGATTCAACTGAGTTTTCCAGGTTTAAACAGAAGTTACTGGATCAACCAGTGGTCAATCTGAACAAAGTCGCTTTCATTTAATATGCCTGCAGCCTGTTTTAAAATCAGCGTGTTGGTCAGGTAATCGTATCTCGCACTGGCATAGTCACGTTGAGCACGGAATGTTTCGCGCAAGGAATCGAGCACATCTACTGAAGTTCGAGTGCCGACTTCAAAACCTGCTTCAGTTGCTTCTAATGCGCTGTTGCTCGAAATTAAGGCTTGTTTTAATGCTTTAACCTGACTAATGCCTGAGACTACGCCGAGATAGGCATCTCGGGTTTGTTGGGCAACCAGGCGTTTTTGTAATATCAGGCTATAACGAGCGGATTGATAATTTGCTTCGGCCTGACGAATTTCGGCGTTTGTTCTACCACCGGTGTACAAAGGGACATTCAGTACCAGTGAGATTTGGGTGTCGGTTTGATCGAAATTGCCGAGGTTGTCGCTATCAAAACTGGTGTTGCCATAACTGGCGTTGAGGTCAAGAGTCGGATAATAGGAACCCGCTTGAGAGCGTTTACGTTCTTCCTGGCTGGCCTGAAGTGCCGCTTCAGCAGCGAGTAAATTTTGGTTGCTTTTCAGTGCTTCGCTGACCCACTTCTCACTGTCAGCTGGTTCGGGAATGAGTAATTTTAGATTATCTCCCAGGCCAGTTATAGGTTCGGCTAAATCCTCCCCGATAATAACCTGCAATGCTTCTCTGGTATTGGCCAGAAAATTTTCTGCTGCTATAAGCTGGGCAGTGGAACTATCGAATTTAGCCTGGGCTTCCTTTACATCCGTAATAGCGATTAAGCCGACTTCGAATCGTTTTTGAGCCTGTTCCAGTTGGCGCGAAATTGAATTTTTTTCAGCCTGAGAAAAATCCACATTATCCTTGGCCGCCAGCACATCAAAATAAACATTGGCGATTCTAATGAACAGTGTTTGACGAGTGCTTTCCAGATCTGCCAGTGCTTTTCTGGTGTTGGCTTCGGCTGTATCGGTAATTGCAGACAATTGGCGATTGTAAAGGTTCTGGTTCAGGTTGAGTGTGTAGCCGATGGAATCACTATCGTTACTGCCCGTAGTAGACACATCGCTGCGGGCTATACCGGCCACCGCATTGAAATTGATTTGTGGTTTTTGTGCTGATGAAGCCAGCGGCAAGGTTGCAACTACTGCCATATATTGAGATTCCGCAATCTTGAGTTCGGCATCATTCTGTAATGCTAGCAGGTACACATCCTGTAAATTGAGCGCAAAGCTACTTGAGGTTAAAAAACAGCAAGTTAGAAAAAGTGCAGAAATTAGTTGTTTCATTTTGGAATGAATCCGTATTGGTAGGATTAGAAAATTTGTGCAGGATTATAACCCAGGACTGCGATCTATGAACGCTTTTCAGCCGACTAATATTTGCTCATATTCAGATCGACCTGATTTGCCCAGGCATCAATACCGCCATCCAAATTAATCAAATGCTCGATTTTGTAATGTTCCAAATAGCGAATAACTTGCAAGCTTCGGACACCGTGATGACAAATTATGACGCATTCACCCGCATCTTGAAAATAATCAATTTGCTGTGGAATTTGTCCCATTGGCTTTAACTGGCTATTGTCAATATGACAAATATCAAACTCCCATGGCTCACGTACATCGATCAAAAGCGGACTGTTTGTTTTCAAATAGTCTGACAGTTGTAAAGCATCAAATCTTTGCACTGAAATAATTCTAACTCAGCGCAGGCAGATCAGTTTCGAATAATGATTTGGTTGCCCATTCTTTATTACTCACTCGAGTTAACAGCAGTGCCTGCATAACTGGAGAATGTCCTACGATAACGAATAACCGACCGCCGATGGCCAGAGCCTGTTTTAAATTTTCAGGTATTTCATCGACGGAACCATTGACGGTTATAGCATCGTAACGTTGTTGGACATTAATGTCGGTCAGCGCATTCGCATTCTCTAAACTGACATTGGTAATATTCTGAGTGTGGAGATTGGTTTTGGCAATTTCTAATGCAGGGGCATTTCTTTCCAGGCTTAAAACCGAATGACCTAGTGCAGCCAGGCAAGCAGTGATATATCCGCAACCGCAACCGACTTCAAGAATCTGGTCCCCAGCTTGAATTTTTAACGACTGGAGCATCCGTCCTTCGACATTTGGCGGCATCATGCTACATCCTTCACAAATTGGCAGACGACAGTCAGCATACGCCAGACCCTTGTATTCATCGGCAACAAAATCACTACGATTAATGCGATTTAACACGTCCAGTACCTGATTATCCAGGACTTCCCAGGGACGAATCTGTTGTTCAATCATATTATATTTTGCTTCATTGCTGGAATGTTGTATTGCGGTCATAGGACTAGATTTAATAGTGGTTTTAAATTTGCAGATTACGAATTATTCAACTTATGTCAATTAAACCTACATTATGAATTTACCTACGAGTCTCTTGCAAAATTCGGGAGTGGATGAGCTGCGAAACTACATTTCTCCTGTTTTTAGCCAGAATGAGGTGCATAGTTGTGCTACGCATCGAAATTCTGGATGAAAACAGGGGGAATGTGGTGCAGCAGATCGCCGCTCACGAGTTTTGCAAGAGACTCCTATAGTTATAGTAAATTTTTGGACTTTTACTCCAACCTGATCGTTATTCAGCTTTGATTCAGTTATTGCTTGATAAAGTTCATGCAACAAACGATTACAGGAGACTGTTATGAAATTTAAAAATTCGATTTTGATTATTCCAATGCTCGTCTTTTCTACATCTGCTTTGGCCGGTTCAATGAAACACGAACCTGTTCGTCAATATCATCAGGCCTACTTAGATTCAGCCAAAGTGATCGATGCTACCCCAATTTATCGACAGGTACGGATCAACAACCCTCAACGACAATGTTGGGATGAACCCGTGAGACGTTACTCTGGCAGGAGCTATTCTAATACAGCGGGTAACACATTGATTGGCGGCCTTCTAGGCGGTATTGTCGGCCACCAGTTTGGTAAGGGGCGTGGTAACAAGGCTGCTACTGCAGTCGGCACGTTAATCGGTGCGCATATGGGATATGAAGCGGGAAATGATTATGGTTCTGATTCCAGTTATATCGCTTATGAAGAGCATTGCGAGTACCAGCAAGACGTGAGTTATGAACAACAACTGGACGGGTATAACGTCACCTATCGCTATAAAGGCGAGTTGTATCGCATTCAAATGCCCTACGATCCGGGTAAACGTATTCAATTAAGGGTACGACTTACTCCGATGATTTAAAGCCGTAACTTTTAATATTAAGGTCAGTTAACAACTGGCCTTCTTTTAATGGGAACTATTTTTTAAAACGTCATAAAACAAGTTAAGATAATCCTTATGCGCGCAATCGTAATAGAAGATGATCCGGATATTCAGCAGCAAATTGTCAGCCGACTAAAGCAGGAAGGTTTTGCAACCGATGTCGCTGACAATGGCGTAGATGGTCTATATCTGGTGCAGGAGTTTCCTGCTGATATTGCCATTGTTGACCTGGGATTGCCGCAGATGTCGGGATTGGAATTGATTCGTCAAATTCGTGCAGAATCAAATACCATGCCGATTTTGATATTAACCGCCCGCGGACGTTGGCAGGACAAGGTAGAAGGGTTGGATGCCGGCGCTGATGACTACCTGGTCAAGCCATTCCATCAGGAAGAATTACTGGCGAGAATGCGCGTATTGATTCGTCGCGCTTCAGGCTGGTCCGATTCAGTGATTCACTGTGCCCCGCTCAGGTTGGAAACTACAAGCCAGCGGGTTTTTGTCAAAGACGACGAAATCGAGCTGACTGCTTTTGAATATAAAGTGCTTGAATATTTGATGATCAATGCAGGTAAGGTCATCTCAAAATCACGTTTATCAGAGCATATTTATGATGAAGTAGACGACCGGGATAGTAATGTGATTGAGGTCTTTATTCGAAGATTAAGACAAAAGCTTGATCCAGAAAATACCTTGCAGCCGATAGAAACACTGCGTGGGCGTGGATATCGCTTAACATTAGCGCCTGAATCTAGTACTCCAACAGCATAATATTGATGGAGTACTAATCCTAAAGTCGAGTAAGTTATGCCAACAGGTTATCTAGAACGTGCCATTATTGGTTTTCATCTGGACGAAGAAAATGACTGGGTTGCAGACCTGGAATGTGGACACACCCGGCATGTTCGACATGATCCTCCCTGGCAGAATCGAAGCTGGGTTGTTGATCTGAATAGTCGAAAATCGAAAATCGGAGAGCAATTGATTTGCAAGAAATGCAAAAAGGTCAGCTAGTCAATTTCCAATAGATTTTACTATTTTAATAAGGCAGTTTCTGAATATCATCAATCACTAAGTAGTAAACGTGACCATTCATGTATGTTAGAAAATCTTTAGCCTCTTCATCTTATATTATGTCTATTTAGAGCCTACTTTCCGTTCAGGCACTAATTAGGGCAAAACAAAATTATAGCAAATTGGAGTATATTCGGGACAAGATTCAAGATAGTGTCTTGTTTGCAAACTTGCCTTGAATTAAGGTGGGACTGATATGAAAAAAACCAGTGAATTGATCTGGCAGGATAAGCAGCATCAAGTATTGTTTGAGTTAATCGATCAAATTAATTCTAGCGAGATAGATGCCAGCATTTTTCAGCGCCTGTATGACTACGCAGAAAATCATTTTTCTCTGGAAGAAGAGTACATGCTTCAACTTGAATACCCACATGCTGAGGAACACATAAAGGCGCATGACAAATTCCGAGTTGAACTTGAATCCATGATGCGGGAATATCATAGCTATGATGAGCTTTTTCGTCGGGCACTGTCAGAATTTTTACGTGAATGGCTGAAAGGTCATATCTTTGGAATCGATAAAAAACTGGAAGAGTTTATTCTAAAATCAAACTCAAAGTAAAAGATCAGGAGGTTAATGGACGACACCTGGAACAATCACATCTGTACTTAAGCGCTTTGAAAATCAGGAAACAGTCAGTATGAAAACTCCTGCTATTATCCTAAAAAAATCAGTTGAACCTACTGTGACCGCCCCAAGCACAGAACCTACAAGACTTTTCTGGAAATTTCGAACTTACCGTATGGGTGATACGATTTCGCCCAAAATATCCAGAAAAGTCTTGCATCTTCAGCGCTTTGAACGGTCTCGCTACGATTCAACTGATTTATTTAGGATTATTGTTCTATCCTGCTTTTTTTTGATTTTTTGGAGTATTTCAGCATCAGCTTTGCAACCTGTTGAAAGTGAAAATCAGATGCGAAATTATCTAAATAAACTTCGTAAACAGGCTGGACTCAGAGCTTTGATCCATGCACCTATATTTAGCGTGGCAGCCCAAAAGCATGCGGACTACCTGGCCAAAAACTTTGGTCGCGGCCATTTTGAGCAGCAAGGGTTTCCATTGTTTAGTGGTAACCGTCCCGCTGACCGAGTGGTTGCAGCCGGGAGCCATTCACGGTATGTGATGGAGAATGTTTCGGTACATTCTGAACAAGTGCCTGTTTCTACCTCTGTCGATGGTTTGATGAGTGCTATTTATCATCGATTTGCTTTCCTGTCCCTGGATCATAACCGGATTGGTATTGGTCAGAGCCTGAGTGGTCGGATGCACAGTTATGTCTATAATTTAGGTAATAGTAATATAAATTTATTGTGTCAACGCAAAAGTTATACTTTACCGGGACGTTACTATCTACAGGTTTGCGCCGATAAGGATTTCAAGGCCAGCGCAATAAAATTCGATCAGCTGATAGCCCAAAACGTAATCAGGCAGGCGGCAATAATATTGTGGCCGCCTGCGGGCAGCAATACCGTGCCTCCAGCTTTTTACAAGGAAGAACCGGATCCTTTACCAAAATATGATGTATCGGGTTATCCGATCTCAATCCAGTTTAATCGGTCACTGTTTGTTAACGATATTCCCGAAATCAAACGTTTTGAGCTGTTTCGCCAGAGTGATAATAAAAAGTTGTCCATTATAAAAACGCTGAATAAAAAAACCGATCAGCATAAATTTTTTACTTTATACCAACATGCAATATTTCCATTGCATCGACTGGGTTGGGATACAGAGTATCGGGTGGAGGTCGACTATATCGGCAATGGCACAAAACAAAATATTAAGTGGAAATTCCGCACTGCCGATCCAGGTTTGCCGATAAAGACGGTGACTCAGAATAGTCAACAGTTCAAAGTGAAATCGGCACAGCCGTTTATTCTTTCGGTAACACCCGAGAGCCAACGTGATGGTGAATCACGTTATCGCAGCAGTTATAGCAGCCAGTTGTCACTAGAAATTGACATGCTCGATCCGCACACTTTGAGGGTCAATCTGTTCGGTGAATCAGGAGATGCAGAAATCAATTTTCACGGGAAAACCATTGTTCTGAAGCTGGAATAACCAAAAGACATTTACTCAAGAGGCTCTCAAAAAACCGCAGGGTAAATCACCTTAATCCAACGATCACTGTTAAACATGACAGTACCCCAGGGATCTTCAAGGTCAGCCAATGGTGCTTGCTTAATCGCATCTTCGACGGAGACCCCCTGGTTTTTAAGTTTTAGCAATCGTGAATAGGCTGTATCGAGCATATCTCGATATGCCTGTAATTGAGCTTTATCGGCCAGGGCACCGTGCCCTGGGATGATTTTGCTTTTTGAATCGGTTATCGCGAGTATCGCATCAACCCCCGCTATCGTACCTTTAAGAGATCCTCCGTGTGCTGCATCGATGAAAGGATAGAAGCCATTAAAAAACAGATCGCCAGCATGAACCACGTTGGCCTTTTCGAAATGAACGAAACTGTCGCCATCGGTGTGTGCATTGGCTACATGAATGGCCCTAACCGAATCATTGTTAATGTGAAAATGCATATCTTTTGAAAAAGTTAAGGTTGGTAATGCTACTTTTTTTGCCGGTTCTACGTTCATATTAAAAGCTTCGATGGAATAACCGGTTACCAGGCGTTTGCGAACATTATCATGCGCGACAATTGTTACACCTTTATTCCCTATATTTTCATTGCCACCAGTATGGTCACCGTGAAAGTGCGTATTGAGCAGAAAGCGAGGCGTATCGCCACCGGCAGCTTTGATGGCAGCCATTATCTTTTCGGTCAGAGGCGCAAACTGGTCGTCGATAACAAAGGTACCATCTTCACCTGTGTACAATCCGATATTGCCGCCCTTACCGCTCAGCATGTAGATATTTTTGGCGACCGGAATGGTCGTTATTTTTACATCTTCCTGTGCCTGTAAAGTGTTGATGTTAAATATTTGTGCGGCCGCAACAGCCACAATGAATAGTGATTTAGATAACATTGTCTTCTCCTTTTTTAAAATAATAATTCTTTGGTTTTTATTTTTTTACAGCAAAAAAACGATATAAAAACAGTATAAACCTCTGGAATCCTGGTGGCTATCGTAGATTTGTCGAGCAAAACGCGTCGTCTAAATTAACTTTAAAGCCACATTTTTAACGATTGTAGAAACAGTAGCCAGACGTTCAGCTAATATTGCTTTTTTCTGGTTCTCGCTGGTTGCCTGGTTAACTGCTTGTATCAATCGGTTGAGTTCATCCCGGTCTGCTCGTTTCGGTAATAGTTGAGAAATATCATCATCACTCAATCCTCCCAATTTCTGAATCATTGAGCCGAGTTCACTATCAGTTGCAGCAGCTTCTTCGCTTAGATCATATCGTCCCATTTTTTACTCCTGATTGTTTGTTGTAGATTTTTGTAATGCATTTCGGATGATTTCATGTGACTCGTTTAATTGTTCAATAAAATCATCCGAAGCAGCACTGGCATCATCTGCGGCATCCAGTATCTCCGTCAATCTGTCATTAGCTTCTGTTACCGTGTTCATGACAGTTTTAATTTTTTCTAAAGCACCAAGTTTTTGTAATACTTGTTCATTTTTCTGCTTCAATTCGAAGGCTGAATTTAGATAACCTTTGATAGCGGCCTGAGAACGTTGTAAGTCGATAAAAGCAGCGTTGATTTCTGATATCACCAGTTCTTCCTGTACATTTACAGGTTCCTGTAATGCTTTTTTCCGTTTGTTTATCTGATTCTGAACTTCTTGTGACCAGTCCCGTAGTATGTTTCCAAGTTTACTTTTTTCATTAGTAACAGCCTGTTTTATTCCCCTCAATAGCGCATCTTTCTGGAGTTGTGGGAGCGGGCTTCCGTTCCAGTTAATCGATAAATCGCTGGCGTTAATATTGCTCGTAATGTAGGCCTTATCCAGGTCATCACGAAATGCTTTGTGTTTGACCGCTTTAGCAATAAACGAAGGTGTCCATTTTTCATCGATAAAACGATTAACATCGTCTCTTAGTTTGTTGTAATAAAGTGCTACGAATCTGATGTGGGATTGATGTAATTCGGTGATTTGTTGCCCGGTGACTTCCGAAAGTTCAATACTTTCTTTGGGCAAAGAAGTACAAGCTGATAAAGCAAAAAGTAAAACTGACAGAGAGATGATCGTGGTTTTTTTCATTATAAATCCCCAGGTTATGTTGTAAGCATAACGCCAAGTTGCGGTTGCCGCAAAGAAGAGTGGAAAAAAGCGTTTATTTTTTAAAAGTCAAATATTTTAGAGCTGGCCCACTTAACTGGTAACTACTCCAGTTGGTTTGCTTTTCGGCTCCCATTTGCTGATAAAAATGTTGAGCTTTGTGATTTGAAGTTAAAACATCCCAACGCATTTTGCTGGCTCCTATCTGCTGACAAATCCTGGCCGCTTTTTTCATCAACAATTGCCCTGTTCCCTGACCACGATATTCTGAGTCAACATACAGTTCTTTAATAAATAACCAGGGTTTTAGATCATAAGTGAAGGGTAAAAAATAATACACCAGCATCCCTATTAGTTTGTCATCTACCTCTGCGACAAGGGCATAAAAATCTTTCTGGCGAAAACCGCGTTCAATCAGGTTGGCCTCGGTTACTGCAAATTCATCGAGATAACCTTCAAACTCTGCCAGCTTTTTCATTAAATCCAATAATTGATTGCAATCTTCAATGATTGCTTCTCGAACCAAAATTGGAGATGACATGATTAATTCTCTGCAATTAGAGTGAAACCTTCATCTAACCAGCCAGTTATTCCGCCGATCATCTTCTTCACAGGTCGATTATGGTTGGCCAGTCGAATGGCAGCTTTTTCGGTGGCATTGCAATGCGGGCCCGCGCAGTAAACGACAAATAAGCTGTCATCAGCAAATTGCGCTAGTGTTTCGGTTTTAATTCTCTGATGCGGCAAATTTATTGCGCCCTCTACGTGACCTTTAGCGAAGGCTTCTTCACCGCGCACATCCAGCAACACAAAATCATGTCGTTGATTGCTGATTGCATGGTGGACATCCCAGCAATCGGTTTCATATTTTAGCAGTGCCTCAAAATGAGCTAATGACTGCTCGCTTGTTGCTGTAGGAGTTCTTGATACGGCTGATGACATAATTGTCTCCAATACTAATGTTGGGTGGACATTATTAGTGTTTCTCAGATAAATAAAAACTGGCTTTAAAGACTATATACGTTAAAATCAGGCCAATATGAAAAATGTTGCCATACTAGCCTACGATGACCTGGCCCTATTCGAATTGAGCTGTGCAGTTGAATTGTTTGCACTGCCTCGCCCGGAGTTTAATAACTGGTATCAAACTGATGTTGTCAGTTTTTCAGACCAACTGCTCAAGGCCACTGGGGGAGTACAACTGCAGGTCAAAACGGTTCGTCACCTTGATAATTACGATATGCTCGTTATCCCCAGCTGGCCTACCGACAGTTTCAAAGTGCCCGCACCTTTGATAAATGAAATGACGAGGCTCTTTGCCAGGGGAGGGCGGATACTCTCCTATTGCTCAGGTGCTTTTTTACTCGCTGAAACGGGTTTGTTGGAAAACCGCCAGGCCACTACTCATTGGCGTTATGCTGAGAAATTCAAGTCGCGCTATCATTCTGTAAGTTATATCGATAACGTCCTGTATGTGTATGACGGGCAAATCGGCTGCTCGGCGGGCAGCGCTGCAGCGATTGACTTGAGCATTGCGGTGATTCGGGATGACTTCGGTTTTAAAATCGCTAACCAGGTCGCGCGCAGACTGGTTTTACCCGCGCATCGAAGTGGCGGTCAGGCCCAATTTGTGGAAACACCTGTTTTCGAAAAACCAGACCAGTTTGCTGCCACGCTTGATTGGGCCCTGGCCAATTTGTCGAAACGCATAGATATTAAACTACTGGCGCAAAAAGCTAATATGTCGCGGCGAACGTTTGATCGAAAGTTTCGAGCAGCCTTGAATTTGCCTGCGAAAGAATGGCTTACTCAGCAACGTTTAAACCTGGCAAAACAGCTGTTGGAAACCAGCAATGACAGCATAGAAACAGTTGCGACATTATCGGGATTTGAAAATGCGATGACGTTTCGTTTTCACTTTCGAAAAAATCTTCAGTTGACGCCTAGTCAGTTCAGGGTGCAGTTTGGTAGGAAGGTGGCTTAATAATATTGTTTATTTTAAGAGGGATTAATTAACATATTCATACTTTGTGTAAAGTGGGGTTTGTGTAAATTATAATAAATCCAGACAAGTAAATTTTAATAGAAGATATACAGCTATGCGCGCATTGAAACTACGTAAAATCGGGATCTCTGTGAGGGTAATTCTACCAAAAGAAATGTTGGAAAAGCTGAACCTTGCTGAAGGCGATCAGGTGTTTGCTGATACAAACCAGAACGGTTTGCAGCTAACACCGTATGACCCAGAAATCGAAGCGGCTATGCAGGCTTTTGGCCGCACCCGCAAGAAGTACCGGAATGCTTTGCGTCGGCTGGCTAAATAGTGACCAGATGGATACCGGAATCAGCCATCCGCGTTATTCATGGCGAGTTACTGGTTGAACATGGAGGACTAGCCGGCTCGGTTAATGAAAATATGCTGAGTGCAACCCTGGCGCGTCCACAGTACCTGGAAAATTATAACAAGCCTTCCCCTTCTATATTTCAATTGGTCGCGAGTTATGGTTTTGGCTTTGCTAAAAATCATTGTTTCAAAGATGGTAATAAACGAGTAGCCCTAGTGGCTATAGATGTATTTTTGAACTGAATGGTTATGAACTAGCCGTCCAGGAAACTGACGCTGTGCTGACGATTGAGGCCTTGGCTGCCGGTGATATTGGCGAAGAAGAATTAACGACATGGATAGAGTTAAATGCAATAGAATTCAGCGGGATATAGATTCTACTGAATTGAATTGAGCTTTTCTTGGGCTCTTTATGATGTCACAAAGTTAGCCATTAATTGATTAAATTACACAAAAAGTACGATTAGACCCCCAACGATAAGTAGAACCCTGATGGAAATAGCTTTAAGAGCGATGATCCCGAAAGAGATCATTGCCAACGCAAGTGCCATTTTGATACCCGCGATTAACGATGGGATAACAGCATTTTCGAGTTCTATCAGGGCGGGATTTGCGATCATACCGAGCGGAATCAGATACAAGCCGATGCCGAGCGCCATGGCAGTGCCAGCCACCTTTAGCCAATTTTCTTCCACCATGCCTGCGGCAATAAAAACCGCACCACAAACAGGTGGAGTTATAGTGCTCAGTAATGCGAACCAGAAAATAAAAAGGTGCGCCTGTAATGGCTCTAATCCGAGTTGAATCAGTGCGGGACCAGCAACTGAAACACAAATTACGTAGGCAGCAGTGGTGGGTACTTCCATACCCAGGATAAGGCAGGCAAAAGCAGTAAGTAGCAGGGCGGGCCACAAAAGGCCACCTGAACCAGACAGTATTAATGAGGTGATTTTTACGCCCAAACCTGTAATGCCCAGCACTCCAATAATAATTGAAGCACATAAAATAATTGAAGCAATAGTCGCGATCTGCACCCCGCTGTTGATGCAGACCTTCTCCATTCTAACCAGAGAGCGTTTTGTGTTAAAACTAAATCTGCCATCAACCCAGAGCAGAATTGCGCCAACGATAATGGACAGGCAGGCAGCATACTGCGGGGTTAACCCGGCAAAAAACATAGCCCACAGAAGTATTGAAAATGGCAATAGAAAAAAAGCTGAGGTTATCAATACTTCCTTCAATATTGGTCGTTGTTCCTGTGGAATGGCTTTAAGCTGATATCGACTGGCAAAAGCATCAATCCCGACCCAGACAGCAAAGAAATAGAGCAAAGCCGGTAACAATGCAGCCGCCATAATGCTGGTGTAGGGAACTCCCGTGAGTTCAACCATGACGAAAGCGCCTGCGCCCATCAGTGGTGGCATGATTTGACCCCCGGAAGAAGCCACCGCCTCTACTGCTCCGGCGAAGGATCGGGGATAGCCTAATCGTGTCATAGCCGGCAATGTTATTGCCCCTGTCGAAGCGACATTTGCCGAGGCCGAGCCAGAGATCGATCCGAACAGTGCCGATGAAATTACAGACACTTTAGCTGCTCCGCCGCGCAAGCGACCAGCTGCAGCAGCGGCCACATTCATAAATCCCTGACCCGCTTCACCGGCATTCAATACGGCGCCAAAAATCACAAAAATAGCAACGATGTTGACTGAAATCCCCGTCAATTTTCCCCATATTCCGCCTTCAGCGATAGTCAGAGTGCCAAGAAAACTTGCCGTCGGCGTGCCTGGATGGCCAAACTCTCCGGGTATATATTGTCCCCACAGTCCATAGGCCAGCGCGATTAGAGCAACCAGTGGAAGTGGCCAGCTTATGGCACGACGCGCCATTTCCAGGGTGATCAGCAACAGGCAGATTGCAATGCTGTGCTGGAAAGAGCTGGTTAGATAAGCATATTGATCGCCTAACATTGACTGGTTTACCGCGATCCATAGACAACTCGCTACCCCCACGCTACAAAGCAGGGCTCCAGAAAGGCGTTGAAAACGAGATTTTGCAAGGTAGATAAATATCCAGGGCAGCGCCAGAGCCATATGCAATGGACGACTGATCAGGTTTGGAATGAGACCTGAGAAAATCAGCCAGAGATGAAAAACGATAGAGACGGCGCCGAGCGCCGGCCATGTCAATCGATTAACTTGAAACATTGCAACGGAGTTACAAAGTAGCAGCCAAACCCCTGCTCGTTAGGCGAGATTCGGCCTTAACTGAGACTACATTTGATTTGAGGAAAGCGTGAATCCCGCTTCCTTATAATACTTCACTGCACCAGGATGCACTTTTCCCTTGATATTAACCATGAGTGCTTTATCAACCGCATTCCACCAGGCCGCTGATTTACCCATTCTGGCCTTTTGCTGCCAATAGGTTTTAGTGAGGGCGTAGGCTGTAGCATCGTCCATTTGAGTTGTAGTGTAAGCCACCACGGGTAGAGAGGTCGTTGTAATATCTGCATTTTGCCCTGCATAAGTGCCGGCAGGAATTACCAGTCTGGTACGTTTGCTTTTAGCAATTTGTTCGTCAGTTAAAGATAAAACAAAAACTCCAGTTCCAGCTGCAGCTTCGATTACATTCGGGGCAGGGTAAGAACCAGCGGTGACAAAACCATCAATCTGGCCATTCTTAAGTGCCGGGCCAGCATTAGAAAGTTCTACTTCTGCCAGATTAACTTTACCCTCCAGGCCGAAAAGTTTGAGATATTTCGCGCCTTCTTTTGCGCCAAAAGAACCTTTGCCCAGCAAAATGGTTTTACCTTCCAGGCCAGCAAAATCTTTTACCCCGCTTTTGGTACTCATGACAAAATGCATGGTCAGAGATGGAATGGGGAACAACGCGCGAATTTCTTTAAATTTGGGGTTTTTCCTGTCCTTAAACATGGCCTTGCCAGCTTTTGCCAGTTTGACCAGTACAGGAGGCGTTGTAAAAACGTAGTTACCCGGTCGAACTGCCGATTCCATAACATTCTGAACCGAGCCCTGACTCTCCTCCACGGTTACAATAATATCGCCTGATGATCCCGCTTTCATCGCCTCGGCAATTTGGACGGCCATCTGATAATAGGATGATGTGGTTTTTGCGGATTTATAAGTGACCCTTGTTTCTGCAGATACGGCTGAGATCATTATCAACCCTATCGCAGCCAGTCCGATCATTTTTAGTCGTTTCATTTTTATCTCCTATGGAATAATTATTGTTTGTTTTTCTACTCTATTTACCTGTGTCAGTTGGAAGTTCAATTTTTATCAATGAAACATCCCGTGGGTAAATTCATACGGCGACAATAGTAATATATACTCTCCACCGGCAAAGTGTTGGAAGCATAAACACCCTTTTTTCCAAAATCAATAAAAAACTGGTAGTGTGTAGCGACGTAAGTTATGTTGGTGGATATTCAGAATTTAGACAAACACCCTGTGGCCGAGACAAACTCAATGGCCAATCAGGTACCCGTTATTGATATTACTGATTTGCTTAGTGATTCTTCTAGCGAACCGGCCCGCAAGGCAGTTGATGAGATAGCGTTCGCCTGTCAAACCTGGGGTTTTTTTCAGGTCGTTAATCATGGCATATCGACAGATTTGATCGATGATGTCTGGCATCAAACACGACGAATGTTCTCCCTTCCCAACAAAGATAAATTATCGATTCTGCGAACAAAAGATAATCCCTGGGGTTATTACAACAATGAATTGACCAAAAATCAGAGAGATAAGAAAGAGGTTTTTGATTTCACCCGCGAAGGGGTTGATACGATTTATGGTAGAACCAACCGATGGCCTGCAGGGCTGAGTACTTTCAAGTCAACCATGGGTAATTACTATGATGCATGCTCGACGTTGTCTTTAAAGCTGCTGGAGGCATTTTGCATCGGACTGGATTTACCAGCAGACTATCTGTCTGGTGATTTTACTAACAATCACACTGGGTTTGTTCGCCTAAATTATTATCCTGTAAAAGATCCTATGGCCAATTCTGAAATCGAACACCAACTGGAAACTAACCTGGGCGTACATCATCACACCGATGCTGGCGCACTTACCGTACTTTTGCAGGACAGAGTTGGTGGATTACAGGTTTACCGGAATGATCACTGGCACAACATTTCGCCAGTCACGGGGGCGATGTTGATTAATACTGGGGATATGATGCAGGTCTGGTCCAATGATGTTTATCAGGCGGCGATTCATCGTGTACTGGCAATGGAAGCAGTTGATCGCTTTAGTATTCCGTTTTTCTTTAATCCGGCTGCAAGTTGTAAGGTGAGCCCCTTACCGAGTGTTATTGGTAAACAACACCCGAGCCATTATCACGAGATCGAATGGGCCAGTTTCCGTGGTAAACGTACTGATGGAGACTATTCTGATTACGGCGCTGAAGTGCAGATTTCACAATTTCGAAAGTAGGAAGTCAGTTTAGTCATCTCTTTCAACAACTAAGCTGGTTGGGTTTCTATCATAGAATTGCGAGTTTTAATCTTTTCGTACCAGTTCAATAGTTGTGTGTAGATAGTTTTATCCAGGAACTCTGGTAAACGCAGCTCGATATAACCAACCGCTGAAGCTACTGTAAGATGCGCCAGAGAAACATCATGAGGCAAATCTACAAGTTCTTGAAGTTGATTGTCCATGACTTGTAATACGCGTTCTATAACTGCCGATTTATCGGCAATCCAGGTAGGTGATTGCTCTGATGTTGGTCGACGTCGCTCCATCACCAAAGAATAGGTAGCATCAATCAGGCCATCACTCATGGCATGCCATCTATGTACAAATAATTGTTGATCTTTATCTTCAGGAACCAGTCTTTGATGGCTCTTACACGGTAAGCTATCCAGATAGTTGCAGATTACCGGGCTATCGAATAAAACCTGGTCATCAGCTAGTACCAGAGTTGGAATTTGACTTAGTGGATTAAGTGAGATGAGTTCTGAATTGTTTTCATTAGGGTTGGTCAGGATTAATTCGACCTGATCTCGTAGACCTTTTTCGAATACTACCAGTCGTACCTTACGTGCGTAGGGTGAAGTTTTGGAATAGTAAATTTTCATGATATTCAACTCAGTATCTGCTGAAGGGGTTGTTGTCGCGATTAGGCCACTGTAAATAAGGTGAAAAATAGCATCATCTGGGCGCCAAATCCGGATAAGAAAGTGACAATTCGAAGTACGGGCACTCGAAAGGCAAACAAAATAACGTGAGCTAGTCGGGAAAAGAAATATAGCATAGCTGCTGTTTCGGTGAGTTGTGTACTAATTTCAAGCTGATGCAAAATAATCACAAGTGATGCAAATATCACCAGGTTTTCAATGGCATTGGTATGCGCGGCCATTAGTCGCCTGGCCCAGCCTACTTTGCTCTCAGTTTTGCCGTCGGGATCCCACAGTCCATATAAAATACCCTGTTCGAACAAGCGGTTTATGATGTACGGCACCCATAAAAGGGCGGTTAATAAAATGCTCAATAGGAGCCAGTAAATCTCTATAGTCATGTGAACCTCTAGGTTGTAAATACAACTGTTGTTGCGAAAAAATTATTTTAATTTAACTCCAGTTTGTCTTAGCTCAGCAATTATTTTGGTTAAATTGTCTTTGCCCATATTTTCAATCATTTGTTGATACAACTGATTACCCTTCAACTCAAGTTGTTGTGATATTTTCACGGCAGATTCAGTTGGATATACGTTTTGCTCCCGACCAGATTTATGACGTTTAATAAATTTTTTGTTTACCAGTGCTTCGATAAATCGAGTGATTGTTGACTTCTCAAGATTCAACTCAGTGCCAATACTGTGCTGAGAAATTCCAGGCTTTGCCAAAACTACACGTAATAAATAAGCGTGAGCAGGGGATAGTTCGAACTCCTCAAACGCCTGGCCCCAGATTTTGTTAACTTTTCGGGTCAGTGAATTGAGATTGAAATATAAACAGCGTTCAAACATGAAGTTTAGTTTAATACACAATAGTTGTATTTACAACTACGAATACAAACATCGTAGCAACTTATTCCTTATTTATTGTAATGTCTTGAACGGTAGGCTGATTCGCGAAAACGATTCTCACAGAAATTCATGCTGCTAGTTCTATAATCAGACTTCCTTGGCAGGTTCCCGGAGCTAATCGTATAGAAAAGGGTTTAAGTATGACAGATAGGTAGACTTTGAGGTTCCCGAGAGTCCTGCATCGACCAAAGTTTTTAGGCTGGTGTAGGGTTGATCATTGATGAAAGACTTTTAAGTTGCTGACCCTGTTCATTAAAATTCGCGGGATTCAACCATTCTTCAAAAGCGAGCTTTAATCTTTTCCATTCCGTATCAACAATTGAATACCAGGCAGTATCACGATTACGGTTTTTGTACATTGTCGCCTGACGAAATATGCCTTCGAACGAAAACCCCAGACGAACAGCTGCTTTTCTGGAGGGAGCATTCAATGCATCACACTTCCATTCATAGCGGCGATAGCCTAGTTCCTCAAAAACACGCTTCATCATCAGGTACATAACTTCTGTAGCCATAGGAGTTTTTTGTAGAAATGGCGAAAAATGGATATGTCCGACTTCGATAACTCCGATAGCGGGTTCTATTCGGAGGTAACTAGCCATACCTATGGCCTGTCCGGTTTGCAAATCAATAACCGTATGGAAAAGAGGGTCGTCACCAACACAAGAACGCTCTAACCAGTGGTGAAAATCGGATAATTCGTTAAAAGGGCCATAGGGCAGGTAGGTCCAGTTTTGATGATCTTTATCTTTTGCGTAGGCTTTATAGAGTGATTCAGCGTGTTTATTGATATCAAGTGGTATCACTTTGCAATAATTCCCTAGCATTTCTGACTGAGGTGGAGTAGCGCGCTTTTGCCACTGTTCAATTGGAAAGCCAATGGGCTGATCGAGATTGCATAGTAACTTGCTCAAAATTCAGTGCACCTTTGTTTGGTTAGCATAGTGTCCGTCGTGTAAATTGGTAAAAAAGGCTCTTACCATTGGATTATCAATAGACTTTCCACTGGTATCCGGCTCCAGATTTTGTTCGGCTACGTAGGTCATATTTGTCGAGCGATCAGTTAATACGTGATACCAGGGTTCATCCTTGGGTGGCCTGCTTTGAGCGACCTGTTGATACCAGTCTTCTGACAATTGAAAACCCGCATCCAGATCAACGATGACACCGCGATAATCGAATAATTTGTGATGAATCAGGTCTCCAATGGAATATTTGGCATTGGTAATTTTCAATTTTGATCGTTTCATTTGCATGCCCACCTGCACAAAGTAGAAATGACAGTTTAACCTAAATAAATCAATTGAATCGTAGCGAGACCGATCAAAGCGCTGAAGATATTAGACTTTTCTGGATATTTTGGACGAAAACCTATCATCACATACGATGAGTTCGAAATATCCAGAAAAGTCTTGTAGGTTCAACTGATTTATTTAGGTTAAATCATCAAGTCCAATTGTGGCAAAATTTCAGCAACCTACCTGTTGCCGATCCTGATGCCTGTAGCCGATAGCTTCTGCAATATGATCAGATTTAATCTGTTCAACCTGCGCCATATCAGCAATCGTGCGGGCAAGCCTGAGTAGTTTATGATAGCTACGCGCTGATAGCCGTAGCTTGTCGATGCTGGTTATTAGTAGCTGTTCGGTTTTACTGTCTATTTTGCAAAAATTTTCTATCTGGCGGTTGCCGAGATCGACATTAAGACCGCCCTGTCTTTTTAATTGTAATTCTCGACATTGTTCAACTCGTAAGCCGACTTCTCTACTGCTTTGGTGATGTTCATTTTTTTGTTGTAGCAACTGGTTTTTATCCAGACGCGGCAATTCAATCTGTATGTCTATTCTGTCCAAAAATGGTACAGAAAGTTTGTTTTTGTAGCGGTTGAGTTGTGCTGCGCTACATTGGCAGTGATTAATGGATTCGCATCCACCGGGGCAAGGGTTCATGGCGGCAACTAGCTGAAATTGAGCTGGGTATTCAATTTGTCTACTGGCACGGGAAATATGGATCTTACCTGTTTCCAGCGGTTCGCGTAGTGTCTCGATAGCATAACGATCAAATTCAGTGAGTTCATCGAGGAATAGTACACCGTGATGGGCGAGTGAGATTTCACCCGGTTTAGGATTACTGCCACCACCGACCAGGGCGACAGCAGAAACTGTGTGGTGCGGCGATTGAAAAGGTCGCTGACGCCAAGTCCTGTAATCGATATTCTGCTGATTACTGATAGAACGAATGCTGGCGCTGGTTATCGCCTCCTGTTCTGACATGTGGGGCAAGATTGTAGTCATGCGATGTGCCAGCATACTTTTACCGGTGCCGGGCGGACCCATCATCAATAGGTGATGGCCGCCACTGGCTGCAATTTCCAGCGCTCTTTTGGCTTGGTGCTGTCCGTAGACTTCAGATAGATCAATATCAAAATCGAGCGTTTGATCGAATGGGTCTGGTTTAACGCGGTTTAATGCTTTGCCACCGTTAATAGCAGTGCAGAGCTGGGAAAGTGATTCGATCTTGAATGCTCTGATATCGCTGATCATTGCGGCCTCTGTTTCATTTCCAGTAGGGATAATTATTTTTTGACCAGCGTTTTTACTGGCGATTAGCGCTGGTAGCAACCCTCTGATTTGGCGACATTCTCCACTGAGCGCCAGTTCTCCATAGAAGTCATAATTTTGCAGGGATTGGGTCTGGATTTGTTGCGACGCGGCCAGAATGCCTACTGCAATTGCAAGGTCATAGCGACCGCCCTCTTTGGGCAAGTCTGCTGGCGCAAGGTTGACAGTAATTCGTCGTGAAGGGAATTCAAAACCAGAGTTTATAATGGCAGAACGTACCCGGTCACGACTTTCACGAACGGCAGCTTCTGGAAGACCGACCATGGTAAAAGCAGGAAGACCGTTTGATATGTGAACTTCTACACTGATTTCCGGTGCTTGAATGCCCTCCTGGGCGCGAGTGGTCAATTGTGTCAAAGACATGGCTTCCTTTCCTTTTAATCCATTTATGGCTAGCTAAATAATAAATGGTCGTGGTAGACAGAACAAGGTAGCTAAATCACAACAATAGAAACTTTAGGGGCGAAAAGCTGTTAATTTCAATCAAATGATTTTAAATGAACGATTCATCAGGTTAATTTGCAAGGACTGTTAGCAGCTCTATCAAATTTATGTCACAATTCCCCGCGATTTTTCCTGTCTGAAAAAATTTCGGGGTAATGCATGAAAATAATTTTGTTAGGCGGTCCGGGTGCTGGCAAAGGCACGCAGGCTAATTACATTAAAGACAAGTACAACATCCCACAAATATCAACCGGCGATATGTTGCGTGCTGCAGTCAAAGCAGGTACTCCATTGGGTGTTGAAGCAAAAAAAGTGATGGATGCTGGCGGTCTGGTTTCTGATGAAATTATTCTGGGTCTGATTGATGAGCGAATTAAACAAGATGATTGTGGCAATGGCTTTCTGTTTGATGGTTTCCCTCGTACACTGGAACAGGCTGAGTCATTAAAAGCCAAAGTTGAGGTCGATGCAGTCGTTGAAATTGATGTAGATGATGCAGAAATTATCAAACGGATGAGTGGTCGTCGTGTACACCTGGCTTCTGGCCGTACTTATCATGTGGTTTTTAATCCGCCAAAGGTTGAAGGTAAAGATGATGAAACCGGCGAAGAACTGATTCAGCGCGATGACGATCAGGAAGATATCGTCAAGTCCAGGCTAGACGTTTATCACGATCAAACTGAACCGTTGATTGAGTATTATTCCAGCTGGGCAAACTCAGGTGAAAATAGTGCACCGAAATATATCAGGGTAAATGGAATTGGTCAGGTAGATCAAATTCGTGACCAGATTTTTGCTGGATTGGGTTGATCCGTAATAGATCTTAAATAGTAAATTCGAAAGTTTTAAGCGGCAGACAATAGTTTGCAGTCGAGCAAGGGCTAGTGTCGATATTTGATACCTGAATCAGGTGCTATTCGACATAACATAAACACAAACTTAAATAGAGGTTAAAACATGTCTTCAGGACTTTTTATTGCGCTCATCTGTGCATTTGCTGGAATCGCCTATGGGGTGATTACCATTAACGGAATATTAAAAAAATCCGAGGGCAATGAAGAAATGCAGCGCATCTCCAATGCTATTAAAGAAGGTGCCGTTGCTTATCTGACCCGACAGTATACTACCATTGGAATTGTCGGTGTGGTGCTGTTTATTTTTATGGGTATTTTCCTTGACTGGTTTAGCGCATTTGGTTTTCTGATCGGCGCGGTGATGTCTGGTGCTGCTGGATATATCGGCATGCATGTGTCGGTTCGCTCCAATTCAAGAACCGCAGAAGCCGCCAGAGAAGGTATCAACCCGGCATTGGATGTTGCATTCAAGGGCGGTGCAGTAACGGGCATGCTAGTCGTCGGTTTTGCACTGCTGGGCGTTGCAGGTTATTACTCTCTAATGCTGTCTATGGGTGCTGAAAATCCGTTACATGCAATGATCGGCCTGGCATTTGGAGGTTCATTAATTTCAATCTTTGCGCGTCTTGGTGGTGGTATTTTTACAAAAGGCGCCGATGTGGGCGCTGACATCGTTGGTAAAGTAGAAGCCGGAATTCCGGAAGACGACCTACGTAATCCAGCCTGTATTGCAGATAATGTTGGTGACAACGTTGGCGACTGTGCAGGAATGGCGGCTGACCTTTTCGAGACCTATGCGGTAACAATCGTCGCCACCATGATTCTGGGTGGACTGGTGTTTGCGACGGTTGGAACAGAGGCTGTTGAAGCGGCTGTAACCTATCCGTTAGTGTTGGGTGGCATCTCGATTATTTCTTCTATCATCGGTACCTACTTCGTCAAGTACAAAGAAGGCGGTAAAATCATGACCGCGTTATACAAAGGGACTGCAATTTCTGCAATTCTGGCTGCGGTGGCCTTCTATTTCATCACCGATGCGATGATGGCAAACAATGGTCTGTATACTACCGCTGAACTTTTTTATTCCTCGCTTATCGGGCTGGTACTGACTATTGTAATGATTGTAATCACCGAGTACTACACTGCAACAGAATACGGCCCAGTACGTCATATCGCAGAAGCTTCTACTACGGGTGACGGCACCAACGTTATCGCTGGTCTGGGTGTTTCGATGAAATCCACAGCTCTGCCAGTTTTGGTAATCTGTGCTTCGATCTATGCGGCCCATTCATTAGCAGGACTTTACGGCATCGCCATCGCTGCAACTGCGATGTTATCTATGACTGGCATCGTGGTAGCGCTGGATGCTTATGGCCCAATTACTGATAATGCCGGGGGTATCGCTGAAATGGCGGAACTACCAGCCGATGTTCGTAAAACGACCGATGCGCTGGATGCCGTAGGCAACACAACTAAAGCCGTCACCAAAGGTTATGCAATCGGTTCTGCCGGTCTGGCGACGCTGGTACTGTTCGCCGACTATACTACGTCCCTGGCACAACATAGTGGTTCGCCAATCAGTTTTGATCTGTCCAACCACATGGTCATCATTGGCCTGTTCATTGGCGGTATGATTCCGTTTCTGTTCGGTGCGATGGCGATGGAAGCGGTGGGTCGCGCAGCAGGCGGAATTGTTATCGAAGTTCGGCGACAATTTAAAGAGATGCCGGGCATCATGGACAGAACTCAGAAACCGGATTATTCCAAAGCAGTGGATATGCTGACAAAAGCAGCGATAAAGGAAATGATTGTTCCTTCCCTGTTACCTGTTCTGGCGCCTATTCTGGTGGGTTTGATTCTGGGTGCGCAAGCCCTGGGCGGCATGTTGATTGGTACTATTGTCACAGGACTGTTTCTCGCTATATCCATGACCACCGGTGGCGGTGCCTGGGATAACGCCAAGAAATATATCGAAGATGGAAACTTCGGTGGCAAAGGCTCAGATACCCATAAGGCTGCAATAACAGGTGACACGGTTGGTGATCCGTACAAGGATACTGCTGGCCCGGCGATCAACCCTTTGATCAAAATCATTAACATTGTTGCTTTGTTGATGGTGCCTTTGTTGTAAGTGATCAATTCCCATGTGACCACCTGTTAAGGTCGTCACATAGATTTTATTCACGGACAGACTCCCTAAAGTGGCTGATGCATTCCGTCAGAAATTTGATCCGGCGATATGGCAAGTCGTTACGCAAATCTCCCCTGGATCGGTATTGAGCTATGGTCAGGTAGCCGCACTCGCGGGATTTCCACGCCATGCCCGTATGGTGAGTAAAGCGATGGGTCGAAGCCCAGAAGCTTTGCCATGGCATCGTGTAGTTTCGGCTAATAATCGTCTGGCCTTTGATCAAGGCTCCGAATCCTATATTGAACAGGCATCTCTGTTAAAACAGGAAGGGATTACGTTTAAAGACGGACGTTTGCAAGTACAGGATCAAACTGAAAGCGATAGAGAAAGTCTTGACCGCATGCTTTGGGGCCCGTTAAAGGATTAGTTGAGTACGATCCCGGAAAATTCAGTTTTAGGTATAGAGAAAATTTGGCAGGGGCTGGTGAGAACCTGTGCCTGCATGCTGTCGCTGGCGGGTTGAATGATCCGAACAGGTAGATGTAGCTTCTGATCTTCAATGACCGCTATCTTGCTATCTAATGTAATGCCGTAACCGCCTGTTGATTTTTGTCCCAACGCAAAAAGAATATAACTTTTACTGCTGTAATCCAAAATGGGTAATTTTGATCCT
>Ga0256847_1000388_pt1 | contig 28726 bp, 32 predicted proteins | sample TeddybearmetaG_FD_189099 | JGI IMG/M metagenome (GOLD analysis project Ga0256847, IMG submission 189099) | Hydrothermal vent microbial communities from East Pacific Rise, Pacific Ocean - Teddybear | ecosystem: Environmental > Aquatic > Marine > Hydrothermal vents | place: Pacific Ocean: East... | reverse complement strand
TTTGATTTATAGCCATTTAAAGTTATTAACTCCTAATATACAGACTCTTACTGTATAAGCGTGAGAAAATATTTTACACTGAATTTTTCAAGATTATTTAATAGCCACTATGTTTTTTTTGTTATCTCTTTTATTAATTGTTCCCATTTCGACACAAGCAGAAATGTTTCAATGGGTTGATAATAATGGTAGTAAGAATTTTTCTGATAGGCCCCACCTGGGCGCCAAACCCTTAAAAATTAAATCAGGATATACATACTATCAGATAAAAAAAGTTTATGATGGTGATACTATTTTATTGACTAACGGTCTAAAGGTTCGCTTATTAGGAATTAACACACCGGAAGTTAAGAGACGAGATAAATCAGCTCAGGCTGGCGGGGAAGAGGCTAAACGCTGGTTGCAGAAGAAATTAAAAAACAAAAAAGTAAGACTGGAAAGTGATATAGAAAAAAAAGATAAATATGGACGATTATTAGCACATGTTTTTACTGAAGATAAAGAGCATATAAATATTGAGCTGGTTAAACAGGGATTAGCCAGCGTTAATATATATCCACCTAATTTGAAATACACTGATGAATTGATAAAAGCTGAGCAACAAGCAGAACAAGCTCGACTGGGTATATGGAGTTATCAGCAATATGCGCCTAAGCAGTTAAGTCAGATTACGCAACAGCGCGTTAAAGGCTGGCAAAGAATAACGGGAGTTATTAATAATATTCGTTATAGCCGTAGATATATTTATCTTGATTTTACAGATACATTTGCTTTAAAAATAGAGCGGAAAGCAGAAGGTTTATTTCCGGTGCTGGAATCTTATATGGGAAGACCAATAGAAGCCCGAGGTTGGGTTCATAGACACAAAAAACGCTACAGTATGATAATTCGTCATCCCAGTGCGATTATTAACAGATAAATCTAAATGACTATTAACCTATCGCAGGTTACTCTCGATATTAACGTTTGTAGATTAACTTCACAAATAGGAAAGACTAGCAAAAGACTAGGATCAGGTCTTTATTATTGCAGCAAAATTAAAGACCTGACCCTTTGCTTTTCGAATGCGTATCCAATGACAAGAAACCGCCGTATTTTTAGTCGCTGTTTGTCGCAATAATTTCTTAACCGCCTTCAATCCCTCTTCATTAATCACTGTTTGCCATGTGCGACTACCGATTCTGTTAGCAAAAGCATCTAACACGCGACGGGTTCTGTTAAGTGCTTTGTGTTCACATTGTGAAACAAAGGTAACCATAAGCCTACTTTAATAGTACAAAAGTAGTAAGGCATAAAAAACAGCATATAATGATGACTCATTTGATGTGTTATTTTATGCCAAGAGAGGTTTTTTATGCGTACAACAATTAATATTGATGATGATTTATTTACCAAAGCGGTTGAATTAACCGGTGTCCATGAGAAAATAGCACTCTTGCGGGAAGGCTTAAAAGCTTTGATTGAACGAGAGAGTGCCCAGCGATTGGCATTGTTGGGTGGTTCTGAACCTGATCTTGAGCAGGTACCACGTCGGCAATCTGGTTTTGTTGAATAATGGCTAGGGTATTGGTTGACACTTCTATTTGGGTCGATCATTTGCGTAGCAAAGATGAGCATTTGATAAATTTGCTTAAACAGAATCAAGTACTGATGCATCCAATGATTCGGGGTGAATTGGCTTGTGGCTGATTGCATAATCGGGATCAAATTTTAAGTTTATTAAAAAACCAGCCACAGGTGTCCGAGACAACACATGATGAGGCTTTATATTGTTTGGAAAAACACAAGTTGATGGGTAAAGGGATAGGCTTTATTGATTTACACCTTTTAGCATCTACTTTTTTGGCGAAAAACTCCTTATTTTGGACAAGAGATCGGCGCTTGCATAAATTAGCATTAACATTAAACGTGAGTTGGGAGTCTTCCCTCTGAAAGATGTGAGTTTTATGAAGAACTTTTTGTTCACATTGTAAAACGAAGGTGGCCATCATAATTGTCCACCTGTGTTGAATATTTTTATCTCCATTGTTTTGCGTTTTAGGATAGAGCATGCTAATGTGTATACATAAGATATATACATGAGGTGCTTTATGATTACAACACGCGTATTTAAAAGCGGAAATTCACAGGCGGTACGTATTCCTAAGGAGTTCCAGTTTGATGTTGACGAGGTTGAAATTTTTAGCCGTGGTGATGAGTTAATTATTCGCCCCAAAAAAGATAATATTATTGATGCCTTTGATTTGATTACGAGTCTTTCGGATGATTTTATGCAAGATGGTCGTGAGGATACTCCACCACAGGAGAGGGACTTTGATGTATGAAATTGCATTATTTTCTGGATACAGATACCGTTATTTATATAAAAAACCATCGTCCACCACAGGTTTTTGAACGTTTTAGTACTTTGAAGCCTGGTGTTGTCGGTATCTCTGTCATTACTTATGGTGAATTGATTAGAGGTGTTGAGCGCAGTGACTATAAACAACAGAATCATCAGAAACTGAAGCAGATTATAGAGATTATTCCTGTTCACTCTATGCCTCAAGATACGGGTTTGCATTATGGTGAAATTCGTTCTGATCTTGAAAAATCGGGTAGAATTATTGGCAATAATGATCTCTGGATAGCTGCCCATGCTCGCGCTATAGGCGTCACTGTAGTCACTAATAATACAAAGGAATTTAGCAGAGTTGAAAATCTGAGTATTGAGAATTGGGTATAGCTTAAAAGTATTCATTGAGTCAGGCTCGCTTGCTTGACTGCCTCAAACATAAAATCCAAGGCTTTGTGCTGGGTAAAGTTTTGTAGGCATTGTTGGCGAAACTCCTGTTCGGTGGCTTGTTCTTTGGCACAAATGAACGCCCAGGGTAGAATTAAAGCATCTTTAATTAAATCGGCGACATCAAACACTAATGCGCCACGTCTGGTTTTTCCGTGCATAACTGCAAAGCCGTGGGGTATATCTAATACCCATAGTGTAGTGGCGGCAAGTCCATAGGCTAAATAATTACCGTGATTTAGAAATGCATTGGCATCATCGATACTGTCATGCTGGCGTACAAAGTCTTTTTGTTTGGTGCGGTTGGCGGTGATTTTATACAAGGATTTGGTCAGTTGCGCTTCTATTAACAATAAATTAGTCACGTCATGACAATGATCTATTTTGCAGGAGAAGTTTGAGAGGGCTTGTTGTATATCTGAGTCTTCTATAGTGAATCCTTCGTTTTTTAGGTCCCGGTCATTTCCCCAGACTTTTTGCATGTAGCTTATGCGTTGCTGCTGAAATTGTTTGGCTACTTCTAGGCGTTTTTCTTTTTCAAACCAGAATGACATCCAGCCTTGTATGTATTCGGTGGGACGATATTCGCTTTGCGGTGAGAGCCATTCTATTTCATTGGCTGCAATCAGCGGGGGTCCTCCGCTAGAGCTAAACCCAATGAGTACCCCTGCTGATGCCAGCATTCGCACTGCGGCTTGAGTGATAGATGTGCCTGTTCCTAATAAGATGACCGTAGTATTGGCTATAGGGAATTCCAGTATTGTTTTTCGGTCTGTTCTTCAGTTAGATACAGTACTCTGCCGCATTTTTGCATCACCCGGCATTTTTCCAGATAATAAATATTGGCACGTTTGGAGTGCAGAATGGCTTTTAAATCTGTGAGTTGTTCCATAAAATATTTTCGTTAATACTTTTGAAGTTTTATTATCCATACCCACTGCCTCATTTGGTGAGGCAGTGATAATTTTTTTGCATTTTGTTAATTTCTTCTTTAACCAATTCTTTAAGAAAGGGGGGGGGCAATAACCTTTACTTCTGCGCCATGTTTGAGTATGTCCATGATTAATTCACGGCTATCACTAAACGGGATGCTGAGCTGGTAGTTGCCATTATCTAGCCACTTACTTAGTTGCTCTGAATGCCATTGTTCATCTGCTACCCAGTTGGCGCGGTTTTTGGTAAATTCTAATACGGCTGTGTGTTGGGCTTTGCCTGTGAAGATGCCATAGGATGATTGGATAAAGTCTTGTAGTTGTTCAGTTGATATTTTTTGGGCTGTTTCATCCAGTATTTGTGCTGAGTTGACCCTGTCTATAGAAAATATTCTAAGATCGTTTTTATTATGACCGTATGCGACTAATTACCAGTTGTCGCGGTAGAAAATGAGTTTTTGTGCGGAGATGTTACGCTCACTGTGTTTTCTATCCTGTCCTCTGGCCTGATATTGAATGTGAATTTGTTTGTTACTGAACAGAGCTGTGGCTATACGTTTAAAGTGGCTGTCATCTTTTAGTCGTCTGCCAACTGTGGTGAATTGTATTTTGTCGGCTATGACCGGTTGTGGACTGTTTTCCCGGCTGAGCATTTCAGTAATACGTTTTTGTAAGCCTTCAATTTGTTCACTCAGTATGCCGGGACTGATGTTTTGCAGTATTTGTTGGCAGATTAGCAACCCATGTAATTCTTCAGTGCTAAACCACAATCCGGGTAATTCATAAGGTTTGTTGGTTGATTGCTGATTATAAAAGTAGCCATTGGCTACTCGATTATATTCCAGTGGCGCATTCAGATGATCGCGTAAGGTTTCTATGGTTCTATCCGCCGTAGATTTTGAACATTCCAGCCGTTCCATGATTTGTTTGAGTGATATGGGAGTGCGGTGATTGCTGAGTATTCCATCTAAACGGTATATCCTGTTGAAACGATCCATATTTCTCCTTTCGGTTTAGTTTGATGGTAATCGTGCCATGTATTCTGGTGGTAAATTTTTCTTTATATCCTAACTTTCTAGTACTGGAAAGGATGCTATATAAACAGTTCTTTCGATAGAGTATAGTGAATTGCCAGAGTCAATAAACAGCATTACTAATACTATGGTAATCTTAGTTTGATTAATAGATTGTTTGTAGGGCGGACTTCAGTCCGCTATAAACAACAATAATAATTAGCCATATCAGAAATTGCGGACTGAAGTCCGCCCTACATTCTTTATCTAACCAAAGTTGTTGGAGTACTAGTGCAAGGTCAATGTGTATGACGGGGTTGCTCATAAAAAGCCCAAACCCTCCTCTTCAAGGGAGGGCCTTATGAGTTGTAATCCCTATCTCCAACCCACCGCATGATTAAAACTTACATTAACCGATAGGAGTTGAAATAATTGAGTTATTTTACTAATTCAGAAAAAGGTTTCAATGACTTGTTGTTGTGTTGTTTGCACACGGTTAATTGGTAAGTTGTGTTATCAATTTTAACGTTGGCATTTTCCAGTGTGGTTGTGCGTTTACACCGTGTGCCTCTAGCTGTACTGGCCTGACATTGATTTTCACCGTCTGTTAAATCAATATTATCGGTAGTTTTCGTAGACTTTGTTTTGGCAACTGCTTTTTTAGCTGGTTTTTTAACTGTTTCCTGAACCTTTTCTGCAACAATTTCAGGTGTTGCAACTTCTGGCGCTGCAGTTACTTGATGATCCGACTCAGGTGGGTGTGCTGTTGCTTCAGCAAATAATTTTTTTCTAAATATGAGGACAACAGCAAGAAGTACTAACAAAGGCCATCCTGCAAACGATGAGTCGTCACTGGCGCCGTCAGCGGCAATTGCTATTTCAGAACTCAAAGCAACGATTGTTGTGCTTAACAGGGTGGTTACATATTTCTTTATGGGCATTATGTTTTCCTCTTTTGTTGGATAGTTATATAGCAGCATTAGTTAAAAATAGCACGTTCATAAAAAATATTACATTTTATTTTCATTTATTGAATAATTCCAATGCACCCGGCATAAAAAATTCACTAACAAGCATGGAGCGTTTTTGAATAGCATAGACTGTTCTTCTCCCCCAAATATCCTGATCAATGGGTACTTTTTCTTTGAGTGCCTGTGTCCAGATGTTTTGTGTGACGCAACTGGTATTTAATTCGGATCGCTCCAGTTTGGGGTACGAGAAAATGACTTCTCCCAAAGGCCGGTTGCCTAAGTGTGATAGATTGCGCTTGGCAATTTTTATAGTCTGTTCAGGAAGTATGGTTCTGGCAAGAATTAAGGGTTTGCCATTGGCATGTAATAAAACTTCCCTGATTAAATTAAATTGTTGATGTGGTAGTTTTAATAATTCACATTCACTAAGAAATGCAGGTTTCCAGCGATGGAACAAGATTTCTACAGTCAATGAAGAGCCATAATAATTTCGTAAACGTCGTGTCAGAGAGCCCTTTTCATAGACCCATGAATGTACATCGGCGGGAAGATTCTGTTTTATACCTGGATGTTTTTGTTTCCAGTGTGGTTCTTGCATGAATAAGAAACTGTTTTTGTGCACTATGCTTTAAACCTCTGAATAGAGTGTGGTCTGACCTATCCAGCGATCAATGATGGGCTGTATAGAACTGGGGTGTTGAGTGCAAATGATTTTAGCAGCAGCTGGCACATGATCTAGTAGTTCAATATCTCGATTTAGATTTGCTATTTTTAGCTGCATTTGTCCTGTTTGCCGTGTTCCCATTACATCTCCCGGGCCGCGTAATTCTAAATCTTTTTCAGCAATAACGAAACCATCATTACTTTCTCGTAATACGCCTAATCTGTGTCGGCTCATGTTGGATAATGGGGTTTGGTACATTAATAAACAATAACTTTCCTGCTCTCCTCGACCCACTCTGCCTCGTAATTGATGGAGTTGGGATAGTCCTAGTCGTTCAGCATTTTCGATAATCATTAAACTGGCATTTGGAACGTCAACTCCAACTTCGATAACGGTTGTTGCAACTAACAGATCATATTCATGGTTTTTAAATGCTTGCATGATAGCTTCTTTGTCAGCTGCTTTCATTCTACCGTGAACCAGTGCAATATGTACATCAGGTAAGGCTTCAGTTAAATATTCAGCTGTTTTTTCTGCTGCTTCGCATTGTAGAACATCCGATTCTTCTATTAAGGTGCAGACCCAGTAAGTTTGGTGTTTTTTTGCCGTCCATTGACTGATTTTGGCAATCACCTGTTCACGTCGTTCAGCGGGAATAACGCTCGTACTAACCGGCTTTCTGCCAGGGGGAAGCTGGTCAATAATCGAAATATCCAAATCAGAATATTGCAACATGGCTAGTGTTCTGGGGATGGGGGTGGCTGTCATTACCAGTTGATGTGGGCGACTATTGTTATTTTGACCCTTTTCTCTTAAAGCAAGGCGTTGATGTACGCCAAAACGATGCTGTTCGTCAATGATGATAAGTCCAAGTTGATTGAAAATGACACTATCTTGAAATAACGCATGGGTGCCAATGATAATACCGGCTGATCCTTCTGCAATCGCTAACAGGGTCTCTTTTCTGGCTTTGCCTTTTAATTGTCCGGTTAAATAAACTATTTTAGTGTTATGGTTTTTAAACCATTGCTTAAAATTACGTAAGTGCTGTTCGGCTAATAATTCTGTAGGGGCCATTATAGCAACCTGATACTGGGTAGATAAAGCGAGTAGGGCAGCATAAGCAGCAACGACGGTCTTGCCGCATCCTACATCTCCCTGAACCAGTCTTAACATGGGCTGATTTGATGTGCAGTCTGTGGTAATTTCAGTAATTACACGTTTTTGGGCGGCCGTTAACTGGAAAGGGAGGTCGCTTATGAATTGACTCGTTTGTGCCTTTGTCGCTTTGAATAGGGGGGCTTGCCATTTTTTTATGGCATTTTTATTTTTCAATAGAGTGAGGTGATGGGCTAATAACTCTTCAAAAGCTAATCGTTTTAAGGCGGGGAGATTACCGTGTTGTAATTGCTCCACAGTTATTTGTTGTTCGGGTTGGTGTAAAGACTGTAATGCTGTTTTTAAACAAGGGTAGTGGTAATGTTCTAGTATTTCTGCTGGTAACCAGTCAGTAAGACTCTGCTGGTCACTCAAATAGAGTGATAGAGCCTGTTGAATTGCTTTTCGAAGCGTTGCTTGACGCAAACCTTCCGTTAACGGGTAAATAGGGCTTAAGCAGGTTTCGGTTATATTTTCTGTCGATGAAATAATTTTATATTCAGGATGGATTATCTCCAGGCCTTGATATCCATTTCGAATTTCTCCAAAGCAACTGATTAAAGTACCGGGGCTTAAGTTTGATTGTTGTTTGGCAGTAAAATGAAAAAATCTGAGTGACAAATAACCGGTCTGGTCGCTGATTCTGCAGATCAGGCTGTGTCGGCCTTTCATTAATACATCAGTGAACTCAACAGTTCCACAGGTAAGTGCTACCATGCCAGGGGATAGCGTGTTGATTGGCGCTATTTTTGTACGGTCTTCGTAGCGGTGAGGTAAATGAAACAGCAGGTCTTGAACGGAATGGATTCCCAATGTTTCAAGTCGTTTGACGGATTGGGGGCCAATTCCTGCTAATGAAGCAACCGGTTGAGCCAGTGATTCAAGTGTTTCCATACGAATAGTGGATTGATGACTTTTAACTGCTGTATATTTCTCTAATAATCATGACGCCATCAATTTCTATAGCAACACCTTTAGGTAATGCAGCAACACCTACTGCAGCACGTGCTGGATAGGGTTTTTCAAAGTATTGGCTCATGATTTCATTTACAACCGGAAAATGTGATAAATCAGTTAAATAGACATTCAATTTTACAATATCAAAAAAATTACCGCCCGCAGCTTCAGCTACCGCTTTAAGGTTGTTAAAAACTTGTCTGATTTGTACGGAAATATCACCTTCAACAATTTCCATGGTTTCTGGAAGCAAAGGGATTTGTCCAGAAAGATAGACGGTGTCGTTGACTTTGACTGCCTGTGAATAAGTACCTATAGCCTGTGGGGCTTTATTTGTTTCGATAATTGTTTTTGTCATTTGAATAGGGTTTTACTTGCTGGTATTTAAATGTTTTCGATTATAAGCCTAGGAGGCTGTCCGAGAATAGAAAAACCTACTGCGGAAAAGCTATTTTGGCCAGATTCTCCGTTCATTTTCGATAAATAACCCACTATTCGCCTTAAATGAACGAAAAATATGATTCAAAATGCCTTTCCCTCGCTACGGTTTCTATTCTCGGACAGCCTCCTAGTACTCTTGCAACTTTGCTTTGATGAATAATGTAGAGCGGACTTTAGTCCGCAAGTTTCAATATAACAAATTACTATTGTTGTTCATAGCGAACGAAGTCCGCTCTACAAAAAACCTATACGCTTTTACCCATTAATAGACCATTGAAGGTCTGCTCGCGTACAATACAAGTTAATAGAATAAATGTAGCATGTTAGCTTAACGATAGTGATATCTGGTATATAAATACAATAAGTATTTTAGGCTTTAACGCGGGTAATTTTCAATATTATAAACAGCTTTTTCAATTTTCGAATTATTTTCGCTAAATGGACTCTGTCTTTAATGGTTATAGTAATTAGATCAATAGAAACTTTATCATCCTGATCGGCAATGGTTACGCTTTCAATATTGGAGTCCATACTGGAAATCGTTGAGGCAATAGTAGCCAGGGTTCCTCGTTGATTTAGCAACTCTATTCTTAGTTCAACTGAAAATTCACCGGAAACTTCATGACTCCATTCAACATCAAGCCAGCTAGTCTGTTTTTTTCTAACTTCATTGCTGTTACGGCATTCATGCAGATGAATGACGATTCCTTTGCCGGGATTGAAAAATCCGATAATAGGGTCCCCGGGGATAGGATGACAGCATTTTGCCAGCGTGATAACCATGCCTTCTGTGCCTTTAATCATCAAAGGTGCGTGATCAAGTTTTGTATCTTCCAGTTTTACTGCGGCATGAATATCTTCTTGAGTTAGCCTTTTGGCAACCAGGATGGGCATTTTGTTACCTAGGCCTATCTCTTCCATCAATTCATCCATAGATGAGATTTTCATAACCTCTAACAGTTCTGCAATTCGTGATTCTTCAATATCTTCCAATTGCAGATTCATGCTGTTAAGTTCTTTTTCCAGTAAACGATGGCCCAGACTAATAGCTTCTTTTTGTTTGAAATTTTTTAAGTAGTTTCTTATACTGCTTCGGGCTTTTGCAGTGATGATGTAATTTAGCCAGAGGGGGTTGGGTCTCGCCCAGGATGCAGTAATAACCTCGACTGTAATGCCATTTTGAAGCTGAGTTTGCAAGGGTATTAGTTTGTTATCTATTCTGGCAGAAACACAGGAATTACCTATATCCGTATGTACAGCATAAGCAAAATCAACAATTGTTGCACCTTTGGGCAACTTAATGATGTTACCTTGAGGGGTGAAAACAAAAACATCTTGAGGAAACAGATCAACTTTTAAATTGTCTATAAACTCCAATGAATCACCCGCAGTTTTTTGAATTTCCAGTAGTTCTCTTAGCCATTCATTTGCTTTGGCATGGACGTGTTTACCACTTGGATCGCCAGATTTGTATAGCCAATGAGCTGCAATACCAGATTCAGCCATACGATGCATTTCATGGGTTCTGATCTGGATTTCAATAGGAACGCCATAAGGACCAATTAATATGGTGTGCAGAGATTGATAGCCGTTTGCTTTGGGCAGTGCAATATAATCCTTAAATTTACCTGGAACCGGTTTATACAGATTGTGGGTGCATCCTAAAATACGATAGCAATCATCTACCTGATCGCAGTAGATACGGAAGGCATAAACATCATAAACATTTGAGAAAGAAATTTTTTGACGCAACATTTTGTTATAAATACTGGCAATATTTTTTTCTCTGCCGGCTACATCAAAGATAAGTCCTGCTTGATTGAGTCGGTTTTTAATTGAGCTTTCAATAGTATTAATGATTTCTCGCCTGTTACCACGCGCTTTTTTAACAGCATTGTTGATTGCCTGGTAGCGGTGTGGATAAATAGCTTCAAAACATAAGGCCTCTAACTGATGGCGTATACTATTCATGCTAAGGCGGTTAGCCAGAGGAACGTATATTTCTTGTGTTTCTTTGGCTATGCGACGCTTTTTTTCCAATGGCATAGAGCCAAGCGTTTGCATGTTGTGAAGACGGTCGGATAGTTTAACGATAATGACTCGTAGATCTTTAGCCATAGCCAGAAGCATTTTTCTGACATTTTCGGCTTGGGCCTCTGCGTGTGATTTGTTGTCAAGTTTGGTTAATTTGGTTACCCCATCAACCAGTTCGGCAACTTCAGTGCTAAAATTTTCGGCTATCTCTTCTTTGCTAACAGACGTATCTTCAATGACATCGTGCAAAATGGCAGCAATAATACCTCGGGTATCCATGCGCATTTCAGCAAGGGTAATAGCAACAGAGAGGGGGTGGCAAATATAGGCTTCACCACTTTTTCGGAATTGCCCTGAATGGGCATCCGCACCCAGATGATAGGCGCGGACTACATCATTTATTTGTTCCTGGTCTAAATAGCCATCAATAATTGAACATAATCGCCTGAGTAGTTTCTCTTCAGGGGAATCTACTTCAGGTGAATAATCAGTGGCGGCTATTTCTAGCATACAAGTTAACTTACATCGAGTGAATTAGTGGATGGCAATTCACCTGTATTGTGTAAAAGGTCAATATTATCTTCAGTTACATGACCTTCCGCAATTTCGCGTAAAGCAAGAACAGTATCTTTGTCTTTGCCTCGAGGAATAAATTCATCAGCCCCTTTTGACAATTGGCGCGCTCTTTTACTGGCTAACAAAACCAGTTTGAAACGATTTTCAACATTTTCTAAACAATCTTCAACGGTAACTCGAGCCATTATAAAAACCTATTAAATTAAAACGGTATTGATCTCACTGTATTTATACTTCATGCGGATACGGTTGCGGATTTCTATCGGCTGATTTTATGTCGATAGCAGCGTTGCTGAAACAGTTACATAGCTTACTATGCGCCTGCATCAGCGCCTTGCTACCGACAAAAATCAACTCGCTATAAATTCCGCAACCGTAACCTCGCGAAGTATATATTGTCACGTCATAGTGTGATAATATAAAAGAGAACTGAATATTATATGAATAATTGAAAGTTTTAGCAATTTGATTGAGTATTAATTTACTCTGACTTTAACTGTTTGGTTCTTAAGCCCGTTGTTCCGTACAGGCAGTTGTTATTTTATAAAACATAAATAACGTTACGTTCACTATTTATTCTATGGCATCTAAAGACTTTAGACAAAAAAAAAGACGCGAGTCTGAACGTCGATTAAAGAATAGACGTATTAATCCCTATGCTTTTGGCAGTGCTGAATGGGTTAATCTGATACAGCAGGAATATTTGTTATGGCCAAGACAGGATAGAAGGAGCGAAGATCGACGTGCTCAGCCTCGCAGGCAGGGTTGTAGGCGTATTCATAATTCAGGCCAGGTAAGACCCTCAGTACATACGAAAACCTTGCAAGATTTGCTAACCAACGAAGAAAAACAAATGCTAAATGAAATAATTCAGTCTGATATTCCAGACTGAATTATCTCTAGTAGTATAGTGTGAAGGTTATTTATTACGTTGTTCTAATATTTCAACAGCGGGTAACACTTTACCTTCCAGAAATTCAAGAAAGGCACCGCCACCAGTCGATGTATATGAGATCTTGTCTTTAATATTGTATTTATCAATGGCTGCTAAAGTATCACCGCCTCCTGCTATTGAAAAAGCAGAGCTGTCAGCAATGGCTTCTGCCATAGACTTTGTGCCATTACCAAACTGGTCAATTTCAAATACACCCACCGGGCCATTCCAGACAATTGTGCCTGCAGATTGTATGATCTGGGCATATTGTTTTGAAGTTTCTGGCCCTATATCCAGAATTAAATCATCTGCTTCAACATCAGCAACATTTTTGACTGTAGCTTCAGCAGTATCGGAAAATTCTTTTGCACATATAACATCTACAGGAACAGGAATGTCCGAACCCTTTTCCTTTGCAGCGGCCATCAGACGTTTTGCTTCATCAATCAAGTCTGCTTCATAAAGTGATTTACCAACAGAAAAACCTGCGGCAGCAATAAATGTATTGGCAATACCACCACCAACAATCAGTTGGTCAACTTTAGTGGATAAAGACTCCAGAACAGTCAATTTAGTTGATACTTTTGAACCACCAACGATTGCAACCAAGGGCTGCTTAGGTTGGTTTAATGCTTTGCCTAAAGCATCAAGCTCATTGGCTAAAAGAGGGCCTGCACATGCAATAGGTGCTAATTTAGCAACGCTATGGGTAGATGCCTGTGCTCGATGAGCTGTTCCAAAGGCATCCATCACAAAGATATCACATAATGCGGCCATTTTTTTACCAAGATCATCATTGTTTTTCTTTTCGCCTACATTGAAGCGGACATTTTCACAAAGAACAACTTCACCTGCATTGATGCTGATTCCATCTAGCCAGTCTTGTTCCAGACGAACAGGTTTTCCAAGTAAATGTGATAATTGTTCTGCAACGGGTTTTAAGCTGAACTCTTGATTATACTCACCTTCAACGGGGCGGCCTAAATGAGACATAACCATAACAGCTGCACCTGCAGCCAATGCTTTTTCAATGGTTGGTACGCTTGCTTGAATGCGAAGGTCGCTGGTTACTTTACCATCTTTAACTGGTACGTTTAAATCTTGACGAATTAAAACACGTTTACCTGATAAATCCAGATCAACCATCTTTTGTACGGACATAATCACTTTTCCTTTAATTTATAAAAATGTGTAATTAACGTTATTATAAAGATTCGAGGTGAAAGGTGAAAGGACGGATGGATAAAAGCAGGTGAGAGGCACAAGAGAGATGCTAATAAATTAAAAAATTGCAAAAAACAGGGTTTTTTGATAGTGCGACAAAATGCCACATTATAACTTGACAAAAGTTTTGCTATTATGAATCTAACTTTTAAAGCTTAATAGCTAATCAGCGATTAAAGTTGCGTTATGTTATTCCTAAAAATACCCTTCGAAGCAGTTATCTAAACTGCTTTTTTTTTGTCTTAAAGTTTTTATAGCTAATAACAAAGCACGGGTCAAACTTTAAATGGGTTATCATTTCGACCAACGGGACGATTTGTATGGATAGATATATTGCTACTTACAATATCTGTATTCACCACCTCCCTTAGACTCAAGATTCCTCCCGTTGGTCGGAATGACACCATTTGTGAAATTAACCTACAAACGTCAAAATCGAGAGTAACCTGCGATAGGTTAATAATCTTAAAATTTATTCAAAACGAATGTCAAGTCCACCCAGGCCACAGTAACCTTGAGGATTTTTAGCCAAATACTGCTGGTGGTAATCTTCAGCATAAAAAAACTCAGGCACTTTAAGTATTTCGGTTGTTATTTTATTTAGCTTTGCTTGGTATAGTTTTTCTTGATAGTGTTCTCTTGATTGCAGGGCCTGACTATGCTGACTATCATTAAAGGTGTATATTCCTGAACGATATTGAGTCCCTCCATCATTTCCCTGTCTCATACCTTGTGTTGGATTATGCGATTCCCAAAAAACCATAAGTAATTGCTGATAGGAAATAATCGTAGGGTCAAAAATAACTTTTACAACTTCGTTGTGTCCGGTCAATCCTGTACAGAGTTCATCATAAGTAGGGTTAGGTGTATAGCCTCCTACATAACCTACTGCTGTACTAAAGATGCCGCTTTGTTGCCAGAATTTTTTTTCTGCGCCCCAGAAACAGCCTAAACCAAATATTGCCTGTTGTAAATGAGCAGGAAAGGGTGGCTTTATGATATTTCCCGTGACAAAGTGATTTTTAGATACAGGCATCACTGTATTACGTCCAGGCAATGCTTCAGCAGGTGATGGTTTTATGGTGTTTTTTTTGTAGGAATGCATGACGAATTAATACTATAATTGAACCATTTATAGATTATAAGCTAAAGTATAAATGAAAGAACAAGATTGTTTACGCAGATTTTTATTTGAAGAGTTAGGCGTAAGAGGAGAATGGGTTCGTCTGCAAAAAAGTTGGCAACAAACCAAACAACATCAGCATTTGTCAGATGGGATACAAGAACAATTAGGGCAGGCTATAGCCGCAGTTGTTTTGTTATCAGCGACAATTAAATTCGACGGATCCATGATTTTGCAAGCACAGGGCAATGGTTCTTTGAAAGTACTGGTTGCGCAATGTACGCATAATAGAAAAATACGGGGTTTGGCACGCAGTGAGGCAGATGTATCTGTAGGCACGGTATCTGAAATGATGGGTGAAGGTCAGCTTGTAATTACCGTGGAACCTAAACAGGGAGAACCTTATCAAGGTATTGTGTCACTACAGGGAGAAACGTTGGCAGATGTTATCAACAACTATTTTATACAATCCGAACAATTGGAAACTCTGGTTTGGTTGTTTGCAGATGAAACACAGGTGGCTGGCTTGTTTATACAGCAACTTCCTGCTCAAGAAAATGATGAAGATGACTGGGGGCGTATTTCTACATTAGCTAATACAGTGACTAAAAATGAAATGATGTCTCTGGATTGTGAAGAAATGCTTTATCGGCTGTTTAATGAAGAAAAAATCAGGTTGTTTGATACAGAGCCGGTTGAATTTGAATGTAGCTGTTCGCGGAAAAAAATTGAAACAACATTAGTGAGTTTAGGCCGAGAAGAACTGGAAGAGATTCTGCAAGAAAGAGGCACGGTTGATGCCGGTTGTGAATTTTGTGGTGTTCAATACAGTTTTAATAGGATCGATGTTGAAATCTTGTTATCAAGTCTATCGGTGGAAAAACAATCGAATACACGTCATTAGTTCATTTGAATGGATACTATACAAAAGTATCTTCGGGTGCGTTGTACGCACCCTACATTTATAATCTAACAAAGTAGAATTAGGAATGAAGGTATTATAATTTCCTGTATTATAAGAGAATATTATACCCTCAATCCTTAGAATAAACAGTAGGATAAAATGGTTAAAATTTTTCATTGGTTTTGTTTGTTGGTTTTGATTAGCACGCTGACGGGGTGTTTTTACTGGATACGTGCGTATCAAACGTATAGGCAAATGGAAGAGTTTGATCAGCATTTTGTCATAACTGAGGCTGATGAGTTTAGCTTATCTTTTAAAGATCCTATTCTTTACAGTGACGACTTGATTTCTTTGGCGAAATTGCAGCCAAGTGTAACTTCACCCTTGGGACTGGGAGAAAAATGGCGTTACTGGTTTCGAAAAGTTGATGAACTGGGGTACGTAATAAAACCTGAAATCAAGTTTTATTTTGATCTGAATTTTAACGAGCAGCAACGCCTGACCCGCTGGTCATTTTCTCCCTTATTTCTTCAAATTGCACCTGCAGAATTTCTTGAAGTTTCTCTACGTTCTTTAGGCTCGGCTAAAATCAATACAGAGAAAAGACAATTAAAAGCGAATACGGATTTAATTGAAAAAATTGCCATAAACTTACCACAAAAAAAACAAGTGCTTAAGCAATTAGGCAAGCCATTAGAGATAAAAAAGGAAGATCATCAGGATGTATACCATTATCATTTTCGACTTGAAACACATAATATAGAACAAGGCTATGAAGACAGGACTTTAAGTGTGATCAAATTAACCTTTGATAAGAAAACGGATGAGTTGATTAAAATGGCAGGGCGTTTTGCCGGACTTAAAATTTCAATTAATTATAGAAAATATTTAGCAAACACTGATAAACGGTTAGCTCAAGTCTTAGAAAAGAAGATATAAAAACTGCTGAATTGAATACATATGTCAGTTATGAATTATTAGAGATGCCCTAAGGCAGTTGGCAACAAACAACCCACCCATCTTACTGGTCTTTTTATTCGTCTTCTGCGTTGTGGAAACTGTTACGTAGCTGGCTATGGTCGCACCAGCATACTGCTTCCAGCGACACTTGCACATCCATGTGCTTCGCGCCTGTTCCCACGCCTCGACAATTGCTCCTGCGTTGTTCTACTACGCACCGTCCATGGTGTTATGCGTTACCCTACTACATGCCATCCATGGCATTATGCATTGTTCTACCTACACACATCCATGTGTTAGTTGAATACAAAAATTCCTGTGCAATCTGGGTAGGTTATTTATTGCCAGCTACCTAATGGCATGTGTTTATTGTAATTGAAATAATCCTCGCTTTTATTGCTTCAGCTTGCTATTTTAAAAACATACAATTTTGAGACATTTTTTATGTGATTTTGGGGTTTTGATACTAAAAAACATAGCAAATCAAGTTCAAAGAATATCCAAGGTTTTATCATACACAGATGATTCTATTTTCATAAAGCCCAGGATAGTATGGAAAATATTATCATGGCTATATTTTTCATTAGTTTTCTTTGCTAGTAATTCTTTGTCAGTTCCATGAAAATTTTCACCAAACCACACAACAGCCGGTACATGTGTTTGAGTATCTGGAGCAATAAATCTAGGTAAACCATGAAGATAAAGTCCATTTTCGCCTAAAGACTCGCCATGATCACTGACATAAAACATTGCTGTTCCAAAGGAATTATCATTTTTCTTTAGAAAGCCTATCACTTCAGATAAAAAATAATCGGTATATAAAATTGCATTGTCATAAGCATTATTTAGTTCTTCTTTGCTACAATCTTCAAGCTGGTTTGTCTTGCATACCGGCGTAAATTTTTCAAATTCTGCTGGGTATCTTTTATAGTAGGCGGGCCCATGATTACCCATTTGGTGTAGCACAATGAAAATATCACCTTGCTGTTGCTCATTGATATAGGATTGTAACTTTTTTAGCATACCTACATCTCTACATTCCGGGTCACAAACCGAGTTAACAGTTGGACTTTTATAACTTTGATAGGGAACTCTTAAGGCTACACCTTTAGAATCTGAGTTGTTATCCAACCAAAGTATATTTACTCCTGCGTGCTTTAATACATCAATAGCATTTTCAATCGATTGTACCTTTTCCTTGCTATACTCAGATGCAGTGATATTGGAAAACATACAAGGCACCGATGTGGCTGTTGACGTACCGCAACTCCAAAAGTTACTAAAACTTATGACATTTTCTTTTTTTAATAATGGATTAGTTTCTCTTGTGTAGCCATTTAAAGAAAACCGGTCGGCTCTGGCAGTTTCACCAACGACAAAGATAATGAGTTCTCTTTCAGTATCAGTATCTGGAATTTTTGCATCTAGACCAATAGCGGTCATTGCATGGGCCTTGCTTATAAAGAAACTGTTAACAAACTTACCTGTTGAATAAACATAATAACTTGGGTTAGCATAGAAACGAAGAGGTTTATGTTCTCTAAAAAATGAACTATAAAAATCACTGTAAACAAAAACAACAGCTAATACGCTCAATAAAGTAAAAACAATCAATTTCAATCGTGAGAAAATTTCTTGCCGCCCGCTTTTAAATGAAATGTTTGTTTTATGGATAAGGTACGAGGGTAAAATACCTAAAAAAGTAACATACAATATAAGTTTAAAACTCAACAAGTCTAGAGACTCTGCAAAATCAGTATTGACTATATTTTCGATCATGGAATCATTAATGATCGTGTTATAACTATCCATGAAATAACTGGCAAAAGAGGAAATTAACAGCACCACTATGACTATGGGCTTGAAGGTATATTTGAAACAAACTAAAGACAATAAAAGTACTATTGCTGCTGTAAACCCCCATGTAAGAGAGAGAAGAAAGCCTAAGTTTTTCTGATTTACAGGATAGATGTTCGTTACATTGGAAAAGAATGCTAAATTATCAAATACGATAAAAAAAACAGCTAGACAAATAATAAGTTTGATGCTGGTGATTTCGTAGGTAGAGTTAAAATATTTTTTCATTATGGGTATAATACTACTTGATTTTCTTTTTTATGGCGATGTAAACTACCCTATTAAATTCTGTTAAAGACTAAATGCAGGTGTTGATTAGCAGGCAAAACGTCTCTAAATTTTTAATGTTTTTGCGGCTACTCTGTATAAACAGTAATTAAGGTATGTAAGGATGGAATATAATTTATGCTTATATTACCAATAACTACGGGCTTTAAAAAATCATGAATATTCACTTCAGTAAAAAAACCAGGGTTTTATGTATTGTAACTACATCTTTGTTAATGAGTGGTTACCAGAGTCCCGCTGAGAACATTGCAAATCAGATAAAATGTACAGACCCCAGGCCGGAAATATGTCCCATGAACTGGAAACCTGTTTGCGGTTATTATTCTGATCAAAGTGTTAAAACATTCTCGAATGCTTGTTCTGCCTGTAGTGATAAAAAGATTGTTGCCTTTACTGAAAACCAATGTTCTAAGGAGTAATGACTTAATTAGTTCCGTAAGTTATTAAATCCACACTCCTAAGTGACTATTTTTCTACATTCCCTGCATGTAAACCACATTCTTTTTTATTCTCAGACTCCCACCACCAGCGACCAGCGCGTTCATGTTGATTTGGTAGCACTGCACGAGTGCAGGGCTCACAGCCTATGCTAATGAAGCCTTTTTTATGCAGTTCATTATAAGGTACCTGATAAGCTTCAATATGATCCCATACTTGCGCCGAACTCCAGTTGAGTAGAGGATTAAATTTAATGAGTTGTTTTTCATCGCTAGAAAATGTGGAATCAATTTGTACCTCAGGAATTTGTTGACGAGTATCCAGACTTTGATCTTTACGTTGTCCTGTAATCCAGGCATCAAGCTGGGATAATTTTCGTCTCAGCGGCTCTACTTTGCGTAAACCACAACATTCCTGATGCCCATCTTCATAAAAACTGAATAGCCCTTTTTCTTTAACAAAGGGGTCTAATAATGTGCTGTCTGGCGTGAGAAGTTCAATGTCAATTTTATAATGTTGTCTTACTTTTTCGATAAAGCGGTATGTTTCAGGGTGTAATCGTCCCGTGTCTAAACAGAAAACCTGGATATCTTTTCTTATGTTTAGCGCCATGTCGATTAACACGACGTCTTCAGCGCCACTAAAAGAAATAGCAATATTATCAAAATTTTCCAGAGCTACTTTTAATATGCTGCGAGGCTTTTTGTTTTGCAATTCAGTTTGAATTGATTGAATATCGAAAGAAGTCATAGTTGTACTATTCTGGTTTTGTGTTTTGATGGGCTAGCTAGTGCCAATACCCTGTCAAATGTAATTATACGATTTAGCTTTGGGAAAAATATTTTTCTAAAAACGCATCAAAAGAAGATGTATCATTCGCTTCTATTTTTTTTTGTTTTTTGTGTGAAGCAACCGCCATCTGAGCAAATTTATTTGCTGTTAAATCATCTAATTTATCTTGTTTAAAATAGTGTTTATTAAGTTCTGAGGTGTCTAACCCGAAACGACCAAAAGGTTGTTGTTTTATACCCATACCATGAAGAATTTTAGCAGAAGGTGTTAGTTCAGGGTTTTGTAATATAGCGGCTTGTTGTGCTAATGCTTTGCTATAAGGTTTATCCGTGAGATCTTCATCTAGAATTTCACATACAGCTTTCATGGATTGTAAAATGTCTTCGGCCCATGTTTTTAACAGTGTGTGTTGGCCATTGTTATTAAGCGCCAGGTTTGGTTTTCTACCCTGGTGAGCAACGGAGAGTTGATTGTTATTATTAATCTGCTGTTCTTGGCCAGAATATTCAGGGCTTTCCTGCAATAGACAATTTAATAAAAAAACCTCAATAAATCGTGCTTTACTTTCATCAATTCCGATGGGGTTAAACAAATCAAGGTCCAGTGAGCGGATTTCTATATATTTAACGCCTCGTCGTTTCAAAGCCAGCGTGGGTTTTTCACATGACTCAGCTATTTGCTTGGGTCGTACGGTACTGTAGTATTCGTTTTCAATTTGCAGGATATTGGCATTCAATTGCTTATGATGACCATCCACTTTAACGCCGATTTTTTCATATTCCGGGTAGGGTGTTTCAATGGCATTACTTAAGCTTTCGACATAACCGGATATTGAGTTGTAATCAATTGTCAGATTCGCCTGATTTTTACTTTTATAGCCAATATTACTCATTCGTAATGAGGTGGCATAAGGGTGGTAAAGAGTATATTGATCATACTCATCAAACTCGGCCATTAAATGTGGCCTGCTTTTGAAGAAACTTTTGCAGATGGCCGGAGAGGCACCAAACAGATAAAGTATTAACCAGCCCTGGCGTTGAAAGTTTCTAATCATGCCAAAATAAGCATCAGATATAAAATCTTGCAGATTTTTTTTAGATTGGCTTTGTTTATAGAGTATTGGCCATAGGGATTCAGGAACAGAATAATTGAAGTGTATTCCGGCAATAGATTGCATGGTTCTGCCATAACGATGCCATAACCCCTGTCTATAGACATGTTTCATTTTGCCTATGTTCGATGAACCATATTCAGCGATTGGTATACTTTTATCACCATTAATCCCGCAAGGCATACTGGTAGACAGCAGCATTTCATCATTGAGATGATCGTAAACGTATTGATGAATATCTTGTAGAAACTTTAGTGTTTCTGTAATTTCAGCAAAGGGTGGTGTAATGAATTCAAGCAGAGCTTCTGAGTAATCGGTTGTTACATGTGGATGAGTCAGTGCTGAGCCTAAGGCATGTGGATGAGGCGTTTGAGAAATCATCCCCTCTTTAGAAATACGTAAGCTTTCTTTTTCTATGCCTTTTAGTCCACCAACCAGTAAATGTTGTTTTTTATTGTCCAGCAAGTAGCCAAGTCGTAGCGAATGTTGTGTATTCAATTGTGTCATAAAGGGGCGCTAGCCCGGTTGATCTTGATATAATCGGACTATTATAAAGGCATATTAGCAATTGGAGTAGTTTATCATTTCAGAACAGGTTACGAATGCAGAGCATCAGGCTGAAAAAATACTTAATTCTGTTTTTGGCTATGATAAATTTAGAGGCCAGCAAAAACAAATTATTGATCAGCTCATTGCAGGTCAGGATGCCTTGGTTTTAATGCCTACGGGGGGCGGTAAGTCATTATGCTATCAGATCCCTGCAATGGTTAGACCCGGTGTAGGAATAATTGTTTCTCCATTGATAGCCTTGATGCAAGATCAGGTGAGTGCTTTGCATCTATTAGGGGTAAAATCAGCTTTCTTGAATTCAACATTATCCATGGATGAAGTACGCCAGGTTGAACATCAACTTCAACAGGGTGAGTTAGATTTGCTCTATATTGCCCCCGAACGGTTAACCTCCGATTGGACACAATCCTTATTTCAGCGCATAGACATCGCTTTGTTTGCAATTGATGAAGCACATTGTGTTTCTCAGTGGGGACATGATTTCCGTGTAGATTATCTACAGTTATCGTTATTGCATGAAAGGTTCCCGAATATTCCTCGTATTGCTTTAACAGCCACCGCGGACGAAAAAACCAGAGAAGAAATAATTAAGCGACTTGCCCTGGAACAGGCAGAGTCATTTATCAGTGGATTTGACCGGCCCAACATCCGTTACCGTATTGTACAAAAACAAAATGCTAAACAACAGTTACTACATTTTATTCGAGCTGAACATAGTGGTGATGCAGGTATCGTTTATTGTTTATCACGGAAGAAGGTGGAAGCGACAGCACAATGGTTGTCTGAAAAAGGGATTAAAGCCTTACCTTATCATGCCCGATTACCTAATGAAGTAAAGCAACAAAATCAGCATCGTTTTTTAATGGAGGAAGGCGTTGTTATAGTTGCCACCATAGCTTTTGGCATGGGCATAGATAAACCCAATGTTCGCTTTGTAGCACATCTTGATTTACCTAAAAGTATCGAAGGATATTATCAGGAAACCGGGCGAGCAGGGCGTGATGGTGAGCCAGCTAATGCCTGGATGGCTTATGGTCTGCAAGATGTTATTACTTTGCGACAAATGCTAGCGGGTTCTAATGCTGATGAAACCCATAAACGGGTGGAATTTCATAAACTAGACTCCATGCTGGCCTTGTGTGAAATGGTGAGTTGTAGGCGCCAGGCCCTATTAGCTTATTTTGGAGATCAGCTTGAGCATAGCTGTGGTAATTGCGATACCTGTCTTGAACCGGTAGAAACCTGGGATGGAACGGTGGCAGCACAACAGGCATTATCCTGTATTTATCGAACAGAACAGCGTTTTGGGGTGACTTATTTAATTGATGTGTTGCTGGGTAAATCCAACGAAAGAATAATAAAATTTGCTCATGATAAACAATCCACATTTGGTATTGGTAAAGAGCTAGATGAAAAACAGTGGCGTTCAGTTTTTAGACAACTGGTAGCAAAAGGTTTTGTAGAAGTTGATTTTGAAGGTTATGGTGCTTTTAAATTGACAGATCAATGCCGCCCTGTACTACGAGGTGAGCAAACCTTAATGTTGCGAAAGGACATTGTACCGGAGAAAGGAAAACGAAATAAAGCTGAAAAAAGAGCGGCAGTCCAAGGCAAAAACAGTTTGTTATGGGATGCTTTACGGACAAAACGACGTGAAATTGCAGATGACCAGGATGTACCTCCATTTGTTGTTTTTCATGATGCCACCTTGATGGCGATGATGGATGAAATGCCCGATAATTTACAGCAAATGAGTTATATTTCAGGTGTAGGAGAAAAGAAACTGGAATTATATGGTAATAAGTTCCTGGAAGTTCTTCAGGGCTACTCTGAGATGAATATATCCGATACAGTAGCTGACACACTTGCATTATTCAGGCGGGGATATACGGTAGAACAGGTAGCACAACAACGAGAATTAAAACAGGAAACCATATATACCCATTTATCTCAAGCACTGGAAGATGGAAGTGTATTGCTAACTGATGTTATCGGTCTGGATGAAGAAGAAATTCAGCAAATAGAGGAAGCGATTATTTTATTGCCAGATGAGCAGAAAAACGCACTTAAACCCTTATTTGAATTGTTTGATGAAGCCTATAGTTACAGTGTGTTACGTTGCGTGAGAGCAAATTTCCAGCATAAAACCGAGTAAGGTTGTGATTAGTTCAAAGGAGGGGAGAGTCTAGGCTGTCGAAATATAGCATTCAAATTGTAAATATTTATAATATTCAATACCTTGAAAAATATATTCCTATTAAAAGACGATATTTAGTCTTGATTCAGCTCTCTAATTTCTCCCATTATTAAGTAATCAATCACTTATCACTAGTCAGAAGGATTAACTTATCCCATAATTAAGTCATATTTTCCTTTGTAATTTATCATGTTATGAATTATAGCTCGGTAGGTTGGGTTGAGGGACGAAACCCAACATATTCTCGTAATTGCAATAATGTTGGGGTTCCTGTCGTCCCCCCAACCAACCGTGCTGCCCTAATATCGTAATATCATTGTTTTCCATATTTTATTATAAATATTGATGATAGATGGAAAATTGTATAAGTATATTCTGTTTTCCTATTTAAAAGCGGGGTTTCTTTTAGAATTCTTATTTATATAACAGATGGTTGTAGTAATACTTAACTGGTTTTCTTATTCAGCTTTGAATTGTAGTACAGAATCATGTTAACATTCATCATAATTCGATATTTTTTGCTTTCCATTATAAAAGTAACTATTATGCTGAAAGTGGAAAAAAACAGGGATATTTTCCGTATTGGCATGCTTAATATAATAATACATAGAATTTTTTGCATTGCATAAGGGTAGTATATGGAAAATTTTCCGTGTATAAACAATGTTAGCTGAAAAAAGTATGGACATCGAAGAGTTAAGCAAAAAATTATACGAAGATCTAAACGGTAGAATAACTGCCGTTGATTTTACTGATAATTTGATAATTTATTTTCAGTGCGATGACTGGAAAGATTATAAAAAGATAAAAAAATTTAAAATAACCTGCAACTCCGTATCAGAGAGCGAAATACATCCTTCTCCTAGTGGGACGGTTTTATTTTCAAGCAATCATCAACTTCTATGGAATTATAACGAACCTCATGGGTATCTCTATTACACGTCAGAACCTGAAAACAGGTATGATATTTTGGGCCGCATATGGGAGGCTCATGAAAAAACATTTGGGGACTGGCGCCCATTAACTGACTATGCAAATACGTATAACGCTGGTCAGTTCATAGAGTTCTGCGATGGTAGCAATGGGTTGCTTGCACAAGGACCAAAACCACTTATAGAGCTATACCAACAGGCAATAGTTGATAAAATCCAAACAAACTATGTCCCTTCATATAATCCAGAGGGCGATGCTAAAGCATTAGTATTTGATAATTGCTTTGTTATTTGTATATCCGTTGCTGTTGAAGTACTCAGCAGCTAACAAGGCGCTTAATTTGACCTTTTTTATACGCCGCTTTGCTTTGTATAAAAAAGTCAAATTAGCTTAAACGTTATAAGTTTCGTCCTCGTATTCAAAAAATGAGATGTTTAAATGGAAAAAATCGGAAATAGAGAATTAGTGTATTCTAAAGATTTCATTGTTCCAGAAGGTGAGCAGGTAGAAATTCTTCTAGATCTCCAAGGATGGCATTTAAAACTTGTCATTCTTTTTGAGCCAAAAGGGGATGCTCAAGGAATTACGCTTAAGCCAATAGACGATCATGCCGAAATTACTTTTGTTAAATGGGATAATGGGCTTGGTACGTGTACTAGTAAACCGGTTGAACTGGGAACACATCAGACAGGGAAAAAAGTATTTTTTACTGCTACAAACTATTGTATTGGTGGTACAAATAAATTGACCTTTCAAATTTTAATGGGTGGTCAAAATGACTGAACAGGAGGGTGGTAAATTAGTTCCAGAAACTGTTGAAGTTACAAATGTCCATAGCAATTTAAGTCAAGAAGTTATTAAAATAACTACTGATAGATTGAAGTTAATTCTTAAAGATTATCTTACCCTTATGGAAAGAAAAAAGGAATGGATCGCTCCATTAAGCATAGTAATTACACTAGTAGTAGTTCTTATAACGACTTCCTTTAAACAGGCATATTTTTCTGCAGATACTTGGAAAGCCATTTTTATAATTGCTCTTATATTATCTATTGTATGGCTTATAAAGTCTTTATGGTACGCCTTTAAATCTCCTTCAGTTGAAGAAATAGTTGAAAGAATCAAAAAAGGTGAATAATTCTTATAACAAAAAATTCCAGTTGACCGCTGGCAGCGTTACTCATTTTTAGAGGTCATTTATTATCAAAGTTCAGTGTGTTGTTAGAGTTCATCGAACATCTGCCAGCGGCCACTGAATTTGGCGTTAGCTGATACATACCAACATTCAAAAAATAAAGGAGACACTTGAATGAATAACACATCTCGACGTAATTTCCTTCTCACATCACTTGGTGCAACAGCAGGTTCATTACTTTTGCCTAATATTTCATTTGCCAAAGAGCAAAGCAAGCCTTACCAGGGAGGTCTGATCACAGGACAACCTAAACCGCTTCGTTACAAATCAATTCTGGGGTTTCTTAGCGAAGAGCAAATAACACCGCATCATAAAGCGCATTATGGTGGTGCTTTGCGAGGTTATATTGCGGCTGACGAGAAAATACAGTCCAGCATTACTGAAGGAACTACTATTGATTCCAGTGCTTATGGGGCGGTTCAGCGAGCAAGAACAAATAAGGCTGACAGCGTCTTGTTACACGAATTGTATTTTGATGGAATGAGTGCAAAAAAAACAGTCCCTGATGCAGCAGTCTTATCAATGATTAAAAATCGGTTTGGCTCGTTTGAGAAGTGGGCTGCAGATTTTCAAGCAAGTGCAAAAACGGCCTCTGGCTGGGCATCACTTGCATTTCACCCATTAAGTGGAAAGTTATATAATGTGGTCAGCGACAAACACGCAACGGGTGTACTTTGGATGGCAACACCTCTTGTGGTAATAGATGTTTACGAACACGCATATTACGTTGATTATAAGAATAACAAAACTACTTATATTGAAAAGTTTATGGAATATATTAATTGGGAAGAGGTAAGTCGTAGGTTCAAACAAATCAGCTAACAAAAAAATCCAGCGGACGGCTAAAAGCGTCATGCCTTTTGCTTGCGCAAAAGCCCTGCCACTTTTAGCCGCGCGCTGATATAGGCGTTCAAGCTGTAGAAAAACCTAAAAATCCGCCCAAATTTGGTAAAATAGGTCATCAAAACAAAGGTATTGCTGATGGCCAAATATATTCCCTACGATTACAACCAAAACCTGATGGTTGTCATCAATTTTCAGAATCAACTTCAAGCAGGTACCTTCGAACATGCCTTACATTACCTAATTACCCAAAAGCTAGACCTCTCCATTTTTGACAAAGCCTTTAAAAATGATCATGAAGGCCGCCCGGCGTATGATCCCGCCATTCTGCTAAAAATCATCCTATTTGCCTATTCCAAAGGGATGACCTCAAGCCGTGAAATTCAGTGGTGTTGTGATACTAATATTATCTTCAAAGCCTTGTCCTGTGACAGTGTTCCTCACTTTACGACGATTGCTTCATTCGTGAGTGGTTATCCAGAACAGATAGAAACCTTATTTGAACAGATCTTACTGATCTGTGATGAACAAGGCTTATTAGGGCATGAACTGTTTGCTATAGATGGTTGCAAGCTTCCCTCTGACGCAGCAAAAACCTGGTCAGGCAGCCATAAAGAATTAGCGCATAAAAGAGACAAGTTAAAAAAGCTGATCAAACATCATATGGCTGAACATCAGAAGCTAGACCTAGAAGACAGTTATGAAGCCGAACAAGCCAAACGTACCCAGCAAAGCATAGACACACTCAATAAAGCCGCGGATAAGATAGAAGACTTCCTGGAAAATAATGAACCTCGCCTAGGGCAAGGTAAAAGCAAGAAGGAGGTTAAAAGCAATATCACTGATAATGACAGTCAATTGCTCCTGCATTGACTGCATACATTACATCCTTGTAAATAAAAGTGCCAAAATGACCACCTCAAAAGGAACTATTCAAGGGTACAACGGTGTAGCCACGGTTGATAAAAAACACCAAATAGTGATTGATGCTCAAGCCTTCGGCGCAGGGCCAGAACAACCGACGTTACAACCGATATTAAAAGTTATTAAAGAACGTTATAACCGACTTAAAATCAATGATGATATCTATAAAGCAGGGGCCATTGTCACAGCAGATACAGGTTTTGCCAATGAAGATAATATGGAATACCTGCATACTGAAAATATAAACGGATACATCCCCGACAACCAGTTCCGCTCCCGCGATCCTAAGTTCGACAAACAAAAAGAAAAATACAAACGCCCCTCGCGAGCCAAAGCAGGTTATAAGCCACTCATCCCCGCCAGTGAATTTGAGTTTGATCCTATCAAGCATACGAGCACTTGCCCAGCAGGGTACACTCAACACTCAGAACAGACCAGAAAAGACAAAGCAGGAAATGAGAAAATCTATTTTGTAGGACGCGTCAGCCATTGCCGATCTTGCCCCCTCAAAAGCAAATGCATGACAAACCCACAAGCAGCAGATCAAGCAAATGGCCGAGGACGTCAAGTCTCCTTTATTCTGAATAAAACAGGGACTCCGTATACAGACTGGATGAAGATCAGAGTCGACAGCCAAAAAGGAAAACAAATTTATAGCCACAGAATGTCCGTAGTAGAGCCAGTGTTTGGGAATATCACCTCAAATAAAGGACTAAAGCGATTTAGCTTGAGAGGACAAACCAAAGTAAATGCACAATGGAAACTGTTCTGCCTGATACAGAATATAGAGAAACTGGCTAATTATGGAAAATTAGCTACATAAAGGCGGGGAAACTGGGGTAAAGAGCCACAGGAAACAGAACAAACCAGCCTAGAGGCTAGATGTATCAAGTAAAAAAGGAAAT
>Ga0256847_1000387_pt1 | contig 28945 bp, 27 predicted proteins | sample TeddybearmetaG_FD_189099 | JGI IMG/M metagenome (GOLD analysis project Ga0256847, IMG submission 189099) | Hydrothermal vent microbial communities from East Pacific Rise, Pacific Ocean - Teddybear | ecosystem: Environmental > Aquatic > Marine > Hydrothermal vents | place: Pacific Ocean: East... | reverse complement strand
TTTATAGTTAAAACAAAACCACGCCTTAATATTGATGATGTAGTAAGGGCAATATATACGGTTCTCCATAAAAAAAAAGAAAACAATCTCTCATTTGATAAAGAAGGAATTATTGGGTTAGTGGATTATTTGGAAGAAGTAAAAAATTACGGCAAAGGTGGAGTAACAAAAGTTCCAACAAAGTTTGAAGATATTGCTTTTTTTACGGTTAAGCCTTTTGTCAATCAAAACGAACAAGAGGAAGAATTACGGGCAAACTATTTATGGTTTCTGACAAGGAACAAAGAATATTTCTTTTTAAAATCATCTTTGAAAGAACTTTTAAAACATTTGCCGACTTATTTCGTGCGTATTAATGAAAGTTATATAGTAAATATTTCGCAAGGTATATTAGAGGGGCGAATTAATGGTTCTCGCATGTCAATAATGGGACGAGAGTTGGCGGTAAAGAGTACCTATAGCAAAGAACTAAAACTAAGATTGGATAAAATGTATCATTCTTAAATATATTATAATCGGTAATTTTCATTAGGAAAGACTAAATTATCATTAGAGTTTTGATGAAAATTAAAAAGTATTTATTTTAGTTTTAATTGCTCCCTTACTATCATATTGGTACACTATCGATATGAAGAAAAAGATTAAAAAATGGTACATTATTATTTTGATTATTTTGGGGATTGGAGCATATTGGTTGTCTCAAAATATGTGGATCTTTGAGAAGAAAATACTTGTAGATGATTATGATGAGTTTTTGAAAGATACTGAATGGGTTGAAAATGAAAAAAAAATTTGGAAATTTACTGAGGGATACCTTCATATCTATACTCCAAACAATTCAGAACCCATTTCTTATATAGGTCAATGGACAATTGTAAATGATGAAGATATTGAGTTTGAAGGTATTCAAACATATAACAATAGTGATGTTTATTGGATTTCAAATATTATTTTTGTTTCTAACGATAATCTTTTATTAGAAATAGTAGTTCCTGCCGTTTGGAATAGAGGATTGATAAAACTTAAAAGAGTTTAATAATGGTATTAAGGCTAAGTATAATTTTTATTTGTTTTTCATTTTGGGATTCATTTTCCCAAAATATAACTGTGTCAGATGATGAGGAAATTGAAATTCCTGTGGTGTTCCATTTTGTAAGTAAAGAAAATGATAAACAAGTTTATTCACGAATATTACTTAACAGGGTTCTGGAAGAAACAAATCGCAGGATGAATAGTATTGATACAGCTAAAATTAATACTCCTTTTAAAGGGATAGCTAAAGAAACAAAAATTAAATTATTTATTTCAGATGTTGATACAAACTGTGAAGAAACTACACCTATAACATATCATTTAACTCCATTAAATGCTTATACGCCTCATATTGATGATGCTTATTTAAGAACAAAAGGGTATTTTAAACCAAAAGAATTTTTAAATATATGGGTTTGTAATTTAAGAGGAAAAAATATAACTGGCCATACTCCGTATAGAAAATTTTTAAATGGAATCATAATTGATCGGGCTGAATTTGATGTTATGATAGTTAAGAATAATAATACTTGGACTCTAGTACACGAACTAGGTCATTGGCTTGGGCTAAAACATATTTGGGGAAGCCTTGATGTCCACACGGGTGAAATTATTGACATTGACATTGATAATTGTTTGTATGACGATGGAATTTCTGACACACCAAAACAAAAATCCCCCCATTTATTTGGTTCTGTTGTTCAAGATTCTTGTGGAGGAATAAATGGTAAGGCAAATCACCAAAACTTTATGGATTACTCATACGATACAGGTATGTTTACTGAAGATCAAGTGGCAGTAATGAGAAACTATATTAGTAATAAAAGAAGTGGGTTATTATGGAAGAATAATTGTAACGGTGAAATTTCAAGTTCTGTACTTGAAAAAAGTAAATTAAGAAAAAAATTTGGAACTCCATTTAATTTCGGAGGAGGTTTAAAATATAATACCAATACTAATCTTCATCTTAGAGATTTATTTTGGTATGAAATAAAAATACCTTTTAATAATTCATCTTTAGACGCTTTAGGTTTAAATCAAATTGGAACAAACTCCTTTAAAGATTTTTCTACGGGTGAAATAGTCAATCAAAAGAAAATATATGAGAGAATTAATATAGGAAAAGCTAAAACTACTTATAAAAATAATTTCGCTTCAGAAGTGCCTAACGAAAATATAGATGTAAGTAGAATAAATGTACACAATACGGAATTACTTTTTAGCCCGAATTTAAAAGGAAAAAGCACTAGGTTTTTAAAATTTTACCCTTATGAGAAAACATTACAAATGATTAAAAAAGGGAAGCTATTTCTGAAAACAAATTGGACATCACAAGAAATAGAGGTTGAAGAATTCAAGCTAGTTTACAACAGTTTCAAAACACGAACCGTTAATAATAGACCATTAAGAACACCTAACAATGGAGAAATTGTATATAAAGGAAACCGCTTAGCTAAATTAATTCCAAAATTACATGAGTTTAGATTGGAAAGCTATGATGCAATAAATAAAATAGCTTGGCCAAATACTAAAGCACTTCGAACTTGTTTTATTTATGTTACTAAGATTAAGGTTAATAATCAGGTTATTGATATATCTTCTCAAAGACTTTATCCTATATCTATAAAATATTAGTATAAATTTCATTAATAAATATAGATTTTCACTAAAAAACACCCATATATCACTATTCTTTGAATAGGTTATTTTTTTACAACTTCTTTGCTGTATAAATGCTAAAGAAGTATGAAAATCAAAGAAAGTTCGCTTTATTTTGAAGAAAAATTAAATAATTCTGAAACCTCTATTTGCAGAGCATTTGCAATACTGAGGAGTGTCGTCGTTGTTGGATTGGTGCGCCCCGATTCTATTCGGCGTAATGAGCCATCATCCATATCAAGTAAATCAGATAGCTCTTTTTGTTTGATGTTTTTTTCTTCACGAATGGCAACAATACGTTTGCCTAATTTTTTAATAAACTGTTTCTCTTCTTTACTTAATGACATTACTCTTAATTATGGAATTCAAAGTATTGCTTTAGTGATAAAAAATAGAGGGCATTTACGCCCTATATAAATATTAATCTATATATTTGAAACTCAAAAAACTATAACAAAAACACATCTTATGGAAAACACTCACCACACCATCATAGTTAAAACACAAAAGAGTCCAACCACTGCCGGATTGTTGGCATTCTTTTTTGGACCGATAGGAATGCTGTATTCAACGATACTTGGAGCAGTAGTAATGTTTGTTGTTACTGCCATAGCCCTCGTATTTACGTTTGGGTTTGGATTATTTATCACCATTCCAATCTGTGCTATGTGGGCATATATGAAAGTGAAAAATGACAATGAAAAAGAATCGGTATCACTTGCTCATTCACATTTAAAACAGTCCTCTACACCGACACAAGAAAGTATAGATGATGAAGATTTATTTAATTAATACCACAATGTAATTATGAATAAAAAAATACTCAACATTATTACCGCTATTGTTATGCTCCTTGCATTTTTTATGCCGTGGATTAAAGTCTTTGGTTTTGGTGGTTCAGCATTTGATGCCATTAGACAGCTTTTTAATAGTCTTGAATACGTAGATGATGAACCTACAATTCTACTAGGCTTATTTCTACTTCTGTTTCCTATCTGTGCAATTATCGTGTTGATTTATTATGCAAAGGCAGAGATAAAAAAGGGAGATATAGGCGTATTACAATTTGCTAAAAAAACACCTTTAGTGTTCCTTATTATCGTTACCGTGTACGGATTTATTAAAATGGGTGATGATGCAAAAATGGTTCTTGATTCGGGGATTGTTGATGTTATCGGAATGGGATTTATCCTCACGATTATTAGTGCCATTGTACTCTTTGTAGACAAAACAAAGGTAATATCTTTTTCACAAGATAATCCTACCAAAGAGGAACCAAAAGAAGAAGCTAACACCGATGACTTATTTAATTAACTAACTATGAGCAGTACAAAAAATCAAGCCGTTACCCATTTTAACGATGGAGGAAAACTCTACAAGGTAAACCTATTTAGTGATGCCTTAGTCCAGTACCAAAAAGCGATTGATAATGACCCCACCTTTCACGACGCACACTTTTGTTTAGCAAAGACCCTTGTTCGATTAAAGAAATATAGTGAAGGAATTGAGCATTTTAAACGGTACGTTCACCTCATACCGAAAAACAACCAAGGCTCATATGTCCTTGGTCTTTCTAATATTCTCATTGAAGAACAGCAACAGTCAAAAGCATTAAGTCTTACCGATTCATTGGATGTTTCTTTTTCTGAAAAACAAGTATTTGATTATGTTCCGCTTCTCTTATCAAATAATAAAATTGGTAAGGCATTGAACCTCATACTTAACTTATCCGACAAAAATCAAATAGCACGAGGATATAAAGACCTATTGGAAAGTGATAATATTCCATCATCTATTATTGAAACATTAAAAAAAGAAGATGTTGTTCCTCGATATTTTAAGGCTCAGAAAAAAATACAACTCCTGCAAAAAGCAGGGATTCAGCATAAAGAGTATAAAACAAAAATTGATGAAGCCTCTGCCTTGTTAACTCAAATACGAGGAAATGAACATATTTTATATTCTAATGAATTGAATAAGCTAGATACTATCATTGAAACGTCGCAGGATATATTGGCACAGCAAGCAAGTATCATATTAAAGGCGGATAATATTTCATTTGCAAATAAGATTCTTTCAATGCTCGAAAGCACAAAGTACGACCCTACGAAACTTCAACCTTTTGCAGATAAATTAAGAAAGTCCGAAAAATCAAAGAATCAAAGAAAAATAAAAATCACAGTTGTTTCAGTTCTAGCGGTATTAATCATTAGTACAGCGTCATATTACGCATACAATTCATATCAAGAATCTGACGCCTATGATAGAGCAATTACCTCGACTTCTCTTTCAGAGTACACAAGATATTTGAATAAGTTCGGGGATAATGATGAAATTCATAAACTTCGAGAAACAAAATTATATGAAATGGCATTAACGAGCAATGATGCACAGGAGATAAATGAACTATCTAATTTCTACCCGAAGAGTAAGCATTTAAAAGTGATTAGTATTAAATCTGACGTTCCAGACTATAACAGCGTAATGCTCACAGGGGTTGGAAATGAAAACAACAGAGTTTCGCTAAACGGAAATAGGGCATACCTTGTTCCTGCGGGATGTATTCTTAACTTATCCATTCAGTATCACAACAAAATCCCCTATAACACCTATTTTACGGTTGCCGAAAATATGACCATTACGGCAAATCTACCCGATTCAGAAACTGTTTTATTCGAAGAAAATTTTAACAACAATAAGAATAATTGGAGTTTAGTAAATGATGTAAAGCAATTAAAATATGGAAGTACCCAAGTGAATAAAAAAATTGCCATTGAGAATAATAAACTAAATTTTTTTAATAATCGAGGTAATAAAGATCTTGTTTATTCTCTCATTAATGTTGATGGACTTAATAGAAGTACTGATTTTGAAATTTCAGTCCGCATTAATACTACAAAACATACTACTAACGGCACGTATTTGATGTTTGGGTCAACATCAAGGGCTTTTCTCTATTTTGGCTATTCTGGGAATGCAAATAATGGTAAGTATGTTATTGGAAACAATAATTGGGATGATTCAAGCAATAATTGGAAGAACTGGACGAGTGGTTGGGAGAGAGCCTACGTTGATTCGGGATATGAAGCTACGCTTTCCATCGAGAAGAAAAATAATCACTTCTATTACTATATTAACGGCACTCTGGTAAAAGATTTTGATGAACGGAGAATGTATGGAAGTAAAATTGGTTTTGGCGTAAATGGTAATACCCAATCGTCAATTTCACATTTATCGGTTAAAAAAATAAATAAACCTGGAAAAACCAATTTTCAAAATGGTAATATTTATTACTGTTGGGTTGATGAATTAAATGTTCGTGCTGACGGTAGTAAAAATGGAAAAATCATTACCACGATAAAACTTGGTGAACCAGTTAAATATCTTGGTGAAGTTGGAAAGAAAGAATTGAAGGCAACATTTAGAGGGCAATATAATCCTGATTACTATTACAAGTTTGAATTACTTGACGGAACGATTGGCTGGGTTCACGGAGGAGCGTTAAAAGGGCTTAATACAAAAGAATCAATTAGTTTTTCTAAATATAAGAACATTGAAAGAATAGATTCCCCCAATGAAACGGTATCAACCGATACTTCAGAATTTTATATGATTGCTGTGTATGCCGAAAAAGAACGAGCAACCATTGAAAAACGGGTGCAAGAAATCAAGAATAAGGGATATTCAGCAAATTACTTATGGATTCCCGATTATAAAAGCCTTAGTGGAGCAGAAATGTACTCGGCATATATTGGACCATTTTCAACACAAGAACAATGCAAGATAAAACTTAATGAAGTAAAAAATATATACCCAAAAGCGTATGGACTTCTTGCATCAAAAAACACTACTCAAAGAATTACCATAAACTAATTTATTTTGTTAATTTTAACATTCTCAATTTTAAATATATAACGATGCAAAAAATATTACTTACAATATTTCTAATTTCTAGTTTTATATTACAAGCCCAAAATACACGTGATGTAGTCTACCTCAAAAACGGTAGCGTGATTAAAGGAAAGATTACCGAAATGAATCCGTCAGAAAATTTAAAAATTGAAACATCTGATGGCTCATTATTTGTCTACCAAATGAGCGAAATTAAAAAAATGGAGAAAGAAGAATTTGTTGGCAAAGAGGTTAATCAAAAAACTACTTCTATGATAAGCCAATCAACTATTGATAAATTCTTTTCAAACTGGCTTTCTAAAAATAGACCTGCTCTTAAATTTATTGGGGTTTCAAAAAAAAATGGAGTGAAAAGAGAGATTTACGGACAAAAGATATATGAAATAGAGTATGAGTTAATTTTTGAAACAAAGCAAGATATTTATATAAATGCAACAGCTTTTGGTTCAGCTTGGGCAAATAAATTTGTGGATGATTTTTCATATGCATTACAGGGATCAGATGGTTATGAATCAGCACTTGCTGGAGCAAAAAAGAGAATTCCAAAAGGACAACGTTTTGTTGCTAATGGTTCTTTGAGTTTTGAAGAAACTGATAATGGGTGGAGATCATCTTCTTTTAAAAATGAAAATTATAAAACGGTGGCTTCAAACTATGTTTCTTCAGATATGATGAAAAGACAAGCTGAGGAACGTGCTAAGTTAGCCGCCGAACTTAAGGTGAAATTAGATTGGAAAAAAGAAGATACAGAACCTGCTGAATTTATTTCGCATTATTTTAAAGTTGATAATGTCCCTTTATTTTCTTATGGAAATATTCAATATAAAATTGAGCCTATCTCTTCATATAGTGGAAGAAATGATGTGGCATCAAGTATTCAAAATGTATTTTATCAAGCTATTGAAAGCACTAACAGAGAACAGAAAAGTGATGAACTTTCATATAGTTCTTCGCTAAATCAAGGATTGTGTGAATTTAAAATTTTAAAAGTAGATTTTCCATTTAAAAATACAGGCTATCAATGTAATATTTTGATTAGCGGTAAAATAAGTGGTGCGTACAATGAGCCTGAAAATTTCCCCTTTGACTATAGCATTTCCCTTTCTGCAAAGAGTAATAGATATAAAAAGAATCTTAGTAAGAATCAAGCTTTTGCATCGGCACTTGACGACCTTAAGGCTAAGGTACGAGGTTTTATTTTTCAGTATGAACCTATCGTAGTTGAATTTATCCGTGTTGAAACTAATAAAAGAGGGAAAGTTAATAAGATTGTGTTTAAGAAGCCTTCAATGTTTTTGAATACAAGAAAAATGAAGTTTGTTGTTATGAAACCAAGCGACCTTGGTCTAAGAAATAACAAGTTTGTAATGACGGCTAAGGTCGGCGATTGTATGTTTAAGGGCGAAATTAATGGTGATGAAATTATTTGCAACGTGAGTGGAGGAAAGAATAAAAAAGCATTTGCAAAACTCATAGATTCTGAAGAAAAATATATTGCTCTTTCTTCTTTTTGAAGTAAAAAACACTTTGCCTTAAAAAGGCAAAGTGTTGTCTGGCACAAGTATATCTCCATTCTTTGAAAAGGAATAAAATCCTTCACTTGTTATGATAATATGATCCAGTAAGGTTATTGAAAATAATTGTCCAATAATATTGATTTTTTCGGTCAGTTCTTCATCGGTTTTTGATTTATTCAAATTTCCACTTGGATGATTGTGGCATAAGATAATAGCACTTGCGTTTGTTTTCAATACAAGCTGAAATATCTCTTTGACGTTTACAATAACAGCGTGTGTATCTCCTTTTCCAATTTCTGAATATCCTAATACTCGATTACATCGATTTAGTAAGAGAACCCAAAAGAACTCTTTTAAATCAATAGTTTCTGTATCAATGAATTTTTTGATGATTTCATAGGCATCTTGTGAATTTGATATTTGAGGCATTGAATCAAATACTGGACGCTTATATACAATCGCTACTTCGTGCATACGATTTTCATTTCGTATTTCGGTAGTTCTCATATACATACGTTTTGAGAGATTCCTAATTCTTTTGATAATCGTCGTGCTGTTTCTTCAAAAGCAAACCAAGAGTACCAATTCATTAAGTCTCCCTGTGGTTGCAATGTGAGCCCTGTCGATTGTTCATATTCGTTTCGTAATACTTCTATTTGGTCATAATATTTCAAAAAGAAAGCGTGAGTATCTCGATAGTAAATAAGAATACTTATCATTCCACAAATACATCCGTTTCTGGTGAGGTCGCTAAAGAAATCACAAATATTAGTATAGCTGTGATAAAGAGCCTCTCTGGCAACTTCTTTTCTTATACTAGAGCAAGATTCTTTAGTAATTTTGATGAGTTTTTTTTGTACTATTTCATTTTTCATTGCTATGTGTTTTAAGGTACATTCACGCCTAGTATGAGCCTTAAATAATGGTGTACATAGTATCAAAACATTGTCAGGAAAGGTCTTTGTATTGAATGGTTGTTGCAGAAAATGGTTTACTTGGTTTACCGTCAATCATAAGTTTGAGGTATATATGATAGTTTGGAAGATTGACATAGTCGCCAATTGAGAATATAGGCTGATACTCGTTAAATAATTCTTTCATCATATATTGAGCATCAAACGCACCAAGTCGAAAAGAAATAATAGTTCCAACATTTCCCAATACGGCACTCTTAATATCGGGTTCTAACTGATCTAAGTATTGATGAGCGAGGGTAAGAGTAACTTTAAATTTACGTAATTCAGAGAGCATATTTACTAAAGACGGGTTGGTATAATTTTGAAATTCATCCAAGTAAATATGAAAAGGAATACGATCTTTTTCTAAGATATCGATACGACTGAATGATGCAGAAGTTAATGAAGAGAGTAGGAGTGAACCTAGGAGGTAGGCACTATCAGTTCCAATAGCTCCTTTACTAAGATTAATTAATAAGATTTTTTTATCATCCATTATTTTACGAAGTGAAATGGTGTTTTTGTTTTCGACCAAGAATCTTTTAATTGCTGGATGAGCCAAAAAGCCACCTATTTTATTATAAATTGGAACGAGGTCGAACTTTGTATATTGATAGAATTCTTTAGTCCAAAACTCTTTAACATCTTCATTAACGATATATTTCAAACAATTTTTGCGATATTCTTTATCTCTCATAATTCGTAAAATATCAGAGAAATTTGCTTGTGGTTGGTCGAGTAAGGTGAGAAGTATAAAGCGTAGAATATGACTCAATTTAGCTCCCCAAGATTTTGAACTAGAGAGGCGTTCAAATGATTCAAGAATACTACTAGCTACGAGTGATCTTTTTTCATAGGAAACTCTTTTTAGGGGATTGTAACCAAGTAATAAGTCTTTGTCTGGAATATTCAGAAATACAACATCTCCTTTTCTCCTTTCTGGAAGAAGATGTTGTATTTCTTCAATTAAATCTCCGTGAATATCAAAAAGACAACAACCACGATTAGAATTAATGTCTTGAAGAATTTGAGTTTTTAATAAATTGGTTTTACCTGCTCCTGTTTTTCCAATGACATAGGTGTGGTAGGCTCTATCTGATTGTTTTATCCCAAAGAGTTTTTGTTCATTTCGGAAATTGGTTTTTGCGAAATATGTGATTTCTGAGTTCATCCTGTAAGTATGAAAAAACCAAATATTAATTATAGTATTTTTATATTGACGTTTTTGACTGTACCTTTACATTACTAATTTTCTCCCCTTTAAGTTGTAATTATTTAGTGTCAAACGCTAATATTGCAATTAGTTAAGTTTTAATTGGTTGATGAACCATCTACAAGAACTATATGTTTAAGCTAGGTGGTATATTGTTTTGTACTAATGCATAATTAGAGAGGTATGATTGAAAAAATTAAATTAATAAAAAATATTGCTGTATTTAAAGACTTTGACTGGGATGTAGAAGTAAGAGATGAAGGAAACAATATTAAAGATTTCAAAAGAATAAATATTATTTATGGAAGGAATTATTCTGGAAAAACCACTTTGTCTAGAATTGTTCGAGCAATGGAAACGGGGAGTATTTCTGATAAATATGAGAACCCAGAATGTTGTATTTCGATAGCTGATAGTGATGATGTAACTCAGCATGATTTTAATTCTCACAGTAAAACAATTCGGGTATTTAATGAGGATTTTGTAAAGGAAAATTTAAAGTTCATTATCAACCCAGATGAAAACATTCAGCCTTTTGCAATTCTTGGTAGCGATAATGCAAAAACTGAAGAAGAGATTAGAGAGTTAAATGATAAATTAGGTCTAAATGAGGAGGAAGAGAAAACAGGGTTATACCTTGAATTAGAAAACGTAAAAAGTGTTTATAGAACCGCGATAGGTGCTCATAATAGTGCTATTGAAAGCCTAACTGGGCAACTAAGAAATAAAGCTACAAATAACCCTAATGGGATTAAGTATCAATTTGAAAAATTTGGAGATCAAAATTATACAATCACTAAGCTAAAGGATGAAATAGCAAGTGCAAAACAAGATGATTTTACACCTATCTCCGATGATGAAAAAATAAAATTGGCGGAGTTGTTAAACGAGCAAACAAAAGAGGTTATTCCCGAAGTAGCTGAACTAGAAATAAGTTTTGGTGATATTGAAAAATCTAGCCGAGAGCTCATATCTCGAAAGATTGGACAATCGAATAAAATAGATAGTCTTCTCAAAAATGCGGTATTAAATCGTTGGGTGAAAGAAGGTAGAGATCATCATAAAGATAAATTAAAAGTTTGTTCATTTTGTGATAATGAAATTGATGATAAAAGGTGGGAAGAATTAGATAAACATTTTGATGAAGAGTCTGATAAGTTAGAAGATGAAATAATAAAACTTCTAAAAAATATTGAAAAGGAGGAAAAACTCATTTCATCTACAAGTGGGATTAAACGAGTTGATTTTTATTCAAAATTCCATTCACAAGTAGATGATTTAACGGTGCTTTTTGATGAAACTTTGAAAAATTATCAAGATTCACTTAAATCTCTGAAGAATCAACTTAACGATAGAAAAAAAGATATTTTAAATGAGAAAATATTTGAGGAAGTAACAGATTTTTCTTCGCAAATAATCTCTCAAAGAGAAAGTTTCGATAAACTACGGATAGAATCAAATGAATATTCTGAAAAGCTTAGTTCAGAACAACGAACTGCCAAAAATAACTTACGTTTACGAGAGATATATGATTTTGTTAATGTCATCGATTATGACAATCAAATGTCAAACATTGGAACTCTTAAGGTTACGCTGGACGATGAAAAGAGAAAAAGAGATGCAAAACAAAAAGAAGTTGATGATATTTTAATTGAAATTGCTAGAAAACAAAGAGAATTAAAAGATGAAAGCAAAGGGGCTGATAAAGTAAATGAGTATTTAAACAACTACTTTGGACACGATTTTCTAACACTTAAAGCTATAGAGTTTGATAATGAAGAAACAGGAAATAAGCAATATAGGTTTGAGGTTCATCGCGACAACAAAAAAGCGTATCATCTAAGTTTAGGAGAAACAAGCCTTATTGCCTTTTGCTATTTTATGGCAAAACTTCAAGACATTAATACAAAAACAAAGAAGTCAATTATTTGGATTGATGACCCAATTTCAAGTTTAGATAGTAATCATATCTTTTTTATCTATTCATTGATTAACACTCAAATATTCGGAGAAGATGAATTTGAACAAATATTCATATCAACTCATAATTTAAACTTTTTAAAGTATTTAAAAAGATTACCAGGTGCCGATGCGAAAGCTAAATCTGAATATTTTATTATAGAAAGAAAAGACAAAATTTCTATATTAACATTAATGCCTAGTTATATAAAAGAGTATGTTACGGAGTTTAATTATTTATTTAGTCAAATATATAAATGTTCAATAATAGAGAGAGTTACAGACGAAAATTACACAACCTTTTACAATTTCGGTAATAATGCAAGAAAATTTTTAGAAATATTCCTTTATTATAAGTATCCAGATAATTCAAGTAATAAAATTAAAATGAAAAAGTTTTTTGGGGATGAAGAAATTCCAGCTGTTTTAACGGATAGAATTAATAATGAATACTCACATTTAAGTGGAGTTTTTGAGAGAGGTGCAACTGTCGTTGAAGTCCCAGAGATGAACAAAACTGCAAAATTAATAATTGATAGAATTAAAGAAGATAATAGTCAATATGAATCTTTATTGAAAAGTATAGGTGTTGAATTAGTAATTGAAGAAGAAGAATAAGAACCACATTATGTCATTAATAATTCCAAAAGATTCATTTTTTAAAGATCCACCATCATTTATTAATCCAGAATTGGTTTTAGTTTTAAATGCTATCAGATATAGTGTAGAAATATGTGAGATTTCATATATACGCTTAGTCAAACTACTTTCAGATTTAACAGAGAGCCCAAATGTTGAAGAATATGCATTTCCTGAGATATACTTAGATGCTTGGTCTATTGTAAATAATGGCGTGATTTTCAGAAATATTCTCCTTGAACATTTTGAAATTGACGGTAAAGATGATCTTTTTTTTCAATTAAATAATGCTAAAGAACTACGTAATACCTATCAACATCTTGACAAGAGGATTACTGAAATTCTTGTCAAAAAGGAGTTGCCCATTTTTGGTTCTCTTTCTTGGTTTAAACATTATCCAAATTCAACTAAAGCAATTTTTTGCTCAACTTATTCTGGTTCATTTACTTATAAGAAAATACCTAAAGTTAAATTTTCAAATGTTCAAGATGAAAATCTTAACAATAATATTCAAAAAATAGAACTTTCTACTGTAGTCAGAAAATCAAAAAATAGTTTTGAAAACTCCATTATTTATTTATCAACCATAATGTATGATATTAGTGAGATAGTGAGATAGTGAGAGTTTTAGATTTTAATCTGAAAGATTACTATAAGAATGATGACGCTTCTGATAGGCACTTTTCAGATTTAATAATCAAATTAAAAGGTGTTCAAACTTGATAAGCAATAGATGTTATTAATTTTGTCAATTTGGCAAGTTCAATTAGTGTCCTAACTCGCCAGCAAACTAGGATTTAAGGGTATTAAAACCCCTAAATCACTATATTTTTCAACATTATTTTTAGGTTGGAACCCCCTTGTTTTTGATAAGTACTCGCTCTCAATACTTTTAATATATAAAAGCGATTTGAGCGTTATAAAGTCTAGCTTTTTGTCTTTTAAAGTTAGGTTGGAACCAATTTCTGAAATGATGATTTTTTTATCTTTTGGACTCATATTTTTGAATTTTTCGAATGCATGCCTTGCAATTTTTAATCTCTTTAAGGCTACCTTTTTCCAATCAACTTTTTCAAGCTGTTCAGATGAAATCTTTTGATCTAATAGTACCAATTCTGTTTTTATTCCCTCAGACTTTTCTTTAAATATAGCTCCATCAATCTCGTTTAATGCTCTCATATTTATTAAGCCATTTAGCTGTTTTTCTAACAAACATTTTTTGTGAAGAAGTTTTGGTAAAATTGATTGTTCATTGTTTATTTCAACATCCATTCTTTTGATTGTTTCAATAGCCCATTGATAAAAGTTTTCTTTGATGGTAATTTTTGACAGTAATGAATTCATATATTCTTCAATATTTTTTTCTTCAATACTTTTTTGTTTACATCTCCCTTTTTTTCTTGTACATCGATAATAATCTTTGATGATTTGCGAAGGGGCTTCCATATCCTTAAGCAGTAATCCACATCGTCTACATTTTTGAGATGTTTTGATGGAGAATTTGTATTTGCAATCCGAACAAATAACTTGGTGGATGTGCTCTGCTGTTATGTGGCTGTTACATTCTCCACAAGACATAAGTCCACGGTATACAAAATCATAAGTTCTTACCCTCGTTGCTACTCCAGTATTTCCTAATATTTTTTGAGCCTTTATATATTCATTCAAAGAGATCATAGTCTTATGTTTCCCTTGATGACGTGTTGGTATATCGTCTTTATCTTTCCAATAGAAATAACCTGCGTAAAATTCTTTATTAAACATCAAATAAAAAGTATTTAGTGAGTACGGTTGATTTTTTCCATTTACTAATCCTAGAACGTCAGCTTCTCTTTTTAGATCAGCAACAGTGTAAGCTTTAGTTAAGAGTAGTTTCCAAAGTTTCTTGACAATAGGAAATGATTTTATATCAGGAATGATTTCTTCAGTTGATTCGTTAGACTGATATAAAGGGTTGTGTTTATATCCAATTGGTAAAATAGGTGAAGGATACCACCCTCGTTCGGCTTTTTGCCTTGTGCCTCTTTTTACATTGGTTTTTAGGTCTTTTACGTATTGAGTTGCCATTCCTAATTCAACGGCCATCATTAAAACATTATCGGAAGGCTTATAATCACTTCCAATGGTTACAATATGTTTAATGATGTTATTCTGTAGCATCCAAGATATTTGCCCTCCATCAAGAGCATTTCTTGATAATCGATCCAACTTCCAACATAAAATACCATCAGCGTATCCAGAATGAATTTTTGAAAGCAAATCGTTAAAAAATTTCCTTCCAGGATTTTTTGCCGACTTAGACTCCTCGATTATTTTTACAATCTTAATATTTTTTGATTTTGCAAGCCTTTTTAGTTCTACTATTTGATCTTCAATAGAAGTTACTTGCCTGTTTTTATCTTCACTACTCTTTCGAGCGTATAAGATATATTTTTGAGCATACATATATTTATAGATAACAAAAAGAGACAACTGAGTATTCAAACTTAAGTTACCACACAAAAGTTTATCAGTTGCCTCTTTCTATTCTTAAATCTGAATAAACGTTTTGTGTGGTAGCCATACTATAACATATCTTCCTGCTCTTCACTTAAAAAATCTCCTTGATATATTACCGTAGTTAAAAACCTTAGAAAGCCTATACCTTCTTTAATTGCTTCTTCACGAGTTATTTCATAACCAAATGTTTCTAAGCATAATTCTTGAAAACCTTTGATTTCTGATTCAGTTAAAGACGTTGGGGTAATTCGACTCATTGAAACATCTTACTTTTTCATAAACGTGAATGATAATATCGAAAACTTGTCATTGTTAAACGACAATCTAGTTACACTATGTCGCATATCTTTTTCTTGTAGTATTTGTTGTGTGTATTTTCGTAATTCTACCCAAACTCCAAACAAACTTTTCGATATCTATTTAAAAGCACTTTCAAAAAAAGAATTGAAAGTGCTTTTAGTTGTGGTACGCCAAACGATTGGTTGGATTGATGTTAATGGTAAGAGAAAAAAGAGAGATTGGATGAGTCAAAAGTTTTTAGCAAATAAAACAGGACTATCTCCTAAGTCGGTATCACAAGGAATCGAAATACTTGTTTCAAAACATCTCATTATAGCCACTTCAGAATCAGGAGAACTACTTCGCTATCCAAACGAGCGAAAAGGAAAAGAACGTATCTATTATGAAATTTCCGATACCCTTGTTACTTTTTTACCTAAGCCCTATGTAAAAAGTACTCAAGACCCTAGTACAAAAGGTAACAATACAAAACTAACTTATACAAAACAAAGAGTTCGCAAGTCAAAATTTACAGAACCGTACTCAAATAACATAAGAAGTTTAGAAGATATTCTTCGAGAAAAAAGAAATGACAGAGAAGAATTTTAATAATACCTTTTGAGGTTTCATTCAAGCCGTTAAATTAATGGTACAAGCTTAAAAGCTTGCTTGAATCTCAAATGAATGTACTTATACACTCTTCATCCACAAAATACATCTACGGAAGTATCAAAAATTGTCAATTTGATTGTTTTTCGACAGTATCATACAACAATCCTATTCCTCTATAATACCAAAGGCGGTGAGTGGCTAAACACTTACCGCCTTTAGAAATATGAACAAAAAAATAAACTCTCTTGCCCTGTATAGAACAGAGGCAAACATATCGTTAAATGATGTCGCATATTTGCTGAACATCGATACTGGTAATCTTTCAAGGATTGAAAAAGGAATTCGTAAACCCACCGCCAGAATCATTCTCTTGTATCACATCCTCTTTGACGCACCATTAATTAAATTATTTCCTGAAGAATTTAACGATCTTCAGATCCAACTTAAATTAAGAAGTCAAAAACTTATTACTCAATTAAAAACTGAACAACCGCCAAAGAGTAGGAATAGAATAAAATATATAAGTGATTTTGTCAATGGTTTAAACAATTCTCTTTATGAAATGTAAAGGGCTTGAAGAAACCTTTGAAAAGGTGTTAGCAGTCTATCCAAACTCGAAAGGATATGCTTATGTGCTAATGCAAGGACCGCTTATTATCCTCACTAAGAGAATGGTGAGCGTGAGCCCTGTTGATAATACAAGAATTATTAATGACATTAAAACGCTCATTAGAGAACATTGCCCTAACGCTTTTATTATTGAAAACCCAAAGTGTAAGTATTCAAGAAAAGGAGTACGAGGAAATCAGTTACTCCGAAGTCTTGTTCTTTGTGCTAAATATCAAAAAATAGGTGTCTATTCGTATTCGCGAGAGGATATTCGTCTTGTATTTGAAATTTGGAAGGCTCAAACGAAGTATGAAATAGCAGAAGTCATTGCAAAAAATATTAAAAGCTTCAGAATTCTACTCTATTCAAAGCCAAGATATCCCGATTCACAAAAATATCTTACGGCAATTTTTGATGCAGTTTCATTAGGAATTACCCATTATTATAAGACAACATAAACACCTGTATAGGTGTTTTTATAATACTTCTACGGAATTTCGATAAGCTCTTTTGGTCTTCGTTCATAGATAAATACTCTGTCAAACCCTGACTTTTCTAAGTTATTCCCAATATGCTCAAATCGAAAACCAGAAGATTGATGCCCAATACTTGCTTCAAGTAAAAGCCATCGTTCGGCAAAAGTGTTATTGTACTGTGTGATAAGAGTAGACTTTTTATTTATAACACTTTGAATCCATTTGAGGTCTGCGTATTCAACTAAATAAGCTCCAGTTTTTTGCCAAAGAGATCTTGTTACATCATTGTGGACATACACCGTTCTTATGTATTTATTTTCTTCAAGAAAATCTTTTGTTGTTATATTAAAACCCCTTTCTTTATTACTCAAATAGATTGATTCGATAATGTTGAATATAAGAGCAACAAAATATTCTTCTCCCATATCCTTTGTGTTCATTGGTTGATATGAAAATGAAACACCAACATTTAGAGAGGCATTATAGAGTGAAATAAATTTATCTTCAGCAAGTTTGATTATCTTTTTTTGAAAGGATTCTTTTTGCTTTTGTTTGGGACTTATTAATCGTGTATGCTCAAGGGAAACTTTTGAGTTAAGTAAATGAATGATAAAATCTGGTGTTTCAGAATCTTCAAGTTTTCTAACAAGAAGCTTCATTGATGGATGAGAAATAAATTCTTCTACGACTCTACGTTCACTTGATTTATTCATTGAAAATATTTTTAGTAAAAATACTTAAAAGTAGGAAGTATAAAAATTACAAACACTATGTATTGTTACTTTTATTTCATATCTTTATTACTCTAACAAAGAGTACTATGGAAAAGAAAAATGTAGGAATATGGATTCGAGTTTCAACCGAAGACCAAGCACGAGGAGAATCCCCAAAAATTCACGAAGAACGAGCAAAACACTATGCCGAAGCTAAAGGGTGGAATGTTGTAACTATTTATAATCTTGCAGCTACATCGGGTAAATCAGTAATGCAACATTCTGAAGCAAAAAGAATGATTCAAGATATACGAGCGGGTAATATTACGGGACTAATCTTTTCAAAAATTGCTCGATTGGCTCGTAACACCAAACAGCTTTTAGAATTTTCAGACATATTCAGAACCTACAATGCCGACCTTATCTCAATCTACGAGAATATAGATACTTCAAGCCCCGCAGGACGACTCTTTTACACAATTATATCAGCAATGGCAGAGTGGGAGAGAGAAGAAATTGTAAGTAGAGTAAAAGCAGGCATGTACATACGAGCTAAGCTTGGTAAGAAATTAGGAGGACAAGCACAATTTGGTTATCAATGGCAAGGTGATGAACTCATACTTAACCCCGAAGAAGCACCGATACGTAAAATGATGTATGAACTGTTTCTTAAAGAAAAACGAAAAAAGTCAGTTGCACGTATTTTAAACGAAAAAGGTTTTCGCTCACGTTCAAGCAAACCTTTTCACGGAGCAACGATTAAACGTTGGTTACGTGACCCTATCTCTAAAGGATTGCGAAGAACCAACTATTCACAAGAAAGCACCGTCAATCAATCAATGCAACTCAAACCAAAAGAAGAATGGTTTTTTCACGAATGCCCTGCGGTAGTAACAGAGGAATTATGGAAACAAGTAAATGATTTAATGGATGAACAGGATAAAGTGCGTAAACCTATCCTTAACCGTAAAGTACACATATTCACTAACTATATTTTCTGTCATTGTGGTGAACGTATGAATGTTCGCTCACGTTTAACCCATTACAAATGTGTGAATCCCGATTGTGTGAATAAGATTAGGCGAGATGATATGGAGGAGGCATTCAAAAGTCGATTGACTCAATTTCTATCGAATAAGAAAGAACTAGAAACCTATTTTAAACAATCTGAAAAAGGATTGAAAAACAAAGAACAAGAACTTATCCTCTTAAAGAAAAAGAGTGTTGAAATTAAAAGTCAGTTACAAAACCTAATCGAACTTCATAGCAAAGGACAAATACCAACTGATGCCTTCGGAGAGTATCACAAAGAACCTTACGAACAATCTCTTCAATTAGAAGAGAATATCATTAACCTAGAGAATGAAATACTTTCAGCTTCGTTACACAAGGATTCAACTTCCTTTATCATTAAAGAGTCTAAAAACATTTATACTAAATGGGATTCTTATCCAAGAGATAAGAAACGAGAAATTATTGAAACCGTTGTGGATTCTATAATCATAGGAACAGATACTATTGATATTAACCTTAAAAAATTAGCCGACAGCTCATTTTTTGATTCGGGTAATATGGGTGACAAAGGGGCTACCATCTATCTTGCCGCCTTTAAGTTTGCAGGAAGCCTTAGAAACTACAAAAATACATAGCGTTGCAGGTCGAACAAAAGAGCGTAATGGCATCATGACATCGAGGCCTTTTCGGAGTCCGCATCATACTATTTCCGACGTAGCCTTAGTTGGCGGAGGAGCATATCCACAACCTGGGGAAATATCGCTATCGCATAATGGAGTACTTTTTTTAGATGAATTGCCAGAATTTAAACGCAGCGTACTTGAAGTAATGCGACAGCCGTTAGAAGATCGAGAAGTTACTATTTCGAGAGCCAAATTTACAGTAACCTACCCTTCAAGTTTTATGTTGGTAGCGAGTATGAACCCGAGCCCTAGTGGTTATTTTAACGACCCAGATTCTCCAATGACTTCTTCACCTGCCGAAATGCAACGATATTTAAGCAAGGTTTCGGGGCCTTTATTAGATCGAATTGATATACATATTGAAGTAACGCCTGTTTCATTCGAAAAGTTAAGCGACGAACGAAAAGGAGAGGCGAGTACTATAATTCGAAAACGTGTAACAAAAGCCAGACAGTATCAAGGAAAGCGTTTTAAAGATAATGAGAAGATTCATTACAATGCACAAATGGGCGTAAAGCAAATTAGAAAATATTGTGCTTTAGACGAAGCTTCAAAACAATTATTAAAAAGCGCTATGGAACGCTTAAATCTTTCAGCAAGAGCCTATGATAGAATATTAAAAGTTTCGAGAACAATAGCCGACTTAGAAGCTTCAGAATTAATTACTGGCGAGCATATTTCAGAAGCTATACAATATAGAAGTTTGGATAGAGATGGTTGGTTGGGGTAATTATACCAAGCATACTATCTATTGGGAATTAATTTATTATTGTATATAAATATTCAAAAAAAAAAGGGTTTACCCTTATGTTATTTAAGAGAAACCCTTTTCCAATTCAAGGGTACTTTAAATTAAAATTCAGGGAATACAGGGTGTTTTTTTCTTAATAGATGTTTCAACTTTGTACTATGGAATTGAGCAAATTCTAACATGGTCGAAATCGAAAAGCCTTTCTTAAAAAAGATTAATAGAGTAGATATTAATATTAAAATTTTTAATTATGTCAAATTCAATGAGTGGTTATTGTGGAACAGTAACTCAAGATGGTCAAATAGTAAGTAACGGTAATTTTTCATGTTACTTCGAATCGAATATTTATACTATAGATTATCTTGGTGCATGTACTAATCCTGTTCCTGTTGTATCCTTAACAAGCCAAATGCCAGGCTTAATCTTTCTGTTAAATGCATATTCTGGGGGTTTCAAATTGTATGTTTACGATAGTAATTTTGTGCCAGCTACAAGTAGTTTCAATTTTATTGTAGCTGAAATTGTTTAAGCTGCATTGGATTCACAATTAAGTTGTAAAATACTAATACAAAAAGATTCTTAGGATTTCTTAAGGATCTTTTTATATAAAAATTCAAGTGTTTATACCTATTTCAAAATAAAACATTAATATTTAATTTTAATTTTTATGAATTGTTGCGCTTTTGAATTAATGGTCGAAACTTTAAGACTATTCCTTCGTAAGGCAAAAAAATAAATAGAACAGAATGAAAAATTTAGAAACAGAAACCATCGTAAAAACGATTCTGGATAATTTCAAAGAATATACGTCAAAACCAGATACTAATTCCGTGTCAATAGATACTTCGAATGGCAATTTATATACACTAGCTGTACAAGCATATATTTACGCCTTTCCTTGGTTGTACTTAAGTCAATTGCAATGGCTTTGGACTACAAAGCCTGGAGCTGTTCAGCAGTTTAAAGAATCAGGATTTGCAATTTATGCACCTTTAAATAATTTTTGGTTGGCGCCAGGTTTAGCCAGTTCTGATAATAGTACAGGAGGTTCACCTAATGCAGATACTATTTACTCATTAGCTTGGTGTGATTTAAGTCAAGAACCCATTGTTATTTCGGTTCCTGAAATAACAGATCGCTATTATTGTATAGAGCTTACTGGAATTGATTCTGACACTTACGGTTATGTTGGCACTCGTGAAACAGGATCGACGGCGGGTAATTATTTGTTGGCGGGCCCAAATTGGCATGGAGATATTGCAAGTTTTAATGAAGGGAAAGATATCAGTGAGCAAATACAAGATATCCTTCCACGTGCTTTTTACAATTCTATACTTTTAATGGGGCGTACAGGTCTTACTACCGGTACTGACGAGGATATTCAGATATCTTTAGATATACAGGAAAATTATCGTTTAACAACACTTTCTGATTGGATTTCTGGGGAGAATAATTCGACAAGTCCTAAGGCGCCTATACCAGTTGGGACTACTTATAATGATACACTAGGAGCATGGTATACCATTAATAAAATGATGACTCAATATCCTCCTGGAGTACATCCGAGCATTGCTCAAGATCAATTGGTTAACTTATTTGCTCAGATTGAGATTGGTCCTAATCAAGATATTAGCACCCAATCTCCAGAAAATCTCCTCGTTTTACAACAAGCGGCAAAAGATGCATTGCTGATATTAAAAGTTTCTTCTGGAAATGCTAATAAAGTGGTCAATGGCTGGGGTTATCCACCTGTCTATATAGGGAAAGCAGGGCAATACGGAGATTATCTAGCCCGAAGTTCTTTCCAAGCATTGGCAGGTATTACCGCACATTGGACGATAGAAGCTGTATATTTAAATACCAAAGTAGATTGTAATGGTCAAAGCCTCTCTGGAGGTATTAATTATACAATGGAATTTACGGAAGATAGTTTTCCTCCTTTTGAGAGTAATTTTCATGGATTTTGGTCTATTACTTTATACAATTTTAATTACGAAATAATTGCTAATTCTGAGGCATACACCATCAATAGTAACTTTACTCAATACCAAGCTAGAAATAAAGAGGAAGGAATGACCATTCTCTTACAGCAAGATCAACCAGAAAATTGGCCGGAAGATAATGAGGACGGTATTTATTGGTTACAAACTCCAATGGCCGATCAAGATGGTAATGATGGTTTTTATATGGTACTTAGGGTTTATATTCCTGCTCCTTCAGTAGCAACAACACAAACATGGGAGCCACCTTCGGTTACTCCAAGTGATTAATTTAAAAATCAAGTATTTATACCTATTTTATATTTAAATAAAGGCTTGTAATATTAAATTCTTAAAAAATAAAATTATGAGTATTTACAGTCCTGTAACCGTCTTATCATATAATATTTGCTTTCAAGCAATGACCCATAATGCAACAGGAAGCGCTTGGGAATTAGGTAATAAGTGTACCTATATTGGACATTCTAAATTAACGATTTGTGCCAATCATATGGCTGAAGCAATAGATGCAATACCAGCGTCATTAAACGTAGCATCTTTCGATTTCGTTGGCCTTCAAGAAGCCAGTAGATGGTATTTATTGCAACAAAATGCTACAGAAACTTTAAATAAAATGCAAGTGGTTGGAAGCAAAGAAGGAAGAAGTGAAATGGCAACTTTTTATAATGGAACAAGGTATCGTTTAGATAATCATTACTTCGGGAGTTTTGATACCGATCGACCATTTCAAATATTACTATTTAAAAACCTTTTTGATACTTCTGGAACTATATTTATTAATGCACATAATCCGCATGGATATAGCTTTGATGGAATGCAAGGTATATTAAGTACGGCTATAAAAGCGATGGATTTAGCATCTGCTGAAAAACAATATCGAATTATAGCAGTTGGAGATTTTAATGAAACAGGATGGGATTGGAATACTGGAAAAATGAAGCAGAAAACTTGGACACCTTTTTATGATAATGGAGTAAAAATTAAAACTTCAATTAGCATTGATGAAGCTGTTTATAGTTGTTGCCAAGCAAATGGTGATTGGAGCGATAGTAATGGAGGTATTGCGAAAGGGTCTAGAGGAGGCGATTATATATTTGATAGTAAAAATGCCGCTAAAATAATAATACCATCAGCTTATAATCCAAAAGTGTTACAGTCTGATCATTTACCTGTTGTTGCATTACTTACATAAAACTATTAACACTAATTTATTATGAAACGAGTATGCTACAATTTTTTTAACATACAAGAAAATGACTAACAACGAACAACAAGCTTGTGCAGAACAGGGTCTAAGTCTGACCTTAGAAAAAACAATAAATATTGACAGATGAAAACAAGTACTTATTTATGCTATTTTTGTCTACCATTATTTTTATAAGCGCATATTTAAAGAATAGTTATTGTTGTTGTACTATTCTTTATAAGGATCCCAAAGTTGGTGATACTAAATTGTAATAAAGCGCATAAAAATATAGTTTAAATGTTACAAAATTACTACCTTTAGGAACGGGTAGGTTTGTAATTATTTGTTTAAAATCAACGGCAATCATTACAGATTCGATCTGGCTAACCAAACATAAATGGCTACTCATAAAGCACGTACTTCGGTTGCATTAACGTCTACCAAACACACTAAAACCAGTAAACAAGGAGTTAATTGGGCTGAGGTTCGTGGACAGTTTAAATGCACCAAAGAGCGTATTCAAATGGCAAATTTTCAGCTTACTGCCCACCCTAAAAGTGTGCGTAAAGCCATTCGTAAACATCGTAAAGGTTTAGACAGAAGTCCAGTCGAGTATTGGGAGGCCAACGCCAAACATTACGACAGTGATTTAATCCCTCAAACTGCCGCTCGTTACCTTGGGTGCAACTCTTCGGAAATTGCATTTACAGACAGCACAACCATGGGCTTAGGATTGCTGTATGGAGGATTTAAATTAAATGCGGAAGACCAAGTACTCACCACTACCCACTGTCATTATTCCACAGTTAAGGCGCTAGAGTTTGCTGCTGATCGCGTAGGAGCATCTGTAAATAGTGTTTCACTTTACAAACAGTCTGCTTTTGTGAGCGAAGCAGAAATAGTAGCAAATTTTAGAAATGCAATCTCGCCAAATACGCGTTTGGTTGCCTTAACTTATGTACACTCCGGAACGGGGGTTAAATTGCCAATTCAAAAACTTTCTAAAATAATAGCGCTGGCCAATAAAACTCGATGTAAGACCAAAAGAATTTATTTATGTGTGGATGCGGTTCATGCATTTGGGATAGAAGATTTTAATGTTCAAGATTTGGGTTGTGATTATCTTGTAGCTGGAGCGCATAAATGGCTTTTTGGACCACGAGGCACTGGGATTATTTGGGCTAAAAAAGATGCATGGAATATGATCTGTTCTATTATTCCTCCTTTTAGCCGTGCAATGAATATTTGGATGGGTATAACTGCGGACCAACCTCTTGATTTTCGCCGAATGATTACCCCAGGAGGATTTCATTCATTTGAACATCGATGGGCTTTAGCAGAGGCATTCGAATTTCATTTAAACATTGGTAAAGCTAATATTCAGAACCGTACACATGAACTAAATAGGATGCTAAAAAAAGGTATTAAGTGCTTGCCACACATTCAACTCTATACGCCGATGTCTGGCGAGATGTCTTCTGGAATTAACTGTTTCGAAGTGCAAGGGATGAGCCCAAATGCAGTGGTTAAAAAGTTGCTTCAACACAATATAATAGCTAGCACCTCACCCTATAAAAAGGTGCTTGCCCGATTAACACCAAGTATAATTAATACCGAAGGAGAAATTGCACAGTGTTTGCATGTGCTCGAACATATTCATATAAATTAATTATTCTCGTGATTAAAAAACCAACTATATATATCACCACAGATACCTGCATGACTCATTTACTTAACGAGGTAGAATTAGCGTTGCCATTTTGGAGGTATTGCGAAATTTTTAGTGCAAGTGAACACGTGTTTTTGTTGGATAGCGCTAAAAAATCTGGGAAACTGGGCATGTCCTCTTATTTAGGCGCAGATCCTTATTTAATTTTTAAGGCCAAACGCATAGGTAATTGCCCAAGTATGGAGGCTCAAATTGAGCAAACTTCATTTAAAACCGAAATAGGGATTCCGCACCCAGTGGCAAAAAAGGAAGTGTTCCAAGGCGACCCTATTGCCATCCTGCAGCAATTGGTAAAACAATATGCACCAAAACCAGAAACCTTTAAAAATAGTGACTTGGCTTTAAATGGAGGAGCTGTGGGCTATTTTGGTTACGAGTCGGGATACTTTATAGAAGAATTACCAGATAATGGTAAAGACGATTTGGCCTTACCCGATATTTATCTTGGGTTTTATGATCTAATTCTAAGTTACAATCATGAGCAAGAAAAGGCCTATCTGTCGGTTGTTGGTCGTGGCGAAAGCCCAGAATTAGCAGCTAAAGATGCCCAATATGTGTTAGCTACTATGCTTGAAAAAATAAAAACCTTCGAAGCAACATCTAACACTATTAAGCCAGACTTGCAAAGAAATAATGGCAACATTTTACAGCCCATACAGGTTAAAGGAATAACAAAGGATAAATATTGCGAACTTATTAAAACCTGTTTGGATCATATACAACGTGGGGAGGTTTACGAAATCTGTTTAACGCATAGGTTAGAGACTTATTACGATGGAGACGGATGGCTTCTTTACAAACATTTACGAGCTATTAACCCAGCGCCCTTTACTTGCTATTTACGTTTTCCAGAAATGGAAGTAATTTCTTCTTCTCCAGAACGCTTTTTAAAACTAGATAAAAACAAAATTGTAGAATGCCGTCCAATTAAAGGAACACGACCCAGAGGTAAGTCGGCAATGGAAGATCAACAACTTATTGTGAATTTGCAAAACTCTATTAAGGATCGCGCAGAAAACATTATGATTGTTGATTTGGTTAGAAACGACCTTGGCAAAGTTTGCGAAATTGGGTCGGTTTGTGTTCCAGATTTATTTGTGGTAGAACAATACGCTACAGTTTTTCAGTTGGTATCTACAGTACGCGGTACTTTAAAATCTGAATTAGATGCATTCGATCTATTACGTGCCACCTTCCCTGGAGGATCAATGACTGGCGCTCCTAAAATCGAAGCTATGAAAATTATTGACCGATTAGAACCGGTTAAAAGAGGCATTTATTCTGGTGCCATTGGTTATATTGATTATTCTGGTTGCCTAGACTTTAATATTGTAATAAGAACCTATGTTTTAAAAGATAATACGTGTTATTACAATGTAGGAGGAGCTATAGTTGCGGATTCTGAACCGGAGGCCGAATACTTAGAAACTATGGACAAAGCAGCAGCTTTAAAGAAAGCTATCGCATTGGCTAATCAATTTAAATCGTAGAGTTATGAAGATTGTTATTATCGATAATTACGATTCGTTCACCTTTAATTTGTATCAGTACATTGCCGAATTCGAATCCGAAACTATGGTTTTTAGAAACGACCGTGTTAGTATTGCAGAACTAAAGGCCATAAATCCAGACAAGATTATTATTTCTCCGGGCCCGGGAAGACCAGACGATCCTGCATATTTTGGAATTTGCGCAGCAGTTATTAAAGAATTTGCGAGGAACATTCCAATTCTAGGAGTGTGTTTAGGGCATCAAGGAATTGCAAATTTATATGGTGCGCACATTATAATTGCAGATAAAGTCATGCATGGAAAAACTAGTCAGGTAATTCACAATGCCGATTCAATCTTTAAAAACGTGCCAAAGCTGTTCGAAGTAATGCGCTATCATTCTCTTATTATTCAGCTAGAATCATTACCCAATTCGTTCAACATAATTGCAAAAACGAAAGAAGGAATTATTATGGGAATTAAGCATAAAAGTCTACCCTTATATGGACTTCAGTTTCATCCAGAATCTGTTGGAACCCCAGATGGGAAGCAAATTTTGCAAAACTTTTTGTATTTAAATTAGTAAATTTACACTTATGAATGCAATTACAATTATTGGTTTTAATGGAGGATTTGGCAAGTTATTTTTTAAACATTTTGCTAAAGAAAATGTCACCATCACCGGGATTGACTTACAACCTAAACCGGCTATTAATATTGCTAATTCAGCATATATTCAAGCTGATATACTCGCACTAGAATCAGATTTAATAGCAAATATTAAAAAAGCTAATTGTATTATTTTTTGTGTGCCAGAGGTAGCGTTATTACAAGCATATTCTAATATTTTAACACACTTAACCCCTGGCACTTTGGTTGTTGATACCCTGTCTGTAAAAACAACAATCTCGGCTATGGCAGAGGGACAACAGGATTTAGAGGTTTTAAGCCTGAACCCATTATTTGCTCCTGATTTAGGGTTTTTAGGGAATAATATTGCTGCGGTATCTTTTCATGGCGGATCGCATACAGCTACATTTGTTGCATTTTTAAAAAAATGGGGATCTGTAGTTTCTTTTTTGACTGCAGAACAGCACGATAAGTTAACTGCCGTTATCCAAGTGGCCACGCACTTTTCACTACTGTGTTTTGGTTCCTGCTTGGCACAATTAGACTACAAGCCCGATTCGGCTTTATTTACCCCAGTCCACGAGGTTTTACTATCGCTTTTTGGAAGGATGGTATCTCAGAATCCGGAAGTGTATTATAAAATACAAACAGACAATCCCTACGGCCAGCAAACAAGAGAGCAATTTATTGCAAGTGCCAATAACTGGAATAAAGCGATTAATTCCTCGTACGCAGAATCGTTCAAAACAGAATTCTTAGAAGCAAATAGTGTTGTTGCTCAAGTTTTGGAGACGTTAACGGACAACTTTATTAACTATCAAACTAAGTAAGACCAAAATAGGTGATTATGAATCCAATAGTAATTTTAAATGAGGAAAATACTAAGACATGGAACTTTTTATTCTCGCGACAAATGACTTTTTTAAAAGGTAAAGTCTGGAAAGGCTTTGAATCAAATTTAGCAACTCTGGGCTTGCTGCAAGACAAGTTACCCAACTTAGAAGAGGTAGACAACAACTTATTTAAACTGTCCAATTGGAACGTACAATTAGTAGATGGCTTTGTAAACCCAGATAAATATCTTACGTATTTATCTAGTGCAAGATTTCCTGTAAACCCAAGAATCCGGCCCCATGAAAATTTAGATTTTGCCAAAGAACCAGATTTGTTTCACGATTCATTTGGGCATCTACACTTGTTAATAAATAAAGACTATTGTACGTATTTGCAAGGAATCAGCAAGTTGGCTTTAAAATATATAGAAGATCCACAACGTCTGTATTTGCTTACTCAATTTAATAAATGGACCACGGAATTTGGTTTAATACGAGAGCAGGGTGAAGTTAAAATTTACGGAGCTGGGCTAGTGTCTTCCATTCAAGAAGCA
>Ga0256847_1000386_pt1 | contig 28955 bp, 22 predicted proteins | sample TeddybearmetaG_FD_189099 | JGI IMG/M metagenome (GOLD analysis project Ga0256847, IMG submission 189099) | Hydrothermal vent microbial communities from East Pacific Rise, Pacific Ocean - Teddybear | ecosystem: Environmental > Aquatic > Marine > Hydrothermal vents | place: Pacific Ocean: East... | reverse complement strand
TCATTAAAACATTAACAGAATTAAATTTTTCATTACTCACCCATTCGGTGAGAAACATTCACTTCACGGTTTTGTGAAGAAGTCTGGACGAAAAATCCTGCAGAATAGCTCTCAATAAGGACTATGGCCATTATCTTCGAGCTATTATTTGTCTTTTTCGCCCAGATTTTCCACAAATTCCGTGCTCAACTGATTTATTTAGGATGAAGCAGGTTCGGAAAGCCACGAGTCTATTACAGATAGCCGGGCTGCCACTTTGGGAGGCAAAGTGCGCGGAAAAGGGAATTTGAAACAGGATGTCACTCATTATTTCTGCATCTTAGCTGGTTAGAACCCCCTGCTGCTCCTCTCGGTAAGCGGGGGGTTCTACTTCAACTTAGCCCTTGATTTGATGTATTAGCATCTAATAACAACCACCTAGGATCTGATTAGGCACTTTAGACAGGTTGTGTTGTATTCAGTAAATGTAACGAATATCTCTTGTCAGGTACCTATTGTGTTTATAGCAAAGTAAAGCTACTAAAGACAAGAAAAGTATTTTTGCTTCTTGTAATGCTTATATTTACTCAAATCCTATTGCTTCACCTGTATAAAGTGCCTAATCATAACCTAGGAATGTTAACTTCCTTTCAGTTTCAATGTACCCCCGATTTTTCCATGAACATCCATCCATATATGCGCTAATTTAATCTCCTTGAGCCATTGCTTCCCTCGCCGCTCTTTTAACATTGAAATCGTTGATACACTGCCTGCAACCACGCATTGTTCGGCAACTACCGTAATAGATGACATACCTGTTACCGGCCAACCAGTTTTAGGATTAAGTATATGACTGTATCTTTTTCCATTTAAAACAATACAACGCTCATAATCACCACTGCTGGCAACACCCCCACGAGCAACGTTGATACTAGCCATTAATTGCCCTTGTATACGGGGATGACGAATACCCACTGACCACGGCCTACCATCTGGATGAGGACCTATGACCTTGATATCGCCTCCCAAGTCAACCAATCCATGATCTACACCCTGTTGTTGACAAAGAGCGGCTGCCCTATCTACTGCATATTCCTTACCAATACCGCCAAAGTCCAATTGCATACCCTGTTCTGCAAAACTTAACTGCGTACCTTTTATATTGACCTTATCCCAACCTATCCGTGGCAATATGGCCTTGATCTGTTTTTCCTTTGGTATAATAAGCGTTTTAAAATCCCAAAGTTCTCTTAAAACACCCGATGTTATATCAAACAAACCATCACTTTGATAATAGCAAGTGTTGGCATAATTAAGTAAAGCAAGTGTCTCTTCATCAATGTCAATTGAGCCAGCCCTTGCAGCAACATGATTAATCGCGGAAATGACACTGTCTTTACGATATCGTGAATAGCGTTGTTCTATTCGTTGCACATCTGCAATAGCCTGCATAGCTATTCGTTGCGCTTGCTTGCTATCAGTTGCATAAAGCTGCACTTCACAGCTGGAACCCATGGCTTTAAAAGGAAAATGAAAACGTGAAAGTTTCATACAAATCGGAAATTCATTAATTAATTTATACTATAGTTAGTTCTACATCCTAATATCATTGTTAGCTTTTAATGCAATCAAAAACCATGCCTCAACCATTCAGCCTAAATTTTTCACCTTATTTCTGCCTATCAATCATATCTTTTTTGATAGCGTTCGGTTTCTGCACACCATTATCAGCAGCTAGTTTGCCCAACCTATACAGCCCTCTACCTGCGATAACAGCTAATGAACTTGCTGTGATTGTTAATGATTCGGATCCGTTAAGCATCAAAATTGCAAAATATTATCAGCAACAACGACACATACCTGAACAAAATATCATTCACATCACTTTTAGTCCTAGACACAAAATATTAGCAGTCGATAAATTCGAACAAATTAAATTAACCGTTGATAAGTTAACAGCAGCACACATCCAAGCCTACGCACTGACATGGATGCAGCCCTACCGTGTCGGCTGCATGTCAATAACTACTGCATTTGCTGCTGGCTATGACCCTGCTTTTTGCGCCAAAGGATGTAAAAAAACCCAAAAGTCCCCCTATTTTAACAGCGCAAGCAGCCAGCCCTTTGCTGATTTTAAATGGCGTCCTACCATGGCCTTAGCCGGTAAAAATTTTGCTGAGGTAAAAGCATTAATCGATAGAGGCATTGCTTCTGATTATAGTCATCCCCAAGGTACAGCATACCTGTTAACAACATCGGATAAACAACGTAGCGCTAGATCAGCGTTGTTTCCATCCATCGTATCTGTATTTAATGGGTTATGGAAAGTTGAAACATTACAACAAGAGTATATTGAAAATAAAGCAGATGTGATGTTTTATTTTACTGGCAAAAGGCATATTAAAAAAATCCAGTCTAACCGGTTTTTACCTGGTGCAGTAGCAGATCATTTAACTTCTGCCGGAGGGATATTGTCAGGTAGCAAACAAATGAGCAGTATTAAATGGTTAGAAGCTGGAGCCACCGGGAGTTATGGTGCAGTAGTAGAGCCTTGCAATTTTCTACAGAAATTTCCCCACCCAGGGATCATGATGTCTTATTACATACGTGGTAACAGTTTAATTGAAGCCTATTGGAAAAGTGTAGCCTGGCCAGGACAAGGTATTTTTATCGGCGAACCATTGGCAAAACCTTTTGCCTACCGATAAACCTGAAGCTATGCTTTTAAGCTGAAAAATGCATTTCAACAATTTTTCTATTTCGTTGTAACTATATTCCATTATACCCATTTTTTTTACCTTAAAGCCACTGCAAATGTAAGACATTGCTTACCCATAAAATCATAAACTTACATACTTTTAATATTAAAAAATAATCCTTATTTGACACTACTTTTTAGTATAATCTGCTATACTCAAAGGCAGATAAAAAATGGCTTTTAAATCTTCCTAAGCTCAAAATGAAATCAGAAAGACGTTCTCATAATCGAGTAAAACCCGACAATATACGAGCAGAAATTTCTCACCATCAATCGTCTGAGCACGAAATAGATTTAATTGCAGAAATTATCAACATTAGTCGCTCCGGCATTAGAATAAAGCTCAGTAAACCATTAAACCCAACCATCCACGATCATCTGAAAATCACCATGGTTTTACCTGAATCAGGTGTTCCATTTACAGTACATGGAATGTTAAAACATAAGCATTCCGATTCTGAATATGGCGTTCATTTTACTGATCATATATCTGGGTCTATTGATGATATTCTGTTTGAATGTGTCAGTTTAAATGATCAGACACTGCTCATTAAGTCATTATAATTAATTTATATTCGTGACAAATATTTTTAGATCCTAGCAATTACAATTAGTAGAAACTTTCAGAACGACTCAGTTGGCACTACCGCTTTTTTTGAATAACCCTCGTTTTATAGTTTCTCAATAGGTTAGATTTGATATTTAGTGCATCAAACCTCCTTTTTGTTGAACTTCTTATTTAACGGTCATCTGTCGATGAATCATTTATTTTTCTGCTATTCAGAAGGATTCTGAACAAGTCAAAAAGGATAAAAATTCAACATGGAAAAATATCTCAATCAGCTTCCATAAATTTTATTATTTGGTATTGTTATCATCCCAAAAATATTTGTTCTTTTAATAGTACATCAAGCTAGTACTCTGTCATTGTTGTATTGATGGGTTGAGGGAGTTGATGTTCCTCTGAAAAACTCTTAATTTTCTTATAAGCTATTTACTTTTTCGCTTATACGCAAATAATGAAACCATACCGGAAATTAAAAACCACAAGGTACCTGGAAGTGGTAATGCTTTCACTATATTAAAACTTCCTTGTAGTTCAAATGTATCAGTCCGGTCAACAGGGTTAAAAACGATCTCTTTTAGAAATAAACTTCCAGAATCAAAAACACCCAAATCTCCTGGTACAGAAACATCACTAAGTGTTGTTCCATTAGCATCAGACATTTTCAAATCAATACTTGTAAATCGATCTGAAACTTCTGCATGAAATTCCACAGAATCATTAATATACTGATTATTGTTATTAGCATCAATCACACTCATTATGGGTATACTTACGCCATCATAACTTTGATATCTCTGTCCTGTTGCTAACGTTATTTCCCAATTCGATTGAGTATAATAAGTTACATTATCAACTTCAACAAAAGCTGGGGAAGGGTTATCATCATACATTAATATTCCTGTAAATTGAGTCCCAACAGTTATATCGGAGTTAATACTTTGATCAATCGTACCTGATAAATTATATTGTATAAAAGCCGCTGAACTACAAGAGGCATAAATCAATGATACGCACAAAAAATAAAATGGGTTTAAGTATAATTTTGACATTTTTCCCCCTAAAATTAGTAACATTTTATCTCAACTAGCCGTAGAGTCATTTGTGGACATCTTAACTATGCTGTTCTTGGGCATAGTCGAGGTATATGTCAGCGTCTGGAGCTTATTGATTCGCCGCATGGCAAATCAATTTTTGTGACATGGAGCTCAAAACCTATCCCTTCAGCGCGCAATAGCGCGCCAGCTTGTTTCATTCATGAGCCAGACTCCTCATTGGCTTTATACCACCACAATACAATTACGTCCATTTTGTTTTGCTGTATACATTGCACTATCAGCCTCCTCGACAATTTCCTTGTAGGTTGCATAAGTTGGCTTATACATACTGACGCCTATGCTTACCGTTAATGCATGCCCTTTAAAACGTTGACTGAGAATTTTACCCTTGCGTTCAATTTCATGTCTGATACGCTCAGCATAACAATTAGCGCCATGCTCATTGGTGTCCAGTAACACGAAAACAAATTCTTCGCCCCCATAACGACCTATAAAATCTCTAGGGCGAGTCAGAGTCCTTATAATTTGTGAAACAATTTTAAGCACATCATCGCCTGCCTGGTGACCACATGAATCATTAAATTTTTTAAAGTAATCTATATCAATAAAACCTACTGCAGTTTGAGGTAATTGTTCTGTCTTTGTTTCAAACAGGGTAGTTAAAAATGCAGTCATCATTCTTTTATTTAACAACCCTGTTAATGAATCAAGTTCTGCTCTTTTTTTCTCAAGCTCAAAGCGCTTTGCATTTGCTAATGCAACACCTAATTCATGAACAATAGGGGTGATAAGATCGGGACAAGCTAAAGAGATTGGGTTTTGGCTTTTGTAGTTATCCGCATAAAGTAAAGCATTAAGACGGTTATGGCTTAATACCGGCATAATCAGAAATTCTTTCACCTTAAATTGTTGAAGAATTTTTTCATTCTCTTCTGGTTCTGCATTAATAATAATAGGTTTGCGCTCTCTCAAACTATTTAAAATAGCGGGCGGAAGCAAATCTATTTTAATATTGAAATATTCTGGGGCTTTTTCATCTTGTGGTTCGGACCAAGTGTATGTTGCTTCTATATCACGTTGCTTAGGGTTGATCTTTAGCATGATTAGCCGGTCCAAGTCAAAATCTTGCTGAATGGCAGCTAATGTCCAGGGAACTATTTCATCAGGATTAAGACTTTGATGAGGTGTTGTCAGACTACTTACAAAACCATTATTGGCCCGACTTGTAGTCGTATTAGTTTGTTTCGTGTGATGACCTAATAGCAGCGTAGTTTCAACTAATGAAGCCCGTAATTTATTAGGACTAGGAAATTGTATTCCATAAAAGCCCCTTGTACCCTGCATTTCCTGATCCACTTTACTCAATAACGCTTCCATATCCAGTTTCTCGATACTTAAATTTTTTGAAACTTCAGGGTCCAAGTCAGGCAAATTGATAACAGAATTTGAACCTATGCCCTGTAACCATGCAATATAATTAGCAAAGCTGACAATAGCTATATCTTTGCTATATTTGAAGAATGGACTATTCTGTTCTGGCATTTTATGATGACAGAACACAATTGCAGCAATTTGCTCAGGAATATCCCATTGCTTACAGAATACAAAACCCATTTCAGCATGGTTTAAACCAAAAAAATCATGTTCCCCCTTAATTGTAGATTGCTCATCATTTTTACAAGCTATAATAAAATCGCTATAACTGACTTTGCCATAGGTCTCAAAAACTATTTTACCTATATCATGCATTAGGCCAGCAGTATAGATTGAATCAGGGGCCTTATGTTTTAATGCAGTTGCGATAGCACGACTCAATGAAGCAACAAATAAGCAATGCTGCCAAAAAAAAAGCGGGTCAAACTCATGATTGGCTTTATGTTGTATTAATTTATTGTAGAATAATTGGTTTAAAGCCAGCTGACGCACAGCTGAAAACCCTAAAATATTAACCGATCGTTTAATAGACGTTATTTTATGGGATAAAGCAAAGGCTGCTGAATTAACATTTCGTAGCACTTTTGCCGCTAAGGTGGGCTCAGTTTCAATCAATTTAGATAAATCTGCTACGTGAGCATTTTCATCATTAGTTAACCTTAACAGTTTAAGTGCTACAGCAGGAATTACTTGTAACCTATCAACTTTATGCTTCAGTATTGAGTTTGCGGCCTGGTTTATGGCTGAAACATGGTTAACGTTTTCGGTCATTATAAATACAAATATAGCTTAGATAGGGTTTTAGTTTAGCAGTATATTTCTTGCTTATAACTTGCACTATAAATACTGAGACCTGGATATCATTTTTTCCTTCAAAAGTTAAAAAAATCTACTTTTATGTGTGCGTTTAATAGCTTAACAGATAACCCTCTCTCTATTTATAGTTAATAACGTAAATTATGCAAATCTGCTAAGAACGGATTCTTCATTTTGTTACAGGAACACTATTCAAAAAAACTTGGCCACAAAATTCACTAACAGCAAAGTTAATATGTAACAACCATTTCAATTAAAACACACGATAACCTCATATTTGAGTGATACCTTAATAGATGGAGAATTTTCAAACCGATGGCCACATAGGAATGGAAATTCCTGAAAATAATTGTTGCCTGTCTTCTAAATCGGCACAGGCAAAAGCCTGTCTGATTAAACTTTGAGTTAAGTGTGGAGCAAACATTTCAATAAACGGATAAACATAAGGTTTAATGTACTTGCTATTTTTTATAGCAATCAAACTGGTACTAATACCAAACAAATGCTCAACATTCAAAGCACACAAATCATTATCCTGATCTGTACTAAATGCCATTTCAGCAATAATGCCAATACCTAAACCTAACCGGACATAGGTTTTAATGACATCAGCATCAACAGCTGTCAAAACTATATTTGGCCGTAAATGATATTTGTTAAAGACTTCATCCTGTCGGTACCGCCCTGTAAATCCTTGTACATAAGTAATTATCGGATATTGAACAATATCTTCCAGTGCTATAATTTTTTTTCCTGCTAAAGGATGATCAGTCTTGATAATAACACTTCGACTCCATTGATAACATGGCATAGCAACCAATGTTTCACGACTAGCCAAAACTTCTGTGGCAATAGCAATATCCACATCACCCTGTTCCAGTAATGCAGCTACCTGTACAGGTGTGCCCTGTTGAATATTTAAATTAATATCAGGATACATTGATAAAAACTGTTCTACAAAAAAGGGTAAAACATATCGGGCTTGAGTATGCGTTGTTGCGATGACTATAGACTTCTGTTTATCAGTAAACTCTTCAGCGGTCCGTTTAATATCATCGACTTTATTTAATACTTCTTTTGCCAGCTCTAGCACCCTCTCTCCTGCCGGCGTTATAGAAATTATTTTTCGACCATTTCTTTTAAACAAAAAGACCCCAAGCTCCTGCTCTAACAACTTAATCTGTTTACTAATTCCTGATTGAGATGTACACAAAACAGATGCTGCTCGGGAGAAATTGAGCTGCTGCTTATCAATTTCAAATAAATAACGTAATTGTTGCAATTTCAATTTCAAGCCCTCTTATCTTTTTTTGGAATAACAATATACTTTTAAATTTCTTTTAAATATATAGAACTTCCGTTATATTTGCATGCTTTTGTTTTTACAAACGGATTTATAGTGGAATTTATTCATATTGCTGCGGGTGCCCTGGTTGGATTGATTATTGGTCTGACTGGCGTTGGAGGCGGCTCTTTAATGACACCCATTTTAGTTCTAGGGTTTGGCATTTCACCAGCTATCGCTGTTGGCACAGATTTACTCTATGCTGCTTTAACAAAATGCAGTGGTGTTTATTTTCATCATAAAAATCGTACTGTGGACTGGAAAATTGTTCTACTGCTGGGAAGTGGCAGCGTGCCCTGTTCATTGATCACCATATCAATTCTGGAACATTTAAAACAATCAGGTTTCAATTATGATGCCATCATCATATCAACACTCAGTATAATGTTGATTTTGACATCCTTTATTATTCTGATTAAAAACCACTTGCTGGCTTTTATCCATTCCAAGCATGCGGATAGCGTTTTAGTTAACTTTATTAGAGACTTCAGACCTCAAATCACCATTCTTTGTGGTTGCTTATTAGGTATTGTAGTTACACTTTCATCGGTAGGAGCAGGGGCAATTGGTTCCGCAATTCTATTCTTGCTCTATCCTCGCAAAACCTCCATCTCAATTGTCGGTACTGATATTGCCCATGCCGTACCCTTAACCGCAATTGCAGGTCTGGGGCATTTACATTTTGGAAGTGTTGATTTTAGTTTGCTGTTTGGGTTACTGGCCGGGGGCGTACCAGCAATATATCTAGGTAGTCTAATTGGAAAAAAACTACCTGATAGAATACTGCGCCCTTTAATTGCCCTACTCTTACTGGCAATGGGTATTAGACTCTTATTAACCCAGTTTTCAGTTTTGGACTTTATTAATATGTCCTGGCACCAAACAATGCAGTACCTATCCGCACTATGGTCGAGCCTTCAGCTATAGCTGCTTTTAGATCGGCAGTCATGCCAAAAGAAAAGGTATCCAATTCCGGCATATTCAACTGCTTAACTGCATGATATAGCCGGTTAAAAGGTTGTCTCTGGTTCTCATACTCCGTTTTAGGTTCTGGAATAGCCATAACCCCACGCAATTGAATATTGGGTAAACCACGCATTTCGCTAATAAGCTGGGGTAACTGTTCCAGCGTTACTCCGGCTTTTGATGCTTCACCACTAATATTAACCTGCAAACAAATATTTAATGCCGGTAAATTAGCCGGTCTTTGTTCACTCAATCGCTTGGCAATTTTTAATCGATCAACACTATGTACCCAACTGAAATGTGTCGCAATGGGCTTAGTCTTATTGGATTGAATCGGACCAATAAAATGCCAGGTAATATCAAAAGCAGTCAATGCTTGCTGTTTTTTTAAAGCCTCCTGTAAATAGCTCTCAGCAAAATGTCTTTGCCCTGTCTGGTAAGCTCTTGCTATATCAGTAGCTGGTTTAGTTTTACTGACCGCTAATAACTGTACACTGTCTTTACTTCTACCGGCAGCAACTTCTGCTTGCCGAATCTGAAGATTTACTTTTTCGAATCTTTGTTTTATGTCGTTCATGTGAATATATCTAAAAAGAATGATCACTATTAAACATCAGCTCTTCAAAAAAGCAAAGAGTTGAACTATGGTTATTAAGAATATTCATTATTTTGATTTAATCATGCTGGAGATTTTTTATGGACATTGCTGAATTATTAACGTTTTCAGTTAAAAATAAAGCTTCTGATTTACATCTTTCTTCGGGACTTCCTCCAATGATCAGAGTTGATGGCGATATTCGTAGAATTAACATACCTGCTTTAGACCATAAAGAAGTCCATGCACTAATTTATGACATAATGAATGATAAGCAACGTAAAGATTATGAAGAATTCCTGGAAACTGATTTTTCATTTGAATTACCTGGCGTTGCTCGTTTTCGTGTTAATGCATTCAATCAGGAACGTGGTGCAGCCGCAGTATTCAGAACGATTCCTTCTGAAGTACTGACTCTGGAAGACATAAAAGCCCCTCGCTTTTTTGAAGAACTCTGTAAAGTACCCAGAGGTATGATATTAGTTACCGGACCCACTGGATCAGGTAAATCAACCACCCTGGCAGCAATGGTAAACTTTATCAATTGCAATGATTATGCGCATATTTTAACCGTAGAAGACCCCATCGAATTTGTGCATGAAAGCCAAAAATGTTTGATTAACCAAAGAGAGGTTCATCGAGACACCCAAAGTTTTAATGCCGCTTTACGCTCTGCATTACGTGAAGATCCCGATATCATTCTTGTCGGTGAAATGAGAGATTTAGAAACCATCCGACTGGCCTTAACGGCAGCGGAAACTGGGCACCTGGTTTTTGGAACTTTACATACTACCTCTGCCGCAAAAACAATTGACCGTATTATTGATGTCTTTCCCGCCGCTGAAAAAGACATGATACGAGCGATGCTTTCAGAATCTTTACAAGCGGTAATATCCCAGTCATTACTCAAAAAAATTGGCGGAGGTCGAATTGCAGCACATGAAATAATGGTGGGTACACCCGCTATCCGCAATTTGATCAGAGAAGCAAAAGTTGCACAAATGTACTCAGCTATTCAAACGGGACGTAAAGATGGAATGCAAACACTGGACCAAAACCTTAAGGAACAGGTAGACAAAGGGTATATTACTTCAAAAACAGCTATGGCTAAGGCGGTTAATAAAGACATGTTCCGCTAGAAATATAGCTCATCAATGTCACCATCATCAATCATAGACACAAATCTCTTACGCTTTTGTCGTATGATTTTATACGTAGGTTCCTTACCTCTTTTGGTGTTGCGAGGGCTGGAGAGAAACCAGTCCTTACCCGGTTAGCATTTTTTTGAATAATAATATCGACAAGAAATGATTGTGAGATGGTTATCTGTAATAGCGTAAAATGTATTAGTTCCGACTTAATCTGACACTTCGACATGATTCGAAGAGAGTTACTACAATATAGGTGTTGAATCCATAATCAAAACAAAAGAGGTAACTCTCAATGCTACATAAACAAATTAAGTAAACTCATAACGACTATGCTTACATAGTTTTGCTGAAACGCCTTTGTTTCCTTTATAATTTTTATACTGTTATTTTCTGGTGCAACGGTTGTTTTTTCTAGGTTTTCCCAGCATCTCCCACAAGTTAATGCTTCAAGAGCATTAACTTGTCCACATTCAGGGCATTGTTTACCATTCTTCAATTTCATCTCCTGCAGTGTGCCACGTTCAGATAGCAAGTGCACCACCGGCTAAATTTATTCCAGGTTTCCGAGCAAAAAATGTGACTTTTTGGCAGTCATAAAGATGTTAGCGCTTTTTTGTGGATTCATGTATCGACCTTGGCGTTAATTCGATGAAAAGTTCTGAACTAACATTAAACAGGCCCGGATTGTTATTTATTGCTTCCTTCGAATATTTATCCATCTTTAAAACAAGCTTTACATAATCAACCTTTTCGTCTTTCACCCACTCCAAACTACTTAACACACCTCTCTGTGAAACTTTGAATATGTTTGTTTCTGGGTTTTCATCATATGTTGATACTGCTACATAATACTGATTTTGACAGACCCCATGTGTTTCAACAAAGCAATCATTTTCAAAAATTGGCACTTCGTATAAGCGTACAATCAAATCTATTTCATGCTCTGCTCTTATTTCATTTGCCTCAATAACTTTGCCTAATGCGAGGATTTTACTGAAGTTGATATCATTTGTTTTATTTACAGGTGAACTTGCACATGCAGTTAAAAATATGGATAAGAATACAAATAGAGTTGGTAGTAGATTTCTTGAAAACATAATTAATTCACAGATAAATGGATATGATCACCATGACCTGACATAGCATGCGTTTTTCCAAGTTTTTTTTTGAAGTAAGGTCCAAAGTTTTCTCTTCGATGTTGGTATTTTTCAAATTCGTCTTGAATAGCATCTGCTATAGCCTTCACCGCTGGATCTTTGTTGTAGTAAACAGAAAGCTTCATGTCATTGATTCTTGAAATATCAACAGCCTTTCCTTTTCCCTGAACATGCCTACTAGGTGATTTGTGTTGGTCATTAGCAGATGAAATATATAACTTATTTAGTACTTTACTAGTAGCTATGTTTGTTTTTACAATCAACTTCAAAGCATCAACAACTCTTGGGTCAACACTTTTATTAACTAATGAAGAGAACTCAATAGTTACTCCGTTTATATTGCTTGGTATGTCTGACATATTTTCTCCTTGTTATTTGCGCTGATGAGGCTGTAGAAAAATCCAAAAACAAAGATTCAATCTAACCTTGCGATCATTTTTTTAATTTTCAACATTATGCCCACTTTTAAAACTAACATCTACTATTTCCTGTTTTGGTTGGCCAGTACATAGGCTACTAGCGCCATTTTTGCGGCTTTATGCAAAAAAGGTGACAGTGGCCGGAGATCAAATGCAGGCGCTTGTTAGTTAACAGCATTGATTAGGGTATCATAGCTTGGTAACTCACTGTATTGATCCAGCATTGCTTCGTAGAAAGCTTTTAAATCTGCTGCAGCCAAATCATAACTAACTAGAACTTGCTCAAGTTCCGCTGCATTTTCAACATCATCACTTTCTAATTGTTTGTCTAGCAATCTTATTTCAGCTTCTACACTCTGGATTGCTACCATGATTGTCTGAGGTTGTAATTTCATGATTATAGTCCTCTTGCATTTTCCCATTGTCTAGCGATAGCACTTCGAACTAGATTATCTAGTTGAGTTATCAAATACTCTTTTCTTATTGGTTTTGACGGCATGATCGTATGATGCACTGCTTTAAGTCTTTTGCTCCAACCATCATCTCGAATTTTCAAATCTGGTGGAATGGGTGTGCCCTCCGGGATTAAAAAATCGCCATCCGCCCTTTTGAGCACACCCGAACGATCAAATGTCGATGTACCTCCTGTATCGGGCTTATAGCTGCCGCTTTTATCAGCAACAATATCAGGAGGTCTGCGACCATTATAACTCCAGGTAGGATGTAAAATTGGCGCAATCTCTTCTGAATTTGCAAGATCCTCATCTGGCCTAAGATAAGAACTTACATCAACAGAATAGTTATCGAAAAATATTGCTCTGTATAAATCAAGACTTGTTTTTTTATAGTTATAGTTCATATTTCAACTCCTTTTTTTGAATATGTATACTTTTCAGTAATTTATCACACAAACCCGCACAACATACATGCTAGGTAGTTTATTTGTCAATGGATAATCTCTGATACCAGTAAATCTATACGGGATAACATTTAACCAACTCAGCTATCGAAAAACCACCTTTAACTAAATTCTTTGAATGGTTCTTATTAGCTGTATTGAACCCGTCAACATTCGATACTTAAATGTCCGTTTAACTCAAAACTACAAATGAATGTGCCCAATCAAGTCCTAGTCACTACAAATCAACAAATCCGTGTAGCAGGAAAAACACATCTAAATCGACTTCCTTTTCCCAGTTTACTGGTTATTTCCAGTCTTGCATCATGCCTCATAATCACATGTTTGACTATAGCTAATCCCAGACCGGTACCGCTTAGTTTTTTACTTCTTTTGACTTCAACTCGGTAAAAACGCTCTGTCACTCTCGGTATATCAGCGGCTGCAATTCCTTCCCCCTGGTCAATAACATCAAAAATCACACCGTCAGCATTTCTTTTCCAAACCACTTTAACTGGGGAATCATCTGCTGAATACTTGAATGCATTTATCAATAAATTGGTAAAGGCACTACGTAAATCCTGCTCTTCGCCAACAATCTTACACTCTGATTCTAGCTTTAGCTCTATGCACTGGTTGTTTTTTTTTATAATTTCACTTTCTGAACAAATTTTTCTGATTAACAGAGCAACATCTACACATTCATTTTTCTTTTGTTGTGTTTCCAGACGAGCAAGTAATAACAAATCATCAACCAGATATTCCATACGCTCAGTTTGCGCATTCATGTGTGCCAACGAATGGGTTAATAATGCAGACTGACGATCATCCATATCCTGTAAAGTCTCTAGATAACCTTTTAAAACCGTCAAGGGCGTTCTGAGTTCATGCGATACGTTATCCACAAAGTTTTTACGCATCGCTTCTATATTTTTTTGCTGAGTGACATCATGGGCAATAACTAAGTGTTGTCCCGCTGCATAGCCAACAATCCTATATTGCAAAATAATTTTGTCATCAATAGGTGATGGCATAGTCAGCGTTTTTTTATCATCCCGGCTTTGCAGGAATTCAGAAAACTCAGGTGCTCGGATAAGATTGTCTATTCGTTGTCCTTTATCTGATTTTTTAATGCCTATAACAAGTTTAGCTAGTTTATTAGACCACTCAATTTCATCGTGATCTCCTAATACAATAGCTGCATCAGGCAAAACATCAGTAGATTTACGAAACTGCTCAATAATTTTCCCTAACTTCTTTTTGCGACTTTTCTCCTTTTTTTTAATTTGGTAAAAATGATAATAAATATCCCCCCAAATACCAGAGCGCGCTGGAACTTTACCACCTGCTCCACGGCTTAACCAGCGTTCCAGCTGTGAGAGTAAAACAGCTTGTCGGAGCAAAACAAAAACTAAAATCAGCACAACCATGTGCATGAAATATCCAATGAAATAACTTAACACTGCAGCGATAATGACAAATAACACCATATAAGTCAGTTCTATGCGCAAAAACCACAAGACAGTCATTAGTCGATCACTGAAAAACGATAACCAAATCCCCTGACTGTCTGGATCAGCTCATCTTTTCCATACGCCTTAAGAATCTTTCGCAAACGCCGGATATGCACATCAACCGTCCGTTCTTCAATATATGCACTTCGCCCCCACACCTGATCCAGCAACTGTGTTCTGCTATAGACATTATCTTGATGGGTCATAAAAAAATGCATCAGTTTAAACTCTGTCGGGCTCACATCCAAAGACTTTCCCGCTATAGTCAATCTATGTTTCCCTATATCGAGAGTAATATCGCTAACATTCAGCAATTCATCTTCAAGTTTTTTGCCACTGCGTCGAAGCACCGCTTTTATCCTGGCAACTAACTCTTTAGGGGAAAAAGGTTTGGTCATATAATCATCAGCGCCAATCTCTAGACCTCTGACCTTATCTTCCTCTTCTCCTCTTGCGGTCAGCAAAATAATCGGCAATTCTTTAAATAAATCATCCTGTTTCAAGCGTCTAGCCAGTTCAACACCACTAATGCCCGGTAACATCCAGTCCAGCAAAATCAGATCCGGCATGGCATTATCTGCCAGGGAAAGTTGTGCCGCTTCTGCTGTAGGAACATCAATAACATTGATTCCCGATTGTTCCAATACCATCACCAACATTTCTCGAATGGCATCTTCATCTTCTACAACGAGTATATTTAACTGTGTCATTGCTGGATTTTATTTTCTAGTTCATCCTGACTCAGATGTCTGACATCATCGCCTTTAACGATATAAACAACATGCTCACAAATATTACAGGCATGATCCCCAATTCTTTCTAAAGCTCGCGCCGTCCACAAAATATCAATGGCTCTGGTAATATTACGCGGATCTTCCATCATCTGGGTAATTAACTGTCTAATAATACTGGTATATTCCCGGTCTACTTTTTCATCCTTTCCGGTAATCTCAGTAATACCATCAATATTCATTCGAGCAAAGGCATCCAAACTGCCGCGTAGCATCTCTTTCACCATATCGACCAAATGATTTATTTCATGGTACTGATCATGATAATAATCAGTTGCATCCAGACGAATAGCCATTTTTGCAATTCTTCCTGCTTCATCACCTATCCGTTCCAGTTCTGTAATAGCTTTAATAATGGAAATTAACATACGTAAATCTACTGCGGCTGGCTGCCGTTTAGCTATCACTTGAATACAATCATGATCTATTTCCATTTCCAGAGAATTAACCATTTCATCTTGCTGTAATACTTTTTCCGCCAAATCCTGGTCGCAGCTCATAAAAGCCTTAACAGCATTTTCCATCTGCTGTTCAACCAGGCCGCCCATGGTTAAAACCTTGTGTCTAATATCTTCCATTTCTTCATCGAATAAATGAGAAATGTGTTGTCCACTTGCTCTATTTTTCATTCTTTTCTCCTTTTAAACTAAAAACGCCCTCGCTTAAGGAACGGCTGCATGAATGCTGGAGGTAAGGCAACGCATGGAACGGTTGCCGAGAGAGTTGGGTGAAAGGAAATAAAATCATCAACCGTATCTTCCGGTAATATAGTCTTCAGTTTGTTTTTTTTCTGGTTTGGTAAACAATGCATTGGTTGCACCAAATTCAATCAACTCCCCCATATACATAAATGCAGTAAAATCTGAAACACGCGCCGCCTGTTGCATGTTATGGGTAACGATAACGATGGTGTATTTCTCTTTCAACTCATTGATCAATTCTTCGATCTTTAAGGTTGAAATAGGGTCCAGTGCTGAAGCAGGTTCATCAAGTAACATGACTTCCGGTTCAATCGCAATAGCCCGGGCAATGACCAGTCGTTGTTGCTGCCCACCAGACATGCCTAAGGCATTATCATTTAAACGGTCTTTTACCTCATCCCAAAGAGCGGCTCCACGCAATGATTTTTCTACTGTTTCGTCCAACACCCTACGATCATTTACCCCTTGAATACGTAAACCGTAAGCAACGTTTTCATAAATAGTTTTGGGAAATGGGTTTGGTTTCTGAAATACCATACCAACTCGTCTGCGCAGGTCAGCTACATTAACGGCTTTATCATAGATATTTTCACCATTCAGCAAGATTTTTCCTTCAATTTTTGCACTGTCAACCAGGTCATTCATTCTATTGATACTTCTCAATAATGTTGATTTACCACAGCCACTAGGTCCAATATATGCAGTTACCTTTTTCTTGGGAATTTCCATATTGATGTTAAATAATGCCTGTTTTTCTCCATAAAACATATTTAAATTTTCCACCTCAATACAGGTATCTGTTACTTCATCACTCTTTATTACTGCTTTTGCAATGGAAGCCATATCTATTGCATGTGTTCTTTGTTCTGTCATTCTGTAAGTTCCTGCGTGTATATGCGATCTTGTGAACTGTTTTTATCGAACTATTTTTACAGCCCTTCTAATGCTCGAAATTTTTCACGTAAATTATTTCTAATCCCGATAGCAAATAAGTTCAAACCAATAATCACCATAACCAATAATAATGATGTTGCGTAAACCAGGGGTCTTGCCGCTTCTACATTAGGACTCTGGAAACCCACATCATAAATATGAAAACCCAGGTGCATGAACTTTCTATCTAAATGTAAAAAGGGGAAATTACCATCCACTGGCAGTGTCGGTGCCAATTTCACAACCCCAACCAACATTAACGGAGCCACTTCACCTGCTGCTCTGGCCACCGCTAATATTAAGCCTGTCATCATTGCAGGACTGGCCATGGGTAATACTGTGCGCCATAAAGTTTCTACTTTTGTTGCGCCTAATGCCAGACTGCCTTCACGAATTGACTTTGGAATTCTGGACAGACCTTCTTCTGTTGACACAATCACTACAGGCAATGTTAACAGTGCCAAGGTAAGCGATGCCCATAATAACCCGGGGGTTCCAAACACGGGTGCTGGCGCTGCTTCGGGGAAAAATAATTCATCAATATTGCCCCCCAGAATATAGACAAAAAAGCCCAGACCAAACACGCCATAAACAATAGAAGGGACACCTGCCAGGTTGTTAACTGCAATACGAATTAGACGTGTTGTGAACCCCTGTTTGGCATATTCTCGCAAATATACGGCTGCAATCACTCCAAAAGGTGTCACTATCACCGCCATTAACATGACCATCATCACCGTACCAAAGATAGCGGGGAATATGCCCCCTTCGGTATTCGCTTCTCTGGGATCTTCAGTGACAAACTCTACAAATTTTTCAACATAATGAACCGTTTTTTGCAAAACATTCATGCTATTAGGACGTATCATTCGTACGACCTTTTCTAAAGGAATTTCCAGTTCCGTACCCCCTGAATCTTTGGCTACCAGACTGTCTCTTCTAAGTGTTTTATACAATTTTTCTAACTGTAACTGGTAATTCTGATACTTCTCATCCAGGCCCACTTTTTCTTCATCTTGTTGCCGCCGTGTTTTAGCATTCCATTTACTTTTTAACTCCAGGCTTTTTTGCTCAAGTCGCAGCTTTTCCAGACGATAATTAATTGACCCAATTTCTTTTTTCTGCAAATATTCAATTTCTTCAAATACTTCCAAAGCCTGCTCGATTCTTTCCTGAACTACCGGCCATGCCTTTTCACCTGTTGCTATAACTTTGCCACTGTCCTTTACTGCAACCAATCGACCATAAAAATTACCCCATTCCCGTCTTTCAATGGTAATCAATTCAGTCGGATGGCTTTGTGTCTGAATATTCTGTTGTTGTATCCAGCGAAAATCCATTCCCGTTACATCTCTATTCCCTGTTTTTATCAGATGTTGTACTAAATAGTCAGCACCTTGTTTTAGTTTATATCCGGATTCTTCAGCCATCTTTGCAGACATAACACTGCTATCAACCAGTTCGCCAACGACAAGTTGCTTAGTTTTCCCATCAGAATAAACATATTCAATCACATCACCCGGCCAGAAATGCCCTAAACCACGCACTGCAACCAATAACAGCAACCCAACAACTAAAATAATACTGGTACTTACTGCTGCTGCATTTAGCCAAACCCAGGGCGAACCACTTTTAAACCATTCTTTAATCATCCTGAAAACCTCAGTTGAGCACGGATTTTGTGGAAAATATGGGCGTGGGGAAAAAAGTTGCTCCTGCATTTTTTACATTCAACATTTCCTTGTGTTTCAAATACAAAGAATAGTTCGACGACAATACCCTTAGTCCTTGTCTAGAGCTATTCTGTAAGATTTCGCGTCCAAATTTATTCACAAAACCGTGCAGCGAAAATGTGGCATTTATTAAATTATTTATGTAAAACATATGCATTGTTATTTTTCGATAAATCATTCAGACCAAGCGTTCAATTGAGGATTTCAGGATTACAATGAACTGTATTTTTCTCTCAAGTTCTGACGAATAAGTTCGGCCAGCGTGTTAAAAACAAATGTAAACAAGAACAACACCAAAGCAGCTAGAAACAACACCCGGTAATGAGTGCTATCTACTTCTGCCTCTGGCATTTCTACCGCAATATTGGCCGATAACGTTCGCATACCCTGAAATATACTCAAATCCATCACCGGTGTATTCCCTGTAGCCATCAAGACAATCATGGTCTCACCTACCGCTCTGCCAAAACCAATCATGACCGCTGAAAAAATACCCGGACTTGCTGTTAGCAGCACCACTCGCGTCATCGTTTGCCAAGGCGTTGCGCCTAAAGCCAGAGACCCTACCGTCAAGTTTTTTGGCACACTAAAAATTGCATCTTCAGTAATAGAAAAAATAGTAGGAATGACTGCAAAACCCATTGCCAAGCCGACCACCAGAGCGTTACGTTGGTCATAACCTATACCAAATGATTCATTCATCCATACTCGCATATCTCCATTAAAAAACTGCGTTTCAATGGTTGGGCTGATTGCAAACGCAAACCAGGCTAAAATAATAATGACCGGGATAAGTATGGCTGCATCCCATCCGTTAGCAACTCTATGTTTGATAGACGCTGGTAGATGTTGCCAGCAAAAGGCAAAAACCATAACCCCTAACGGTACAATCATTAATAACGAAAAGATGCCCACCAGGTTCTCTTCAACAAAAGGCGCCAACCATAATCCGGCTAAAAAACCTAAAATAACAGTAGGTAATGCTTCCATTAATTCAATGGTTGGTTTGACGTAACTGCGCATGGCAGGCGCCATAAAATAGGCCGTATAAATCGCACCCATAATAGCGAGTGGCATAGCAACCATCATGGCATAAAATGCGGCTTTTAATGTGCCAAACACTAAAGGTGTCAAACTCATTTTTGGTTCAAAATCATTACTGGCTGATGAAGACTGCCAAATATAATCAGGCTTGGGATAACTTTCGTACCAGACTTTCTGCCAGATGGACTTCAATGAAACATCTGGGTGTTCATTGTGAACTCGCCAAAACTGGATTTTATAATCTTTAGACAAAAGTAGAAATGCATTGGCCCTGGGAGATTGAGTTAACGCAACAGGTTTGGATTGAGTTACATTTTCCTTAATAATCTCTCTTTCAGCCGTTGAATGATAAATCCCCACTGTTCCTTCTGCATCCACGACCATGAAACCTTTTCTGCGTTGTTCTGCATTAATAGCAATGATTTCTGCATCAGATACTTTAAATGCTCTCAAGCTTTTCATCACCTGTTGATTTTTTTCATCTCTGATAATAGTCCATTGCCTTACCAGACCACTGCTGTCTCCTACTAACAATGAAATTTCTCCATTCAAAAATACCAAACTAGTAATTTTTTTACCTCTTTCAAGCAGGTTTAAATGTTGCAATAACACTGGAGATGATTTATCAGAAATATTGTAAACGCTTAAATTTCCATCTTTAGCAGCCAAATACATTAAACGCTGTTCTTTATCAACCAACAAATATTCAACATCCATCGCTAAAGAATTTATTACCGCCTCACTATGCTGCAGCGTCGACTCATCACCAAACAAGGATTCTTCCTTTGCATAATGACTTAATACCAATTGATTGGCCGCTGTTTTTGCTATCACCGTAGTCATATCCTCGTCGACTCTTACAGCAATTGTTTGCAATGCATTTCCCTGAATATCTATAACTAATGGCTCTCTGCCTAAGGGATATTCAATTTCCGGTGTAATCAAACGAACATCGTCGGGATAGGTCACTTTATAGTTATGTTTGGCAATAACTATACGACCATCGGATAATCCGTAAGCAACAATACCTTTAGTAGGGTCACCCTGAGCAAAACTGGTAATTTCGATACCATCAGGAATGGCAAGTGCTTCCTGATAAAGGATTTTTCCTGTTGCTACCGCAAAAAATACAGCTTTACCCTGGTCAGTAAACCTGACTGCAATTTCATTCTGCTCCTCCATTGCCAACAATAAAGTTTCACCCGAAGTCGCTGCTGGCACATTATATTGGGAAACAGACTCTGCTTCTGCTGCTTCAAATAGTGGAAAAACCACATAAAGCAGATAAAAGAAAATCAGTACAATTGCCACAATCACGCTGAGACCGCCGATAACGACACCTTTTCCTGCCAGATTATCTTTAATCAGCCGCCAACGTTGATATCGGCTTAACCCACCTTGTTGTAATAATGAGGGCTTTTGTTCAGTATTATTTATTTCAGTCATAAGGCCAGTTTAAAAAAGAAATATGACAGCTTTATGACAACGCTTCATAAACACAGAAACCCGTGTTTCTTAAAAAAAAACCGGAAGTCACGTCTGTAACTTCCGGTTCTTGTTTAACAACAAAATAATTTATAACAACATTGAGAGGAAAAGCTTAAAATTATTTTGCTACATCCTTGTCGTACATCCCTGCACAGCATTCATTAAAGAACGTCATCCATCAAACTATTGAATTGACTGCAACGATTTTGCTACAACTTTTTCAGGCAGAGGTATATATCCGTCTTTAATAACCACTTTCTGACCCGCCTGTGACAGAACCATTTTGATAAACTCTTGCTCTAAGGGAGCTAGCGGCTTATTAGGCTGTTTGTTAACATAAATATATAAGAAACGGGCTAACGGATATTTACCTGAAACCGCATTATCTGGTGTCGCTTCAATAAAAGGCTGTTCAGGCTTTTTAGCTAATGCTACCGCTTTAACACCCGAAGTTTTGTATCCGATACCCGAATAGCCAATGCCATTTAATGAAGAAGTCACCGACTGTACCACCGATGCAGAACCGGGCTGTTCATTTACATTACTTTTATAATCTCCCTTACACAACGCTTTTTTCTTAAAATAACCATATGTGCCTGAAACCGAATTGCGTCCATATAATTGAATGGGTTTACCAGCCCATGAACCCGTTAAACCAGCATCACCCCAGGTTTTAATATCTGACTCATAACCACATTTACGGGTTGAAGACATAATTGCATCAACCTGAGGAATCGTTAACCCTTGAATGGGGTTCTCTTTGTTTACATACACAGCTAAAGCGTCAATTGCGACTGGAATTGCAGTGGGTTTATAGCCATATTTCTTTTCAAATGCATCTCGTTCTTTGTCCTTCATCTTACGACTCATAGGCCCAAGGTTTGAAGTAGCCTCTGTTAATGCGGGAGGGGCAGTAGAAGATCCCGCCGCCTGAATTTGAATATTGACATTAGGGTAATTACGCTTAAACTCTTCCGCCCAAAGCGTCATCAAGTTAGCCAATGTATCAGAACCTACACTCGACAGGTTACCTGATACACCACTCGCCTTTTGATATTCAGGAACCCCTGCATCAACGGTTTGCACAGCAACTGCTGCACTACTCAATAAAGATGCTGTAGCAAGACTTGCTGCAGCAACTACTGATTTTATTTTCATATTTTTCTTCTCACTTTGTTTTAACATGCTGTCATTATGATATGGAAAAATGACAATATTATGAACAATATATGACAGTTTAATGACAAAATATGCTTATCACTTGTTTCTGATAATTTTGCTGTAGTACTAACAAGCCTTTTTTTACACATATGAATTGTTCCAGAAATCGTCGAATGAGTTCTCCTACTATAGAGGGGTAAGTTTTTTTTCTTAATTGCATGGCTAGAGTGGTGCGAACGAGAGAAATGGCTGGATAGTTAAATTTATTATAGTACAGCATCAAAAACTATTGATGTAGATCCCTTTTGCCAAGCTATTTGCTATATTTTCAATATCAATGCTTAAATATAAAAGATCAATAAGGTATTTTTTAGCTGTAAATCAATAGTATACAACAAATAATATAGAACGTACTGACTTTAGTTTCAAAACTATTTGAACCTTTTTAGTCGCAACAGGAATAGACAAATCGTACACTAAACGATTCTCATTTGAGTTTTCAGTATTTAAGTACTTTTTTTCCTTGGGGGGATAATATGAGCAGCCGCATCACTGATAGTCTGCACTTTGTAGTAGGCCTGATCTTCATTAGTTTAACTTCATTTACCAACGCTTCATCCGCGCATTTGGTCCATGACACCATTTCCAACTTTGTACATGCTAGTTCTAATAGTAAGTCTGGGCATTTTTCTATAGAGCTACAACAGGTAGAACGAAATGTAAAAAAGCCAGAGAATTTGGATAAGAATATAAGCAGAAACAAAAGTTCTATCGCCAAAGGTGAGGATCAATGGTGGAAAAAAGTTCAACACAACCTAGTTATAGCAGAATACCATCCCGGTACTAATGGACAAGGTTTACAGGCACCCAACCGTGCTCATAACCTACGCACTTACTTCGATTCCTCTGGAATCCGTCTCCATGACCGTACTGCAGCAGGATCTCCTGTATTGGCTGCTTTATCCCTCAGTAAAATAGGGCGCGGTGAAAAACTTGAAAACGTTCCTGACGGGTCAGTCAGCCGAGCTGAAACACGGATTGAAATCCGTCGACCGGGTGTTATTGAATGGTATGAAAACTCGGCCCAGGGATTGGAACAGGGCTTTACTGTTACAGAAAAAACACCGGGGCAAGGTGTACTGGTACTTGAATTAACCGTTAAACAGGCAAAAGCAACTATGCGTGGACAATCCATCGAACTGTTAACCGATGCAGGCCGACGCTTAGATTACGGAAAACTTTTTGTTGAAGATGCGCAGGGTAACAAACTGTCTTCCCACCTAGAAGTATCTACACCTCATCTTATTCGGCTGGTAATGAATGACTCTCAGGCCATATACCCACTGATTATTGATCCTCTAATTACCGGGATGTCAGACACAATTCTTGAATCAAATCAAGCAGACCCAGCAGGATTTAAACCCGCTGTTTTTGGTAGCAACGTTGCCAGTGCTGGCGATGTTAACGGTGATGGTTTTGATGACATCATCGTTGGTGCACCGGGTTGGGATGGCGGTGACCCTCATGAAGGTGCGGCCTTTGTTTTTCTCGGCAGCGCGCTGGGTATTGTTGGAACCGATCCTGCTACTGCACATGCCCGTATTGAGTCAAATCAGTTTGGTGCGCAATTGGGAACATTACCAGCGACTGTCGTAGGTGATGTTAATGGCGATGGTTACGATGATATTGTTGTCGGAGCACCCAATTATGACGATGTATTACCGGGTAACACGTTGGCGGTAAATGGTGCAGCCTTTGTTTTTCATGGCGGACCATTGGGCATTACCGGTTCCGATCCAATTACGGCCAATGCGCATATCCATCCGAATGAACTAGGCTCCAGCTTGGGTCTATATGTCTCAGGAGCCGGTGATGTTAACGGTGACGGTTTTGCCGATATTTTAATCGGTGTCCCTAACCACGGCACCCTGTTTCCCCCCGGTATTCCAATCAATGACCGTTCCGGCAACTATGGTGCTGCTCTGGTATTCCATGGCAGTTTGAGCGGTATTACCGGTACCGGGTTTAACGATGCCGATGCAGTCATTTTGCCTTATATCGACACCGGTGCTCCACTGCCGGAACCACTTGGACAGATTGGTAGTGTATCCGGATTAGGCGATATCAATGCCGATGGCTTTGCCGATATCATACTGGGTGGTAATGAAATCAGACTGTTTCTTGGTAGTGCCAGCGGTATTCTTGCCTCCGATATAACAATGGCACAGCAATCCATTCTGGCTGATCCAGTACTGGCTATTTCCCAAAGTATTGGTGGGTCCGGTGTCGGTTTTCTGGTTGAAGGTGTTGGAGATATCAATGGTGACAACATTCCTGATGCCATTGCCAGTATCCCGTTTCGCCCGCTGCTTCCAAATCTTGGGCCAACTTCTGAAGGGGCTGTTTATGTGTTTCTGGGAACGACTACCGGTTTGGCGACTAGTAACGGTACTGTCAGCAGTGCCCATGCCACATTCTTCGGTAATCAGGTGGCAGAGAATTTAGGTTTGAATATCGCCGGAGTGGGTGATGTTAATGGCGATACCTTTAATGATATTGCATTCAGCGCCCGTACCTTCCCCGGTAGTTTAAACGCTGAGGGGGTGGCCTATGTTTTCCATGGTGGTTTAAGTGGGCTTAACGGAAACACCTTGGCGGATGCATCTGTTCGACTGGAATCTGGACAATCAGGTGCAGCGACTCTGTCAAATGGTACTGCTGTAGCAATTGCCGGCACAGGAGATATTAATGGTGATGGATTTAATGATGTCATAGTGGGATTTCCTTACTATGATGCCGGCCAGGAAAATGAAGGCGTTGCATTTATTTATCACGGAGAACCGTCACCAATTACCCCTAACCAGCCACCCATTGCTATTGCCGGTGATGATCAGGCATTGATTGATGTCAATAGCAGTGGTGCGGCTACAGTATCGCTTGATGGCAGTCTGTCCGTCGATCCCGATGGTGTGATAGTCAGTTATCAGTGGCGAGAAGGGGAAACTGTATTGGGAACCTCCCCGGTATTAACGACAGCGTTATCGACAAATGCTATTCATAAGCTGGTATTGATAGTCACTGATGATGCTGGGATTAGCCGCGGTGATCCTGTGACCGTCAAAGTCAATTCAGTAAGCAATACCTTGGTCGGTTTTGATGATTTCAGTTCTGGCGGCTTTGCTGGAGGAATTCGTTGGTCTGGCAGCTGGATAATCAGCGGTAATATTTCGTTGGCAGCTGAAAACCTTCCCTTTCCCGCACCGACTGCTCCACAAGCGATTATTGGCACGGGTGCTACAATGAGCCGTTCGACCACCTTGCCAGCAGGTACTACAGGCATGAAGTTGAAGTACCATGCCAAAGCCAGCCAGTTTAGCCCTGCTGACCAGGTAGCTGTGCAAGTCAGCCGTGATGGCGGGCCGTTTACCACCATCAAGACATTCACAGCCGCTGACAGTGATGATAGCTATCGCTATTACGATGGTGCACTAGGCAATCTTTCATGGTATCCAGCCACTGCTACCAACCTTAGCATCAGATATGTATCAACTGCGGCAACTGGCCAGTTGTTTATTGATAACGTTGAAGTCCAGGCAATACAAGTACCGGCAGGCACTCCAATACCGCCATCTGGTGCATTACCTATTGCTCATGCAGGCAATGATATTACAGTGACTGATAGCGATAATAATGGTTTGGAATCAGTCGTACTGGATGGATCATTATCAACTGATACGGATGGCAGTATTGTATCTTTTGAGTGGTTTCATGAAACGCCTTTAAATGGACCTCAATTACTGGGCACAGGTGCTAATCTGGTTTCCTCATTTGATGTTGGAACCCATACCATAAGATTGATTGTAACCGATAATTCCGGTGCATCCAGTGCAGATACAGTCGTTGTAACTGTCAATGCAGGTGCCACTACTAACCTGCCTCCGATAGCAAATGCGGGTCCCGACCAGACGATTATTGATGTCGATGGCAATACGCTTGAAGTGGTAACTTTTGACGGACAGGCTTCGTCAGACCCTGATGGCACTATCGTTTCTTACGTTTGGCGGAAAAACGGCAACCCTTACAATAACGTTTCAACTTTCAGTATTACCGAGCCTATCGGTGTTCATACCATCGAGCTGACGGTGACTGATGACAAGGGAGCAACCAGTACCGATACCGTAGTTATTACAATAGTCGCAAATACAGCACCACCTCCCAGCATTGTGAGCTTATCCGCTGCACCAGGCAGCATCAGCGGGGAGTTTGTTCTGAACTGGACCACTAGCAACGCCACCAGTGCCTCGATAGATAATGGCGTAGGCGCTGTCCCTGTTAACGGCAGTGTCAGCGTGACTCCAGCTATTACCACTACCTATACACTCACTGCCACAGGTGATGGTGGCACAGCTACATCCAGTGTCACAGTTACCATCCAGCCACTTCCACAGCCACCAATCATTGATAGCTTTGCAGCCTCACCAGCTACTATTACAGCTGGCCAGTCTGCAAGTCTGAGCTGGACTACCACAGGGGCAGACAGCGTATCTATAGATAATGGTGGAGGAACCGGCTTGATGGTTAATGGCAGTATTTTAGTAACGCCTACTACCACCACAACCTATACCCTGACAGCAACCGGTCCTGGCGGCACGGTAACGACTACCCAAACGGTGACTGTACAGGCAGGTACATCTGAAAATCTGAACATTACCACTTTTGAATACCGAACCGACAAAAAACAATGGAAGATTGCCGGAAACAGCTCTATACCGGGACCGGGCAATAGCATGACAATCTATGTCGGACCAACTGTAGCCGGTTCGCCTGTACTTGGTACAGTTTCAGTCGATAGCCTGGGTAACTGGAGTTTGAAAAAGAAAAAAACCGGTATATTTCCTGACGGTACCGGCATGATCAGCATCCAGTCCAGCCAAGGTGGAACCTGGGAAGGTATAAGCGGTGTTGGCCCTGCACCAGGCTCAACCTTGCCACCGCCCAGTTTGCCCACAGTGGATAGTTTTTCCACCTCAGCCAGTATCATCACAGTCGGAAATACCGCCATACTGAGCTGGACTACCAGTAATGCCGACAGTATCAGCATCAATGGTGGTGTATCACTGTCGGCTAATGGCAATATTAATGTCAGTCCTACTACCACGACCAGCTATACAATAGTTGCCACTGGAGCAGGGAGTACAGCCAGTGCCAGCGTGACTATCACTGTCAATCCAGCAGTTCCAGGTGCACCGACGGTAGACAGTTTCACAGCAACACCGGTGACTGTCAGTACGGGTGGTTCCACAACCCTAAGCTGGAGTACTACAGGAGCGAACAGTGTATCCATTGATAATGGTATTGGACTGGTCGCAGCAAATAGCAGTGTGATTGTAAGTCCGTCAGCTTCCATCACCTACACACTCACGGCTACTGATACAGCTAGCGGAGCGAATACCAGCTCATCTGTAACAGTCACGGTTAATAACAGCGTACCAGCTCAAGCGACAGTTGCCATAGTAGCACCCAGCTCTGTGAATCGCGGTGATTCCGTATCATTTAGCGTAACGGTGACGAATACCGGCAGCACAACTTTAAGTGGCGCTCAACTCAGATTAACCCTGAATCCATCAGACAAGATCAAAGACCTCAGTCCCGGATCGAATCAAATGGTTGTAGATCTGTTGCCAGGAGCGAGTGCGACCCAGGTATGGAGTGGTCAGGCTGATAAGGAAAGCAGCATAGCCGTAACCGCAGAGACGTTGATAGGAGGTGTTAGTATTGCAACAGCAACGCATACATTAACAATCATCAAATAGCTATTCGTATACTTTCTTAATGGAGTATGCGTTTCGACCAAGCTCGCTTTTAAACCTAGAGAGGACACATCATCATGTCCTCTCTACCTTTTTTAAAAACCAACTGATTATCGAAAAGCATCAGCTAAGTTCAGAAAAAACATCACATTCGGAAGAAAAAACACAAACTCCACTATTATTTTGTGTGTCAACACTCATTCCCCCAATACTTGCAGAGAGGTCAATAAAAGTAAACTTTGCCTTTTTAGCCGGAATAACATGTAAATGGTCCGTTAACGAACAGTGAAACGACGCTCTATTTTTAAAATAGCTTGATATCTTTAAGTATTTTAATGATAGCTGATTTTTTTACTCCGTTAACACACCCAAACCAAGGTAAATCCTGCGAGATTGCATGTACCCATTGGTGAACAATAGCTTTAGGTTCACTTCCTTTGGGTGTATATGCTAGTACTCTGTCATTGTTGCCAATCTTCTAACCGCAACCCCGTAATACGAGAAAATTCTGGCATTGTTAATTTAATATAGCTTCTAGATTGCCGTTCCACTTTAGCATCAAAAGCAGTACTGAATATTTAAGCATCTTTTTACTTTTGCTATAACACTTTGACTTACGTCTTAAGCGCGCTAAGAAAT